>Ga0082335_1001111_pt1 | contig 61027 bp, 61 predicted proteins | sample Subgrocontami58m_FD_72375 | JGI IMG/M metagenome (GOLD analysis project Ga0082335, IMG submission 72375) | Subsurface groundwater microbial communities from S. Glens Falls, New York, USA - GMW37 contaminated, 5.8 m (SPADES assembly) (version 2) ... | reverse complement strand
ACGGCAGACGGCGGACGGCAGACGGCGGACGGCAGACGGCGGACGGCAGACGGCGGACGGCAGACGGCGGACGGCAGACGGCGGACGGCAGACGGCGGATTCCTGCTGTGGCTCGCCGCGGCCGTCGTCGTTTTACCCCGGAGTCGCGTCGGGGTTTACTCCGAGGGACGCGATGATGTCGATCTCCTTGGGCGTGAGCGGGCGCGACGCACCGGCGGGGAGCGAGCCCAGGCGCACGGGGCCGAACTGCGTCCGCACGAGGCGGCGCACCTCGAGGCCGAGCGCTTCGCAGAGCCGACGCACTTCGCGGTTGCGCCCTTCGCGGATGGTGATGGACAGCTGCCACTGGCGGTCTTCGCCCTGCACGGCGTCCACGGCCACGGGCTTCACGAAGCCATCCTCGAGTTCCACGCCGATGCGCGCCTGCCGCACCGCCGTGGGCACGTCGCCGCGCGCGATGACCACGTAGGTGCGCTCGATCTCCGACGACGGGTGCGTCAGCCGGTGGGCGGCCTCGCCGTCGGTGGTGAGCAGGAGCACGCCCTCCGTGAGGTAGTCGAGACGGCCGACATACGTGAGGCCCGGTACGTCGGGCACGAGCTCAAAGACGGTGCGCCGATCGGTCCCATCGGGACGCGACGTGAGCACCCCGGCCGGCTTGTGCAGCACCAGCCACGTGGGCTTCTGCGGCTTGGCCAGCTGCTCGCCGTCCACCGTGATGACGTCGCGCGAGGGATCCACGCTCTGCCCCGTTTTCGCCACCGCGCCGTTGATGCGCACGCGACCGGCCGCGACCAGTTCCTCGGCCTTGCGTCGCGACGCCACGCCGGCGCGGGCCAGCGCCCGGTGAATGCGCATCGTGTCGTCGCTCACGACGCCCCGTCAGCGCCGACGACCTCGGCCAGCGTCTCCTGCTCGCGCGCGCGCAGCGCCACCGCCAATTCATCGGTGCGCGGCAGTTCCTCGAGATGGCGCAGCGCGAACTGCTCGAGGAAGGCGTCGGTCGTGCCGTAGAGCAGCGGACGCCCGAGCGCCTCCGAGCGGCCGACGACGTCGATGAGCCCGCGCTCGTGCAGCGACTTCAGCACGCTGCCCACGTCCACGCCGCGAATCTCCTCCACCTCGGCGCGGCCAATCGGCTGCCGGTAGGCGACGATGGCCAGCGTCTCGAGCGCAGCCGGCGACAGGCGCCGCGGTCGCACGGCCAGCTGGGCGCGTTCGATCGCCTCGGTGTATTCCGGGCGCGTCAGGATCTGCCAGCCGCCGCCGGCATCCACGAGTTCGACGGCGTGGCCGTCCACGTCGTAATGCTCGCGCAGTTCATCGAGCGCGGCCTGCAGGGCGGCGGGCGATGCCTCGGCGTCGAGCGTGGCGAGTTCGTCGGTGGGAATGGGACGCGGGCTCGCGAAGAGCGCCGCCTCAAGCAGCTTCGCCAGCGAGTTCACGGCGGATCTCCACGGAAGCAAAGGGACGGGGTTGGGCCAGGCGCAGTTCGCCGCGGCGGGCCAGTTCGAGCAGGGCGAGGAGGCCGGAGAGCACTTCCCACGGTTCGGCCCCCGGCGGCACGACGTCGCGGAAGCGGGCCACGGCGCGGAGCGCGATGACGGCCCGAACGACCTCGATGAAGCCGTCCACGTCGATCGGGCGCGAAATCACGTCGTGGATTTCGGGACGCTCGGCGTGACGCAGCACGCGATCCACGGCGGCGAGCAGTTCGCCCAGCGAGAGCGAGAGCGGGGCCTGGATGACGGGCGAGAGCGAGGCGGGCACGAAGGTGCGCGCAAAGCGGTTGCGCCGATCCTCGCCCAGCCGCTCGAGCACGTCCACCACCTCACGCATCTGCTGGTACTCGAGGAGGCGGCGCACGAGTTCGGTGCGGGGATCCTCCCACGCCTCCTCCCCGTCGGGGCGCGGCAGCAGCATCTGCGCCTTGATGCGCAGCAGCCGCGCGGCCATCTCGAGGTACTCGGCCGCTTCGTTGAGCCGGAGGTGGTGCATGCGCGTGATGAACTGCTGGCAGATGCGCGCGACCGGGATGTCGTAGATGTCCACCTTCTCGTCGCGAATGAGCGCGAGCAGGAGGTCGAGCGGCCCGCTGTAGTGCGGCAGGTCGACGGAGAAGCCCAGGTTGGCATCGCCGTCGAAGGCACCGGTCGCGCCGCCGGGCGCGCGGGAGCTGTTGGCGTCGCTCATGACGTCGTCCACGGGCTGAGCAGGATGTAGGGAGAGGCGAACTGCATGGCGAGACGGTCGAGCCAGATGGCCGGCGCCATCCAGGCCGTCAGCACCGGGCCGCCGAACATGAGCAGCAGGATGAGGATCACGAAGCCGAAGCGCGACACGCGCTGGTAGTGCTCAGCCCATGACACGGGGAGGAAGTGCTTGACCACGTGGGAGCCATCGAGCGGCGGCAGGGGCATCAGGTTGAAGACCGCCAGAAGGAGGTTGATGAAGATCCCGAGGCGGAACATCAACTGCACGAGCGAGAGCGTGTCGGCGGCGGCGGGGAGGAGCTGGCCGAGCAGGCCGAGGGCGATGATGGCCGGCACGAGCAGAAGGGCCAGCACCAGGTTGGTGGCGATGCCGGCGAGCGAGACGATGATGTCGCCGCTGCGATAGTTGCGGTAGTTGCGCGGATCCACCGGCACCGGCTTGGCGCCGCCGAGCGCCATGCCCGTGGTGTAGAACATGACCGTCGGCAGGATGACCGTCATGAAGGGGTCGATATGGCGCAGCGGATTCCAGCTCAGGCGGCCGAGGAGCTTGGCGGTGTCGTCGCCCTGCTTGTGGGCCGCGTATCCATGGGCGTACTCATGCGCCACCATCGCGAAGAGCAGCACCGGCGCACCGAGAAGTAGCGTTATGGCCTTGGGGGTCACGCGGTCGTCGCCGGGGGGAAGAAGAGGCCCATCGCGGGCAGTCGACTCTAAAGTAAGGGGGAGACGGGTGCGGAGGGTAGATGACTTAGGATATCGAATCCGGATTTGGATGTAGGAATTCGATTGAGGACAGCGACTGGCGATCGGGACGTGGGCGAATCGCAGGTCGCAGTCCCGCGTCGACGTCTTCAGTCCGATTCCGGATTCCAGATCCTCAATCAGTAGGTTCCAAGCCCAAGTTGCACCTTGACTTGCCCCCTGTCTCTGCCCATTTTTACAAGCTGGCGCCGAACGGCGCGCCTCGAACCACTGACGGAGAGTACCAAGCGTGCCAAGAATCGCGTCCGCAAAGAAGAACATGCGCAAGACCCGCGCGGCGACCGTGCGCAACCGTGCGCAGCGCGCCACGCTGCGGACTGCGCTGAAGAAAGCCAAGTCGGGAACCGCCACGCCCGCGGAGAAGAAGGTCGCCGTCCAGCTCGTGGACCGCGCCGCCCGCAAGGGGCTGGTGCACAAGAACGCGGCGGCGAGGCACAAGAGCCAGATTGCGCGCAAAGCGTAAGCTTTGCGCAGAGAAACAACAGAGAGAAAACAGAGACACAACAGAAAAGAAACAGAGGGGGCGACGCGTTGTCGCCCCCTCGCTCGTTCCCCCTGGCCATCTGTTGTCTCTCTGTTGTCTCTCTGTTGTCTCTCTGTCTAGAAGGCCGCTAGTTCTCCGCCACAACGCTCACAATACCACTCGGTCGGAAAGTTCAGCGTGCCGCACTCCTGGCAGCGCAGTGACTTGATCGCCTCGCTCGTGCGCGGGGTCGGCCGGCCAAAGTAGCTTTCGCGCGGCGGCGTCATCTCCTGGCTCACGCGCGGCTCCGGCACCGGGTCGGGGAACGGCATCGGCGGCTCGGGCGTGGCGTAGTCGGTCGCCTCGCTGGGCGGTGCCGGCGGAGCGGGCGGCTCCGCCTGCTGCTCCGACCGCGTCTCCGACCGCGTCTCCGACGGCGGCTCTAGCGGCGGCGCGGCCGCTCCGCGCTTTGGCGTGCCACGCCGAGAGTCGGCCGGTGTGCGCTTCGGCACGAGGGCGGGTTCCATCGGGTGGAACGTCCCCACCGGCGTTGGCCGCCCGACGACCGACTTCAGGAAGGCGAGCTCATCGAAGCTCGGCGCCAGCGGTTGGGACGGCTCCACCGGCGCGATAATCGACTGCTCGTGAATCGGAATCGCCGGCGGCGGCGCCGGGACGACTTCCGCGCTCACCGGCGTCGGCCGGGATGACTCAGGGACGGCGTCGTCGCCCGGCGCCGCCGCCTCGGCCGCTGCGGTGTCCGCGCCCCCGTCGGCCGAAACCGATGCCTCCGTGGGCAACGCCCCTTCAAACGCTCCAGCGGCGACCTCGGTTGGCGTCTCGTCCTCGGCGACCGGTCCCGTACCCGCCACCTCAGCCAGCACGTCGCGCAGGCGACGCAGTTCCTCGCGCAACGCGTCCCGCTCGCTGGTCACCGCCCCCACGTCGTCATCGAGCCGCGTGCGGCGCCTCTCCCATTCGCGCTCGGAGAACTCGCCCACCGCCGCGCGCAACTCCGCCTCGGCGCGCTCGTCGCGCTTCTTGGCCAGCGCCTCCTCGCGCTCCGTCAGGCGCGACGCCACGTCTACCGCGGCCACCTGCACCGAATCAGAGGCGGCCACGAGCTTGGCCTGCACCTTCTCCAGCTTGGCCGCGTAGTCGTCATGCACCTTCTGATAGACGGCCGGCGACGTCTCGGCGCGCTTGGCAGCGAGGGCGGCGATCCAGCCGGAGATCTTGCGGCGCTCGGCCAGGAGCTTCTCGACGGTCTCCGCCGTGTCCTTTTCGGGGGTGCTCATCGGGGGATTACCTCGTCAGCTGTTGCGAGACGCCTGCCGCAGCGCGTCAAGCGCGGCGAGGGCGTCGGCCGGCAATGATTGCACGGAACCGAGCGCGCGCGCCGTCCACATGATCCGCGCGCCGTTCTCGAGACTCTCCATGCGCTGGTGCGCCTCGGTCAGCGTGCGGCCGACCGTGAGCGCGCCGTGATGCGCCATCAGGAAGGCGTCGTGCGACGCCCAGAAGGGATCGAAGACATCGGCCGCCGCATCGGTGCTCGGTGTTCCATACGGCACCAGCGCCACCGGCCCGACGCCGTAGCGCACCTCGGCGAGCGTCGTCGTGTCGATGGACTCTCCCACAAGGGTGAACGCCGTCGCCATCGGGGGATGGGCGTGGACCACCGCGCGCACGTCCGCGCGCCGTTCGTAGGCACGCAGGTGCACCGCCAACTCGGATGTCGGACGCCGCGCCCCGCTGCGCACGGTGCCATCGAGGCCGAGTTCCACGAGATCCTCCGGACGCAGGTCCACCTTCGACAGTCCGGCCGGCGTCACCAGCACGGCATCGTCGCCGACCCGAACGGAGACATTCCCGTCCTGGCCCGCGATGAGTCCGCGTTCGTAGAGTCGCCGGCAGACAGCACAAACCGCCTGCCGAACGTCGTCGGTCCGGTGCGTGGCGGTTACCCCATCGCCGTATAGACGATCCGACCGTCCACGAGGGTACATCCGACGCGCCCGTGGAGGATTCGCCCGCCGTAAGGGGTGTTGCGCCCTTTCGTGAGGAAGGCCTTGGGATCCACGGTCCACGCCTGGTCAGGGTCGAAGACGGTGATGTCGGCCGCGGTGCCGCGGCGAAGCGTCCCCCCGGGGAGGCCGAACAGGCGCGCCGGCGCGCAGGCCATCCGTTCGATCAGCGTGCCAAGGGAGATGATGCTCGACTTCACCAGCCAGGTCACGTTGACGGCGAGCGCCGTCTCGAGCCCGATGATGCCGTTGGGGGCGTCGCTGAACTCGCGCTGCTTGTCGTCGTTGTGGTGCGGCGCGTGGTCGGTGGCGATCACGTCAATGGTGCCGTCCTTCACCGCCTGCTGCACCGCCTCGACGTCCACCGCCGTGCGCAGCGGCGGGTTCATCTTGGCGTTGGTGTTGTACCCCTCCACCGCGGCATCGGTGAGCGACAGGTGGTGCGGGCACGCTTCGGCCGTGACGGAAATGCCGCGCTCCTTGCCCCAGCGGATCAGTTCCACCGACCCCTTGGTGCTCATGTGGCAGAGGTGCACGTGGCCGCCGGTCAGCCGCGCGAGCAGGATGTCGCGGATGGCCATGATCTCCTCGGCCTCGGCGGGAATTCCCTTGAGACCGAGGCGCGCCGAGACGAACCCCTCGTGCATGGCGCCGCCGGCGGCGAGGGTGGGCTCCTCGCAGTGGTCGGCCACCGGGATGCCGAACGTGCGCGCGTACTCGAGCGCGGTGCGCATCAGCTGGGCGCTCACCACCGGCTTGCCGTCGTCGCTCACCGCCACGGCGCCGGCGTGCACCATCTCGCCGAACTCGGCGAGGCGCTCGCCCTGCTGGCCGATGGAGATGGCGCCGATGGGATAGACACGCGCGGCGTTGGCGGCGCGTCCCTGCTTGAGGACGAAGCCGACGGCGGCCTGGTTGTCGGTGACCGGATCGGTGTTCGGCATCGCGCAGATGGCGGTAAAGCCGCCGGCGGCCGCGGCCCGGGCGCCGGTGAGGATCGTCTCCACGTCTTCCCTGCCCGGCTCGCGCAAATGGCAATGCACGTCGACGAAGCCCGGCGAGACCACCTGTCCGGCGCAGTTGATGACCTCGGCGCCGTCGGGAACGCCGATCGAGCCACCGAGCGCCTCGACCTTGCCGTTGCGGATCAGCAGGTCGCCAACGCCGTCGAGATTCGAGGACGGGTCGAGCAGTCGCCCGCCCTTGAGCAGTACATCGCGGTGTTCAGTCATCAGCGGTCGTCTTTCGTGCGGCCTCGGCGAGCGCCGGCGCATTGCCGGCCAGGAGATAGAGCACGGCCATGCGCACGGCCACGCCGTTGGTCACCTGGTCGAGAATCACCGAGTGCGGGCCGTCCGCCACCTCGCTGTCGATCTCGACGCCACGATTCATGGGACCCGGGTGCATGATCAGGATGTCGCGCGGCGCGCGGTCGAGCCGCTCGCGCGTGATGCCGAAGACCCGGTTGTACTCGCGCAGCGAGGGGATGTAGCCCGCCGTCATGCGCTCGAGCTGGAGCCGCAGGACGTTGAGCGCGTCGGCCCACTCGATGGCCTGCTCGACGCGATCGAACACCTGCACGCCGAACTCGGCGATGGCGGTGGGGAGCAGCGAGCGCGGGCCGCAGACGGCGACTTCGGCGCCGAGCTTGGTGAGTCCCCAGATGTTGGAGCGCGCCACCCGCGAATGCAGGACGTCGCCGACGATGCAGATGCGCTTGCCGGCGAGCGTGCCGAAGCGACGGCGCAGGGTCAGCATGTCGAGCAGGCCCTGGGTGGGGTGCTCGTGCGTGCCGTCGCCCGCGTTGATGACGTTGCTCTCGATGCGCTCGGCGAGGAAGCGCGCCGCCCCCGATGAGGCATGGCGGATGACCACCATGTCGATCTTCATCGCCTCGAGGTTCTTGGCGGTGTCCACCAGCGTCTCGCCCTTGATCACCGAACTGGCGGAGGTGGCCACGTTGACCGTGTCGGCCGACATGCGCTTCTCGGCGAACTCGAACGAGATGCGCGTGCGGGTGGAGGCCTCGAAGAACAGGTTGACCACCGTGGCGCCGCGGAGCGTGGGCACCTTCTTGATGGCGCGCTCGCTGATCTCGCGCAGCGGTTCGGCGGTGTCGAGAATGAGCGTGATCTGCTCGGCAGACAGGTGCTCGAGCCCGAGCAGGTCCTTGCCGAGCGGAGCGCTCACGTTCCCTCCCCGGCGATGACCATGGTGACTTCGTCGCGGCCGTCCAGTTCGCTCACGAAGACGTCCACCCGGCCGCCGCGCGGGACGTCGACGGTCCGGCCCACCACGTCGGCGTGGATGGGAAGCTCGCGCCCCCCGCGGTCCACGAGCACGGCGAGCATGATGCGCGCGGGCCGGCCGAAGTCTGCCAGTTCGTCGAGCGCGGCGCGGATGGTGCGCCCCGTGTAGAGCACGTCATCCACGATGCAGAGCGTCTTGCCGTCGATGCTCCACGGGATGACCGTCTTGCCGACGATGGGGCGCGGCCCCACCGTCTGCAGATCGTCGCGATAGAGCGTGATGTCGAGGGCGCCGCGCGGCACGGCCGCGTTCTCGCGCTGGGTGATCAGGTGGGCGATCCGGTCGGCGAGCTGCACTCCGCGACGCTGGATCCCGACGAGCACGAGCTGCTCGGTGCCGTCCGCGCGTTCGACAATTTCATCCGCCATGCGCGCCACAGTGCGTTCGAGCGCACGCGCGTTGAGGACGACGGTCGGAGCGGTGGCCATGCGCCGTGGAATATGCGTCCACGGCATGCGGTTGGACAACGGGGCGGCGCCAACGAAAACGCCCTCCGCGTGGAGCGGAGGGCTCGGGTGGCTCACGGCCGGCGGCATACCGGGCGTTGCGCGGGCCAGCGCCGGTCGGGCCGCAGCGGCATCGCGCCGGGGCCGCGGTCGGACCGCGGCGCCGATGGGCGCTGCCGTCAGGCGGCGCGATGGGTGGCGTTCACCGGCTCCGACTGCGGGCGGGCAAGGTAGACCTTCTCGCGTCCCGGGCCGAGCGCGTCGCGGCGGACCGGGTACGGGATCCACCCGATAATCGTGCCGCGCTCGTCGCAGAGGCAGAGGAGCGATCCGGCGGTCGTCATCAGTACTCTCGCTTCCATTGGGGGGTCCTCCATCTATCGGCCCGGCTGTCTTGTGCTGCCGGGGGGTTCACTCTCTCTGACACCTTGCACGCCCGAAAGGTTTGCGACCCGTGTCACGGGGGCGTATTCTGCCGGTATCGGCTCTGTCTCCCGTGTACCCTGCACCTGACCCCCTGACTGATGTGTGGCCGCTTTGCGCTCTCGAAGAGCGATCGAATTGACTGGGCGCAGTTCGGGGTGAAGCGCGGGCCGATGCTGCCTCCGCACTGGAACCTGGGCCCGGGCCGGGCCATTGCCGCCGTGCGCGACGCCGGCGCGGGGGCGGAGGTTGCCATGCTCCGCTGGGGGCTCATCCCGTTCTGGGCCACCGATTCCGCGATCGGAAACCGGCTGGCGAACGCACGCGCCGAATCCGCGGCGGAGAAGCCTGCCTTTCGGGCGGCGTTCCGCGCGCGCCGGTGCCTGATTCCCGCCGACGGATTCTACGAATGGCAGGTGGTGAAGGGAGCGTCGAAGAAACAGCCGTGGTTTGTGCAGCGCTCAGACGGCGGCGTGTTCGCGCTGGCCGGGCTGTGGGAGCGCTGGGAGCCGAAGGCCGGGGCCGCGCGTCCGGACGGTGAGGCCGCGGTGGAGACGTGCACCATCCTCACGAGGGAGCCGAATGCGTTGATGGCGCCTATCCACGCACGGATGCCGGTGATCATCCCGCCGGCGTCGTATGCGTCGTGGCTGGCGGCGGACACCCCGTTGGAGGCTGCCCGTGAGCTGCTTGCGGTGTGGGATCCGGCGGAATGGCGGGCGCATCGCGTCGGGCTGCGCGTGAACGCTTCCGGCAACGACGACGCGGCGTGCGTGGCTCCGCTGGCTGATTAGTGCCGCGCGCTGCGGCGCATCGCGGGAAAACCCCTCCCGCTCAATTCTCGGGCCTGACTGGAGCCGCGGCGCAACGCGGGGGACCCCTCCCGCTCAATTCTCGGGCCTGACCGGCGCGCTGCGCGCGCCTCAATTGAGCCCTCCAGTATTCGCGGGAGGGGTCCCCCGCGCTGCGCTCGAACGGCGCGGCACGTACAAAGCCCGCGAAGCAGGATCGCGTTCGCGGGCTTCGTCGTCGAATGAACCGACGCTCCTCGGCTTACTTCATGGCCGGCGGATCGGGGATGCTGGCCTGCACGACGGTCTTCATCGAGCCGTCCGGTTGCCGCTGGCTGATCGCAACGGTGTAGCCTGACGGCGCGGTGATCCCACCGGTGAAGCGGCTGACGGAGTAGGCCAGGTCACCACTGGTCCCCCACTTGACGATTTCGAGCTTGAGATCCTTGCCGGCGTTCGGTGTCTTCAGCGCCGCCGCCCAGAACTCGGTAATTCCGGCCGCGGAGTCGTACTTGCCGCGCGCGTTGATGAAGGTGGCGTCCGAGGCATAAGACTCGCCCACCTTGGCGGCATCTCCAGCATTCAGGGCGGCCACGGTAGCCTGCGCGGCTGCTTCGACGGTCTGCTGGGTGATCGGTGGCGGTGCCGCGGCAGGCTCTTCCTTGGCTGGAGCGGCGCATGACGCGACCGCGACGAAGAGGGCAGCGGGAATGGTGCGTGTGAGGCGAGCGTTCATCGGCAACCTCCGGAGGGGGGGACCTGCGTAGGAGACGCAGGTCTATTCTGTCGCCGATCGGCGGCAGGCGCAATCTGCCGGGTTGCCGCGAATGGTCCCGCGTGCGCGAACGTACGGTGCCGTCGCAGGCGGCGACGAAGACCAAACGAGAGGCCCCGCTCGCACGAAGGTGCGGCGGGGCCGTGGGTTTCACGGGTGCGGGGTACAGAGGAGCTATTAACGGACAGGGTGGGATTCGAACCCACGGTACGCTTTTGACGTACACACACTTTCCAGGCGTGCGCCTTAAACCACTCGGCCACCTGTCCGGCGGAATCCAGAGAAACAACAGAGAAACAACAGAGAGACAACAGAGAGACAACAGACACTGCGCCACCTAGCGAGAGCGCGCCGGTGCGAGCACCGACGCGCTGCGCGTCCTTATCGAGCGGACAGGGTGAGATTCGAACTCACGGTACCGTTGCCGGTACGCCGGTTTTCGAGACCGGTGCCTTCAGCCACTCGGCCACCTGTCCAAGGCAAGACTTGAAAAATATCCAGAGGAGAGAAGCGGGTCAACGGCTCATTGAGGATTTGGAATCCGGATTTCGATCGAGGAGACCGATCCCGGATCGCGAATTGCGATTGGGCCAGCCTGCATGCCCGGGATCGCACGTCGCGATCCGCACTCGCAGTCCTGCATCGCAATCCGGATTCCAGATCCTCAATCGCCTCCCCGCTCGTTGCCCCGCCCCGTCGTCTGTGCCACTTTTCCTGCCATGACAACTCTCCGCCGACTTCTGTTCGCCACCGCGGCTCTCGCCGTGGTCGGCTCCCCCGCCCTCGCCCAGCCCAAGGTCAAGACGGGCATCGAGGTGCTCCTCAGGGACTCGCTGCACCTCGTGCGCGGCAAGCGCGTGGGGCTGCTCACCAACCACAGCGGCCGCCTGCCCGACGGCACGAGCACCGTGGACGCGCTCTTCCGCACGCCCGGCGTCAAGCTGACCGCGCTCTTCGGCCCGGAGCACGGCATCCGCGGCGTCGCCAAGGCGGGTGAGAAGATCGCCACCGCCGTCGACTCGGCCACGGGCGTCATGGTGTACTCGCTCTACGGCGATGTGCGCGCGCCCACCCCCGAGATGCTGAAAACGGTGGACGTGCTGCTCTATGACATCCAGGACGTTGGCGCGCGAGTCTACACCTATCAGTGGACCATGGCGCTGGCGCTCGAGGCCGCGGGCAAGGCCGGCGTGCCGCTCATCATCCTCGACCGTCCGAACCCGATCCGCGCCGACAAGGTGGACGGCGGCATGCTCGACACCGCCTTCTCGTCGCTCGTCGGGCTCCATCCGGTCGCGCTCCGCTACGGCTTCACTCCGGGCGAACTGGGGCGCTGGCTCGTCGGCAGCGGCCGCGTGAAGGCGGAGGTGAAGGTGGTGCCCATGCAGGGCTACAAGCGCTCGATGTACTACGAGGACACGGGGCTGCCGTGGGTGCATCCGTCGCCGAACCTGCGCAACAACGACGCGAACATCCTCTACACCGGCACGGTGTTCTTCGAGGGCGTCAACGTGAGCGAAGGGCGCGGCACCGACAACCCGTTCGCGCAGGTCGGGGCCAGCTGGCTCACCGATGCCGGCGCGATCGTCAAGGCGCTCAACGACAAGAAGATCGCCGGCGTCTGGTTTGACTCGGTGTCGAAGCCGGTGGAAGCGGGCTACGAGTTCGGCGGCCAGACCATTCCCATGATCCGCGCCACGGTGACGGACCGCGATGCGGTGGTGCCAGTGAACGTTGGGGCGCACATGCTCCGCGCCATCTACGAGCGCCACAAGGACAAGTGGGAATGGCGCAAGGGCTCCATTGACCGGCTCTCCGGCAGCGCGCGCCTGCGCGAGGCGGTGGAGAAGGACGGCGGCATCGAGGCGCTGCTCCCGGTCTATCAGGCCGAGGCGAACAAGTTCCTGGCGGAGTCGAAGAAATACTGGATCTACAAGTAACTGCTACCGCGAAGGAACGAAGGACACGAAGGGCCGCGAAGAGAATCGTTCTTCGCGGCCCTTTGCGCACTGTGCCCTGGAAGGCCGACGGTCTTCGCGGCCCTTCGCGCGCTTCGCCCTTCGTGGTTGTCGTTCCTATCGCCTGGAGGCGAAAAACTCGCTGAGCAGTGCGCTGCACTCGTCGGCGCGCACGCCGCCCTTCACTTCGGGACGATGATTGAGCTTCGGATTGCGCAGCAGGTCGTGCACCGAGCCCGCCATCCCCGCCTTGTCGTCCCACGCGCCGAAGACGACGCGCCCGACGCGCGCGAGCACGATGGCGCCGGCGCACATGGCGCACGGTTCGAGCGTCACGTAGAGCGTCGCCTGCCCCATGCGGGTGTCGCCGGCGGCATACGCGCCGGCCTTGATGACGCGCATCTCGGCGTGCTGCGTGGCGTCCTTGCTGGCGACCATCGCGTTGCCCGCCTTCGCCACCGCCGCGCCCGAAACGAGCAGCACCGCGCCCACGGGCACCTCACCCTTCGCCGCGGCGACGCGCGCCTCGTCGAGGGCGACGCCCATCCAGTACTCATCCTCCGCGTCGCGGGAGGCGAAGGTCACGGGGCCGGATGAAATGCTCATGAGGGTAATCTACCGCGCGCGTCGTGCGGGAAAGGCTCAAGCCTTGGCAAACGTCAACTGCTCGCCCTGCGCATCCACGCGCACCGTGTCCCCCTCGGAATACTCACCCTGCAGCAGCGCCATGGCCAGCGGGTTCTGCAGCAGCCGCTGGATGGCGCGCTTGAGCGGACGCGCGCCGAACGCGGGGTCGTACCCCTCGCGCGCGAGCAGCTCGCGCGCCGCCGGTGTGACGTCGAGCCGCAGCTTCTTGTCGGCGAGCAGTCTGTCGAAGCGCGCCAGCTGGAGGTCCACGATGTGGCTGATCTCGCCCCGCCCCAACGGCCGGAAGATGATGATGTCATCTACGCGATTGAGGAACTCGGGCTTGAAGTGCCCGCGCAGCGCCTGCGTCACCTGCGTCTCCACCAATTCCCAGTCCCCTGTTCCCTGTTCCAGGATCCACTGCGAGCCGATGTTGGACGTCATGATGATGACGGTGTTGCGGAAGTCCACCGTGCGCCCCTGCGAGTCGGTGAGCCGCCCGTCGTCGAGGATCTGGAGCAGCACGTTGAAGACATCGGCGTGCGCCTTCTCGATTTCGTCGAACAGGATCACCGCGTACGGCCGGCGCCGCACCGCCTCGGTGAGCTGTCCGCCCTCCTCGTAGCCCACATACCCCGGCGGCGCGCCGATGAGGCGCGCGACGGCGTGCTTCTCCATGTACTCGGACATGTCGATGCGCACCATCGCCGTCTCGTCATCAAACAGGAACTCGGCGAGCGCGCGCGCCGTCTCGGTCTTGCCGACCCCGGTGGGGCCAAGAAAGATGAACGACCCAATGGGGCGGTTGGGATCCTGCAGACCGGCACGCGACCGGCGTACGGCGTCGGCTACCGCGCGTACGGCCTGCGTCTGGCCGACGACGCGGCGCGCGAGCTCCTGGTCGAGCTTGGTGAGCCGTTCCTTCTCGCTCTCCATCATCCGCGTCACCGGGATCCCCGTCCATTTGGCGACGATCTCGGCGATGTCGTCGGCGGCGACCTCCTCGTGCAGGAAGCGCGCGCCGCCCTGCCGCTGGTCGGCGATCTGCGCCTCGATGGCCTTCAGCTGCAGCTCGAGCTGCGGGATGCGCCCGTAGGTGATCTCGGCGGCCTTGCCGAGGTCGCCGGCGCGGGTGGCGCGGTCAGCCTCGCCGCGCGCCTCCTCGATCTGCTGCTTGAGCTTGCCGACGCCACCGAGCGCGTCCTTCTCCTGCTGCCACTGCGCCTTCATCGAGGCGCTCTGCTCCCGCTGGTCGGCCAGCTCCTTCTCAAGCGCCTGGCGGCGTTCCACGGAGGCCTTGTCCTTTTCCTTCGCCAGCGCCTGGCGTTCGATCTCGAACTGCACGATGCGGCGCTCCACCTCGTCGATCTCCTGCGGCAGCGAGTCGATCTCGATGCGCAGGCGCGACGCGGCCTCGTCTACGAGGTCGATGGCCTTGTCGGGGAGGAAGCGGTCGCCGATGTAGCGGTGGCTCAGTGTCGCCGCCGCCACAATGGCGCCGTCGGTGATGCGCACGCCGTGATGGCTCTCGTAGCGCTCCTTGAGGCCGCGCAGGATGGCGATGGTGCTCTCGACCGACGGCTCGCCGACGTAGACTGGCTGGAAGCGGCGCTCGAGCGCGGGGTCCTTCTCCACGTGCTTGCGGTACTCGTCGAGCGTGGTGGCGCCGACGACGCGCAGCTCGCCGCGCGCAAGCAGCGGCTTGAGCATGTTGCCCGCGTCCATGGACCCTTCGGCCTTGCCGGCGCCGACGATGGTGTGCATCTCGTCGATGAACACCACGAACTGTCCCTCGCTCGACGTGATCTCCTTGAGCACGGCCTTGAGGCGCTCCTCGAATTCGCCGCGGAACTTGGCGCCGGCGATGAGCGCGCCCATGTCGAGCGCGACGAGGCGCTTGTTCTTGAGCGACTCGGGGACGTCGCCATTCACGATGCGCTGGGCGAGCCCTTCGGCGATGGCGGTCTTGCCGACGCCGGGCTCGCCGATGAGCACGGGGTTGTTCTTCGTGCGGCGCGAGAGCACCTGCATGACGCGGCGGATCTCCTCGTCGCGGCCGATCACCGGGTCGAGCTTGCCCTTGCGCGCCGCCTCCGTGAGATCGCGCGTGAACTTCTGCAGGGCCTGATACTGGTTCTCCGGCGTCTGATCCGTCACGCGATGCGAACCGCGGATCGCCTCGATGGCCTCGAGCAGCGTGGCGCGCGTCACGCCCTCGGCGGCCAGCGCCGTCTTGCTCTCGGTTCCCTTGACGTCGCTGAGGGCGAGCAGCAGGTGCTCGGTGGAGACGTACTCGTCGCCGAGCGCCTTGGCGTCCTTCTCGGCCCGGTCGAGCACGGCCGTGAGCTCGCGCGCCAGCGACGGATTGGCGCCGCTCTGCTTGGGGTACCGGGCAATCTCACGCTCGAGCGTCTCGCGCAAGGTCGGCACGCTGACGCCCAGCTTCTGCAGCACCGGCACGACGATGCTCTCGTCCTGCTCGAGCAGGGCGGCAAGGAGGTGCGCGTCGTAGACGAGCGGATTGCCGTGGCGGCGCGCGAGGGCGAGCGCGTCGTTGAGGGCGTCGGCGCTTTTTACAGTGAGGCGGTCGGGGCTCAGCATGGGATCAGGGACGAGGGCGGAGTGCGGTGGTTTGGTGCGGCGGAACGAGTGGGGTGCGGAGGGAGAGGAGAGGAGGGACGCTCGCCGTATCTGCAATCCGGATGCCGTCTCCGCCCCGCCGTTCCGGCATCGGCCTGCGCCGCGGCGCGGGTGTGGTGCGCCGTGGCGGCAGGAGGCTACTCCACCGTACGGTATTCCTCGCGGATCTTCTTCACCTGCGCGAGGCCCTTCCACTTCGTCGCCCACGGGAGGAGGCGCCACACCCACCAGAGCGCCTTGGCGTAGAACGGATAGACGATGAGCGCCTCGTTGCGCTCGATGCCGGTGAAGATGCGGGGAATCAGGCCCTCCACCGGCATGATCGGGAACGGTGCCATCGTGCGCATTGCGTCGGGCCTGAGCCCCGCCACGAGCGTGCGGCTGTAGATGTTGCTCTCGATGAAGCCCGGGCAGACCGCGCTGACCTTCACGCCCAGCCCCGCGCCCTCGAGGCGCAGCGCGTGCGTGAGACTCACCACCGCCCACTTGGAGGCGCCGTACGCGCTGAGGCCGGGCGACGGGATCAATCCGGCGAGCGAGGCGGTGTTGACGAGATGGCCGTGCCCCTGCACCGCCATGCGTCGGAACGCCGCGTGCGCCACGTGGATGACGCCGAAGAGGTTCACGTCCATCACGCGCCGCCACTGGTCGATGGTGGAATCGCGGAACTCGCCGGCGAAGCCGATGCCGGCATTGTTGAAGCAGTAGTCGAGCCGCGCCTCGGCCGCGACGATCTCGGCGATGGCGCGCTCGACGTCGGCGGCATCCGTGACGTCGAGCCGGCGCTCGCGGGCGCGGCCGCCGTCGGCACGACACTCGCCGGCGACGGCGTGTGCGGCGGCGGCATCGATGTCGGTGACGCAGACTATCGCCCCACGGCGCGACGCCTCGAGGGCCATCTGGCGTCCGATGCCGGAGCCGGCGCCAGTGATGAAGACGACCTTGTCCTTGAACATTCCGGGATGGAGGAGTGAATGAAGAAGGTGGGGCGCGGGTCACCCCTCGGCAACGGACGCCCCCGAAAACGAAAGAAGCCGCCCGGGAGGTGGATGGTCTCCCGGGCGGCCCGTATTCGCTACTTGGTAATCAACATCTTCTTGACGGTCCGAAGACCATCCACCTCGACGACATACATGTAGATGCCCGAGGCGACTTCGTTGCTGGTATTGCGGTAGTTGCCGTTCCAGTACGCGGTGTACTGGCCGCACGTCAGCAGAACATTCTCCAGCGGTTGACCCCCTGCCACACTGCCCGTTCCCCCCTGAAGCACCGGGACCGCGACAAACTGCGCGAGCAGGTTGTAGACGCGGACGGAAACCTTGAACTGCTGGCTTGGATCATTCGTGCAACCAATCTCGAATGGGATCCAGGTTTCCGGGTTAAACGGATTTGGGTAGTTCTGTTTGAGCGTTACTACGGGTCGCTTGGCGGTTCCCTGCGTGCTGCCCTGGGCCTGCGCAAGCTGTGGCATGAGGGTGAGGGTCAGCACCGCTGCGAGTGCTGCCCAACGAAACCTCATCTTGACTCCTTTTCTGACAATGCAGGGTCGGTTGGTTGTTCTCCTCTAGGATTAGGTGTGGATGTGATTGGCCAAGAACCAACTTAGGGATCGCGAATGGTACTGTCAAGCAATGCGGCAACGGCTGAGTTCGGGCGGTCCCAGTGGAACCGGCGCCCCTCTCCGACTCGCGTGCACACCCCCAGACGGTCGCACGCCTCTATAAGTGGGATGGCGTACTTCCGGCTAATACCGAATATTTCCCGAAACTCGCCCGCCGCGTAACTCCGCGGTTCCTGTGTGGCCGCGCGCAACGTGAGCAACGCGTCCCGCCAGGCGCTCGGCGCGAGGAAGCGTTCCTCCCCGATCATCACCACGCGCCCTTCCCGCTCGAGCAACCTGAGGAGCGCGGGCGTCCGCGGACCGGCCGCTGCGGCGATCTCGGCCGCCGTCGGCGCTTCCCGTCCGGCCGAAGAAACCAGGTGCTCGATGGCCTGGATGGCGACCCGGTCATCCGCCGAGAGGCTTGGCTGCCATCCCGCGCGTGCCACGAGGCCGTTCGTGACGACGATACGGCCCCGCTCCACCGCCGTCGCGAACACCCAGTCGGTGAGCGCGCCGCCAAGCCCCAGCCGACCGCGCAGCGGCTGCAGCGGTGTCCCCCGGTCGAGCGGCCTCGCGGCGTGCGCGGACTCTACGGCCTGCAACAACGCCTCCTCCGCGTCGTCGAGCCGGTGACGCTCCACCAGGAGCGCGCCGATGCGGATGACGTCGGCCGACAGCTTTCCGATGACGGCCGCGCAGGCGTCAGGCGTGAGTCCCAGCCGCATCGGCGCCGCCGCCACGGCGAAGCCGCGTCCCGCTTCCTCTTCGATCATCCAGCGCAGGCGCTGCTCGGCCGTCGCGCCCGCCGATGCGAACGGAGGCGTACGGCGAAAGGGCGGCGCGGGATCGGTGATGATGCCGCCGCCGATCGTCGTGGCCGGCGTCGCGGCGCGGAGGACGAAACGGTCTCCTCCACGCGCGACGAGCGGCTGGTCGAGAACGAGCCGCACGGGCACCACCGATCCAGGGAGCACCGGTCCGCCGCGCGCCACGACGCGCGCGCCGACATCGGCGGTACCGAGATGCAGGCGCATGCGCGTCCGCGCGGTGAGCACCACCGCGGCGTCATCGAACAGCGCGACGTCAGCGCGCATGCGATCGCGCGCGACCCATTCATCAGCGGCGCGCACCAGCACGGCGCCGCGCTCCAGGGCGTCGCGGTCGGCGCCGGCGAGCGCCAGGGCCACGCGCTGCCCGGCGCGTCCGGACTCCGCCGCGTGTCCGTGCGTCTCCACGCCGCGCACCCGCAGCGTCGCACCGCCAGGGAATGCGCGCAACGCGTCGTCACGTCGCACGCTGCCGCTCCACACCGTGCCCGTGGCCACGGTGCCCGTGCCCTTCACCGTGAAGACGCGATCGACGGGCATGCGAAAGGCATCATCGGCGTCACGGCCCGGTACGTCGGCCGCGGCCGCCGCCAGTGCGCGGCGCAGGGCGTCGAGTCCCGCGCCGCTGCGTGCGGAGACCGGAATGACCGGCGCGCCGGCGAGCGCGGAGCCCTCGAGCAGGAGCGCGACATCGTCCGCGGCGAGGGCGCGCATCTCATCGTCCACGAGGTCGCACTTGGTGAGTGCCACGACGCCGCCGCGGATGCCCAGCGCGCCGAGGATCGCGAGGTGCTCGCGGGTCTGCGGCATCACCCCTTCATCGGCGGCGACCACGAGCAGCGCCAGATCGACGCCCGCCGCGCCAGCGAGCATGGTGCGGACGAACGCCTCGTGCCCCGGCACGTCCACCACGCCGAGCGTGCCGATGCCCTCGAGTTCGAGCGGCGCGAAGCCGAGTTCGATGGTGATGCCGCGGCGCTTCTCCTCAGGCAGGCGGTCGGTGTCCACCCCGGTGAGCGCGCGCACGAGCGCCGTCTTTCCGTGATCGATGTGCCCCGCGGTGCCGAGGATCACGCGTCCACCTCGTGACGCTCCCACGCCAGCAGGGCGCGCAGCGGACGGCCGCCGTCGGTGAGGTGCTCCTCGAGGAACTCGCGCAGCAGGCGCTGGTGCGCGCGCAGGCTCAGGTCGTCGAGCGGCGGCGGCACCTGGCGCCCAAGCCACGCCCGGATTGCGTCGCGCGCGGCGGGCGGCAGGGTGCGCGCTCCCGGCGCCTGTCGCGCGCAGTGGGCACAGAGCGCGCCGCCGGCGCGGTGATTGAAGGTCACGGTCACGGCGGGATCAATGGCCGCGTGGCAGGAGACGCATTCGTCGAGCGATGGCGCAAAGCCAAGCTCCGCGACGAGGCACCACGCGCCCCCGAGCGCGACCGGCTCGGCCTCGCCCTTCGGCGCGATCGCGATCGCATCGAGCGCATCGGTGACGGTGTCGAGCAGGCCGGGATCCTCCTGCTCCGGCGCGAATCGCAGCAGCAGCTCGGCCAGCGCGGCCGCCGCCGCGAAGCGGTCGAGCGACTCGGCCAGCGCGGGCCTCGACCGGGTGGCCTCGAAGGCGTTGAGGATGTGGAGGTCACGCCCCATCGTGGTGACCAGCTGCGCTTCGCCGCTCGCGAACAGGTCGAGCGCCGCCCCGAACTTGCTGCGCGGACGCCGCGCCCCGCGGGCAATGGCCGACACGATTCCCAGCTCCCGCGTGACGAGTCGCACGATGCGCGACGTCTCGCGGTAGTCGAAAGCGTGGAGGACGAGGGCGTCGGTGGTAACCACGACTGAGGATATGGAATCCGGAGGGGGACTGCGGATTGCGATTGTTGATGGCGATCAACGATTGCGATCAACGATTGCGGACACCGATTGCGATCAACGATTGCGACGATGATTGCGACGACGACTGCGACGACGACTGCGACGACGACTGCGACGACGACTGACCAGCGGCCGGCTGCACCTCGCAGCCGGCCGGTCACCGCTCAAAGATACCGCGGCTACGGGTGGCCGAGGGTGATTCCGACGCGGAGGGAACGGCCGGGGGCGCGGAAGCCGTAGATGCCCTGATACTCGACGCCGGTGAGGTTGTCGGCCCGCAGGCGTGCGCTCACGGGGACCGGGGCAGCGGTGGAGGACAGACGGACGCTCACGGCGGCGTCATAGAGCGTCCGGGCGGGAAGTACGACGGGCTTGGCCGGCCACGCGGCATAGTCGCGGTCGTGCGCGCGACCGGTGTAGGCGGCACCCACCACCACGTCGGCGCGCGACGCCACCCGGCGCGACAGCTCCGCACGGGCGGTATGCGCCGGGCGTCGCATGAGCGGCTGGCCGCGCACGAAGGTGGCGCCGTCTCCCACGTCGAACCCCTCGTCGGTGACGCGCGTGCGGGAGTACGCGTAGGTGATGCGCGCCCCGAGCCCGCTCGGCCGAGCGACGGCCGCGTCGACCTCCACTCCGTCGGCATCGGCCGCCGCCACGTTCACGAAGTTCGGTGCGGTGGGGCTCATCGTGAGCGCGTTGTACTGGATCAGATCGCGGAAGCGCTGCGTGTATGCGGTGACGCTCAGCGTGGCGCCGCGCGTGGTCCGCTCGATCGCGAGTTCACGGCTGCGCGTCTGCTCGGGGACGAGCGCCGCGTTTCCGCGGACGTAGCCGGTGGCGAAGTTCTCGAAGAAGCTCGGCGCACGGAATGCCGAACCGAACGCCGCGCGCGCCCGCCACCCCTTCGAGAGCTGCCAGGCGGCGGCCACGCGCGCCGTGCGGAAGGTGCCGAACGCGCTGTTGTCGTCGAGCCGTGCGCCGAACTGGTAGCTGCCGCGCGACCCAAGACTGCCAACGGCCTGCGCATAGACCGCGCGGTCGTTTCGTGCGGCGACGAAGGTCCCCGCTTCCTCGCCGTACTCGCTGAGCGAGCGCGACGCGGAGCGCTCGTGGTCGCGCGATCCGTCGGCACCGACGGTGACGGACTGCGTGGCGCCCACGCGCGCCGTCACCCGCAGCTCCGCGGCGCGGCGCGTGACCGTGCCGCGCGAGAAGAAGCCGTAGAAGCCGACGGTGTCCGCGGCGGAATCGGGGCCGTCGTTGCTGCGCGGGAAGTGCTCGCTCGACGTGAAGGTCCACGACGCCGTGAGCCGCTCTCCGAGGACGCGGCGCCCCGAGAATGTGAGCGCCAGCCGGCGGGTGGTGTTCTCCGCGTTGCGCTCACCCAGCGAGCCGTCCGACTCGGTGGGATAGTGGTACGAGGCAGCGAACCAGCGTGCCGAGAGCATGGCCTCGGTGCGCGCGTCAGGGGCCAGGCGAAGCGAGGCTGCGGCGGAGCGGTTGCGATAGTCGTTGTTGAACGGGAGGATGCCGTTCGAGGCGCGATCGGTCAGCGCAGCGCTCGCCGAGGCGCGCGCGCCACCGAACGCGCCGGAGAGGGCGACGTCGCGCTGGCCGTACGATCCGCCGTCGAGCGCCAGCGCGGCCCGCGAGCCTCCCGCACCCGTGCGCGAGATGAGCTGAATGACCCCGGTCACCGCGTCCGCTCCGTAGAGCACGCTGGCGGGACCGCGGACGATCTCGATGCGCTCGATGTTGTCGAGCGTGAGCGCGCCGACGTCCAGCGCGCCGCCCGGCTCGTTGAGCGGCGCGCCATCGAGCAGTACGCGCACGTAGTTGCCCTGGCCGCCGCGCACGAAGAGCGACGATTGCGAGCCGAATGAGGAGGCCGTCACCACGCTCACGCCGGGAACGAGGCGGAGCGCGTCGGCGAGGTGCACGATGCCGCGCGCACGCAGTGAGTCGCCACTGAGCACGGTCGCGCTGACGGGGGCGCGCACAGCGGTTTCCACACGCGTGGCGGTGACAACGACAGGTGTGAGCGGCGCGGCGGCGGACTGGGCGTGCAGCGCGGCGGGAAGAGCGAGCAGGAGCAGGGGGCGCATTAGGGCAGATGGTAGAGGGTGGACGGTAGACGGCGGACGGAGGACGGAGGACGGAGGACGGAGGACGGAGGACGGCGGACGGAGGACGGAGGACCGGGGACGGAGGGTGGAGGGCGGAGGGCGGAGGGCGGAGGGCGGAGTTGCCTTGGATGTGTCAGCGGCGTTTCAACGGAATGAGCACGGGAGCGCCGACGGCGGGATCGCGCGCGACGACGAGGGGCCATTCGTACACGGGCTCGAGCACGTCGCCGCGCATGACATCGGCGGGGGCGCCGGCCGCCGCCACGCGGCCGCGGTGCAGCAGCACGATGTGCGCGGCGAAGCGCGCCACGAGGTTGAGCTGATGGCTGACGAGCAGGATGGTGCGCCCCTCGCGGGCCAGCTCCTCGAGCAGCCCAAACGCCGCCATCTCGTGCGCGACGTCGAGGAAGGTGCCCGGTTCGTCGAGGACCAGCACCTCCCCGCCTTGCGCCAGCGCTCGCGCGAGCCGCACGCGCTGCCACTCCCCACCCGAGAGCTCATCGGTGCGGCGGTCCATCAGCTCGGCGGCGCCGGCGCGCGCCGCAGCGGCTTCCGCCACCGCCGTATCGGCCGGACCGAGCGCGCTCCACGCGCCGTGGTGGGGATAGCGTCCGAGCATCACGTACTCGCGCGCGGCGAGCGGGAACGTGGGCTCCTCACGCTGGGTGACCACCGCGAGCGTGCGCGCCATCGCGCGCCGGTCGGCGGTGGCCACGTCGAACGCGCCCACGCGTGCGCTGCCTGCCGCGAGCGCCACCTGGCCGATCAGCGCGCGCACCACGGTGCTCTTGCCGCTCCCGTTGGGCCCGACGACGGCGGTGATGCAACCCGGCTGCGCCTCGAACGAGGCGCCGTCGAGCGCGTTCACGGGTGCGCCGCGATATCGCACGACGGCGTTCGCGATGGTGATCATGCGGCCCGCCGCAAGCGCACGAGGAAGAACGGCACGCCGATGAGGGCCGTGACCGCGCCGAGCGGCAACTCAGCGGGCGCGCGGACGGTGCGCGCCACCACATCCGCACCGACGACGAGCGCCGCCCCCAGCACCGCGGACGCCACGAGCAGTTCGCGCGCCCGCCGAATGCCGAAGGCGCGCGCCAGCGCAGGGACGACGAGTCCGACAAACCCGACAAGTCCCGCGCCGGCCACGGTGACCGCGGCGAGCAGCGCCGACAGCAGGAAGACGCGGCGCGTGGCGTTCGAGACCCGCACGCCGAGCCCGGCGGCGGCGTCCTCGCCAAGCGCGAGCAGGTCGATGTCCCGCGCGACGGCGACCAGCAGGATGCCGGCGGCGATGGCGTAGAGCGCCAGCCAGCGGATGGTCGCCCACTCGGCGCCCGCCACCGACCCCATCATCCACCAGAGGGCGTTGCGCACCGTCCCCTCGCCGGCGCCGGCGAGAAGCACCATGATGGCGGCGTTCGCGAACGCCCCCACGACGACGCCCGCCATGAGCAGGACACGCGGATCGGCGCGTCCGCTCGCCACACGCGCGATGACGAGCACGAGCGCCACGGCCGCGGCGGCTCCGCTGAAGGCGGCCACGGGAAGGGCCACCGCCGCGGTGAGACCTGCAACGACAGCCAGCACCGCGCCCACGGCCGCTCCGCCGGAAACGCCGAGCAGGTACGGCTCGGCGAGCGCGTTGCGCAGGGTGCCCTGCAACGCGGCGCCGCTCATGCCGAGCCCCGCGCCGGTGATCGCCGCGAGACAGACGCGCGTGAGCCGCAGGTCGCGCACGATCGCCACCGCCTGGGCATCGCCGCTTCCCGTGAGCGCGCGCAGCACATCGACGACGCCGATGGGAACGGGCCCGATGGCGAGGCCGGCGACGCAGGCGACCGCGAGCACGGCGAGGAGGAGCCACCAGCGCGCGTTGGTCATGGTGCGGAGCGTGTGGTGGAAGCGCGCAACGCGTGGGCCGCCGAATCGATAAGCGCACGCAGGGAGCGCGCGCCTTCCCCCAGCCGGACGCCGGGACGACCGACCAGCGACGTGTCGAAGACGAACACCCGCCCTTCGCGCACGGCCCGCACCGCGCGCCACCGCGGGTCCGCGCGCAGCCGCGCGGAGGACACCGGGCCGGCGAGAATGAGGTCGGGATTCCGCGCGGCGACACTTTCAAGCGTCACTTGCGGCGACGGCTGGGCCAGGTCGCCAAAGACATTGCGTGCGCCGGCACGCGTGATGAGCTCGTCGAGGTAGCTCCCCGCCCCGATGGTGATGATCGGCGACGGCCACGCATACCAGAACACGGAGAGCGGCGGCTGGCCAGCCCCACGCGCGCCCACGGCGTCGAGCGACCGCCGCACCGAGTCGGCGACGACGCGCGCCGCGGCGCTGCCGCCGACGGCGATGCCGAGGGCGTGCAGCACGCGCGCGAGGTCGGCGATGCGGTCGGTTCGCATGGAGAGCGTCTGCACGCCAGCGCGACGGAACGCCGCGGCGGCCGTGCGGTTGGCCTCCGCGGCGTAGAGCACCACGAGGTCGGGACGCGCCGCGAGCACCGCCTCGACGTTGGGCTGGATGCCGTCGCCCAGGTCCGGAATGCGACGCACCTCCGGGGGCGATGCATCCCAGCGCGAGCGGCCGATCAGGCGCGCATCGGCGCCCATGGCGAACAGCGCCTCGGTCGTCACGGGGTTGAGCGACACGACGCGTTCGGCGGGTCGGGCAAGGCGCAGCGTGTCGCCGAAGTCGTCCACCAGCGGTGCCGCAGACGGCACGTCGCGCGACGCGGCATCCGGCGTCTCGCGCGAGGCGCGATCGTCGCGCGGCGCGGCGCACGCCGCAAGCGACAGCACGAGCGACAACACGAGCGCCCGCGCGCGAGCCGGCGCGGGAGCCAGCGCGGGAGCCAGCGCGGGGGCAAGCGCGGGAGCAAGCGCGACGCGACGATTGCGACGACAGGTGGCTGAAAACACGACGGGCTCGCTCCGCCCGGGGAACGAGCCCTGCACGCCGAGCGCGCCTGCGATGCGCCCGCCGCCACGTGGCCTCCCCCGAGGCATCTGGTGTGGCACGGACGCGGGGCGTCTCCTGGCTCCGGGCCCCCGCTCCCCTTCCCAGCCGCGCCGCGGCCAGTGGGTGAATGAGCGGGGCGAACTGCGCCCGTTACAGTGGCGGGGCCGCGCCGGACTTACACCGGCTTCCGTGACCCGCATCCGTCATGACATCTGTTGTGAACGGGAAACTACGACAGGCCCTGCTCGCGCGCAACGGCGTCGCTGATTTGCCTGGTCAGATGGGCGCGCGCCTGCCAATGATCGGCGCGCTGTTCCGCCGTGGGATTCGCGTGCGCGGCAAACGCGGCATCGAGCGCCTCCAACGCGGCGCGCAGCTCGGCGATGCTCTCCGCCGAACGCCGCCGGCGCGCACGCCCGCCGCGCGCCATCATCGCGCGCGCGAGGCCGATGAGCAGCACGGCACCGAGCGCGGTCATGATGAGGAGCACGCGCAGCTGGTTCCCCGACACGGCGCCCGCGCCCGGCGCGCTGACCCGCACGACGGCGCCGGCCGGCACATCCTGCGCGACGAAACGCGCGAACGTGCGGCCACCCGACGTCGTCGCGCCGGTCGACGCGAGACCGGCGCCCTCGGCGCGGCCCAACGCGTCCTCGACGAGCACCTCAAGGACGTCCGTTGGTCCGTCCACCAGGAATGCGTACTCCTTCTCGACTGGGACTTCGTACGAGAAGGAGAACTGCTTGAGCCCCGGCGCGAATGGCGCCGCGAGGCGGGCCCGCCCTTGCTCGAACCGCACCGCACCGCCGGAGAAGTCGGTCTGTCCGACGCGCGCGTTCCGCGCGCCGTCGAGGAGCACGGCAGCCCAGACGACGCCGGTGTCGCCGGCGGCGACGCGCGTGACGGTGGAGTCGTTGGAGAGTTCGTACACCTCGAGAATGATCCGGCCCTTCTCGTTGCCGGGCGCCGAGAACACGACATGGCGCGCGCGCGCGTGCACGGGCACCGGCGCGCTGGTGGTGTCGTGCACCACGAGTTCGGCGTCGGCGCCGCTGACCTCGCGCGCGGTGAGCGGGGCCGTGAAGTACGCGATGCCGGCATAGACGCTCGACGCAAAGTAGACGGCGTCCCGGTCGCCCGATGTGCGGTAGCGGAACGCGTAGCGGCCGGTGCCGTCGGTGCGCGTCGAGTCGAGCGGCGCGGCGCGATCCGTGCCGACGCGGTGCAGCACGACCCACGTGCCGGCGACCGGCCGCACCGAGGCGCGCGCCCCGCGGACCACCCGTCCGCGCACCGTTCGCGCCTCGCCCGGCGGCGTGCCGTGCGCGCTCCCAACGGGCGGAGCGGACGGCGCAGCCTTTTGCGCGATCACCACCGCCGGATGCGAGGCGAGCAACGCCCAGACGGCAGCGCCAGCGCACGCGTGGGTGGCGCGGACGAGCGCCGTGCGACGCGACGAGGTGCGCCCGTGGCGGTGCGCCATCATTGTCAAAAGGTGAACTTGCCGAAGTCCTCGGGACGCATGTGCTCGAGGTGGCGCTGCAGCTGCTCGGCGGAGAGCGAATCGTCGTCGCGGCCGGCGTGCTCCGGCACGCCCTCGTCGAGATCGCCGCCGAGGAGCGACTCGTGCACGTACATGGGCGCATCGAGCCGCAGCGCGATGGCGATGGCGTCGCTGGGCCGCGCGTCCACGATCAGGGGCGCGCCGCCGCGCGCCAGGTGCAGCTCCGCGTAGAACGTGGAGACCTGCACTCGGGTCACCTGGATGCGCCGCAGCGTGGCGCCGAGCCCGGTGATGAGCGCGTGGCAGAGGTCGTGCGTCATCGGGCGCGCGTGCTTCACGCCGTTGATGTGCACGGCAATGGACTCCGCCTCCGGCCGGCCGATCCAGATGGGGAGAACGCGGTCGCCGTCGCGCTCCTGCAGGACCACGACGTAGGTGTTGGACGCACTGTCGAGCCCGAGCTTGGCCACCCTGACCGGAATCACGAGACCTCCCCGGGGGAGCGCGCTACGGCGCGCGCACCGCGCGCCTGAGCTCCGCCACCTTGTCGGTGCGCTCCCAATTGAAGAGCGACACCTTCTTGCCATAGCGCTCCACCTTGGCCGGCGTGCGTCCGAAGTGCCCATAGGCCGCGGTCGGGCCATAGATCGGCTTGCGCAGGTCGAGTGCCGCGATGATGCCGCGCGGCGTCAGGTCGAAGATGGTCGTGACGGCGCGCATGATCGCCGTCTCGGGCACTGTCGCGGTGCCGAACGTGTCCACCATCACCGACACCGGCCTGGCGACGCCGATGGCATAGGCGAGCTGCACCTCGCACTTCGACGCGAGCTTGGCGGCCACGATGTTCTTGGCGACCCAGCGCGCGGCGTACGCGGCCGACCGGTCCACCTTGGACGGGTCCTTCCCCGAGAAGGCGCCGCCGCCGTGCCGGCCCATGCCGCCGTAGGTGTCGACGATGATCTTGCGGCCGGTGAGGCCCGCATCGCCCTGCGGACCGCCGACGACGAACCGGCCGGTCGGATTGATATGCACCTTCATGCGGCGCCCGCGCAGCTCGGGCGGAATGACCGCCTCGATGATGTCGTGCCGCACCGCTTCGTGAATGGCCTTGTTCTTCACGGTCTCGGCGTGCTGGGTGGAGATGACCACGGTGTCCACCTCGACGGGGCGCCCGTCCTCGTAGACCACCGACACCTGTGACTTGCCGTCGGGACGCAGCCAAGCCAGCGTGCCATCCTTGCGGCGATCGGCGAGCGCGTGCGTGAGCTTGTGCGCCAGCATGATGGGGAGCGGCATCAGCTCCTCGGTCTCGTCGCAGGCGTAACCGAACATCATCCCCTGGTCGCCGGCGCCGCCCGTGTCCACGCCCTGTCCAATGTCGCGCGACTGCTGACCGAGCGCATTGAGCACCGCGCACGAATCGGCGTCGAAGCCAATTCCCGCCTCGGTGTACCCGATGTTCTTGATGGTCTCGCGCACGAGTCCGCGCAGGTCGACCCAGGCGTCGGTGGTCACCTCGCCAAAAATCGTCGCGAGCCCGGTGGTCACCATCGTCTCGCAGGCCACGCGCGAATGCGGGTCCTGGGCGAGCAGGGCGTCGAGCACGGCATCGGAAATCTGATCGGCGACCTTGTCGGGGTGGCCTTCGGTGACGGATTCGGACGTGAAGAGGTGGCGGTGCAGCATGGGGATCGAGTCGGGTAGAGGCGGAAACGGCCGGCGATGTGCCGGCCGCCCTAATGCGAGTCCGCGATATCAGGAACAATATGGGTGTCGACGAGGGCGATCAACCCGTCCACGGCATCGCCGCTCAATCGCAGCTCGGCGAGCAGGCGCTCGCGCATCAGCAGCTCTGAGGCCGCGGCGGTGCCGGCCTCGACGGCCAGGGCCGCGGCGGCCGCGGCCTCGGAGGCGCGGATGCTCCGGATGAGGTGCTTGACGGCGGCGACGGATCGCGGCGCGACACTGAGCTCGCGAACGCCGAGGCCGAGCAGCGCAAACGCCATCACCGGCTGCGACGCCATTTCGCCGCAGACCGACACTTCGATGCCGGCGGCGGCGCCCTCCGCCTGCGTCCGCGCGATGAGGCGCAGGATGGCGGGGTGCAGTGCGGTGAATCGCGACACGAGCTGGATGTTGCCGCGATCCACGGCCAGCGTGTACTGCACCAGATCGTTGGTGCCGATCGAAAAGAAGGCCGTCTCGCGCGCGAGGGCGTCGGCCGTGATGACCGCGGCCGGCGTTTCGATCATGACCCCGAGGGGGATATCGGTGCGGTGCGGCACGCCCAGCGCCGCCAGCTCGCGCGCCGCCTCGTCGAGCAGCACGCGGGCCTGCCGCACCTCCGCCACGGAGACGATGAGCGGCAGCATGATGCGGAGGTCGCCGTGCACCGCCGACCGCAGCAGCGCGCGCAGCTGCACCTTGAAGAGTTCGGGCTCGTCGAGACACATGCGGATGGCGCGCCAGCCGAGGAACGGGTTCGCCTCGTGCGGAAAGCCGCCCACGGGGAGCTTGTCGCCGCCGATGTCGTAGGTGCGAATGACCACCGGATGCGGGGCGAAGGCACGGAGGACCCGGCTGTACGCCTCGTACTGCTCGTCCTCGTCGGGCATCGCGGCGCGGCCGACGACGAGGAACTCCGTGCGCATGAGCCCCACCCCTTCGGCGCCGCTGGTTGCGGCGGCGGCTGCCTCATCGGGCATGTCGACGTTGGCCCGCAGCGTGATGCGCACGCCATCCGTCGTCACCGCCTCCTCGCGCGCGTAGCGCTGCAGCTCGCGCGCCTCTTCCTGTTCGGTGCGGGCGCGGCCCCGGTAGTCGGCGATGCGCGCCGGCGACGGATTGAGGATCAGCAGGCCGTGCGTGCCATCGAGGATGGCGACGGTGCCCGACTCCATCCGCGCCGTCGCATCGCGCAACCCGACGACGGCCGGCAGGCCGAGCGAGCGCGCGAGGATGGCGACATGTGACGTGCCCGTGCCGGCGTCGGTCGCAATCGCGGCGATGGTCTCGCGGTCGAACTGCACCGTGAGCGACGGCGTCAGGTCGTGCGTGACGAGAATGGCGTTGCTTCCCTTGGGCAGGTCCACCGGATCGCGGTCGGGGAGGTCGAGCAGGACCGAGAGCACGCGGATCTGCACGTCGAGCAGGTCGCTCACGCGTTCGCGCATCAGCGCGTTGGCGGAGCGCGCGAAGTGCTCGCGCCACTCGAGGAGCACGAGGTCGAAGGCCTTCTCGGCGGCGAACCCCTGCCGGATGAGCGTCTCGACGCTGCTGTGCAGGTCCGCATCGCCGCAGATGGAGATCTGCACATCGAAGATGGCGGCCTCTTCGGGGCCGGCGTGCTCCTCGACCCGATCGCGGACCTTGCGCAGGCGCTCGATGGCGTGCGCGCAGGCGGCGTGGAGGCGCGCGATCTCACCGTCCACCGCGTCGGACTCGACCATGCGCGGCGTCACTTCCGGCACTTCCCACCGCAGCAGGTGCACGGGCCCGATGATGATGCCGGGCGAGGCGGAGACGCCGGAGATGACGACGCTCATGTCACGCCTCGCCGAACCTGGTGTGGACGAGCGCCACGAGCGCGTCCGCGGCCGCTTCCTCGTCGTCCCCCACCGCGCGAATCACGATGGTCGCGCCGCACTCGGCGGCCATCATCATGACGCCCATGATGCTCTTGCCGTTCACCTCCAGGTCGTCGCGCACGAGGGTGATCGCCGAGCGGAACCGTGCGGCAACCTTCACGATCTCCGCCGCGGGGCGCGCGTGGATGCCGTGGGCGTTCTGCACCTGGACCGAACGTTCGACCATCAGCGCACCACCGAGTAGATGAAGAAGAGCAGCAGCAGGATGACGCCCACGCGCCACCCATCGGTGCGGGCCTGCCAGCGGGCGAGCGCCACGGCGAGCAGCGCGGCGAGGCCCAGTTCGAAGACGATGGACGTCGGTTGTACGGCCCGGACCCGCAGCAGCACCAGCGGCAACGCCACGCCGGCGACCACCGCCAGCGCGCGCGCCACATGCAATGGACCCGTGCGCAACACGGGGCTCCCGAGCGCCGCAGCGATCTTGAGCCCCTCCCGATACCCCGCCCTCAACCCCCACGCGCGCAGGGCCACATGGGCGACGTTGTAAGTTCCCACAAACGTCAGGAGCACGCCAGCCGCCGACGCCCCGAGCCCGTAGACGAGCAGGGCGAGGGCGGAACAGAACGGCAGCCAGCCCGCCCAGACGAGCCGATCCCCCGCCGCCCCGAGCGGTCCGCAGCAGGCCGTGCGGAAGCGCTCCACGCGCTCACCGGCCTCTCCGTCGAGTTCGGCACGCACGAGGGCACCGACCGCCAACGCCGCCAGGTAAGGATGCGCATTGAAGTAGCGGCTGTGCCGCGCCATGGCCGCGTGATACGCCTCGCCATCACGCCCGCCGGGAAGCAGGCGGAAAGCCGGCTCCGCGGCGAAGGCGATGCCGTTGCCGATCATCGTCTCGTAGTTGTAGCTCCCCTGCACGGCGAAGAGCCGCACGAAGACGTGCAGCCAGGTGCCGAGCGGTAGCGTCGGTGCTGCCTTCACAGAAGCACCGCCGCCGCCGAGCCCAGGGCGACGCCAGCCGTCAGGTACCACTCATACCCCTTGGCGGAGTGCACCACCTTCCAGATGGCGCCGCCACCAACGCCGACGGCGAGCACACCGACCAGGGTCAGCGACGCCGTGCCGCCGACGGAGTCGAGTCCGTGGCGCACGGCGTCCCGCAGCGGCATGAGCGCGACCACGAAAACGGCCGTCACGGCGCCGGCGCGGCCAAAGTCGATGACAAGTCCCGTCCACTGCACGGACGTCACGGCGGACGCATCGCCCGCCGCGAGCTCGTCGCGGTAGCGGGCGGCCACCGACAGGTTGAACTGCCGCAGCCAGACGAGCGTCTGGCCGCCAATCATCGCCCCGACGAGCCCGGCGAGCACCGCGAAGGGCAGCATGCGCGCCGTGAGCTCCGCATCGGCGCCTGGCACCGCCGCCACGGCGCCCGCCGCCACGGAGGCCGGGCCCCACTCCGGATAGCGCGACGCGCCGAATGGCATCGTCTCAAGGGCAAAGCACTCGAGCAGCACGCCGGCAAGCAGGCCGGCGGTGACATTGCCGCAGACGGCGCCGGCGAGAGTGGCGGCGACGAGCGGGCGCGACAGCATGGCCTGCGGGAACGACACGAAGTCGAGGCCGACGACTGCGCCGAGCCCAGCAAGCACCATCAGCGTGCCGGGCTCCATCATCCGCCGCTCCGCGTGAGCAGGTCGTCGAGCGGCACGGGATCCGCGCCCGGGACGTCCTGCGCCGACACCTTTACGCCTCGCGCGCCGATGGCGCGCAGGTCCGCTTCTTCCGCCGCGTCCAGGAAGACGTACCGCAGCCGCGGCGACCGGCCGGCGCGGTGGTGCAGGCCGCCCACGTGGACGTGCGTGATCGCCGGATCCCCCTCGACGAGCGCCCGCATCGTGGCGGTGCTGCCGGCGAGCAGCAACCCCGGCGACGGCAGCAACCGGTAGGCGGGCAGTCGCGCGAGCGCGCCGGCCACGGACTCGAAGTGCACGTGCATCTCGGGGGGCACGCCCATGCGGTACAGGTCCTGCTCCCACGCGCTCTCGGCCACCTGGTCATCCACGAGCACGATGAACCCGAGGGCCAGCGGCTGGCCCCACCCCACGACCACCTGCCCGTGCACCAGTCGATCGTCGATGCGGTAGGCCTCAATCGGCACGCACGCCCTCCTCGGCGACGCACATCGCGGCCTGCCCTTTCTGCACGGCGGTGCGCCACGTCTCCGGGCCACCGCTCGACGCCATGACGAACGAGAGCAGCATCGGCAGGTTGGCGCCGCAGACCACGGCGAGGCCCGCCGACTCGCGCGCAATGCGCCGCGCGGCGACCGTGCAGCTGCCGGCCGGAAGGTCGGTGAAGACCACCTGGGCGCCGGTGGACGACACGGCCTGCCGCAGCGCATCCACCAACTCGGCGCCGCCCAGCGTGGCGTTGCTGAATGGCATCAGGCGCGACGCCGCCGCCGCGCCGGCGACGCGCGACACGGCGCTGACGAGCCCTTCGGCGAGGTCTCCGTGCGCGGCGACGATGGCGCGGGGGCCCTCACTCATCGTCGTCGAGCAGATACTTGCCGAGGTCGGCCGTGCGGCGGACCATGTTCGCCTTCAGCCGCTCGTTGAACGAGTGCGCGGCATCCACGCCGGTGTACCGCAGCAGGTGGTTCATCGCGATCACCTCGGAGATCACCGTGATGTTCTTCCCGGGGTTCAGGGGGACAGTGATCTTGGGGAGGTCCACGCCGAGGATGTTGACCGTCTGGCCGTCGAGCCCCGTGCGGTCCACCTGCAGCGACTTGTCCCAGACGACGAGGTCGACCACGACCTCGATGCGCTTCTGCTGCCGCACGGAGTGAATGCCGAAGATCGCGCTGACGTCTATGAGACCGACGCCGCGAATCTCCATGAAGTGCCGCTGCAATTCGTGCCCGCGCCCGATCACCACGTCGGCGCCCTTGCGGCGCGCCAGCACGAGGTCATCGGCGACGAGGCGGTGGCCGCGCTCCACGAGATCGAGCACGCACTCGGACTTACCGATGCCGCTTTCACCCGTGAAGAGGAGGCCGACGCCGAAGACGTCGGCGAGCGATCCGTGCAGCGAGATGGCGGGCGAGAATTCGTTCTCGAGGAACGGCGTGATGAGGCGGTAGAACTCCTGCGTCTTGAGCCCCGACACGAGAATCGCGACGCCGGCACGGCGCGCCTCTTCCTCCATGCCGTCGGGGAGCGACTGCCCCTTGGTGACCATCACGCACGGGATGGGATAGCTGAAGTAGGTGCGCAGGTTCCGGCGCCGCGTGTCGTCATCGAGCGTCCGCAGGTAGGTGATCTCGGTCTCGCCCAGCACCTGCACGCGCTGGTGCACGAAGCGGCCGGTATAGCCCGCGAGCACCAGGCCGGGGCCCGACGCATCGGACGTCGGAATCTCGCGCCCGAGCCCCTCGGGGCTTCCGAGTACGGTGAGGGCGAGGGCCTCGCCCATGCGCTCCACCAGCCCGCGGACCGTCAGCGCCATGTCGGCTCAGCTCCGCCGGGTGGCGCGGCGCGCCGGCGTGCGGCGTGCCGGGGTGCGTCGCTCCTTGGAGGCCTGGCGCACCAGCTTCGTGAGCGCCGCGTTCAGGGCCGGCCCCCAGTAGCGGCCGGCGGCGGCCGCGACGAGCCGGGTGCCGCGCGGACCGTTGAACACGATCTCGACGCGGCGTTCGGGACCGTCCTCGTCAAACCGGACGGTGGCACCGGTGGCGCGCGGGATCCGCTCCGCCGCCTTGATAACGGCGGCCTCGGCCTTCTTGAGCATGGACTGCGTCAGTGCAATGCCGCGATGCGAGAAAACCAACTCCACGCTAGCCTCCGGTCTGAAGCACTTGCTGAAGATGTGCCACGGTATCGTCCGCCGCACGGTCCCACGTGAACGACTCGGCAAACCGGCGCGCATTCCCGCCGAGCCGTGCGACCAGATCAGGCGCCTCACAAAGCTGCTGCATAGCGGCCGCCATGGCGTCGACGTCACCATGCGGCACGAGGAATCCCGTTTCGCCGTGGCGCACCGATTCCCTGATGCCCGGCGAGTTGGAGGCCACCACCGGCGTGCCGCAAGCCGAGGCCTCGATATTCGTGAGCCCCCACCCTTCCTTGGGTGACGCAAAGGCCGTGGCCCACGCGCGGCGCAACAGCGCCAGTTTCTCATTTTCGCCCACAAAGCCAAGAAACCGCACGCGCGCGGTCAGGTCAAGCGACGCGACCAGGCCTTCGAGCGCCGGGCGGTAGTCCCCCTCCCCCGCGATCTCGAGCACGGCCCTCGTGTCAGCGACGCGGGCGAAGGCCCGGATGACGAGGTCCACCCCCTTGTACTTCTTGAGCCGGCCGAGATACGCGAAGACGGGCGTGGGGGAACGCTGGGCCGCATCCGGCGTGTAGTAATCGCACGATGCGCCCGGGTAGATGACGCGCACCTGCTCGCGCCGGATGCCACGCCCGACGAGGTCATCGGCCGTGCTCTCGCTGATCGCCTCGAACGGCGTACGGCGATAGACGAGCGGAATGGGACGTTCGGACAGCCAGACGGCGGCGGCCAGCGGCGGCGCCAGTTCCTGGAACGCGGTGCCGCCGAAGAGGTGCGGCACGCAGGCCACGACACGGCGCGCCCCCCACAGCGGCGTGTAGAGCGGCATCTTGTTGATGTCCTCGACGAGGACGTCGAACGGCCGCGCGGCAAGATGGCGCCGGTAATACGGCCATGCCATGAGGGCGAATGTCTGGCGGATGCCGGTGCGATGCACCTCGATGCCGCCGAGCTCGGCGCGGGGCGGGCACCCGGGCCAGCCGCCGCACAGCATCGTGACCTCGTGCCCGCGCGCCGCCAGCCGCTCGAAGATCTCGTGCAGGTGGATCTCGGCGCCACCGGCCAGCGGATTCTCGCGGTCCTGCCAATTGACCACCAGCAGGCGCACTAGAGGCGCCCCATGCGTCGCGCGAGGGCGTCGAGCACCCCGTTCACGAACCGGGCGCTCTGTTCACTGCCGAATCGCTCGGCGAGCCGCACCGCCTCCTGGAGGACGACGCGCGGCGGCGTGCTGCCCTGCGCGAGCTCCGCCGCCGCGAGGCGCAGCACGCAGCGCTCGATGGCGCCCAGGCGCTCGATGCGCCAGTTGGTGGTGACTTCCCCGAGTTCACCGTCGAGTTCCCGGCCCTGCGCCTGGATGATGCGCAGCAGCGCATCGGCGAAGGCCCGCTCTTCCGGCGCGACCTCGAGGTCATCCCACAGGAGCAGCGCGACGCGGTCGAGCGGCTGCCCGTCGCGGAGGTCCCACGCGTACAGCGCCTGGAGCGCCCGCGCCCGTCCCCGCGTCTCAAGTCGAGCCATCAGTCATCCCCGGCGTCGCTGCCCGCGTCCAACAGTCCGAAGAGGTCGGCCATCTGCATCGCGGCCAGCGCCGCGTCCCATCCCTTGTTGCCGTGACTGCCGCCGGCGCGCTGCATCGCCTGCTCGACGGTGTCGGTCGTCAGCAGCGCGAAGCCGATGGGCACGCCGTACTCCCCCTGCAGCATCGAGAGGCCGCGCGACGCTTCGCCAGCGACGAAATCGAAGTGCGGCGTCTCGCCGCGGATCACGGCGCCGCAGGCCACCACGGCGTCGTAGCGTTCACTCATCAGGACGCGGGCCGCGGCTGCCGGCAGTTCCCATGCGCCGGGAACCCACACCACGTCCACGTCGTCGGCCCGCGCGCCGTGGCGCACCAGGCAGTCGAGCGCGCCGTTCACGAGCGACTGCGTCACGCCCTCGTTGAAACGACTGGCAACGACGACGAAGCGGCGTCCGGCCCCGGTGGGCGCGCCCTCGAACTCGGCCATCAGAGCGCCCGCAGGTGCCCGAGCTTGCGCACCTTGGTTTCGAGGTACCCGGCGTTCTCGACCGTCGCGGGTGAAATGATCGGCACGCGTTCGCCGAGACGAAGTCCGTACCCCTCGAGGCCGACCAGCTTCTTGGGGTTGTTGGTGATCGGGCGAATGGACTTGAGGCCGAGATCGAGCAGGATCTGCGCGCCGATGCCGTAGTTCCGGAGGTCGGGCGCGAAGCCGAGCTTCTCGTTGGCCTCCACCGTGTCGGCGCCGAGATCCTGCAATTCGTACGCCTTCAGTTTATTGAGCAGGCCGATGCCGCGTCCTTCCTGATCGAGATAGACGATCACGCCGCGCCCCGCCTCGGTGACGAGCCGCATGGCCTCGTGCAGCTGCCAGCGGCAGTCGCAGCGCAGCGAATGGAACGTGTCGCCGGTGAGGCACTTGGAGTGCATGCGCACCAGCACGTCCTCGCCGCCGTCCACGCTGCCCATCACCAGCGCCACGTGCTCGCGGTCGTCCACGTCGTTGCGATAGCCGATGACGGTGTACTCGCCGAACTCCGTGGGAAGGCGCGCCTCCGCGACGCGGTGCACGAGGCGCTCGTTCTGCAGCCGGTGCGCCACGAGCTGCGCCACCGTGATGAACGTGAGACCGTGCTTCTCGCAGAACGCCTCGAGCTGCGGCCGCTTGGCGGTGGACCCGTCCTCGGTGAGGATCTCGCAGATGACGCCGGCCGGTTGGAGTCCGGCCAGCCGCATCAGGTCCACGGCGGCCTCGGTGTGTCCCACCCGCTCCAGCACGCCGCCCTCGCGCGCGCAGAGCGGGTGCACGTGACCGGGACGCCGGAAGTCGGAGGGGACCGCCAGCGGATCGGCACAGCGCCGGATGGTGGCCGCCTGATCGGACGCGCTGATGCCGGTGGTCACGCCGTAGCGGCGCACCGCGTCGATCGTCACCGTGTACGCCGTGCGGAGCGCGTCGGAGTTCTCGCTTCCCATCATGGGCAGGTCGAGCTGCGCCACGCGCGCCGGACTCAGCGCGACACAGATCATGCCCTTGGCGTGCATGAGGAAGTTCACCTTCTCCGGCGTAATGAACTCCGCCGCGAGAATGAGGTCCCCCTCGTTCTCGCGGTCCTCATCGTCGGCGACGACGATGAACTTACCGGTACGCAGGTCGTGAAGCGCCTGATCTATCGTCGCGAAAGGCATTATGCGGATGGCAGATGGGAGATGGCAGATGGCAGATGCGCCGCAGCCAGTTGCTGCACGTACTTGCCCACCAGGTCGGCTTCGACGTTGACCCGGTCGCCGGCGCGCAGGTCGCCGAGCATCGTCTGGCGCAGCGTGTACTCGATCAGCGAGATCTGCACGCCGCCGTCGAGGAGTTCGTTCACCGTGAGGCTCACGCCGTTGACGGCGATGGAGCCGTGCGGCACCATCAGGGGCATCCACTCGGCGCCGAGGGCGAGGTCCACCAGCAGCGCGTCGCCGTATGGCGCGACCCGCGTGACGTCGGCCACGGTGTCCACATGGCCCGCCACGAGGTGACCGCCGAGCCGGTCGCCCAGCGCCATCGACCGCTCGGTGTTGATGCGTCGTCCCGCCGTCCAGGCGCCGAGCGTCGTGCGTTCGAGCGTCGTGGTAACGGCGGCGACCGTGAAGGTGCCCGCCCCCGACTCGCGCACGGTCAGGCAGACGCCGTCGCAGGCAATGCTCTCTCCGTCGGTGATGCCCGCGTAGGCCGAGCGCACTACGAATTCGCGGCCGGCCGGGGTCGGCGAGGCGGCAACGAGAGTGGCGACGTCGGTAATAATACCAGTGAACATATGAACTCAGAGAAACAACAGAGAGACAACAGACAAACAACAGAGGGACAACAGACTACTACGGCATCAGCGAGTGGGCGGGGCAAGTACCGTCATCAGGTCGTCATCGAATTCCCGCCGTTCGACGACGCGCCAGCGCGTCAGGGCGCTGGTTGGTGCGGGCGGAACGGCGGAAAAGGCGCCAAGGGATCCTTCACCGAGCAACACCGGGGCCTGAAAGATAACCAGACGGTCCACCAGATTGCTCGCCAACAAGGCCCCCGCCAGGGTGGCGCCACCCTCAACCAGCAGGTGGTGTACGCCCCGCGCACGCAGGGCCCGCAACGCCGACTCGAGATCGCGCGCTTCGACCGCCTCGACCCCCTTTCGAGCGAGCGCCACGGCGCGTTCACCGGCGGGATCGGCTGTCAGGATGACCACCGGGGTCTTCTTCGCACTCCGCGCCAGTTGGCTGCCGAGCGGAAGCCGCGCCGCTCGGTCGAAGACCGCACGCAGGGGCGCCACCCGGGGTTTCTTGACGCCACGCACCGTGAGTGCCGGGTCGTCCGCGATTGCGGTCCCGATGCCCACCGCAATGGCGTCGGCGCCGGCCCGCAGGCGATGCACCTGCTTGCGCGCGGCCTCCCCGGTCAGCCAGCCGCGCTCGCGGTCGGCGGCCGCCACGGCCCCGTCCAGCGAGACCGCGAGCTTGAGCGTGATCCACGGGCGCTGCGCGCCACTCGCCCAGTGCAGGAACGGCGCGTTCAGCTCGCGCGCCGCCTCCTCCTCGAGCCCGAACTCGACGGCAATGCCCGCGGCGCGCAGCGCGTCGGCACCGCGCGCCTTGGCCGGATTGGGGTCGGCGATGGCGGCCACGACGCGCCGCACGCCGGCGGCAATGAGCGCCTGGGAACAGGGTGGCTGCTTGCCGTGGGCGTTGCACGGCTCGAGCGTGCAGTAGACGTCGGCGCCGCGGGCGAGGTCGCCCGCTTGCGCGAGCGCCGCCGCTTCGGCATGCAACTCACCAAACCGCGCGTGATGTCCCACGCCGACGATGGTGCCGTCACGGATGATGACGGCGCCGACCATGGGGTTCGGCGCCGTCTGCCCCCAGCCGCGCGCGGCGAGCGCGAGCGCGCGCCGCATCCACGCACGCTCGCGGGCACCCCACGCGCCGCCCGAATCTCGCATCAGAAGCCCGTGCGGAGTCCCACCGAGAAATAGCCGCGACTGGCCGCTGCATCGGAGCCAAACGAGTTCAGCGCCGCCGGCAACGATCCGCCACTCACCTTCCCCACCTCACCCACGAGCTTGCCAATGATGAAGTTCAGGCTGAACCCGGCGTAGATGTTCGTGCGCGTCATGCTGTTGCTGACATCGACGTTCGTGGTCTGCGCCGGGAAGGGCGCCTGCGGACGCACCGTGACCTGCAGGTTCGCAGAGTTGTCGTACTTGTCCTGGCCAACGCCCGCCTGCAGGCCGAACGCCAGGAAGGTCTTCGACGCGCTGATACGCCAGCTGCTCGACTTGATGGTGAGGTCGTTCATGGCGAACTCACCCGGCGCCGACGATCCACCGGCGTTGACGGAGCTCTGGCCGCCCACCGAAATCGTGGGGAGCGCGCGCTGCACCCAGCTGAACGAGACGCCGGGCACGAGAATCGACTCCTGCATGAGGCCGAGACGCAGGCCGTAGCCGAACTTCGTGGATCCGCCGGGGAGCGTCACCGTCACGTCGCCGCCCTCGGGCGTCGTGGGGACGTACGTGGCCGTCAGCAATGCATCCACGCCGCCAACGCGCGTGACGCCCAGGGGGAACCCCTTGAAGATGCCGACCGACCCATCGATGGACGCCATCGGGATGAGCTGGTCTTCGCCCGGGTACGTCGTCGCCTGTGCCGAGGAGGTATTGAAGCCGACATCCTCGAGCTGCGGGAACGTCCCGTTCACGGCGCTGGCGCGCAGCGCGATCGTGAAGTGCGGGAAGCCGCCCAGCACACCGCCCTGGCCGAGCGTCGTGCTGCCGCCGACGAGCGCCGTGGAGATCTGCGGCGTGAGGAAGTTGAAGAGATCCGTCGTCTTGCGGCAGGCGTCCGCCGTGGTGCCGGACGTTGCGCACTGCGCCTGCGCGGAGGTGCTGAACGCCAGCAGCGCCACGCCGGCAAGGACCATCGAGTTGCGGGCACGCATGATCAATTGCCTCCAGTAAGGATGACTCGTCCCGTTCCCGCGACGACCTCGCCGAGCATCCAGCTCTCGACGCCGGCCGCGGTGGCGCTCGCGCGAATGCGCGCGGCGCCCGATGCGTCGGTGATGACCACCATGCCGACACCCATGTTGAACGCCCTGAACATCTCGTCCCCTGCCACGCCCCCCGCCTCGGCGAGCACGCGGAAGACATTGGGGACCTGCCACGAGGCCGTGTCCACGACGGCATCGAGCGTCGGCGGCAGCGACCGGTCGAGATTCCCCGGCAGGCCTCCCCCCGTGATGTGCGCCATGGCATGAATAACACCGCGGACCGGTGCGAGTGCCTTGAGGTACGACCGGTGCACCGCCAGCAGGACGTCGGCGGTGGTCCTCGTATCACCGGGGAATGTGTCGCCCGGGGCGAGCTTCAGCCGTTCGTTCACGATGCGTCGCGCCAGCGAGTAGCCGTTGGTGTGCAGCCCGCTCGACGCGAGCGCCACCAGCACGTCGCCGGCACGGACGCGGTCGCGCGTGATGACCTCGTCCTCCTCCACCCAGCCGACGATGAAGCCGGCGAGGTCGTAGTCGGGCGGCGTGTACAGGCCCGGCATCTCCGCCGTCTCCCCGCCCACGAGGGAGCAGCCGTTCTCCCGGCACCCGGCGGCGACGCCGGCCACGACCTGCTCCACGACGTGCGGGAGCAGCTTTCCGAAGGCCACGTAGTCGAGGAAGAAGAGCGGCTCCGCTCCCTGCACGAGGATGTCGTTGACGCAGTGGTTCACGAGGCAGTGGCCGATGGTGTCGTGCCGGCCGGCTTCGATGGCCACCTTGATCTTGGTTCCCACCCCGTCGGCACTCGACACGAGGAGCGGCGCGCGCGCGCCGGCCGGGACGCGGAACATCCCGCCGAAGCCACCGAAGGCGCCGCGCGCACCGGCGGTAAACGTGCTCTCGACGAGCGCCTTGATGCGGTGCTTGGACGATTCGGCGGCGGCGATGTCGACGCCGGCGCCCGCGTAAGTCAGGCCCGCGTCACTCACGACGGCATGTCCTGGTCAAAGGAAACGAGGCGGTGGAAGTCGGCGACGCGACGGTCAATGTCGTCGCGGGTCACCGAGAGCAGCCGCGTGATCGAGAACGACTCCACCACGAACGACCCCATGGCCGAGCCGATGACGACGGCGCGGCGCAGGTTGGCATCGCTCAGGTCGTTGGTGCGCGCCAGGTAGCCCATGAAGCCGCCGGCGAACGAGTCGCCCGCGCCGGTAGGATCGAAGACCGCCTCGAGCGGATAGGCCGGCGCATAGAAGATGGAGTCGCGCGTGAACATGAAGGCGCCGTGCTCGCCCTTCTTGATGAGCACCGTCTTGGGGCCGCGCGCGAGAATCCAGCGCGCCGCCTGCACGAGGTTGGACTGCTCCGTGAGCTGGCGCGCCTCGCCGTCATTGAGCGTGATGAGGTCGACGCGGCCGAGCAGGTCGAGCAGGTCGCCGCGCCGCGACTCGATCCAGAAGTTCATCGTGTCGCACGCCACGAAGCGCGGCTTCTCCACCTGCTCGAGCACCTGCAGCTGGAGCCGCGGGTCGATGTTGGCGAGGAAGACATACTGCGCCGAGCGGAACTGCTCCGGCAGCTTGGGACGGAAATGCGAGAACACCCCAAGCCGCGTCTCGAGCGTCTCCGCCGAGTTGAGGTCGTGCCGGTAGCGGCCGCGCCAGCGGAACGACTCCCCGTCGGCATACTCGAGACCGGCAAGGTCGACGCGCCGCTCGCGCAGCGCCTCGAGGCGCTCCACCGGATAGTCGCTGCCGACCACACCCACGAGCTGCACCGGCGCCTGATGGCTCGCCGACGCGGCGAAGTAGGTGGCCGAACCGCCCAGGACTTCATCGGCCTTGCCGAAGGGGGTTTCGACGGAGTCGAGTGCGACGGAGCCGACGACAAGCAATGACATGGGGTACGAGGTCGGGGTGCGGAGGTTTGGTGCGGAGGGACGAGTGGCGTGAGGAGGAACGAGGGGACGGGGCTAGCTACATGCGCTCGGGGGCGGTGATGCCGAGCAGGGCGAGTCCATTGGCGAGCACCTGGCGCGCGGCCTTGACCAAGACGAGCCGGGCGCGCAGGATGTGCTCGGGCTCGCCGAGCACGTGGTGCTTGTGATACCACAGGTGCACCTGCCGTGCGGTCTCGAGCAGGTACGCCGCCACGCGGTGCGGCTCGAGCGCGTCGGCGGCGCCGGCCACGAGGCGGGGATAGTCCATCAACGACTTCACCAGCTCCCGCTCGGCCTCCTCGGACAGCGCGTCCCACTGCACGCCGTCGGCGGTGATGGTCGCCGGGTCGATCTCGCCTACACGGAAGATGCCGCTCAGCCGCGCGTGCGCCATCTGGATGTAGTACACGGGATTCTCCTCCGACTGCGAGCGGGCGAGATCCACGTCGAAGACCAGCTGGCTGTCCCCCTTCCGCATCAGGAAGAAGTAGCGCACCGCATCGCGCCCGACCTCGTCAATGAGATCGCGCACCGTGACGTAGCTGCCGGCCCGCTTGGAGATCTTCACTTCCTCGCCGCCGCGCACCACCGTCACCATCTGGTGCAGCACGTACTCGGGGTAGCCGCGCGGAACGCCGGCCTCGAGCGCCTGCAGGCCGGCGCGCACCCGCGCCGTGGTCCCGTGGTGGTCGGCGCCCTGCACGTTGATGGCGCGCGTGAAGCCGCGCTGCCACTTGGTCACGTGGTACGCCACGTCCGGCACGAAGTAGGTGTACGTGCCGTCGCGCTTGCGCATCACGCGATCCTTGTCGTCGCCGAAGTCGGTGGTGCGCAGCCAAAGCGCGCCGTCTTCCTCGAACGTGTGGCCGCCCTGCCGCAGCATGTCCACCGTCTGCTCCACCCGGCCATCGGTGTAGAGCGACGATTCGAGGAAGTAGACATTGAACGCGACGCCAAACGCCCGGAGGTCGAGGTCCTGCTCGGCGCGCAGCGCGGCGACGGCGAAGCGCCGCATCGCGTCAAAGCGCGCCGTGTCGGCAGGCGTGCTGCCGGCCGCGATGGACTCGGCGCCGGCGAGGAGTGCGGGGTGCGGGGGTGTTTCGCTCTCGGACACGTACCGTTCGGCCAATTCCTTGATATACTCGCCGTTGTAGCCGCCTTCGGGGATTTGCACGTCAATGCCTGCCGCCTGCGCGACGCGCACCCACAGCGACTTGGCGAGGTTCTCGATCTGCACGCCGGCGTCGTTGTAGTAGAACTCACGGGTCACCCTGTACCCTGCCCCCTCGAGCAGCGCACTGATGGCGTCGCCGAGGGCGGCCTGGCGGCCATGTCCGACGTGCAGCGGTCCGGTGGGATTGGCGGAGACGAACTCGACGTTGACCGACGCGCCCTTGCCGATGTCCGTGCGGCCGAAGGCCGCGCCCAGCGCGAGGATGTCGGACAGGCCGCGCGCGTTGGCGCCGCTGTCGAGGCGGAAATTGATGAAGCCCGGACCGGCGATCTCGGTGGCAGCGACGCCGGCGGCGGCGAGGTCGAGCTTTGCTACCAGTGCCTCGGCAATTTCGCGCGGCTTGCGGCCGAGCGGCTTGGCGAGGGTCATGGCGAGGTTCGTGGCCCAGTCACCGTGGGCCGGGTCGCGCGGACGCTCGATCACGGGCACAACGCCCTCAGGGGCCCCGATGGCGATGGCGACGCGCGTCAGCTCCGCGCGCAGCAATTCGTCGGGCGTCATTCGCCGCCCTTGGCGGGGGGCGCGGCCGGCGCCGCGGCCGGCTTCGCATCGGACTTGGATGAACCGGACGCGCCGGACTCGGATTTCGGCGCGTCAGCCTTGGAGCCGTCGCTCCGCCCGCTGTCACCTTTCCCTCCGTCGCTCTTTCCACCCTCGCCAGCCGAGCTCTCTCCCTTTCCTGAACTGGCGCTCGACGTCGGCGCCGCTTTCTTGCCGTCCTTGCCGTAGTCCGTGATGTAGAAGCCTGACCCCTTGAACAGCAGGCCGCCGCCGGCGGACATCCGGCGTTCGCCGGGCAGTCCGCAGGTGGGACAGGGCAGTTCGGACTTGGCGGCGCTCATCTTGAGGAAGAACTCTTCAAAATCGTGGCCGTTGGCGCAGCGGTACTCGTACGTGGGCATGGAAAGGGGGCTAAGATGCGGTGGGCGTGCAATTTAGCACCACGATTGAGGATTTGGAATCCGGATTGGGACTAATGATGGCGATTCAGGATGGCGATCGGCGATCCACAGGGCGCGGCATCGGAGGTTTCGCGCCGCAGTTGGGTCCGGCCTACCGGTCTATCTTGGCCTTGAGACGGGCAAGCGCCTGATCGATGCGCGTCGTCGTCAGCGTATCGGCGATCCGCGCGAGTTCCTCGGCTTCCTTCCACGCGAACTCGAGGTCGAGCAGTTCGCCCGCGAGGAGTTCGCGCTCGCGCTGCTCCTGGAGGGCCATCTCGAGGGCGAGGCTCGTCGCTGATCCGTACTCTCCGAGTTTCTTGGTGGCGAGCTTTCCTCCGAGGTACCGCCGGAGGATGCCCGTCGTGAGGTCGGGCGCGCCGTCATCCGATACCGCCGTCAACATCTGCACTGCCATCTGCTCCTCGGACCGCGTTCCCCCCTTCCGGTTCAACTTCGCGACGATCTTCGGTAGCACCGACTCGGCGCCCGCGCCCCGGTATTCCACGAGTCGGCCCCCGACCACCGGTACCCGGATCTCGAGTTCGGCGGTGGCCGGATCGTACCAGAGCTTCACCCGTCGCACGTGGCCGGTTTCGACGCGCGGCGACTGCATGGCGTGCGCGATCTCCTCTGGTTTCGGGGACCGTTCGAGGCGGGCAGCCCAGCGCTGGCGCGGCGCCTCAGGGTCGGGTGCGCTGTGCACGGGCATCGGCAACAACAGACGCGTCGCGCGCTCGTACCCGCGCCGCACCAGCATATAGATCCCCTGGAACGCGCCGACACCGGCCCCCGCCGCGACGACGCCGGCATAGAAGCCGCCCACGGCGATCACTCCACCGGCGACCATCCAGCGGTAGTGTCGCCGACGCGCCGCGAGCTGTTCGCCGAACCGCCACGCCGCCATCTCCGGGCGCAGCGCCGGACCCACGCGGACCAGCTCCGTCCCCTCGGCGATGCGGGCGAGCCCGATGTTGTCGGTGCTCATGCGGAGCCGCGTGCGTTCGTAGAGGCGCTCGCACTCGTCCATCGCGTCCCAACGCTCCTCGAGCGGGGACAGGTTCCAGCGCTTGCACGTCGCGCAGATCACCCAGAAGCGCCCGTTGGCAGTATCGAAGGCGAGCCGGCGGCCCACGGGAAAATGCTCGACGGCCTCGTTCGTTCCGAGGTCGGTGTGGCAGAAGAGGCAAGAGCGATACACGGCGATTGAGGATATGGACCTAGGATTCTGATTGAGGATCGCGACTGAGGATATCGACTGGCGACAAATGCCCATCGGGATCCTCGATCGCAATCCCCTATCGCAATCCTGGGTCCATATCCGCAGTCGCCGTTACTTGTAGCGCCCCCACACCGCCTCCAGCGCGTCGCTGATCTCGCCCACGCTGCACCGGGCGCGCACCGCGTCGACGATCAGCGGCATCAGCTCCTGCGTTCCCGCCCGCGTCGCCTGCTCCAGCTCCCGCAGCGCCGCGGCAGCCGCCGTGCCGTCGCGCCGCGCCTTCACCGCCACCGCGCGCCCCTTCTGCTCCACCTCGAGCTGCGTGTAGTCGGGCGTCGGGATCACGGGCGGCGGCGCGCCGTCACCGAACCTGTTGACGCCCACCACGACCGCCTGCCCGGATTCGACGGCGAGCTGATAGGCATACGCGCTCTTCGCGATCTCCTCCTGCATGAAGCCGGCCTCGATGGCGTGGGCCGCACCGCCCAGCGACTCCACGTGCGCCATCAGCTCCACCGCCCGCCGTTCGATCTCGTCGGTCAGCGCCTCCACATAATACGAGCCGGCCAGCGGGTCCACGGTCTGCGCCACACCGCTCTCGTAACCCACGATCTGCTGCGTGCGCAGCGCCAGCGTGGCCGCTTCGGCGGTCGGGAGCGCGAGCGCCTCGTCATAGCCGTTCGTGTGCAGCGACTGCGTGCCGCCGAGCGTGGCGGCGAGCGTCTGCACGGCGACGCGCACCACGTTGTTGAGGGGCTGCTGCGCCGTCAGCGTCACCCCACCCGTCTGGGTGTGGAAGCGCATGCGGCACGAGGCGTCGCTGGCGCCGTACCGCTCGCGCATCAGCCGCGCCCAGAGCCGTCGCGCCGCGCGGAACTTGGCGACCTCCTCGAACAGGTCGTTGTGGCAGGCGAAGAAGAACGACAGGCGCGGGGCGAAATCGTCCACGGCCAGGCCGGCATCGCGCGCCGCCTGCACGTACGCCAGGGCGTTGGCGAACGTGAACGCGACCTCCTGCACCGCCGTCGCCCCCGCCTCGCGCATGTGGTAGCCCGAGATGGAAATCGGGTTGAACTGCGGCACTTCGGCGGCGCAAAACCGGAACGTCTCGGCAATCAGTGCCAGCGACGGCTCAGGGGGATAGACGTACGTGCCGCGCGCGACGTACTCCTTGAGGATGTCGTTCTGGATGGTACCGGAGAGTGCGGCGCGCGCGATGCCCCGCTCTTCGGCCACCACGATATACATGGCGAGCAGCGTGGACGCGGTGGCATTGATGGTCATCGAGGTGCTGACCTTGTCGAGCGGCAGGTCGGCCAGCAGCGTGTGCATGTCCTCCACGGTGTCGATGGCGACGCCGACGCGCCCCACTTCGCCGAGGGCGCGCGGGCTGTCGCTGTCGATGCCCATCTGCGTCGGGAGGTCGAACGCCACCGACAGCCCCGTCTGCCCGGCGTCGAGGAGCAGCTTGAACCGCCGGTTCGTCTCGGCGGCCGTGCCAAAGCCCGCGTACTGCCGCATGGTCCACAACCGGCCCCGATACATCGTGGGCTGAACGCCGCGCGTGAACGGGAACTGCCCCGGCTGGCCCAGCGCGGACTCCGGGTCCGTCACGCCATCCGCGGGTCCGTAGACGGCGGCGATGGGAATGCCAGAGGGCGAAACGACGTCTCCGGCCATCTAGCGCTCATCCTCCAGCATCTGGATCGCGATGGCCACGTCCTGCTTGCTGCCGATGTACAGCGGCGAGCGCTGGTGCAGCTCGGTGGGCACGACCTCCATCAGACGCTCCTGGCCATTGGAGGCGGCGCCGCCGGCCTGCTCGCAGATGAAGGCGAGCGGGTTGCACTCGTACAGCAGGCGGAGCTTGCCGCTGGGGCTCTTTCGGTTGGCGGGATAGACGAAGATGCCCCCGCCCAGCAGGTTGCGATGGAAGTCGGCGACAAGCGAGCCCACGTAACGGACATTCATCGCCTCACGGCGCTGGTCGAGCCCGCGGTAGCGCCGCATCAGCGCGCGCACCGGTTCGCTCCAGTGCTGTTCGTACGAGTCGTTCACCGAGAGATACTTGCCGACCTCGGGCGTCCGGATGTGCGGATGCGAGAGCAGGAACTCGCCGATCGACGGATCGAGGGTGAAGCCGTGCGCCCCGTGCCCGGTGGTGTAGACCAGCATCGTGCTGGAACCGTAGATCACGTAGCCCGCCGCCACCTGCTGGAGCCCCGGCTGCAGCATGTCCTCGAGCGCCCCGCGTCCCGGGCCAGGCGTCACGCGGCGCAGCACCGAGAAGATGGTCCCCACGGGGACGTTCACATCGATGTTCGAGGAGCCGTCGAGCGGATCGAAGAGGAGCACGTACTTGCCACACTTGAATTGCGGCGGGATCTCGATGATCCCCTCCTCCTCCTCCGACGCCATGGCGCACAGCTTGCCGCCGTGGTCCATCGCCTTCGTGATGATCGCGTTCGCGATCACGTCCAGCTTCTGCTGATGCTCGCCCTGGACGTTCTCTGACCCGGCGGCACCGAGGATGTCGATCAGGCCGGCGCGACGGACCTTGCTGCTGATCATCTTGGCGGCGACGGCCATCTCATAGAGGATGCTCGAGAGCTCGCCGGTGGCCTCGGGGAACAGGGCCTCCTGCTCGATGATGAACCGATCGATCGTGACGACCGAGGTGTCGGTGTGGTTGATCATATAGACCCAGAGTGCGGCAGAATCCGGCAGAATACGGCGGAGAACGGCAGGGTGCGTCTACGATTGGCTGTAAGCTCGCCCGTGCTCACGGTAGGCGCCAGCGGATGCCCGCGGCGTGGAGGGACCAATTGGTCCCGTCGGTACGGGCGACCACCGAGCCGAGCTGGTCGGTGCGCAGCACGGTGGCGCCGCGGACGGTCAGGCGGCGCATGACGGCCGGATCGGGATGGCCGTAGACGTTCCGCGCCGCGACGGACACGAGGGCCGCGCGCGGTCGCACCGCGTCGAGCCAGGCCTCGGTGGTGCTCGTGCCGCTCCCGTGGTGCGCCACCTTGAGCAGGTCGGCGCGCAGGAGCGCCGGCGACCGGTCGAGCAGCCAGTCTTCCTCTGGGGCCTCGGCGTCGCCGGTGAAGAGCATGGTGGACGATCCGTATTCCAGGCGAACGACTACGCTCGCCAGGTTCGGATCGGTCAGTCCGGCGGTCCAGGCGGAGTCGGGTGCCAGCACGCGCAGGCGCACGCCGTCGATGCTGACGACTTCGCCGGCGCGGGCGCGTCGCCAGGTCACCTGCAACTGGCGTGCGGCATCGAGGGAGGCGCGATAGGGTGAGCTGCTTCCGGCAAAGGCGGCGTCGAGATACGCCGGGGGACGCATGGCCTTCAGGACGGACGCCGCCCCGCCCGCATGATCTGCATGTGGATGCGAAAGCACGAAGAGCGCGAGCTGTCCGCCCCGTGCGCGCAGGTAGGGCACAATCGTCATGCGCCCCGCGTCACGCCTGGCGTCGCCCCGCCCCGCATCGAAGAGCAGCCAGCGGCCGCGCGGCGTGCGCACCGCCACGGCATCACCCTGCCCCACGTCGATCATGTGCACCTCCAGCACGCCGCTCGATGGGACGGGCGCGAACGCGGCGGTTGCCACGCTGGCGAGGGCGAGCACCGCCGGCGGCGCCCAGTAGTGGCGGACGCACGCCGCCAACACGGCCACGCAGGCGACGCCGAGCGCCACCGCCGTCAGCAGCGACGGCGACGCGTGCAGCGTGGCCCACGGCAGCGAGGCGCCGAAGTGCGCCACGAGATCGAACGCGCGCACCATCGGCACGGAAGCCGCCGCCACCAATGAGGCCGCGTCCGGCCACCAGGCGAGTCCGAGGCCCAGAAAGAGCGTCGGCTGCAGCAGGGCGATGACCGGTCCTGCCGCGATGTTCGAGAACGGCGCCACCAGGCTCACGCGTCCGAAGTGCCAAGCCACGAGCGGCGCCGTGGCAAAGGACGCCACCACGCTGACCACCAGCTCGCCCGCGATCTTACGGCGCCAGCCGTCGAGGGTGTCCGGGAGGAGGCGCTCCGCAAGGGCGCGCCCGGCGATGAGGGCCGCAAAGCCGCTCACGCTCAGCTGCCAGCCGAGATCCACCGCCGTGCGCGGCTGGTAGAGAAGCGGAATGCCGCCGCCCCACGCCAGCGCCGCCCACGGCGAGGTGTTGCGCTGGAGGGCAAACGACACCGTCTGCGCGCCGATCATCACGGCGCTGCGCACCGCGGGCGGCGGCGCCCCGATCATCAGCACATAGAGCAGGACCAGTGAGAGCCCTGCCCATCGCGCCGCGGCCGCCGGCAGGCGCGCCGCCTGGAGGAGCAGGAGCATCGCGCCCGAGACGATGGCCACGTGCAAGCCGGAGATGGAGAGCATGTGCACGATGCCCGCATCCGCATAGCGGTCGCGCAGCTGTGGATCGAGGTCCCTGGTGTCGGCGATGAGCAGGGCGCGAACGAGGCCGGCGTCGTTGCCGAAGTGGCGATCGATGGCCGCCCCGGCGCGATCGCGCCACGGCGCGAGGGCGGCGGCCGGCTCGTACCGGGTGCGGCAACGGAACGGCAGGCGCTCGCGCGCCATACACTCACGATCAACTCGCGCCGCATTGCCACCGATCCCCACGCCAACGGACGCGATGAGCAGCACCGCAGCCCACGCAGTGCGCCGCACGCCGAGGGCGCTGAGTGAGCCGAGCCCGAGGCCGCCGCCGATCGCGGCGGCGACGACGACGGTGTCGGCGGAGAGGCCGGTGATGAGGCCGGCGGCGTACGCCGCCGCGGCCCATGCGATGAGTGGAACGGGGGACGCTCGTGCTGGTGGCGGGCAGCATGCCACGCGCCGCCGCGCCGCGCGTCACCGTACGAATGCACCCCGGGTCACTGCATTGCGTTTCAGCGACGGGCTGCGCTACCCCGACATCGGCAGCGGCGCGCGCTCGCGCACCACCTGCCCAGTGAAGGTCGAGCCCGTCGTTCCCGTCAGCTCGACGTGGAAGTACTGTCCGATCAGCGACGGATCACCGGGAATCAGCACCGTCTTGAAGTCGCGCGACCGCGCCTGCAGCAGTTCGCCCTTGCGCGCTTCCTTCTCCACCAGCACCTCGCACCGCTCCCCGACGCGGCGGAAGTTCCGGTCGCGGCTGATGCCCCGCACCGTGGCCATCAGCTCATTGAAGCGCGCGTCCACCACGGCGTCCGGCACCGTCAGTTCGGCCGGCATGCGCGTCGCGGGCGTCCCTTCGCGCGCCGAGAACTTGAACATGAACGCGTCGTCGAAGCCGACCTCGCGCACCGCGCTCAGCGTCTCGGCGAAATCACCGTCCGTCTCGCCGGGGAAGCCGACGATGATGTCGGTGGTGAGTCCCAGCCCGGGAATCGCGGTGCGCAACCGCGCCACGCAGTCCAGGTAGTCCTCGCGCGAATACCGGCGCAGCATGCGCTTGAGGGTGCGGCTCGACCCGCTCTGCATCGGCAGGTGCACGTGCTCGCACACGGCGGCAACCTCGGCCATCGCGGCGATCACGCCGTCGCTGAAGTCATTCGGATGCGGGCTCGTGAAGCGGAGCCGCCGCAGTCCCGGCACGGCCCCGACCGCGCGCAGCAGGTCGGCAAAATCGCGCGCGCCATCGTGGTACGAGTTGACCGTCTGGCCGAGGAGCACCACCTCGGTGAGGCCCTGCGCCACCACCGATTCGGTCTCGCGCACGACGTCCTCGAGCTGGCGGCTCCGCTCGTTGCCGCGCGTGTACGGCACGATGCAGTAGGTGCACCGGTAGTCGCATCCGCGCTGCACGGGGATCCACGCCTTCACGCCGTCGAAGCGGCTCGCGGCGACGTCCTCGTAATGCTCCTCGAGGTCGAAGTCGGTGGCGATCATCCGTTCGCCCTTGCGGGCGCCCTCGATGAGCGCCGGCAGCGCCCGATATCCGTCCGGCCCGATCACCAGCGAGACGCGCGAATCGGTCTCGAGCAGGCGCGGCCCCAGCCGCTGGGCCATGCACCCCGTGACGCCAAGCACCGCGTCCTTCTTGAGGAAGCGCCGGAGTTCACCCAGCCGCCCGATGACGCGCGTCTCGGCATGCTCGCGGATGGCGCACGTGTTCAGCAGCACGACGTCCGCCCCTTCCGGGGTGTCCACCGCCGCATAGCCCTCGGCCGCCAGCTTGCCGAGCATGAGCTCGGAGTCGCTGACGTTCATCTGGCAGCCGTAGGTTTCGATGAAGACAGTAGGCACGGAAGGACGATTGAGGATGTGGACTTAGGATTGCGATCTGGGATTTCGATCTAGGCTTGCGATGGGCGATGGCGCGACAGGCGCTCCCTCTGGGAATCGCAATCGCAATCCGCAATCGCGACCCTGAATCGCAATCCTAGGTCCATATCCTCAATCAGCCGTCTTCGGCTCGACCGGCAACTGAATATAGAACGTGCTCCCCTCCGCCTCCTTGCTGCGCACCCAGATGCGGCCGCCGTGCGCCTCCACGGCGAGGCGGCAGAAGGCGAGGCCGAGCCCCGAGCTGCGCGTCTTCGGCGCGTTCGGCGCACGCACCTGCTCGAACTTGCGGAAGATCACTTCCTGGAACTCGACGGGAATGCCGGGGCCGTTGTCGGTCACGGTGAACAGGATGCCCTGCGGGTCGCGCCGCGCCGCCAGCTCGACGTGCACCGTCGTGGCCGAATGCGAGAGCGCGTTCTGCACCAGGTTGGCGAAGACGCGGCGCAGCAGCGCCTTGTCGGCGCTGAACACCGGCGCCTCGTCGGACGCCTCGTAGGCCATGGTCGCACCCTCCGCACTGAAGCGCGGGGTCCAGTCGATGACGAGTTCCGACAGGAAGGCAGCGGGGGCGATTGGCTCGGGCGAGATCGCGATGCGCGTCTCCTCCACTCGCGCCACCTCCAGCAGGTCCTGAATGAGGCCCAGCAGGTCCTCCGCCTTCCCCTCGGCCTCGGAGACGGCCTTGTACTGCTTCTCCGCCATCGGCCCGTAGTCGCCCTCGCGCAGCATCTCGAGGGTGGCCAGCACGCTGGTGAGCGGCGTCTTGAGGTCGTGCACGATCATCTTCATCAGGTCGTCGCGCACCTTGGTGAGTTCACGCAGCGTGCGATAGCTCTGCTCCAAGGCGTCCGTGGCGCTCTTCAGCTTGAGCAGCGAGCGCACGCGCGCGCCCAGCACGAGTCGATTGTGGGGCTTCAGCAGGAAGTCGTCGCCGCCTGCCTCGATGGCCTTCACCCGGTCGGCGGTGTCATTGAGCGCGGTGACAAAGATGACCGGGATGCGCTGCGTGCGGGGGTCGCGCTTGAGCCGGCGACACACCTCGAATCCGGTGTCGCGGTCGTCCACCCCGAGGTCGCCAGCCGGCATCGACACGTCGAGGATGCAGAGGTCGGGGTGCTCCTCGAAACAGGCCGCCAGCGCGCTCGGGCCATCATGCGCGCGCACGGTGCGGACGCCCAGCGCCGTCAGCTGGTCGGCGAGCAGTTCGGCGTTGGCATCGACGTCGTCGGCGACGAGGACGAGCGGGGGAAGCTCCGCACCGGACGGCGGCATGGCGCTACGGCCGGACGGTGAGCCCGACGCTGAGAATCGTCCCCTTTTCGGTCAGGCCGCCCGCCTTGCGCACCGCGCGCTGCAGGCTGACGTCAATCGAGGCCCAGCCGCGTCCGACCGTCGCGCCGCCACCGGCGGACAGCACGCGTTCGGTGACGGCGTGCCCGTTCCACGCGAAGGGCAGGCCGCGCGTTCGCGCGCCGAGGCGAAACTGCGACGGCGTTCCCTGCACCTTGGGCCCGGCGATCTCGGCACCGGCCGAGATCTCGGTCGCGTCGCGCACATCGAGCGTGGACTGGCCGAGCGATTTCATGCGCGTCCACTCCTCGTGGTTGAGGCGCAGTATCAGCGTCGAACCGGGAATGCCGTCGTACGTCAGCGAGGCGCCGTAGCGATTGGGCGCATGCCCGCGGGTGGCAAGCGAGTCGTCGTACCGCGTGCGCATGGCGCCGCCGAGGCGCGCCGACGCCGCGAGATAGAGATGCTGCACGGGACGCGAGACCAACCCGGCCGAGACCGCCGATCCTGCGTAGGACAGCGTCGTCTGCTGCGCCAGCGAGCCAAACTTCGTGCTGTCCGTGAAGGTGCGCGCCAGTCGCATGCGGTTGGCGCCGGTGATGGCGTGGAACGCGACGCCGGCCTGGAACCGCTCATTGAACTGCCACGCGTAGGCGACGCGCGCGTCATTGATGGCGCCGCGGACCGACGTCGCGACCCGGGAGGCCACACGATCACCGCCCACCGTCACGCTGTCCGAGTAGGCGGCATCCCAGGTCCGGTCGAGCAGTGAGGCGAACGAGACGCCGACGAAGCCGCGCGCCCCGGCTCGGGTGCCCACGCTGATCACCGGGAAACGCGCCGTCGTGGTGTTCACGGCGCGGCCATCCACCGTCAGCTGCCGGAACTCCGGATCGATCTGCACGCTGAAGAGCGAACGCCCGGCCCCCGGCAGCGCCCCGGGATTGATGGGCGAGGTCGGATCCGTCTCTCCGAGCGAGCCGCCGGCCCCCGAGGACCGCGTGCTGTGCTGGCCCACCGGATACCCGAAACCCTGCAGGCTGAGCGCCCCCTGCCCCGCGAGCGGCGCGGCGGACGCGGCGGCCATGAAGACCGTGGCGAGAAGGCGACGCATCAGGGCACTCCGAAGTTGACGCGGGGGATGTAGCTGAGACGCAGTTTCGGACGCACCGAGGCCGGCGACTTCGCGTTGAAGAACCGCACCTCCGCGCCGTGCAGCCCCTCCTCCTTCTGCAGCAGCACGATCGCGCGCTGCGGCGCCTCGGCGACCGGCGTGGACGAGTTCCAGACGCGCAGCAGCGAGTTCATTTCGAGCGAGCGCACGCCGCTGTCCGCCGGCGCCACGCGCATGGAATCCGCGATGAACAACCCGGCGGGAATCAGGATCTGCGACGACCGGTACAGGTCGCGAATCCGGTTGGTGGCCGCCACGGCCTGGCCGATCACCGTCACCGAGTCGCTCTCGTCGAAGCCGCGCTGCGGGGCCTGCGTCAGGAGCAGCGTGGCCCGCACGATGGTGGTGGAGTCGATGAGCCACTGCGGCACGTTGAAGCGCAGGTAGGCTCGGCGCGCGGGCACGCCACCCGTGGAGAACGCGAAGGCGCCGGCACCGGGCAGCGCATTGCGCGCAACCACCGCATAGTCGCGGAAGTCGCTCGCCAGCGACGCCGGCTCGATGGGCGTCTTCGAGTAGGGCGAAACGATCACTTGATGCACGGCGGTGTCGGGCGAAACATGATAACGCACTTCGGCGTTGAGCCCCGTCTCCACCGAGTGGACGCGCAGCGAAACCGGCCCGCTCCCGACGAGCCGCAGGCCGAAACGCACATTGGCGCCGGCCTGGATCTTCTGGAGCAGCCACGCGTTGGAGAGCGGGAAGCGCAGCGAGTCGGTGATCTCGGCGCGCGCCTGCGTCCGCGACGCGATCAACCGCCCCGGCCGGAAGAGCGCGAGCACGGCCGCCGTGTTGCCATCGTCGGCGATCGTGTCCACGTCGTAGAGCTCGAACGTGACCGAGGAGGGGAGCCGGCTCTGCGTGAGGTTGAGGCGCATGCGCACGAAGGCGCTGTCGACCTGCGTCACGGCACGCAGCGTGTCGCCCGGCGGCGCGAAGCGCAGCACGAGCGAGTCGAACCGGATGACCCCGCGCACGTCGAGCGTGTCGCCGCGCGACGCCAGCGGAATGCCCTCTTCCGTGCCGATGGACGGGTAGCCGACGAGCGTCGTGTCAAAGTCGAGGACCGGCGAGAGCACCGTGTCCTTGATCGGCACCGAGAGCCCGGGACAGAGGGACGGGCAGGCGCTGCCGGCGTCGAGCTGTTCGTTGCACGCACCGAGGAAGGCCGCGGCGGATGCCACGACGACCACGCGCCACGCGCGACGAAGTGGGGAATTGATCATTCGCGTCGCAGTGACGAGGGCATGAAGGGGCTCGGCAGCAGCTCGGCGAGGTCCCACTGGACCTCCGCGCCGCCACGGGTCGCGCTGATGACGCGACAGCCGGGTGCAAACTCCTGCAGCACCTGACGGCAGATGCCGCAGGGAGGTGTGGGCGTCTCGGCTGCCGTGGCAACGACGATGTGGGTGAACGACCGCAGGCCGCGCGCGACGGCGGCGCCGACCGCCACCCGCTCCGCACACGAGCCGGCGGGATAGGCCGAGTTCTCGACATTGCAGCCGGCGACGATCTGGCCGTCTGCGGTCAACAGCGCCGCCCCCACCCGGAACTGCGAGTAGGGCGCGTAGGCGTTGTCCATTGCAGCGAAGGCGGCCGCGCGCAGCGCGGCGAGCGTCGAGGCGTCAGCCATCAGGAGAGAATCAACGGAAGAAACGAGGTGCCCCGCCCGCGGAACGCGAGCCCCATCCACTCTGCGGCAGTCGCGCCGAGATCGGAGAAGGTGGGCCGCAGGCCGAGCGCAACCGGTCGCACCCGCGGGCCGAACACCAGCACGGGAACGTTCTCCCGGGCGTGATCGGTCGAGGCGGTGGTCGGGTCGTTGCCGTGGTCAGCGGTCACAAACAGCAGGTCATCCTCGCGTAGGTGTTGCAGCAGGTCTGGCAACGCCGCGTCGAACTCCCGCAGCGCCCCATAGAACCCCGCAGCGTCGTTTCGGTGCCCGTAGGCCTGATCGAAATCTACAAGGTTGGCGAAGCAGAACCCATCGCCCTGGGCAATCCAGTCGCGAATTCGGCGAATTCCCTCGGCGTTGGACCCGGTGTGCCCCCCCTCCAGCCCACGGCGGGCGAACAGGTCGTCCACCTTCCCCACCCCGGTGCGAGGGACGCCAGCGGCGGCGAGCGCATCGAGGAGGGTCTCGTCGGGCGACTCGACCGAGAAGTCGCGGCGGTTCTTGGTGCGCTCCCAGGCGCCGTCGACGCCCACGAATGGGCGCGCGATCACCCGTGAGACGTTGTGCGGCGGAACCAACAGTTCACGGGCGCGGGCACAGGCGGCGTGCAATTCCTCGAGCGGCACCACGCCTTCGTGTGCGGCGACCTGGAAGACTGAGTCGGCGGACGTGTAGACGATCCACGCCCCGGTGCGCACGTGTTCCGCCCCGTACTGGTCGAGGATGGCCGTGCCGCTTCCCACCACATTGCCGATGCAGGCACGGCCGGTGCGGTGCGCGAACTCGTCGAGCACCTCGCGCGGAAAGCCCTGTGGGTAGGTCGGGAATGGCTGCGCGAGATGCACGCCAGCCAGTTCCCAGTGGCCCGTCGTGCTGTCCTTGCCTTTCGACTTCGGACAGAGCACTCCGTGGGCCGCCGTCGGATTCGCTTCGGCGGCAAGGCCGGCGATGGGCGCCAGGTTGCCCAGCCCCGCACGCTGGAAATTGGGCAGGTCGTACCCGCCCACGGCACGGGCCGTGTTGGCGAGCGTGTGCGACCCCTCGTCGCCGTACGCATCGGCGTCGGCGGCCTCGCCGATGCCGACGCCGTCGAGTACGAGGATGCACGCACGGCGGCTCATGCGACCGACTCCCGGTGCAGTCGCGGGAGGCGCTGGCGCAACCCGGTCAGCAATTCGTAGGGCGACATGAAGTCGGCGATGATGGCCACGTCCTCGACCGTGATGAGCTCGTCTCCGTCCCGGCCAATGAGGGTGACGACGTCATTCGTGCGACAGGGCACGTCGGTGACGTCGATCATGGTCATGTCCATGGTGACGACGCCGGCGACGGTGGTGCGCACGCCGTGCAGCAGGGCCGGGCCGCGGTTGCCGAGCGCGCGGCGGTAGCCGTCGGCGTAGCCGATGCCAAGCGTCGCCACCCGCCGCCGGCCCACGGATCGCCACGTGGCCATGTAACTCACGGTGTCGCCATCCTGCAGGTCGTGCAATTCGAGCACGCGGGCGCGCACGTGGGCCACCGGTTCCGGGGTCAGCGCCGCGCCATCTCCGGAGCCCACGCCATAGAGAAAGACCCCCGGTCGCACGAAACTCCAGGGCGACGGCGTCTGCCGCACGATGCCGCCGCTGTTCTGGGCGTGGAGCAGCGCCGGCATGACCGGCAGCACGGCGAGCGCCTCGCGAAACCGGGCCTCCTGCGCCTGCCACGAGCCGTCGTTGCGCTCCGCCGAGTGGAAGTGCGTGAACGCCCCTTCGGGGGGATGCGTGCGGACGAGGTCGGCGACGTCGCCAATGGCATCCCAGCGGAGGCCGGCGCGGTGCATGCCCGTCTCGATGGCGAGATGCCACGGGCCGCCGCCACTCTGCACCCAGGCGGCAATGGCGTCCCGATCACCGAGCGTGGGAATCGCGCGCGCGGCACGCGCGGCGGCGAAATCCGCCGGCAGGAGCGGTGAGAAGACGTACATGCGGCGGCCAATGCCGGCCGCGCGCAGTTCTTCCACTTCGCGCACGGTGGCGACGCCAAACCCATGCGGGTCGAGCCGCTCGAGGGCGCGCGCACACGCCACGGCGCCGAGCCCGTAGGCGTCAGCCTTCACCATGGGGACCAGCGGCACGCCGGCGTAGCGCTGAAGCGCGGCCCCATTGCGCACCAGCGCGCCGAGGTCCACTTCAACCCAGGCGCGCGTCATTTCCGTCGCTGTAGATTCCGTAGTCATTACAACCTATGAAGCTAGCGGCCGTGAGGGGGGCGATGCAAGAAAAGAAGACGCTGGATGAGGCGCTGGCCATCATGCGCGACCTGCGCACGCGCGACGCCTGGGACCGGGCGCAGACGCACGAGTCGCTGCGCCCGTACCTGAACGAGGAAATGCACGAGCTCGACGATGCCCTGCTCGCCGGCGACGACGCGGCCATGTGCAGCGAACTCGGCGACGTGCTGCTGCAGGTGCTGTTTCATTCGATCATCGCCGAGGAGCGAGGCGCGTTTGAGATCCGCGACGTGGCGGGATCGTTAGTGGAGAAGATGACTCGGCGGCATCCCTGGCTGTACGCGCAGAGAGACAACAGAGAGACAACGGAGAGACAACAGAGAGACAACAGTACCCCTGGGGGCGGGGTTGCTGACGACTCTCGGCGGGAGCCCTGGGAGCAGATGAAATCCCGCGGGCGGAAGACGCTCGCGGAGGGGCTGCCACAGGGGCTGCCGAGCCTGCATCGCGCGCACCGGCTGCAGGAGCGGGCGGCGGGGGTCGGGTTCGACTGGCCCGACGCGCAGGGACCGTCGGACAAAGTGCGCGAAGAACTGGCCGAGGTGGCCGAGCTCATCGCACGCGACGGCCACTCCTTCCCGACGCACGGCGTGCCGAGCGGCGACCCGCGCCACGAGGCGCTGGAGGGTGAACTGGGTGACCTGCTGTTCGCCGTCGTCAATCTGTGCCGCAAGTGCGGCGTGCACCCGGCGCTCGCGCTGGACAAGGCGAACGGCAAGTTCCAGCGGCGGTTCGAGGCGATCGAGCAGCTGGCCGCCGACCGCGGCATCGATGTTCGCACGGCCGGACTCACGGTGCTGGACGCGCTGTGGGACGAGGTGAAGCGGGGCGAGTAGTCGGCCCCCCGACGCACGCCCCAACGACAGAGCGGCGCGCCCATGTGGGGCGCGCCGCTCTGTCATGCCGCCGTCGTCCGGCGACCGTCCCCACTTGTCCGCCGCGCCGGTGCAGGCGCGGTCCCGCGCGCCATTCTACGTGCTCAGCGGGCCACCGGGCGGATGCCGCCGCTGATGAAGGCGAAGGACAGGCTCGTGAACTTGAGGTTGGAGCCATCGAGATCAGCGCTGACCGTGCGGAGTTCGGCACCGATCCGGCTGCGCCGCGAAATCGGCAACTCGACGCCGACGCCAAACGCCTGTCCCATCCCGGTCAGCGACGACTCGTCACCCGTCTCGGTGTTGAAGGAGCCGACGCGATTGTAGGTCAGCGAGGCGAAGGCGTATGGGAGCACGTACGACCGCTCGCGCAGGCCCGAGACGACCACGCCGAGTCCCGGCGAGAGGTACGTCCAGCCCGTTGTGGCGTCGGCGCTCTCGGCCCCCGCCGCCAGCGGCAGGTCCAAGCGCCAGCCGATGAAGTGCTGCGGACCGAATGACCGCTGGATGCTCAGCCCGAGCTGGTAGCCGGTCTTGCCGACGGCCTTGAGCTCGCCCGTCGGATTCGCCACGCCGAGCGTGAAGTAGGTGGACGTTGGACGTCCGTTAAACTCGGGCTGCGGCATCTCGACCGTGCGCGTGCCACCCGCCGTGACCTGCGCGCCGGCGGTCGTCGATGCGAACAGAATGAGTCCCAGGACGCGGCGCATCATGAGCCACTCTCCAGTCGCTGCTGCAGTTCGCGATAGACGGCCGTCCACCCCGCCTCGGCGGTGTTGACGAGCGTCGCGGTCAGGTTGGTGGTGCCGCGATAGCGCGATTCAATCCCCATCCGGATGCGTCCTTCGGACGTCTTGATGCGGATCGTCATGCGCTCCTCGGTGAGGTACTGCCCGAACCGGACGTCGCTCGAACGCCATTCGGTCTGCAAGTACCCGCCTTCCTTGTCCATGATGCGGATCGCCGATTTCTCGCCGACGACGTCGATGACCGTGCGCCAGACGCGGTCAGCGTTCGTGGACTGAATCGGGATATCGACCCAGTAGGGCCACTCGCGCACCACGATCTCGGCGGGGAGCGATGCAATGGCCGCCACGCGAACGGGGGCCTTCGCGGCGCAGCCCGTCGTCGCGGCGAGCGCGACGGCCAGAGCCAGGCACCGGAGTGAATACCGCTTCGTTAGCATGAATCTCCTCATTCTTGGGGACGGGGAAACGCTATGGGTCGCGACGCGAAGGTGTCAAGGCGGCGCCGGTCGCCCGAACGGCACGGTCGCGAGGCTACGTCGCGGCGGTGCGCATCCGCATGAGCCCTTCCTGCGCCACCGACGCCACCAGCTCTCCGGTGCGCGTGAAGACCGCGCCGCGGGTGAACCCGCGCGCGCCCGCCGCGACCGGGCTGTCCATGCTGTAGAGCAGCCAGTCGTCGGCGCGGAAGGGCCGGTGCAGCCACAGCGAGTGGTCGAGCGACGCGATCTGCAGGCGGCGGTCGCGCATCGAGACGCCGTGGGGATTCAGCGCCGTGGGCAGGAGACCGTAATCCGACGCGTAGGCGAGCACCGCCTGGTGGATGATGCGCTCGTCCGGCAGCGGCGCGATCGCGCGGAACCAGACGTGCCGCACCGGCGCGCGCTTTTCGGCGACGAACGGATCGGCCGGCGCCACGGGCCGGAAGTCGATGGGCCTGTCCTGCGTGAGCACGCCGCGCAGCGGCTCCGGAATGCGGTCGGCCATCTCGCGAATCAGGTCGAGTTCGGGCGCCAGCGACTCGGGCGCCGGCACCTCGGGCATTCCCGACTGGTGCTCGAGGCCGGTTTCGTCCACGTGGAACGAGGCCGAGAGGTGAAAGATCGCCTCGCCGTGCTGGATGGCCGTGACGCGGCGGCTCGTGAAGCTGCCGCCGTCGCGCGGCCGGTCCACGAAGAAGATGATCGGCGTCTTCAGGTCACCGGCGCGCAGGAAATAGCCGTGCACCGAGTGCGCGTGCCGGCCGCTCGCCACGGTGCGCTGCGCCGCCACGAGCGACTGCGCAAACACCTGCCCGCCAAAGACGCGGCTGGAGCCGATGTCCCGGTTGCGCCCGCGGTAGATGTTCACCTCGAGCGGCTCCAGATCAAGCAGCGCCAGCAATTCCCCCACCACTCCACCGTCGTTCGGTACGCTCATCGCTAACCCTGCGGTTCCCCGCCGAAGTGCCGTTGCTGCCGTCGCCGCCGTTCTCCGCCGTTCTCCGCCGTTCTCCGCCGTTCTCCGCCGTTCTCTGCCGTTCTCCGCCGTTCTCCCCCGTTCTCCGCCGTTCTCCGCGCTTCC
>Ga0082335_1001110_pt1 | contig 61047 bp, 54 predicted proteins | sample Subgrocontami58m_FD_72375 | JGI IMG/M metagenome (GOLD analysis project Ga0082335, IMG submission 72375) | Subsurface groundwater microbial communities from S. Glens Falls, New York, USA - GMW37 contaminated, 5.8 m (SPADES assembly) (version 2) ... | reverse complement strand
AACTTCTTCCCCTTGCGCTTGTCCTTCTGTTCCGCGTCCGGCTCCATGATCGGCACCATGCCCCCGTCGATTTGCGCGACGATTTGCTTGTGCTGACCTGGCGCCACCGGGAAGTCCACAGAAGCGCGGCCGGCCTCGAAAATGGCCTGGGCGTGACCCAGAGTGACCCTCTGGGTGACCCTCTGGATCCTGCTTTCGCCGATCTCGAAGCCGTAATGCTCGCGCAATTTCAATTGGACCTGGGCGAAGGGCGTGTCCGCCGCGAAATCCGTGATCGCTCGTTGCAAAGGCCGCGAACATCCGCGAGGGCTGACCTTCGCACTGAGGACAAAGGGGCGCACGCGGTTGGTTTTGTGCCGGTATTGCGGCCCTACGACCGTGATTTTGCCAAGTTTCGTATGCCAGCGGAGTTTTTTTACCCTGACGGTGCATCCCGGCTTGGCCACGAACGTTCCGCTCCGTCGTCTGATCCCCACATAGCGCCCGAGCCGTCCCAATCGGTGCCGGCTCGTTCCACCTTACCCACGGATCGCCTGAAGGCGACCGTGCCGGACCCGGGCAAACGATCGTTCGGACGGCCTGCCCCAATCGCGATTGGGGCTTGGTATTTTGCTCCACTGACCCGCCCCCCGCCCGGATGAGCCCGCAGCGTGCGACAACCGGAACCCAAACCCTCCGGCGCCATCTGCACCAATACGGGCAGGATGACTACTTTCCAGGCAGGTATGAATGACAAGGATATGCAATGAATACCCGCGTTTCCCGCATGAATTCGTAACGAGCCGGCCCAGGCCCCGAAGTTAAAGTAAAGTCTCAAGACAACCCGAATCTCCGTCCCCGTTCAGGTGCATGGCAACCGGTCTTGATGCCAGATCTCAACCGCACCGCAGAGGGCTGCCAGGATCTGCCAAGCCAATCTCAAAAATAGAGACACACCCGTTAACCGATCGCCCAATTTTTCAACAAACCATGCTATATCAACGTTCCAACGATCCTTCTTCAACCGATGATTTCACCTGGACAGAAATTTCCTTGCCATCGGACGCCGATGCACACCAGAACATACAATGAACGTTCGGGCTTGGTCATGACCCCTCACCCACACAAGTACCCGTTGCAAACATCCGCACCACGCCCCAACGGCGCGGGGTCAAGCACTCTGACCGTACCATCACCATGCCCAACGCTCCACGGCCGAACCCGGCGCTCCCCCTGTCGCCCAACTCCGACCTGAGGCATATCAAAGCCAAACGCCAAAAGGTTCCCGCTCATGCGCCAGCACGCCTTCGGTCCCCTCGCCCCGGTCTCCACCCTCACCCTCGGCGGTGGCGGGCTTGGGATGCTGTGGGGCGAAACCACCTTCGAGGAATGCGTCGCCACCGTCCGCGCCGCGGTGGAGGCCGGGATCACCCTGCTGGATCTTGCGCCACGATACGGCAACGGCAAGGCCGAACGCGTGGTGGGCGAAGCCTTTGGCGGGCGCCTGCCGGATGGGGTGCGCGTCACCACCAAGTGCAATCTCGGCACCCAGCCACCCGACCGCGTTGAACGGGTCCTGCGCCAGTCGATCGAGGCCAGCCTCAGACTGCTGCAACGCGACCGGATCGACGTCTTTTTCCTGCACTCCAACATCGTGCCGGACGGCCATCCGATGTGGAACCGCCCGGATACCGAGCGTTTCACGTCGCAGTCGCTGTTCACCGGCCATGTGCGTCCGGTGTTCGAGAAACTGGTCAAGGAAGGTGTCATCGGCGCCTGGGGCCTCACCGGCATCGGCCACCCCGACGCGATCATCGACCTCCTCGGCCAGACCCCGAAACCGGCCGCGGTGCAATGCATTGCCAACCTGCTGGACAGCCCCGGGGGACTAAAATTCTTCGACGGTCCGGCGAAACCGCGCGACGTGATGGCGGCGGCACGGGCAAACGGGGTTGGCGTGATGGGCATCCGCGCCGTGCAGGCAGGTGCCTTGACCGCCGCGATCGACCGCGCGTTGCCCGATGACCATCCGGAGGTGTTGGATTACGCCCGCGCCGCCGGGTTCCGGGCCATCTGTGCGGGGATTGGGGAAAATCCGGCGATCATCGCTCACCGATACGCGCTGTCGCTGCCGATCGACACCCTGGTTCTCGGCGTGAAAAACCGCCAGGAACTGGCCGAATGCGTCGCAGCCGCCGACGCCGGACCGCTGCCGACCGACCTGATCGCCCGGATCGACGCCTCCGTCACCTGATCTGGAGCCGGATCTAGGGCCTGATCGGCCGCCGATACAGTGAAGAGAGTCACATGCAAGGATCTGAGGTTCGTCTTACCGTCACGGAGTAACGGGGGGATCAGTCATACCAGATCCAGCCGACCTCACGAATGCCCTGCGGGACGAATACGAAGACCTGTTCGCCGCGGCTCGTATCCGACCGGACCGTGTCCAGGAAGTTGCTTCCATCACGAATCGCATGTTCACTCCGGCCAACCTGGCGAGCTAGCAGGCGATCGAAGCCGCCACGAACGTGCCCGCCCATGTGGTCGGCATCATCCACAACATGGAGGCCAGCGGGCGGTTCAATGGCCACGTGCACAATGGCGATCCACTGACCGCCCGGACCGTGCAAGTGCCGGCCGGACACCCGCGAACCGGGAGTCCACCGTTCACGTGAGAGGCCAGTGCAATTGACGCGCTGACCCTGAAGCACCTGGAACAATGGACGGATTGGAGCGTTGCCGGCATCGGCTTCGTCCTGGAAAGCTACAACGGGTTCGGCTACCGCAAGTTCCATGCGCACGTGAAAAGCCCGTATCTCTGGAGCTACACGGCCATCTACACCGCCGGCAAATACGTGGCCGACGGGAAATGGTCCGACACCGCCGTCAGCAAGCAGTGTGGCGGGATGGCGATCCTGAAGCACCTGGTCGACTCCGGCCGCGTCACCTTGAACGTCCGCGCCGTCCTGCAAGATGACGGCGAGGCCGCTGTCACCCCCCATGTGACCGAGGGTGTCGCCGCGGCTCTCACCAACCCGCCCCCCTACCCTGGACACACGCTGCACAACAAATCCGTCGGTCCCGAGGTCACGCTGCTACAGCAACGTCTGTTGGATCTCGGCATAAGGGAGGTCGGCACCGCCGACGGTGAGTTCGGGGACGACACCGAACGCGCCGTCAAGCTGTTCCAGGCGCGCTCCGAGGATGACGCGGGAGAACCGCTGGTCGCCGATGGTGTGGTCGGTTCGAAATCCTGGCGGGCGCTGTTCGGGGTCCATACGCCAACGGTCGTGTCCCCGACCGCCAGCATGCCGGCCGGGTCGCTGCTGCGGACGGCGCTGGATGTCGCGGCGGAGCAGATCGGCGAACGCGAGGTCCCCCTGAGCTCCAATCGCGGTCCCATGGTCGACGAATATCTTCGAAGTGTCGATGCTGGTCTGCTGGGCCAACCCTGGTGCATGGCCTTCGTCCACTGGTGCTTCCAGCAGGCAGCCGCTCGACACGGTGTGGCCAATCCCGCCCCTAAGACCGCCAGCGTCTGGACTGGGTGGGAGACGGCTCAGACCATGCCCGGGGTGGAAGTCGTCGCCGCGGCCGACGCCGCCCGCGATTCGTCCAAGGTCACGCCCGGCATGGTGTTCTTCCTCGACACCGGCGGGCGCACCGGGCACACCGGATTCGTATCCGACATCGTGCAGGGCCGCCTGGTGACAATCGAGGGCAACACCAATGACGGCGGCTCAAGGGAAGGGATTGGCGTGTTCACCCGGACCGGGCGGCGGATGGACTCAATCAATCTGGGGTTCGTGCGCTTCGCCTGATTGAGACCGGTGGATTGCCTCCGGCTTGCCAGCCGGACGCAATCCACGCCATCAACCCGCGGATGGCCCGTCCCACCCTCACCGCTCGTCTCCCGGTTGCTCGTCCGTTTGTTGCCCTGTCCCTGGTTGGCGTGATCGGCGCGGTCGGAGCCTTCCTGGTAGCCGAGCAAGACTGGCGGCAGGGGGCTTTGTGGCTGATCGCCGCCGCGTTGGGCGGGACCTTGTGGCAGTCCTCGTTCAGTTTCGCCGGCGCCTACCGGCGGGCCCTGACCGAGCGGCGAACCGCTGGTGTCCGGGCCCAATTGTTGATGATCGCGATTACGGTGTGCCTGTTCCTGCCGGCGCTCCACGCGGGCCAGGTGTTCGGCCAACCGGTACGCGGCTTCGTCTTCCCGATCGGTCTCGCCTTGCTGGTCGGCGCGTTCCTGTTCGGCATCGGCATGCAGTTGGGCGGCGGTTGCGGCTCGGGCACGCTGTATGCCGCTGGCGGAGGCGCCACCCGGTCCTGGCTGACCCTGATTGCATTCATCGCCGGCGCAACCCTCGCTGCCTGGGACGGCGAGCAATGGCTGGCTTGGCCGGCGATGGCCCCGGTCTCCCTTCCCGACTGGCTCGGTTTCTGGCCGAACCTCATCGGAAACTTGGCGCTGCTGGCAGCGGTCTATACCGCGGCAAGACGGGTGGAACAGGCCCGCCACGGCAATGCGCAACCGGTGTCGGCGCGACCGGAAGTCGGTTTCGGGGGGCTGACCGCCCCCTGGCCGCTGGTGGCGGGGGCGATCATGTTGGCGGGGCTGAATTTCCTGACCTTGGTCGTGGCCGGGCGACCATGGGCGATCACCGCGGCTTTCCCTCTATGGGGGTCCAAGATCATCGACGTGGCCGGCCTCGACGACCCGGCATTCTGGGCGTTCTGGGACGATCCAACCCGCACCGAGGCCCTGCTGCGTCCCCTGTTGGCAGACCGCACAACGATCATGGACCTGGGGCTGATCGCGGGAGCCAGCCTGGCCGCGATGCTGGCGGGACGGACTCGTCCGGTCTGGCCGCCGCCGCGGCGGCGGCCGGCTTTGGCCGCTCTGGTGGGCGGAATGTTGCTGGGCTATGGCGCGGTCCTGGCCACGGGCTGCAATATCAGCGCTTTTTTCGGCGGCATCGGCTCGGGTAGTCTGCATGGCTGGATCTGGATCGTGCCAGCGCTGGCCGGCAACATCGTGGGAATCCGCTTGCGGCCCTGGTTCCGCCTGGCGGCATGAGCATTCCGCGACGGATCGCCATCTCTGTCGGGGGGCTCGTTTAGGAAATGAACATCCGATTTCCGCGATTTGGGAGGTCTATTTTCTTTTCAATGCCAGGTGGTCTGATCGACATGACAATCATTTGCTCCACCCCCTGGGCGTCCATATAATCGAGCCTGACCAACAGATCCGTCGACGTCAGAACCGGGGGAAAGTCATTGATGCGCCGCCTCATCCTTGCCGGAGCCGCCATTATGTCGCTTGCGGCGTTCGCCACCGGTGCGCGTGCCGCCGAACCCGTGCCGCTCGCCGCGCAGGGCTGTGTCGGCTGTCATGGTGTCCGAGGCACCGGATCCGGCGCCATCCCCGGTATTGCCGGCCGTCCCGCCATGGAGATCGCCGCCACCATGAATGCCTTCCGCGCCAATGAGCGTGCCGGCACCATCATGGGCCGTATCGCGCGCGGCTATTCGGAGGCAGAGATCGCCGCCATCGCCGCCCACTACGCCACGTCCCGCTGAGGGGGCCGATATGCGCCATGCCAACTCACGACAATTGTCCCGCCGGTCCGCGCTGCGGATGGCCGGTTTCGCCACCGTCGCCCTCGCGGTTCCCCTGGCAACCCCGGGAATCGTCCGTGCCCAAAACGCTGCTCGCCTGGTCATCATCGGCGGCGGCTTCGGCGGTGCCACCGCCGCGCGCTATGCCCGCATAAACCATCCTGCGCTGGCCGTAACCTTGATTGAGCCGCGCACACGCTTCATCACCTGCCCATACGGCAACCTGGTTTTGAGTGGGATGCGTGTGCCTGACCAGATCACGCACGGATATGACGGGCTGCGGACGCGCGGGGTGAGTATTGTCCACGACATGGCCGCGGGGATCGACCCGGTGGCAAAGACCGTGCGCCTGGCCGGCGGCCAGACCGTCGCCTATGACAGGCTGATCGTTTCGCCCGGCATCGCCATCAAATGGGGTGCGCTGGAAGGTTACGACGAGGCCGCCTCGCAGCTTGTGCCGCACGCCTGGATCCCGGGAGACGGGTCCCAACTGGCGCTGTTGCGCCGGCAGTTGGAGGCGATGCCCGATGGCGGCACGGTGGGCTTCGCGCTGCCGGCCAATCCGTTTCGCTGTCCGCCCGGGCCATATGAGCGGATCAGCATGGTCGCGTCCTACCTGAAGAAGCACAAGCCGAGGTCGAAGATCCTGGCGCTCGACGCCAAGGAAGCGTTCAGCAAACAGGGATTGTTCCTGGACGGGTGGAAAGCCCTCTATGGCGACATGGTCGAATGGGTGCCATCCAACAAGGACGGCAAGGTCGTGCGGGTCGATGCCGCGGAGAAGACGTTCGTCACGGAGTTCGGCACCCGCCACAAGGTCGATGTCGCCAATGTCGTGCCGCCGCAGTCAGCCGCCCGCATCGCGTTCGACTTCTGGCTGACCGACCAATCCGGCTGGGTCCCCGTCAATCCCGCGACGTTCGAGGCGAAAGCCGCGCCCGGTATCTACGTCGTGGGTGACGCCAACAACGGCGCACCGATGCCGAAGTCCGGCTATATTGCCTCCAACACCTCCAAGCACGCCGTCGCCTGCGCGGTCGCCAGCCTGCGCAACGAAGCCCCGCCCGAGGGGGTGTATTTCAATACGTGCTACAGCCATGTGGGCGACGAGTATGGCATCTCGGTTGTCGGCGTTTATCGCGCCACGGACAAAGGGATTGTCGAGGTGCCGAATTCGGGGGGCGTGTCCCCGCGCGGCAATCTGCCGGAACAGCGCCGGCTGGAGGCGCTGTATGCCGATGCCTGGTACGGCAGTATCACCAAGGACATGTTCTCCTGAAACCAACAAGACGGACGACCCTGGGCGGACTCGTATTGCTCGCCTGGCCGCCCCCCCTGGCCGGGCCGGCAGCCGCCGACGATATGGGCTTGATCGCGGCGATCCGGGCGGAGATCGGCGACGCCCTGCCGGTGGATGGCCCGATCACCGCGCGACTGCCCGCCATCGCCGAGAATGGCGGTCAAGTGCCGTTGACCGTCGCCGTCGACAGCCCGATGACCCCGGCCGACCACGTGGTGGCGATCCATGTCTTCGCGACGCGCAATCCAACGCCAGGCATCGCATCGTTCCGTCTGACGCCCGCCATGGGAAAAGCCGAGGTGCAAACACGCATCCGTCTGGCCGAGGACCAGGCGATCGTGGTGCTGGCCGTGCTGTCCAACGGCACCGTCTGGCGCGCCGGGGCCGAGGCTCGTGTTGTCCAGGGCGGATGCCTGTCATGAGCCGTCTGGCCGTGCAGCCGCGTATCCGCATCCCCCGTTCGGCACGCGCCGGAGAGGTGATCGAAATTCGCACCCTGATCGAGCATCCGATGGAAACCGGCCTGCGTCACGAGGGCGGATCGATCCGGCCCCGCGATCTGCTGCACCGGCTTCTGGTGCGGATGAACGGAGAGACGCTGTTCGTTGCCGATCTGCGCAACGGGACCTCCGCCAACCCGTATCATGTGTTCTTCGCCCGGATCACGCGGACCAGCGATTTCGAATTCATCTGGCAGGATGAGCGCGGCGGGACGGCAAGCGCAACCGCAAGGGTGACGGTGGGGTAGCATGCTGCAGGCTGCGCGGATTATCCCGCGGCCAGGAACTCGCGAACCGATGATCTTGCCCGAGCCAACCGCCCCCGAACTTCCTCAACCACCCTCCCCACAATCACAAGCGGCGCTCGGCCGCATGCCTCCCGCAGGATCTCCGTTTTGCCACCGACGCCAAAGACCGGAAACAAATCGACGATGGCGCCGCCGTTGGCGAAACTGGCACGGTCGCCGATGTTCAGATAGGATTCCATGGGCAGGCCTTCCGCCAGGATAATGTCATGATGGGCGAGTTCGACGTGGTAGTATTCAACCTCGTCCACTCCGATCTGGACGATACTGCTCCCGTTGGTCAAATACTTCACCGGGATCAGCACATCGTCCACGAAGACGGCATGATCCGGGGAGACGAACAGATCGCGCGCTGGCTGGTTCGGCGCAAACGCTCCGCCGGCGATACGGACCGGCCAGACCTTGCGCAGGTCGGTGTGGTAGCGGCAATCGACGTGGCGATTACCGATCCAGACGATGGATTGCGGTTCGGCCCCCGGCGCCGTCAGAACATGGTCACCGACATTCAGATCCTCTACCGCGATCTCCCCGGTGTCCGTCGTGATCCGGGTTCCAGCAGCGAAACAAGGGGCTGGGATATCGGTGGAAATCGAGGTCGTATTGGCCCCTGTGTTGACGATGAAATTGCTCAATGAGAGGTTATTACCGACGATGTTCAGGTCAAAGGTCTGGCCGCCGCCCAACTGCATCGTCAGATGATTGTTGGTATAGGCAATTGCCGTTGCCGACACAGCAAGATCGATCCGCGTAATCGTCGTGACCCCAGTGATCGTGCCGGCGAATAGAGCAGGCGTACCCAGTTCCAGGACGCCACTGTCGATGAATGCGATGGTCTGGCCCTGGGGGGCACCAAGATAGAGGTCAACGGTGCCCTTGCCCTGCACCGTCACAATACCTGAGCCCTGAAGCAACGGATCAATATCGATGGACCCACCATTCATGGAGATGGTGCCATCGTTGATGAAATCCGTGGCTTGGGAGACAAGGACCTCCATCTTACTCCCGGTGCCTAGAGTCGCCGAAATGGTGCCGCCGGGCGTATTCTTGAAAATGGCCGATTCGATCCATATGTAGCTGTTCACACCTAACGAATTGGTTGACGAAATCACCCCGCTGTTTGCGTCGACGCCGTTCAATTTGATATGCTGCTCGTATATGCCACCCGCATTGTCGTCCAGCAGGATTCTAGTTTCCTGCTCCCAGGGTCAGACTGTTCTCTGATCGGAATATGTTGTGCGCCATGCTCTGCGCCACAACGCGCACAACGGCGTTGTCGAGTGTCTGATTGCCGTGGAAACTGACGATGCCAGCGTCCAATGTCAGCGTACCGGGACTTACTCCGTCTGCCGCCGTGATCACAAATCCGTTGTTGATGTTCACTCTATCTGGATCATTAGCGGAACTCCCGCCTGACCTGACGTGCAGTCCGCCCCGCCACGTAACATCATTGTCCAACGTCGTGGCGAACTGGTTCGAGTAGGTAATTTGATAGTCACCGACGATCGTACCACCTTGTATCGTGCCGAGCCGGTCCAATTTGACCGCTTGGCTTGCCGGCAAGGTAAACGTACCACCCACATTATCCAACGTGCCCAGCAGGCGCAGTACTCCCCCGCTCCCACCAATCCGCTCCACGCTGTCCGCATTGTAGGAGCCCGACGCGACGACCGAGCCGGTCGCGGCGATCGTGATCGAACCCTGATTGGTGAAATTGTTCAGGACTGCGCTGGCATTGCCCGAAACGGCAAGCGTGCCGCTGGAAATTGCCAGGTTATTCGCAACCGTCAGCACTCCCGTCACCGTGAGCAGTGTCGTCGGGTCGTTCAACGTCAGATTCGCGACCGACGAGGTTGTAACGAATGACAAATCGGCCCCGCTGCCATTGAACAGCACGTCATCAGCGGCTCCGGGTATCTGCGATGGAGACCAATTGCCGGGCGTGGTCCAGGTTCCCGCATTGGGGGCAACCCATGTGATCTTTGCCATCAGCTCGTCCTTCTCCATTATATCATATGATAAACGAAGCGAACGACTGGCCAATTTGACAGCGCCTTCTTGAATTCATTAGTCATCCGAGAAATATTTGGATACGTAGTCTACAGCCACATAATATGCAACTAGTACACAGAACGGTGCCGAGCGGCTTCATCTTCGTGAGCGTTCCAACGGCATCAGACCGCCTTCGAGCGGCCTGAACAAACGCCGCGGTCGGCGCGCACCCGGTCAGGCCGCCATCCGCAGGATCTCCATGATATCCTCCACCCCATGCACCGGCCTTGGATTGGTGTGCAGATAATGATCCAGCAGTGCCGCCTTCGCCACGGTCTCAAACTGGTCCGGTGCCACACCGACCGCGGACAGGCTGCGCGGCAGACCCAGTCCACTGACGAATTCGTGCACGACTTCCCAGGCTGGCCTGCCCGCCTGGCCGAACGCCTCCGACACAAGAGCCTGGCGGTCGGCATTCCCAGGTTCATTCCACTTCAGGACGGTCGGCAGCATCACGCACGACGTATAGCCATGCGGGACGTTGCAGGTGCCACCCAACACATGGCCGATGCCGTGGCTGGCGCCCATCGGGACAGCGAACCGGTTGTGCTCCATCGACAGCCACACCGCCAACTGGGCATCCAGTCTGGCGCCCAGATCCTCGGGGTCGGCCAACGTCGCCGGCAGTGCCCGGGCAAGCAGTTTGATCGCCGGCACAGCCTCCAGATACGAACGCGCATCGGCCATCGTCGAGCAGACGGTTTCGACAGCGTGGTCGAGGGCGCGGACGCCAGAGGACAACCACAGCCATTGCGGCGTTTTCACCGTCACCGCCGGGTCCAGGATGATCACGCTCGGCACCAGCGAAGGATGGCGGAAGATCTCCTTCAGCATAGTCCTTGTATCGGTGGCCCCGGCAGATGGGTTGAAATCGCCGCCGGACAGGGTTGTCGGGATCGCGATCTGCGGGACGTCCGGCCCATCGAATACCGGCATCACCCGTCGCCCGTCGTGCCCGACGCGCGCGACGAAACGGTCGAAATCCTGGGTGCCGCGCACATCGTGCTTCATCGCTAGGCGCACCATCTTGCCGGCGTCGGTGCCTGAACCACCGCCGAACGTCACGATCAGATCGGCATTGGCCGCCCGGGCTACCTCGGTCGCCCGCAACACCGCCTCCCGCGGGGTGTGGGACGGCATACCGTCATAGGATCCGGCGTAGCGGGCGCCGAGAGCAGAGCGCATATCGTTCACCCAGGTCGTTTCTCGGTCGAGCGTGCGGCTGACCAGCAGGAACACCCGCGTGGCATCCAGACGCTTCGCCTCGATCGCCAGGCTGGCAGCGGCCGGCTTGCCGTAGATCACGCGGTCGATGCGAAAATTCTCGTAGACGCCCTGCACGGTCATGGTTCGGTCCTCCCTGCCGGGCAAATTAGCCTGAGGAGCGGGATGGGGGAAACAAACCGCACCGGCAGGTGTCGCGGCCCGCAAAATCCGCTATAGGATGCCCCAAACGCTATGGAGATTGGGACATGAGCGAGGAAACCGCGACACTCGGCGGCGGCTGCTTCTGGTGCCTGGAAGCGGTGTTCAAGGACCTGCGCGGCGTCAATTGGGTGATGTCGGGCTATGCTGCCGGACATGTCGCGAACCCGACCTACAAGGCCGTTTGCAACGGCACCACAGGCCATGCGGAGGTGGTGCAGGTCAAGTTCGATAACGCCGAACTGTCCTATGCAGACCTGCTGCGGGTGTTCTTTTCGATCCACGACCCTACCACGCTCAATCGTCAGGGCAACGATGTCGGGACCCAGTATCGCTCGATCATCCTGACACATTCCGACGCGCAGGCAGCGACCGCCAAGGCGGTGATGCAGGAGATCACCGACGCGAAAATCTGGTCTGGCAAGTTGGTGACCGAGGTGCAACCCGTGACCGTGTTCTACGAAGCCGAACCAGAGCATCACGACTATTTCGCCCTGAACCCCTGGACCGGCTACTGCCAGGTGGTGGTGGCGCCGAAAGTGGTGAAATTCCGCAAGCAATTCGCCGACCGACTGAAACGCGCCTGATCCGATCGGACGACGCGCACGTAAGACGCCTGCATTCGGTCCCCGGAGGACACCACATGGACCTGAGTTTCACCGACGAGGAATTGGCCTTCCGCGACGAAGCCCGCCGGTTCTTCCGCACCCAGATACCCGAATCGATCCGCGCCAAGGTGGCCGAGGGTGAGGGCCTGACCAAGGACGACATGGTCACCAGCCAGCGCATCATGAACCAGCATGGCTGGGCCACGGTGAACTGGCCCGCGGCATGGGGCGGCAAGGCATGGTCGCCGGTTCAGGTCTATCTGTATCAGGATGAGATGCAGTTGGCGCATGCGCCAACTCCCATCGCCTTCAACGTGTCCATGGTCGGGCCAGTCATCGCGCAATTCGGCAACGAGGAACAGAAGCAGCGTTTCCTGCCCGCCACCGCCAGCGCCGAGATCTTCTGGTGCCAGGGCTTCTCCGAACCCGGGTCGGGCTCCGATCTGGCATCGTTACGGACTCGAGCCGAGCGGAAGGGTGATACATATGTGGTGAATGGCCAGAAGATCTGGACCACTTTGGCGCAATATGGCGACTGGATCTTTTGCTTGGTGCGCACCGACACGACGGCCAAGCAGCAGGAGGGGATTTCCTTCCTGCTGATCGACATGAAAACTCCGGGCATCACGGTCCGCCCCATCGTCACCATCGATGGCGGGCGGGAAGTGAACGAGGTCTTCTTCGACAATGTCGTAGTGCCGGCCGAAAACCTGGTAGGCCAGGAGAACAAGGGCTGGGACTACGCCAAATTCCTGCTCGGCAACGAACGCACCGGCATCGCTCGTGTCGGCATGTCCAAGGCCAAGGTCGCCCGCATCAAGGAACTGGCGGCCCTGGAGCTGTCCGGTGGGCGGCCGCTGATCGCCGATCCTCGGTTCCAGGAAAAACTCGCCTCGATCGAGGTGGAGCTGAAGGCGCTGGAAATGACCCAGCTCCGCGTCGTCGCCGATGAGCGCAAGATGGAGAAGGGCAAGCAGAATCCCGCATCGTCGATCCTGAAGCTGAAAGGTTCGGTCATCCAACAGCAACTGACCGAACTGCTGATGGAGGTTGTCGGGCCCTACGCCATGCCGTACCAGCGCGATTTCGACGGACGGAACGAACCGCCGATCGGACCCGAGTACGCAACAGAAGCGGCGCCAATGTATTTCAACTACCGCAAGGTGTCGATCTACGGCGGCTCCAACGAGATCCAGCGCAACATCATCGCCAAGGCGATTCTGGGTCTCTGACCGGCTGAAAGGGTTTTCCGCATGGACTTCGATCTGACTGAGGAACAACGCCTGCTGAAGGACAGCGTCGATCGCCTGATCGCCGACAAGTATCAGTTCGCGCAACGCAAACAATACCAGACCGAAACTGGTGGCTGGAGCGGCAAGCTCTGGGGCGAATACGCCGAGATGGGCCTGCTGGGCCTGCCGTTCGAGGAAACCCTGGGCGGTTTCGGCGGCGGACCGGTTGAGACGATGATCGTGATGGAAGCCTTCGGTCGCGGCCTGATCCTGGAACCCTATTTCGCCACCGTCGTCCTGACCGGCGGGCTTCTGCGGCGCGCCGGCAGCGATGCGTTGCGCGGGGCACTCGTGCCACGGATCACCTCAGGCAAGCTGAAACTGGCCTTTGCCCATGTGGAGCGCCACTCACGATACGATCTCGGCGATGTTGCCACCACGGCGCGCAAGGACGGCTCGTCCTTTGTGCTGGATGGGGCGAAAAGCGTCGTGCTGCATGGCGACTGCGCCGATCAAGTGCTGGTGACGGCACGGATCGCGGGAGCACAGCGGGATCGCGACGGGATCGGGTTGTTCCTGGTGGATGCGGCCTCGCCCGGTTTCAGCCGGCGCGGCTACCCCACGCAGGACGGGTTGCGCGCGGCAGAAATCACCCTGTCCGGTGTGCGGGTCAACGGTGACTCCGTGCTCAGCGAGAACGCATTGCCGGCGATCGAGCATGTGGTCGATGAGGCAATCGCCGCGCTCTGCGCCGAAGCGGTCGGCACCATGCAGGTGATGCACGATACGACACTCGACTACATGAAAACCCGGAAACAGTTCGGCCGCACGATCGGCTCCTTCCAGGTCCTGCAACATCGGTCGGTGGATATGTTGGTGGCTCTGGAACAGGCGCGCAGCATGGCGATGTTCGCCGCCGTCATGGCAGCCGATGACAATCCGGTCGAGCGCCGGCGCGCCATCGCCGCGGCGAAGGTCCAGATCGGCAAGTCGGGGCGGCATATCGGACAGGAGGCGGTGCAGATCCATGGCGGGATCGGCATGACGATGGAGTATTCCGTCGGCCATTCCTTCAAGCGCATGACCGTGATCGACCAACTCTACGGCGATGCCGATGCCCATCTGGCCAGCCTGGCTCGCCTCGGTGGTTTGTTTGGCAAGGCGGCCTGAATCGGCATGGTGGGGGTTCCGACGGTCCTACTGGACCTGGACGGCACGTTGTCGGATTCCCGCCCGGGAATTGCCGCGAGCTTCCGCTTTACCCTGGGGGAGATGGGGCATGACCCAGAGGTCGCCGGAGACCTGACATGGGCGGTCGGGCCGCCCATCGCCGTGTCCATACAAAGGTTGCTATCGCTGTATGGCGACAAGCGAGTGGAGCGCGCGGTCGAGATCTACCGCGCGCGATATTCGGCCGTGGGGCTCTATGATTGTTCGGTGTTTCCTGGGGTGTTGGAGATGCTGGCCGGGTTGCGCGCGACGGGCACCACGATGTTCGTTGCCACGTCGAAGCGGCGGGATTTCGCCGACCGGGTGATCGATCATCTGAAGCTGCGCGGGTTCGTTCAGAGTGTGTATGGCGCGCTGCCGGGCGGCGGTTTGGACGAAAAGCATGATCTGCTGGCCCATATTCTCGCTGCCGAGAACCTTCCCGCCGGGGGGCCGGTGATGGTGGGCGACCGGCTCCACGATATCCACGCGGCGAAGGCGAATGGGCTGCGCTCGATAGGTGTGCTGTGGGGCTATGGCGGGGCCGAGGAACTGTCCGCCGCCGGGGCCGATGCCGTGGCTGGAACGCCGGATGGGGTGGCGAGATTGGTTGCGGGGTTCGGCCTCTTGTGACGTGAAATCGGCAAAGTCCTTCGGAACGGCATCAATCGTGGTAGCGACAGATGGCCGGATCACGTTGGACTTGACCGAGGCAGGGCGAGGCGTCCCCCCGACGATGTCGGTCGGCACCCTAACCCCAAACGCCAAGCAAAGGGGGCTGAGAGGGGTCTAGCCCGCCCTGGGCAGCCCCCCAGGAGGTAAATACGCAGGATCAAAAAGAGGTTCTGGCAAGACGGAAGCCGACGCAGTAGTTCCGAATACCTGCATCCCCCTGGAAGCGGAAGCCAGCTCGGACGATCCTTGGGTCGTTGAACCACGACCCGCCGCGCAGGACCCGCGAAGCGGCAGTCGCTCCGGTCGTCCACACCGAACCGTTCGAGGGGGCGCCCTTGTAGTCCTCATGCCAAGGGTCGGCCGTCCATTCCCATACATTGCCGAGCATGTCGGATAGACCAAACGGGTTCGGCAGGAACGAACCCACCGGCGCCGTGAACGCATAGAAGTCATCGCCGTCGAAAAACCGCTCCTTGTCGAACGGCTCGTTCAGCACGGTCATCAGGCTCCGGTCCGCGACATTTGCAAAGCGGCAGGTCCGGTCCCGCCCGTCTCCCCAGAACCGCGCCGTCTCCGTCCCCGCGCGCGCCGCATATTCCCGTTCCGCCTCGCTCGGCAGTCGATAGGGTTCGGTATAAGGATTCCGTCTGGTGTTGATCCAGACGATATAGTCCATGGCGTCTTCGTGACTGACGCAGACAACCGGATCGCGGTCGGTCTGCTCGAAGCCCGGGTTCCGCCAGTTCCGGCCGTCCCGTTCCGCAGTGCTCCATTCGCCCTTGTCGTCGGGTTCGTAGGTCAAGGCCTTGTCCGGGGTTGGACGATCAGTTGCAGCAACGAAGGCCGCGTATTCCCCCCGCGTCACCGGATGGCGACCGAACCAGAACGGACGAGCGATGGTGACCTCGTGGCGGGGGCGGGCGGAGTTGTCGATGTCCGTCGCACCCTCGCGCTTCGACTCTGCCGGGGGGATACCCATCATGAAGCGGCCTGCGGGAATTTCCACCATCTCCGGCAGGTCGTCGCCGTCGCGCCGCACGCGGCTTCTTCGGGGCAGGCCTTTGGCGCCGTCTGTCCTGGCGCCCACCAGGACCAGCCTATCCTTGCCGCGCGCTTCGGTCATATCGGCCCCGCGCAGGTCAGCCTCGGCGAAGTTGAAGCCGGACAGATCGGACGCACCGAACCTGACGCCCCGCAGGTCGGCCCGGATGAAGTCGTGACCTTTGTCCAGGCCAGCCCGGTTCGCCAACGCCGCGAAGCCGATGTTGCGATGATCCAGCAGGTCCTTGAGTTGACGCCTTTCCTTTGCCGTCAAATTCATGGTTCGGGCTCCGCCCAGCGCATGGTTGCCGACCCCAGGTCAACCGCCGCGTTCTCCTTGGTCAAACATTTCGCCAGGAAGCGGCTGATGACGGCCATGGCGTCCGGCTTCAGGGTTTTGTCCCGGCTGACCGGCTGGAGGTATTCGGTCGGGCAGGTCGCTTCCACGGTGACCTTGGGTAGCCTCGTGCTACCGTCGGCCCGCTGCAAGCGGACGAGCCGCTGGATAGGCGATTTGCCGAGCAGGATGGGTTCGTCGCCGACAGTGTATGTCCAGCGGTGACCGGCTCGTTTGACGCCGGGGACGCCCCCAGGGATTCCATCGTCGCCATCGGTATAAAAACTGTGTGGCACGGGCACGCAGTCCTCGGGTTTCAGGGTCAGATACATGCCGCGCAGGCTGACCTCGATATCCGGGTCGTGTCCGTCGTCCGTGCCCCATGACAAGTCCAGGGTGACCTGAAAGTTTTCCGGGGCGCAGTGATTTTCCGGCCCGCCGCCCGCATCAATCAACATGCTGACCAGCAGAGGATATTTCAGGTCTTGTGAAAGTTTCGTGAAAGCCTCTCCAACAGCCGCGCCGCTGCCGGGTGGCGGGTCGGCTGACGCCGCCATTCGCTTCCGGGCGGGTTTGGCCTGGCGTTTGTTGGCGGCCTCCCATGCCTTGCGAAGCGCCGCCTTGCGGTCCCTGAGTGTCGGGTCGTCGCCGAACAGGACTCGTTCAATCGCGTTGAATTCCCTAGGATGGGGGCTGGTCGTTCCGCTGCACCAGTTGCGGTACGTGGGGTCGCTGGGCTTGTGGAAGCTGTCTTTCAGCTCCCCGGACGCAGCAACGATCGCGGCCAGAAATTCGTTCTTTGCCCATGTCTTCACCGCCCGAGCGTTGCCCCTCGGCCGCGTGCCCAAGGTCAGCTCGTCGCAGAAAAGTTTGGCGAATCTTGACGGTTTCGCAAGCTTCGGGGACGGAACGTCCATTGGCGGAAAAGTTGTCGCTGCTGATGCCGGCATAAATTTCCAATCGTTGTTATAGAGGCCCCGGTTCTCGTGTCCATTGATGCGGTCCTTCCCGTTGAAGGACTCGACCCACGTCACGCTTCGATCTTACGCGCACCGTCCTGGAAATTGCCACCCGCGATCTGATGTCCTTCCTGGCCGACCCCAACCATCATGCCCTGATCCTGGCCATAGTTTACCGGAGCGCTGCCTTGCTCGGCCACCGCTTCTCGCGGCTGGTCTACGTGGCACTCAGCGCCGCCCATGCCGCCGGGTTTGCCGCCCACGCCCTGGCCTCCTGACCAGGGCGGCTTTGCCATCCCCCCTCCCCCATGGTCTGCTGCGCTCCACCCCGCCAACCGCACCCGGAACCAATCCCATGACCCAGGACCTTCTGTTCGAGATCACCGACGGTATCGGCGTCCTGACCCTGAACCGCCCCGCCAAGCTAAACGCGTTCACCGGCGAGATGCTGCACGGTCTGGTCGCCGCCCTGGACGAGTGCGACGCAAGAGACGATATCCGGGTCGTGATCCTGACCGGGGCTGGCCGAGGCTTCTGCTCGGGAGGCGACGTGTCCGGCATGGGCGGGGCCGCCGACAACCGCCCGCATGTCACCAAAAAGCGCATCTGGCAGGAGATCCAGGCCTTTCCCAAGCGCGCCGCGCGGTTCGAGAAGCCGCTGATCGCCGCGGTCAACGGCGTCGCCACCGGCGGCGGGATGGATTTGGCTCTGGCCTGCGACATTCGGGTTGCGGCCAAGAGCGCCCGATTCGCCGAGACCTATGCCAAAATCGGCCTGCTGCCAGGCGGCGGGGGGGCCTGGTTCCTGCCTCGGCTGGTTGGCTCCGCGCGGGCACTGGAACTGCTGTGGACGGCCGATTTCATCGACGCGGAACAGGCGCGCGAGATCGGGTTGGTGAACCATGTGTATGAGGATGCGGCGCTGATGGAGGAGACGTTAACGCTCGCAAGACGCATCGCCGCCATGCCGCCGTTGTCCGTGCAACTGATCAAGCGGGCGGTGACGCAAGGCTTGTCTGTGGACATGACCACCGCGTTCGACCTCATCAGTTCCCACATCGCACTGGCTCGCGCCGGGCACGACCATCCGGAGGCGATTGCCGCGTTCCGGGAAAAGCGACCCGGACGGTATCAGGGTTACTGACGGTCCGCTCCGCGTCGCCCCACCGATCGGGCGCTACAACGGATCATCACCCAACAAACCGGACCGGCCTAACCGCCAGGATTCTCAAGGATATGCTGCAAGGGCGCGGGCGAGATGGCCAACGATCCACTGAACGGCCGCTCGGTCAGCGCCACCAGCCCGAGCGCGATCACAATCGCAGTCGTCGACAGCACCAGCGCCGGTGCCTGAGGCTTGCGCCGATCCAGATGCACCGCCGCGACCGATGCCTGCGCCAGCAGGCCGAGGACAAGGACGCAGACCCAGCGCAGGTCCTCGGTTTGCCTACCGAGCAATGCCAGCCGGATGACCCGGGCCGCACTGATGCGCTGCACCGCGTTGATCAGCGCACCCTGTACGGCGGATCCGACGACGCGTCCGATCGCCGGGTCGGCGACGGCGGTCATCAACTGGTTCAACTTCGCGTCGGTCGCATGTGTCGACATTCGGCCTCGCGTTGACTTCCACTCGACGTCGACAACCGATTTCGCATAGTCCTTGGCCAGATGTGGCAAATGCGACAGCATGGAGCCGGGGGCGGCCTCTGACAGTTCGATATCCGAAACGATACCTTCACGTTCCTGCATGACCGCCTGCGTGCCGGTGCGCAATGCATCCCAAACGCCGCTGCCGAGGAAGGCGGTCATCAGCGCGAAGATCGTTCCTGGACTGGCGAAGAATGGCGCGACGATGCCACGGTATTGCTCAGTTGCAGCTCGCCCAGCGGGACGGAAGCTGATCCAGTGGAACAGCAGACCGGTCAGTCCGTAACCGCCCCCGAGGACAGTCAGCATGACCCACTCGGGTCGGTCCAGCCAAAGGTCGATCACGACCGGGGTTTCATGTGTCGTCGGACACGAAGCTGATCAGCAGTTGTCCGTCCTGCACCATCTCGCCGACCCCGCAGGTGACCGTGGCGACCACGCCATCGGCCGGCGCGGGGAGACGGAAGACGGTCTTCATCGCCTCCAGCACCACCAGGACCTCCCCGCGGTTGACCGCCTGTCCGACCTGAGCCATGACCTGTGTGACCTGGCCGGGGATCGGCGCCACCAAACGGTCGCCCCCATCCTGTTCATCGTCGGCATGGGCGATCGGATCGGGGAGCAGCAGGCGCCAGGTCTCGCCACCGCGGCGGACCACGCGGGCGTCGCCGTCACGGGTGACTGAAGCGTTGTGTTCGGTCCCGTCGATGGCAATCCGAAAGCGTCCATCCGCGGTGCGGGCAACCGATCCCAGCTTGCAATCGTCGCCAATGCCCAGTCGCCAGGCACCGGATTCTTGAAGCACGGAGACCGGGAATGCATCATCCGCGTGCTGAAAAGCCAACACTCGCGCCGGGGCCGCATTTACCCACCACCCGTCGCGCGCATGCCAGGGGGAGTGCGGGTCGGGACTGGCGGCCGCCAGACGGTTGGCGTTCTCGGCGTCCGCCAGCAGTTCCACCAACGCCGCACCGGCCAGAACATCGATCGGAGGTGGGACCTGGGCGGCCAGCAAGGTTGCCGCCTCGCGGGCGATGAATCCGGTATCGATGCCGCCCGTTGAAAAGTCCGGGTGGCGGGCGATGCGGCCGAGCAGATCGAGGTTGCTGGCGATCCCGACGACGTCGAACCCATCCAGCGCGCGTTGCAGCACACGCAGTGCGGTCTCGCGATCGGGTCCATGACAGATCAGCTTGGCCAGCATGGCATCGTAATGGACCGAAACCGTGTCGCCAGTCGCGAACCCGGTATCGATCCGCACCGTTGGGCTGACGTCCGGGGCACGGAACAGCGCCAACCGTCCGACCGAGGGCGCAAAATCCCGCGATGGGTCCTCAGCATAGATGCGGGCCTCGAACGCATGGCCGGACAGGCCGATCCGGTCCTGCGTGGCCGGCAGACGCTCCCCGGCGGCGACGCGAAGTTGCCATTCCACCAGATCGTAGCCGGTCACCATTTCGGTGACGGGGTGCTCGACCTGCAAGCGGGTGTTCATTTCCAGGAAGTAAAATCCTCTGACGTCTGCATCGGTGACGAACTCGACCGTACCGGCGCCGACATAGCCGACGGCTTTCGCGGCGGCGACCGCGGCGTTGCCCATGGCGGCGCGCTGCGCGGCCGACAGGCCGGGGGCTGGGGCTTCCTCGATCACTTTCTGGTGGCGGCGCTGGGCGGAGCAGTCACGCTCAAACAGATGCACGGCGTTGCCATGGGTGTCGGCGAAAACTTGCACCTCGATATGGCGGGGGCGGTCCAGGTAACGCTCGACCAGCACGCGATCGTCCCCGAAGGCGGAGGCGCCTTCCTGGCGGGCAGAGTCCAGGGCCGCGTCGAAGTCGGCAGCCGCGGTGACGACGCGCATGCCGCGTCCGCCGCCGCCGGCCACCGCCTTGATGACCACCGGAAACCCGATCCGGGTGGCCTGTTCGGCCAGGAACGCCGCGTCTTGGTTGTCACCATGGTAGCCGGCCAGCAGCGGCACGCCGGAGGTTTCCATCAAGGTCTTGGCCGAGGCTTTGGATCCCATCGCCCGCATGGCAGATGCCGGTGGGCCGATGAAAACGATCCCTGCCGTGACGCAGGCGTCGGCGAAGGCGGGATTTTCGGACAGGAACCCATAACCCGGATGGATCGCCTGCGCACCGGTCGCTTGGGCGGCTTTTATGATACGAGGGATGTTCAGATAGCTGTCGCGCGCGGCGGCGGGGCCGATCAGGACGGCGCGATCGGCGGATTTGACGTGCTGGGCGTGCGCATCGGCTTCGGAGTAGACGGCGACAGTCTCGACCCCCAACCGGCGCGCGGTACGAGCAATACGGCAGGCGATCTCGCCTCGGTTGGCGATCAGAATGGTGCTGAACATCGTTTGTCCGTGCGGTTGGGGCTGGCGGCGCTTGCACCCAGAAAGGTCGATCCGACAGTCCCGCACCCACGATGCAGGCTCGGCTTCACGCCGCGCCATCCTGGCGCGACCATCACTCGACGGCTGCCTTGGGCAGTAATCCAGGTCTGGAAGGTGATGCCCTCGGGCAGGAATACCATCTCTTGGGTTTGGTGTCCCGACTTACGCGACCGATGGGCCCCATCTGACGCGACCTGAACACTGGGACCGTGTTGCATGCTCACATCCGAAACACGCCGAACCGCGTGGGTTCCACCGGAGCGTTCAACGCCGCCGACAGCGACAGGCCAAGCACGCGGCGGGTGTCGGCGGGATCGATGACGCCGTCGTCCCAGAGGCGGGCCGTGGCGTAGTACGGATTGCCCTGCGTTTCGTATTGCGCGCGGATCGGCGCCTTGAAGGTCTCGGCCTCAGCCGGAGTCCACTTATCGGACCCGCGCTGCACGGTGGCCAGGACGCCGGCCGCCTGCTCCCCGCCCATGACCGAGATGCGGGCGTTCGGCCACATGAACAGGAAGCGCGGATCGTAGGCGCGTCCGCACATACCGTAATTGCCGGCGCCATAGCTCCCTCCGGTGATCAGGGTCAGCTTTGGGACGTTGGTGGTGGAGACAGCGGTCACCAGCTTGGCTCCGTCCTTGGCGATGCCGCCGGATTCGTATTTCCGTCCGACCATGAAGCCGGTGATGTTCTGCAGGAAGATCAGCGGAATGCCACGCTGGCTGCACAACTCGATGAAATGTGCGCCCTTCAGCGAGGACTCGCTGAACAGAATGCCGTTGTTGGCCAGGATACCGACCGGGTAGCCGTACAGATGCGCGAACCCGCAGATCAAGGTCGTGCCGTATAACTTTTTGAATTCATCGAACTCGCTGTTGTCGACGATCCGTGCAATCACCTCCCGCGCATCGTAGGGCGCGCGCAGATCGGCGGGCACCACGCCATACAATTCCGCCGGGTCGTAGCGTGGCGGGGCCGGTTCACGCAGGGCCAGGGACACGGTCTTCGTCGTGTTCAGACCGGCAACAATACGGCGGCAGATCGCCAGCGCGTGGTGGTCGTTCTGCGCATAATGATCCACCACGCCGGAGGTGCGGGCGTGCACATCGGCGCCGCCGAGATCCTCAGCCGAGACGATTTCTCCCGTCGCCGCCTGCACAAGCGGCGGGCCGCCCAGGAAGATGGTGCCCTGCTTGCGGACGATGATGCTCTCGTCGCTCATGGCCGGAACATAGGCACCGCCGGCGGTACAACTGCCCATCACCACCGCGATCTGCGGGATGCCTTCGGCCGACATATTGGCCTGGTTGAAGAAGATGCGGCCGAAATGATCCCGGTCGGGGAAGATTTCGTCCTGCATCGGCAGGAAGGCGCCGCCGGAATCGACCAGATATACACAGGGCAACCGGTTCTTGCGGGCGATTTCCTGAGCCCGTAAATGTTTCTTGACCGTAGTGGGAAAATACGTGCCGCCCTTCACCGTGGCATCGTTGGCGACGATCACGCATTCTCGGCCGGACACGCGCCCGATCCCGGTGACGATGCCGGCCGATGGCACATCGCCGCCATACATCCCGTAAGCGGCCAATTGCGACAGTTCCAGGAACGGCGAGCCCGGATCTATCAACGCCGCCACCCGCTGCCGAGGCAATAGCTTGCCGCGGGCAAGATGACGGTCGCGAGCGGTGGTGCCACCGCCCAGTTCTGCCTCGGCCACCTTGGCGCGCAGTTCGTCGACCAAGGCGCGCATGGTGGCGACGTTGCCGGCGAACTCCTCGGATCGAGGATTGATGTCGGAGCGCAAGATCATCAGGCGGTCTCTGCGAACAGTTCCCGCCCGATCAGCATCCGGCGGATTTCACTGGTCCCCGCTCCGATCTCATACAGCTTGGCATCGCGCAGCAGCCGTCCGGTGGGGTAATCGTTGATGTAGCCGTTGCCGCCCAGCGCCTGAATGGCTTCCAGTGCCATCCAGGTGGCTTTCTCGGCGGCATACAGGATTGCCCCGGCCGCGTCCTTCCGCGTCGTCTCCCCCCGATCGCATGCCTTCGCCACCGCATAAACATACGCTCGGCACGCGTTCATCGTGGTGTACATGTCGGCCAGTTTACCCTGCATCAGTTGGAACTCACCAATCGCCTGGCCGAACTGTTTTCTCTCGTGCACATAGGGGACAACGACATCCATGCAGGCCTGCATGATGCCGATTGGGCCAGCGGCCAGCACGGCGCGTTCATAGTCCAGCCCGCTCATGAGCACATTCACGCCGCGACCAACCTGCGACAGGACGTTTTCTTCCGGCACTTCGCAGTCCTGGAACACCAGTTCACAGGTATTGGAGCCCCGCATGCCCAATTTGTCCAGCTTCTGGGCGGTTGAGAATCCGGGGAAACCCTTCTCGACCAGGAAGGCGGTGATGCCGCGCGATCCCGCGTCGGGGTCAGTCTTCGCATAGATCACCAGTATGTCGGCGTCCGGGCCGTTGGTGATCCACATCTTGCCGCCGTTAAGGACGTAGCGGTCGCCTTTCTTCTCCGCCTTGGTGCGCATGCCGACGACGTCAGACCCGGCCGCAGGCTCGCTCATGGCGAGTGCTCCGACAGCGGTGCCGTTGATCAGGCCGGGGAGGTAGCGGCGCTTCTGTTCCTCGGTCCCGTTGCGGCGGATCTGGTTGACGCAGAGGTTCGAATGCGCACCGTACGACAGGCCGACCGAGGCGGAGGCGCGCGAGATTTCCTCCATTGCCACGACATGTTCCAGGTAGCCCATGCCGGCGCCACCGTATTCTTCCTCGACCGTGACGCCGAGAACACCGAGCGCCCCCATTTTGGGCCAGAGGTCCATGGGAAATTCATTGTCGCGGTCGACGTCGGCGGCGCGCGGGGCGATTTCAGTGGCAGAGAAGGCTTCCACCTGGGAGCGGAGCATGTCGGCGGTCTCGCCGAGATCGAAGTTCAGCGCGGGCAGGCGGTTGGGGAGTCTGGCCATCCGGAATCCTTCGGGCTGAGTGCTTTCGGGCAGAGTGGGGCTCCGCCCCAAACCCCGCCAAGGGGGGGGCCTTGCCCCCTGGACCCCCACCAAGGACGACGGCCCTTGTAACCGGAACATTGGGGGTTTGAAGAGGGGGCCAACCGTGGCGTTGAAACGTCCGGGCTGGCTCCCTCTTCAAACCCCCGAAAGGATCGCATTCCAAAGGCCGTCGCCTTTGGCGGGTCCAGGGGCAGAGCCCCTGGCGGGGCTTGGGACGGAGCCCCACTCTGCCCGAAAGCACTCAGCCCGCCTAGCGGTCCGGCAGCAATTCCAGCAAAGACCGGATGATACGGTTCGGGCGAACCGGCGAACCGGAAGGCAGCCCCTCCCCCAGCACGTCATGCCAGATCGCGTGGATGCCCAGACGCTGCGGCGCCGCGACCTCCCATTCCAGATTGTCACCGACCATCCAGGTTTCATGCGCATCCACGCCCAGCACCGTCATGGCGTGCCTATAGGCGCGCTCTTCCGGCTTGCCGAACCCATGCTCGCCCTCGATTTGGATATGGTCGAAACGGTGCTCCAGATCGAACCGTTCGATCTTGGCCCGCTGCGCCGCACCGGTGCCATTGGTTACCAGAGCCAGCCGCACCCCCCGCGCCCGGAATTCGTCCACCACGTCATGGGCGCCCTCGAACAGATACATCTGCTCATCCCGGTAGCTCGCGTAACGTTGTGCCAGCCGAACGGCAAGGTCGGATGGTGGCGTCCCTTTCCCCTGGACCGCCCCCGCCAGTTCGGCGAAGGCCTCGCTCACGATGCCGGTGCGTGCATCCAGCAATTGCAGCCGTCCCTGACGATGCCGCTCCGGATCCGACCAGAAGCGGTCGGAGGCACGCGCCACCGCGGCGGCGACATCCAACGGGTCGAACGGGTGCAGCGCGTCAGAGAACTCAGCGGTAATTGCGGTCCAGGCCACCTCCGGCCGAGAGTAGGCCGAGATCAACGTGTCATCCATATCGAACAGGATCGCGGCAGGCAGCATGTCAGGCGCCTATGTCCAGCCGGGACGCATCGATCGTCACCGCGTGATCCAATGGCCCGTGCCCAGCGCCATAACCGGGCGCCGACGCAATCGCGGCACGCACATAGGCACGCGCGCGGATCACCGCGTCCCGCAGGCTCATACCTTGCGCGAGTCCCGCCGCCACCGCGGACGCCGTGGTGCATCCGGTCCCGTGAGTATGTCGGGTCTGGATGCGCAGGGCGGAGAATTCCTCGATCCCATCCGCGGTGGCCAGCAGATCCACCAGTGTGTCACCGGCCAAATGCCCACCTTTCAGCAGCACGGCCGGCACGCCCAGAGCCAGCAACGCCCTGGCCGCCACACGCATATCCGCAACCGAGGTGATAGGTATGCCGGCCAATGCCTCGGCTTCCGGCAGGTTCGGGGTGAGCACGGTGGCCATCGGCAGCAGGCGGCGGCGCATTGTGGCAATGGCCTCGGTCGCCAGCAGATGGTGCCCACCCTTGGCCACCATGACCGGGTCCAGCACCAGGGGCACAGCGGGTGCGAACTGGGTCAGCGCCTCGCACACGGTTTCGATCGTCGCGGTATCGCCCAGCATGCCGGTCTTGATCACGTCGGCGCCAATATCTTCCAGAACCACCGCGATCTGCTGGCGGATGAAGTCGGGCGGGACGGGATGCACCCCCTGCACACCCAGAGTGTTCTGCGCCGTCAGCGCGGTCAGCGCGGTCATGGCGAAGCCACCAAGCGCGGTGATGGCTTTGATGTCTGCCTGGATGCCGGCGCCGCCACCGGAATCGGAGCCAGCAACGACCAGGACTCGCCCGCGCATCAATCGGCCTCCGCCGGGACCTGGGACGCCTTGGCGATGGTCTCACATAATTCGTCGACGACCTGCGCAACGAGGGTTTCGTCCTCTCCCTCCGCCATGACCCGCACCAAGGGTTCGGTGCCACTTTCGCGGATCAGCAGGCGGCCGGTGCCGGCCAGGCGGGCTTCGGCAACCGCGATTTCGTGCATCACGGTTTCGTTGTCCAAGGGCGACCGACCGGAGAAACGAACGTTTTTCAGGAGTTGCGGGAGAGGTTCAAACACGCGACACGCCTCCGCGGCGCTGCGGCCTTCCTGGACCAGGACGGCCAGCACCTGCAGCGCCGCGAGCAACCCATCGCCGGTGGTCGAAAAATCCGACAGGATGACATGGCCAGATTGCTCGCCGCCGACATTGATACCGGATTCGCGCATGCGTTCGGCGACGTAGCGGTCGCCGACCCGAGTGCGGTGCAGGGCCAAGCCGTTGCCCGTCAGGAATCTCTCCAGCCCCAGATTGGACATGACCGTGGCAACGATCCCGCCACCGGTAAGCTGCCCGCTCGTCTGCCAGGAACCGGCAATCAGGGCGAGGATCTGGTCGCCATCGATCAATTCTCCGGTGCCGTCGGCGATCAGCAGACGGTCGGCGTCGCCATCGAGCGCGATGCCGATATCGGCGCCGTGCTCGACCACCTGGGCGCAGAGATACTCCGGCACGGTGGAGCCACAGCCCTTGTTGATGTTGAATCCATCCGGCTGCACACCGACGCGGATGAGCGTCGCTCCCAACTCCCACAACACGGCCGGCGCGACGCGGTAGGCGGCCCCATTGGCGCAGTCCAACACGATCTTCAGGCTGTCGAGACGCAGCCCTCGGGGGAAACAGGCTTTCGCCGCCTCAATATAGCGTCCGCCGGCGTCGTCCAGGCGAGACGCGCGCCCCAGCAGCGAGGGTTCGGCCAGGCGGTCGGCGAAGCTGCTGTCCATGATGGCCTCGATTTCGGCCTCCACATCGTCGGACAATTTGTTGCCATCCGGGCCGAACAGCTTGATGCCGTTGTCCTCGTAAGGGTTATGGGAGGCTGAGATCATGACGCCGAGATCAGCCCGCAACGACCGGGTGAGCATCGCGACCGCGGGGGTGGGCAGCGGACCCAGCAAGGTCACGTCCATGCCGGCACCTATGAAGCCGGCGGTCAGCGCGGGCTCGATCATATAGCCGGACAGCCTTGTGTCTTTCCCAATCACCACCTTGTGGCGATGGGCCCCGCGCGTGAACAGCAAACCAGCGGCCTGACCCAGGCGCAAGGCTGTGCCGGCGGTCATTGGATAGGAATTTGCCTTGCCTCTTATGCCGTCCGTACCGAACAGTCGCCGGGTCTTGGTCATACGGTCACCGTCATGCGCTGTCGCTAGCTGTAGCGCGACCGCAGTGTATTGAAAACGAGTTACACGCTCTTGTCGGACAATTCCTGCCAGAGCCGGATGGCCTGGACAGTTTCTGGCACATCATGCACCCGGACGATCGCAGCGCCATGCGCAATCGCATGTAGCGCCGCGGCCAGGGATCCGCCAAGGCGCCGGGAGGCGTCGAGTTCGCCAGCCACGCGTCCGATAAAGGATTTTCGCGAGACTCCGATCAGGAGCGGATATCCCAAAGCCGCGAACGCGTTCAAGCACCGAAGCAGGTCCACCGACTGTTCCGCGGTCTTGGCGAAACCGATGCCGGGATCGATAGCGATCCGGTCGGACGCGATGCCGGCGGCGATCGCGGCGGCGGCCCTGTCGATCAGCTCCCGGCGTACCTCCACGACCACATCCCCGTAGCGGGCCAACGAGACCATCGTCTTCGGCGTGCCGCGCATATGCATCAGGACCACTGGGCAGGAGCGTTCGGCCACCACAGCCAAGGCTCGCTTGTCATGGGTCAGGCCGGATACGTCGTTGACGATTAGCGCACCAGCGTCGAGCGCAGCTTCCATGGTGGATGCGTTGCGGGTGTCGATGGAAATCCGGACCCCTTGGTCAGCCAGGGCGCGGATCACGGGGACGACCCGGGCGCATTCAACATCCGGTGGGACGAGCGATGCCCCTGGCCGGGTACTTTCGCCCCCGATATCGACGATGTCTGCCCCGGCCGCAGCCATTGCAAGACCCGCGCGGATGGCCGTATCGACATCCACGTGTTCGCCGCCATCGCTGAAACTGTCAGGCGTGACGTTCAGGATGCCCATGACATGCGGGCGGTCCAAGGTCAGGTTAGCCCATACCACCTTCCGCATCGCGGTTATATCCCCCGCCCGCCAGGGCAATGGGGGACGGATAGAAAGCCTCGAGGCGCTGCCCCGGACCCCGCGAGGGGCGTTGCCCCCTCGACCCCCACCAAGGCTGGGCCTTGGATGCCATTTATTGGGTCAGGGAAGAAAGGGGGCCGACACGGACGTTGATAGGCCATGCTTGGCCTCTTTCTTCCCTGACCCAACCGGTCGCGGTCCAGGGGCCGTGCCCCTGGTGGGTTTGAAGGGCAAAGCCCTCGCGGGGTTTGGGGCGGCGCCCCAAGGCTTTCTTGCCTTCGCCCGACTGCCCCGCCGCCCAGCCGCGGCTACCCTGGTTGGGGCGCCGGGGCAGGTCCACCCGCGGGCGGAGTCGGAGTTACCGGACGCCCTGCGGTTGGAACCGAGGCTCGCCGGCTTTCCGGAGCGGGTTCGTCGACGACCTTCCGGATAACCGGCTCGCCCCGCAGCACCGTGCGGATTTCGTCGCCGGACAGGGTCTCGTGCTCCAGCAGGCCACGGGCCAGACGATGCAGTTCCTCGACATTCTCGGTCAGCAGGCGACGCGCCTTGTTGTAGGCGCGGTCGATGATGTCCTTGATCTCACCGTCGATTTCGCGCGCCGTCGCCTCGGAGACGTTCTTGCTCTGGGTCACCGAATGGCCCAGGAACACTTCCTGGCTGTTGTCGCCATAGGCGATCATGCCGAGCTTCTCAGACATGCCCCATTCGGTGATCATGCGGCGGACCTGGTCGGTGGCCATCTTGATGTCGCCAGCGGCGCCGTTGGACACTTTGTCCGGCCCGAAGATGACTTCCTCGGCCGCACGCCCGCCCATCGCCATGGTCAGTTCCGACAGCAACTTCGACTTCGACTTTGAGTAGCGGTCACCTTCCGGCAGGCTCATGACCAGGCCCAGTGCGCGACCCCGCGGGATGATCGTCGCCTTGTGCACCGGATCGCATTCCGGCTCGTGCATCGCGCACAGGGCATGACCGGCCTCGTGATAGGCGGTCATGCGCTTTTCGGCTTCGGACATGACCAACGAGCGCCGTTCGGTGCCCATCATGACCTTGTCCTTGGCGGCCTCGAACTCAGCCATCGCGACCACGCGCTTGCCAAGCCGCGCCGCCAGCAGCGCGCCTTCGTTGACCAGATTGGCCAGATCAGCGCCGGAGAAACCCGGTGTGCCACGCGCGATGGTTTTGGGATCGACGTCAGACGCCAGAGGCACCTTGCGCATATGCACGCGCAGGATCTTCTCCCGCCCATTCACATCCGGGTTCGGCACGACCACCTGCCGATCGAAGCGGCCCGGGCGCAGCAGCGCCGGGTCCAACACGTCGGGACGGTTGGTAGCGGCGATCAGGATGACGCCTTCGTTGGACTCGAACCCGTCCATTTCGACCAGCATCTGGTTCAGGGTCTGCTCGCGCTCATCGTTGCCGCCACCCAGGCCGGCACCGCGATGGCGGCCCACGGCGTCGATTTCGTCGATGAAGATGATGCAGGGGGCGTTCTTCTTGCCCTGCTCGAACATGTCGCGCACGCGGGATGCGCCGACGCCGACGAACATCTCCACAAAGTCGGAACCCGAGATGGTGAAGAACGGCACGTTCGCCTCACCCGCGATCGCGCGGGCCAGCAAGGTCTTGCCGGTGCCCGGAGGGCCGACGAGTAGGCACCCCTTGGGGATCTTGCCGCCCAGACGTTGGAATTTTTGTGGGTCCTTCAGGAATTCTACAATTTCCTGCAACTCGGCCTTGGCCTCATCAATGCCGGCCACGTCGTCGAACGTCACCCTGCCCTGCTTTTCCGTCAGCAACCGGGCGCGAGACTTCCCGAAGCCCATGGCACGTCCGCCGCCGGATTGCATCTGGCGCATGAAGAAGACCCACACGCCGATCAGCAGCAGCATCGGGAACCACGACAGCAGGTAGTGCAGCAGAGGATTCACCTCACTGTCCTCCGGCTTGGCAATGACGCGCACCCCCTTATCGGTCAGGCGCTGCACCAATGTTGGATCTTCCGGGGTATAGGTCTGGAACGTGCGACCGTCCGTCAGGTTGCCGGACACCGTCCGGCCCTGGATCACGGTATCGCGCACCCGGCCGTTGTTCACCTCGGAGATGAAGTCTGAATAGGCCACCTGCGTCGCACTGGTATGCGTGACACCCGGCTGGAAGAGGTTGAACAGCACCACCAGCAGGAGGGCGATAATCACCCACAGGGCCAGGTTACGGCCGAAATTGCTCATCTGACTTCGCTCATGTCCATAGACCAGGGTTGGATACATCCGACCCCAGAGAAATCTGGAGGGGCCGTCCGCACATAGGCTCAACATAGGGTGTCGCCACCCGTCCCGCATCCCCACCCGGGTGTCAAACCCGATCAAACATCCCGGGCCGACTGGAATGGAGCGCCGGCAACCGGACGCGGCGGGCTGAATACCAACCGCGGACAGGCTCCATGCGCGCGGACAGGATAGGATAAATGCGGGACTTCTACCAGAAAATTGGCTTTGCCGCCCCTTCGGTCGTTCCCCGGGTCGTTCCTTGCTTCAGTCTCTGGGACGCCGACGATGCGGATTGCCGGCAAGCCACGCAGCACCGATGCCGGCAACACCGAGACCGAGCGAAACCGTGCCGCATCATCGCCAAGGGCCTCCACGACCATGCAGCAGGTCAATCCGTCCTCCCGAACGATCCGAAACCGACCGTCCCACACCGCCCCTTGCACGGCGCTGACAGGCGCCCCGATCGCCGCATATTCCCGCACCATCAACAGCCCATCCCCGAACCGTCCCGCCGGCACCAGGTGAACGCCGGCCACCGTTGCCGGGTGCGGCGCCCGGGCCAGCGCCGCCAGACGGTCCGAGCGGCCGGAATAGGCGCGACCGCCAATCGTCTGCACCAGTGCGGCGAACGCGCGAACGGAGAATGGACCGGGCGACAGCAGCGCAAAACCCTCGGGCCGGATGCTTGTCCGGGACGCCAGTTCGGCGGCAACCGCGCGGTCCTCCGCCGCCCTTGCCTGCCCCGCGAAATGCGTGGCCGCCAATAGCTGATCCGTGGCCGGATCGTCCGCCTCCGCCCGAAGCAAGCGCAATCGTGCCCGCAATGCACGCCGATCGCGGTTGGATGGGTCCTCAACCCATGCCAAACCGCGCGCCGTCAGCATTTGGCGCAGGTCCCCGGGCGGCGTTGTCAGCAGCGGGCGCAACACCCGGAGCCGATCGGTTTCGACCAGGGCTGCCATGGCCGAGAGGCCGCGTGGCTGGCTTCCGCCCAGCACGCGGATCATCAGTGTCTCCGCCTGGTCCTCGGCGTGATGGCCGAGCAGAAGATGGAGGATTCCTTCCGCTGAGCAGGCGGCGAACAAGGCTTGATACCGGGCGTCTCGCGCCCGTTCGGCCAGGGAAGCCCCGCGCCGGAGGTCCCGTAACGGGAGCAGTCGGGCGTCGACATGCTGCGCCGCAAGACGATCAAGGGTAATCGCGGCTTCGGCCGCCGATTCCGGGCGCAGACCGTGATCGACGACCAGAGCCAGGATCGTGCCTCCCCGATCGCTCGCCCAATCTCTCGCCAGCACCGCCAGCGCCAGACTGTCGGCCCCACCCGAAACCGCGACCGCCAGCCGCGGGGATGCCTCCCAAGGTCCAAGACGGCCCATCGCGGCCTCAAAACATGCCGCAAGGATTTCAGTCATCTGGCGTTCCGACCGCGACAGATGAGTCCGACCATCGGGTGAATCGGAGCGTCGCGTAAATCGGGACAACGACTCAAAGTGCCAGTGTTCCCACTCCGTCCTGACGGCACTCCATGCCGGAGTAGGAACACTGTCGGCCCATTTGGCGGCCCATTTGGCGGCCCATTTGGCGGCCCAATCGGCGAGCCATCACCGGCAACCGGCTCGTTGCCCGGACGCCGCGATTGCGTCGCGCAGATCGGTCCGCGGCTGCGGAAACTCCGCCCGCAAACGGCTCAGGGTGTCGCAGGCGGCCTTTTTCTCGTTGATCGCAGTCAGAGAATTGGCCAGCCCCAGCAGGGCGTCCTGCGCATGGGCACCCTTGCGGGATCGGTTATAGGCATCATCGTAAGCAATCGCCGCCTGCGGATATTGCCGCTGGCCGGTCAGCGCCTGAGCCAGCAGCATCTGCCCGTCATAAGCGCGCGGTGACGCCCGGTTCGCCAATACCTCCCGTGCCGCCTGTTCCGCGGTCGCGTAATCACGACGAGCCAGCGCGGCATTGCCCTCCTGCAAGGCGATCTCAGGTGTGCGCACCCGAGGAGTGGTCGGCGGCTGGCTCTGAATTGGCGCGGCCGGCTGAACTGGCGCGGCCGGCTGGGCTGGTGCGGCCAGAGGTGTCGGCGCAGGGCCGCCGGCCGGAGGACGCGGAGCAGGTCCGGCCGGTGCGGCGCCGGATGGCGCGTTGCCCATTTGGAACGCCAGATCGTCGATCCGCTTGCCGAGTTCAGCGTTTTGTCGCTGCACCTGATACTGGGTTTCGTCGATCCGCCCGCGCAACTGCCGGACCTGTTCCTCCAACGAATCCACCCGGGTCAGCAGTTGTGCAATCATGTCGTTGCCCGGGGCTGAGGACGATCGTCCACCCGATGTGACCCCGCCGCGCGCGACCTGATCGCGCAGCACCTGCACCTCCTGGCGCAACTGATAAAGCTGGTTCTGCAATGCGATGGCCTCACGGCTGTCGACCTGCGCCAGGGCGACGGTCGGAAGGTGCATGATCGCCAATAGGGCAAGACCCGGAACTGTCGGGATGGGGACGAATGATCGCATGTGGCGTCTCCTGTTCGGGCTGCCAATCACGTTGCTTCAAGGCGTTCGACCCGTTGCCTTGCGCGCCCCGGCCCCTGCTCCCTCGGCCCTGGGAAGCAGATGGACCGGCCCAACCGCAACGCAAGCCGCGATTCGGGGCGGAGTGGCGCCGTCGTGACATGCCAGCGGACCGCGTCGATCTCAAGGCGCGATCGTAAAAAAACCGGCGGCCGTCCAGCCGCCGGTTTTTGTCTCACCGGGGGGGGATCGCCCGCAAGCCAAGAGCCAGGGGCAAAACGCGGGTCAGAACGGGTTCACTCTGACTGAGGCCAGAGAATAGGACTGAAACCAAAGAATGCGCTCTGATGCTCTGTCCGAGTGCATGCTGCGATGGGTCTATGTGTCCACTCAGCCCGGTCCTGCTCTAGCGAACCGACGTGATCGCGTTGCGATTCTGCGCCCAGGACTGCTCGTCCGAACCCATTGCTGTCGGGCGATCCTTACCGTAGCTGATCATACTCATACGCGCGGCTGACACACCCTTCGCCCGCAAATAGCTGGCGGCGGAATTCGCCCGACGTTGCCCGAGCGCCAGATTGTACTCGGTCGTGCCGCGCTCATCGCAGTTACCCGCGACCTGAACATTCACCGTCGGATACTTCGCCAACCAATCCGCCTGCCGGTCCAACGTCGCTCGGCTTTCAGTCGTTACTGTCGAGAGGTCGAACCCATAGAAGATCCGGTCACCGACATTGGCGACGAGGTCTTCCTGGCTACCAGGAGCGGGACCCGCGGATGTCATACCGGTACCAGCCGCGGTCTGCTGGTCCTGATTGGCGCACGCCGCCAGTAGGGCGACAGCTGCGAAGGCGCCGATGATTTTTGTGCTCATGGGTCTCATTCGTCCTTGTTGGAGATGCGGGCTACAAGCGACGCGACGGGTTCGGATGAAGTCGACATCCACACCGGCCAAGGTCGCGCTTAGCGTGTCCAGTGCTCTAACGTCAAGATATTACGGCAAGAGTCGGTCAGGCTGTCCCGGTTTTCCGACCCGCCGCCGCACCGTCCCCGGCTGTCGATCCGCCTCATGTCCCAAGCGGAGACCATGCGGGATCCGATGCATCCGTCGGCGTCTGCACCGCCCGTTCGTTGAACCCGGTGATATCGACCGAGACCAACCGGGACGAAAATCCGCTGCCGCGTGCGTCGCGCGCCTGGCTTTCTCGCCAGAACATGATCACACGGCCGTTCGGCGCGAAGGTCGGCCCCTCGACCAGCCAACTTTCGGACAGAATACGCTCGCCCGAGCCATCGGGATGCATCACACCAATCGAAAAACTGCCGCCACTGCCGCCATAGCGGGTGAACGCGATCAGGTCGCCACGCGGCGACCACACCGGCGTGGCGTACCGACCGGACCCGAAGCTGATCCGTTTCGCCCCTCCGCCGCCCGCGCCCATCACGTAAATTTGCTGATCGCCGCCTCGGTCGGATGCGAACGCAATCTGCGATCCGTCCGGGCTGAAACACGGACTGACGTCGATCGAGCCCGAACTGGTCAACTGGCGCGCGCCGCCCCCACCCACGCCAACCGTAACGATATCGGACCCGCCACCATTTGCGACCGCCATCACCACGCTGCCACCATCGGGCGCAAACCGGGGGGCGAATGTCATGCCCGAAAACTCACCGAGGATGGTTTGGCGCCCGCTGCCCAGGTTGAACAGATAAACCCTCGGGCGATTGTTCGCGTAGCTCATGAACGCGATTTCGTCACGTGACGGATGGAAGCGCGGGGTCAGCACCAACCAGGACCCATCCGTGAGGAAGCGGTTGTTCTCGCTATCCTGATCCATGATCGCCAGACGCTTGGTGCGCCGGTCACGCGGACCGGTCGAGGAGATGTAGACGACACGGGTGTCGAAATAGCCCTTCTCGCCCAGCAGCCGCTCGTAGATCACGTCCGCCATGATGTGGGCGATCCGGCGCCAGTTGGCGTGCGTAGTAGTATAGGCCGTGCCCTGAATCTGGGTCTGCGGCAGGATATCCCACAGGCGGAACTCGACGCGGACATTGCCGCCGCCTTGTGCCTCCACCCGGCCGGTCACCAGGGCCTGCGCGCCGGTCACGCGCCAGTTCTGGAAATTCGGCGCCCCAGTGCTGCTGGGACCCGACTGCACGAAGCTTGCCGGCGCGATCGTACGGAACAGCCCGCTGCGTGTCAGGTCGTTGGTGATGACCCCGGCGATATCCCGACCGAGCTGGGCGGACGCCCCGTCACTTCCTCCCAGTTCCGGAATCGCGATCGGGATAGGCTCCACCCGGGCACGGCTCACATCGATCACGGCCGACTGACCACCGCCGCCAGGAGGTAGCGACTGGGCATGAACCGGTACGGGCGCGGCCAGCATGGCAGCCGAACTGGCCGCACTGGCGATCAGGCCGCGGCGACCGAGGATAGGATTCGGGATATGGATCATAGCGCACTCTTCCCCGATTGATCATTCAGGTGCAACCGGGATCGTGTTGGTTGCACAATGTTACAAATTGGATGCGTTGGTACCGCACCCGAGGGTCTTACCGCCGACTGCCGCCCGTACAGCATCGGGCTGGCGTCAAAGGTTGGGCCAGATGGTTGGATCAACAACCCCTCGGGCACGTGTTCAGGCATCCCCTGTAACCCGATCATGGGCTGAACCGGAAGGTCAGCACGGCGTTGCGTCCCAGCAGCCCGCCAGGCAGCGGCAGATTGGCGCATCGCACATCCATCACTGCTCGGACGGCACGTTCCGCAAAGGCCCGGAAGCGTGGGTCGCTCAAGCGCGCAATGTCCTCGCCGGCTACCTCGGCTCGTCTTGCTGTCCCGGCGGCATCGGTGGTGACGGTCAGCAGGACTCGCTGCTTGTCCAGATCCAGAGCACCAGCGTCCTTGGTCCAACAGGCACGGACATGCTCCCCGATCGCGCCACGCTGGGCGGCGGATAGAGCGGCAGTGTCGTTGCCCAACGGATTGCCACCGCTGTTCGGCTGACCACCGGAATTCGGGTTAGGCCGAGCAGCGGGGGGCTGGGTCTGACGCATTTGCTGGCGGAGCTTCTCCAGCGTGTTGTCCACCGAATCGCTGTTCGGGGACGGGTTCTTGGTAATGTTCGGCTGCGACGTCGTGCTGGGCGGAGCCGGTGGCGGGGGGGCCGGTGGAGGTGGCATGGGAAGCGGCGGCTCCGGCCGAGGCGGAGCCGGTTGCGGCGGGGACGGTGGCGCGACCGGGGGGGGCGGTGTGGGCAAAGTCGTCGGCTCGGGCGTAGGCGGTGGTGTCGGCGCGGGCGGCGCCGGTGTCGGCAGCGCCGGCGTGGGTGGTGGCGTCGGCGGCGGGGGGGGAGGCGGTGGCGGAGGTGGCGGTGCCTCGATCGGTTGCTCTTTTGGGGGCTCGGTGACGCGTGGCGCGGGAGGGGCGTCATTCTGCGCTGGTGCAGGCACCTGCGCGGGCGTGGGGGCCTGCATCGAGGCCTCGGCCACGCCCTCAAACATCATCGCAACGGTCTGTTCCTCGGGGATCGGCTCCTCCGGCGCAACCCGCGGCATACCGACCAATACCCCGATCAGGAGCAGGATATGCGCGGCGCTCGAGGCGATGGCACCGCGGCGGAGCGCCGGGCTCATGCCGTTCCGGCCGAGGTGGGGTCTGTCATCGCCGTGCAGGACCTGTTGTAGCACGGGCGGTTCAGCCTGGACGGGGATTCGGCCGCGCGGGCGCGGGTTTGGCGGGGACGGGCTTGCCGGATTGTTCGGCCAGCAGGGCCACCTTGGTGAATCCACCCTGGGTGATCGTCCCCATCACCTCCATGATGCGGCCATAGGCGAGGTCTTTGTCCCCGCGCACGAAAATGCGCCGTTCCGGGTTGTTCTTGGAGATGGCCTGCAACTTCCCGACAATGTCCGCAAGCTCGGTTTCCTGGTCCTGCAGGAAGACCTTGCCCTGGGCGTTGACGGAAACCGTCAACGGCTCACTGTCGTTGTTCAGGGGCGTTGCATTGGTCTTCGGCAGGTCAACGGTCACGCCAGACGTCATCAATGGAGCTGTGACCATAAAGATGATCAGCAGCACCAGCATCACGTCCACCAGCGGGGTGACGTTAATTTCTGCCAACGGCCGATAGCGCCCGCGGCCGGAGCGCGTGTTCAGGGAAAATGCCATGGCCGGTCTATCCCCGCTCCGCGCGCGTCATCACGCCGGTTCCCATGCACCTGTCCATCGGGCACCTGTCCATCAGGTCCGCTCTTCGCTTTGGCGAGACAGGATGGCGCTGAATTCGCTGCCGAAGCCCTCCAGACGCGAAGCGAAACGGGACAGGCTGGTACTGATCTGGTTGTAGGCCAGCACGGCCGGGATTGCGGCGACCAGCCCGATGGCCGTGGCGAACAGTGCCTCGGCGATACCCGGGGCGACCACCGCCAGGTTCGTCGTGTGCATCGCGGCAATGGCGGAGAAGCTGCGCATGATGCCCCAGACCGTGCCGAACAGGCCAATGAACGGGGCAACGGCGCCGACCGAGGCCAGGAACACCATCCAGCGCTCCATCCGGTCCATTTCCCGCTGCACCGTCACCGCGATGGCGCGGTCGACCCGGTCGCGCACACTGGTATGAGTGATATCGGCCCCGGCAACCCGCAGGGACCGACGCCATTCGCCCATTGCGGCGGCAAACACGGACGCCATCGGGTGTGACGGGCTGCCGCCTTCCTGCTCGAACAGGTCGTCCAGGCTGCCGCCGGACCAGAAGCGGTCCTCGAACTGGTCGGCTGCCTTGTTGACCCGACGCAGGCTGCTCCATTTCTCGAATACCACGGCCCAGACCCATATGCTGGCGGCCAACAGGCCCAGCATCACGAGCTTCACGACGATGTCGGCCTCAAGGAAGAGGCTCCAGAGCGACAGATGGTTGCTCGCCGATGCCAGATTTACCGCGTCCACTGCCCGATCCACTATCTATTCCCCTCTGCAACCTAGTCCACTCGGCCCGCGTCTCGCATGGCAGCCAACGCCATACGCCAGCGAGGCGGGATGCGGCCAGGTTTGGTTCGCCCCAGGTTTGCTTCGCCTTGGGCCGACGCCGCCGGGTCTGCTCCCTCAGCCACTCCCCCTGGGCGCACCCCCGCAGGTCCTGCCGCAACCCGGACACATGCCAACCTGACAGTCAGCGCGGCACAGAGCCCATCCATCCCCGGCACCTCCTGACGTCGCACGTCCTGACGCAGCAGCACCGAGGCGCCGCCAACCTCCAACGCCACAGTCTCGACCACCAGCGAATCGTCGAGGCGAGCCGCACGCAGGTAGTCGACTTCCACCCGGCGCACCACGAACATCAAGCCAAATCGCTCCGTCATTTGGGCATGCGGGATTCCCATCGCACGCAGGGCCTCGGTGCGCGCCCGTTCTGCGAAACGGAGATAACCCGCGTGATAGACGACTCCGCCCGCGTCGGTGTCCTCATAATAGACGCGCAATGCATACAGATGCCGCCCGTCCACCGGGATGACAGGAAAATTACCGTTCACTCATCCTCCCGCAGCAGATCGAGTTGCGGGGGCCCGCTAAGGCCGGCGCCAAATCCTTTAGGCGGTTTCATATCCACATGGCGCCATCCGGGTTCGCCCAGCATGCGGCCACGGCTGGTGCGCAGGATCAGGCCCTCCTGGATCAGGAACGGCTCAACCACGTCTTCCAGCGTATCGCGGGCCTCAGCCAGTGCAGCGGCGAGCGTCTCCACGCCGACCGGTCCACCGCCGTGGTGTTCGGCAATGCGGCGCAGGTAGCGGCGGTCCATGGCGTCCAGGCCCAGGCGATCGACCTCCAGACGGGTCAGCGCGGCATCGGCGATGGCGCGGTCCACCGGATTGTCCCCGGCAACAGCGGCAAAGTCGCGCACCCGGCGCAACAGCCGTCCGGCGATACGCGGGGTGCCACGGGACCGGCGCGCAATCTCATCCGCGCCTTCTGGGGTCAGCGCAAACCCAAGCAGCCGTGCCCCCCGCGTCACGATCAGACGCAGTTCCTCGGGCGTATAGAAGATCAGCCGCAATGGAATTCCAAAACGGTCACGCAACGGCGTGGCCAGCAAGCCTGCCCTGGTGGTGGCACCAACCAAGGTGAACGGCGGCAGATCAATCCGCACGCTACGCGCCGCCGGCCCCTCCCCGATGATCAGGTCAAGCTGGAAGTCCTCCATCGCCGGGTACAATACCTCCTCGATCGCGGGCTGGAGGCGATGGATTTCGTCGATAAACAAGACATCCCGAGGTTGAAGATTTGTCAGGATTGCGGCGAGGTCACCGGCTCTGGCAATCACCGGGCCGGACGTCGCACGGAACCCCACGCCGAGTTCGCGGGCGACGATCTGCGCCAAAGTGGTCTTACCCAGCCCGGGCGGCCCATGCAGGAGAACATGGTCCAATGATTCCCCGCGATCGCGGGCCGCCTGGATGAAGATCGCCAGATTTTCGCGGGATGCTTTCTGGCCCGTGAAGTCCGCCAAGGTCTGAGGACGGAGCGAGGCCTCGGCCGCGTCTTCCTCCTGGCGGATCGAGGAGACCGTACGATCATCAGCCTCGACGGATGCGACGGAGGTTTTGGGCGGTTTCATCGCATGGTCCGAACAGGTGGCCACCTGACGGTCCGGGATATCCGGCGATCATAGCCAGACAGGGCGAGTTCGGGTTCGGGGGACCGCACCACTGGTCGTGTCAGGCGAAGCCCCCTCCCTTTGCAGCCCTGGTGGCGCTTGACATGCATGCTACCCCGCTGCCGCCGACACATGGGAAGCCTGGTCCAACTCAGCTTTGACGGCGGGAGAATCCGTCCGATTGCAATGGTCCGGGTCATCCCAGGGTCCTCTGCGCCAGATCTCGCAGGCTTTCGCGGATCAGCGTATCCAGGCTCACCCCGTCTCCCAGGCGATCGGCTGCCCGGGTGACAACGGCCTGGACCTCTGGACGGCGGTAGCCAAGGTTGATCAGTGCCGATATCGCATCCTCGGCCGGACCGGAGGTGCGGCTGGAAGGCATGGCTATACCGGGAGACGACGGCATCGCACCGGCCTTGTCGCGCAATTCGGTCAACAGGCGTACGGCCAGGCGCGCACCCACACCCGGAGCGCGGGTCAGGCTGGCCTTGTCGCCGGCAGCGATGGCACCGATCAGTTCGCGCGGTGACAGTGCCGACAGGACCGACAGCGCGACCCTGCCACCGACGCCTTGCACCGTGGTCAGCAGGCGGAACCAGTCGCGTTCCGCGGAATCGGCAAAGCCATAGAGCAGGATCGCGTCCTCCCGCACATGGGTTTCGACCAGCACCTTGGCCGGTGTGGGCGGTTGCGGCAGGGCGGCCAAAGTACGCGAGGAGGCATGCACCAGATAGCCGACGCCATTGACGTCCAGCACGCAGCTCCCATCGCCCAGGGCGTCAACCCGACCCGTGAGTTGGGCAATCACGGCCACACCCGTGCGAAGCGACCCGGCGATACTCGGTCTGGCAGACTGAGAAGGGGATCGGCACCCCGGCCGCTGGTCATGACTTGGTCTGGCTCCGTTTCGTCGATTCGGAGCCACTCTATACGATTCGCTCGGAGTCGGAGCAGCCGGGTTTGTAGGTGGCAACGATGCCTGGGCGACGCAGCGATCAGGCCCCGCCGATCCCGGATGTCAGTTCCTCCCTACCATTCGATCGTAGCGGTCTTCTCCTTGATGGGCGTCGTCTCGGTTGGGGAGGGGGCGGCATCGGTGTCGATGTCATCTGGATGCAGTTGCGGTACCGAACGCGCCACCGGCTGCCAATGGGCCAGACCACCCAAGTGAAGCGCCACCCCGATTTCGGGGATCCTGTCGGCACGCACCGCGATGGCGGTCCCATCTGGTCCTAGTTGTGTCAGACCCGACGCCGAATCCGCCGCCCGCAGGAAGACCACGCGTCGGGAGACTTCCGCCTCAATATCGGTAAGCGGTCCGAAAAGGCCCGCATTCGCCTGCAAACGAAGCAACTGGTCCAGCGGCAGCCCCTCCTGCAACACGGCCTCCTCCACGCCCGCTCCGGCAGCGAAGCGCTGGTTCCACGACGTGAGACGCAGGTCGTTGTCCAGCAGCGCAATACCGTCGGCCGATCCGTCCAGCAACGCGCGAACCTGCCCGGCGCTGACGAAAGCCCGCATCCGACTTGTCACCAAATCGGACAGGGCCGCATCCGCCTCAACCTTGTTGCGCTGGAACAGACGTTCCTGCCGGCGGGTCGCTCGGCGTCTCGCCAGTCCCCATAGGACGATACCGCCGACCGTTCCCACTAGCGCCGTCGCCACCGCCGCGAGCGAATAGGCGGCCGAGGCCAGCGTGTCGGCCGGTGCCATTGCATGGGCTCGAACGATGGCGACGGTCACCACCATGTCGCGACCAGGGACCTTGCGGTACCCATGAATACGCTCGATTCCGTCCGTGCCGGAGGGACCCGTCCAAACGCCGCCGTCTCCTCGCTTGAACGCCTCATACATGTCGCTCTTGGAGACATCGATCTTCGGCCTGCGTGCGGGGTCACCCGCGATCGACTGGATCCCCCCCCGGCGTGTGTCAATCAACGCAGCGAACCCGTTGGGGCCGAGCTTCGAATCAGCGTAGATGCGCGTGAGTTCGCCGGAGCGGTAGGACGCGCCGATCACCCATTGTTCCGGTACCTGCAGGGGGCGTACGACATACATCAGGAAACGACGCGCCTGCACCCCCGGAGCGATGGTTTGGGTAATGACCCGCCCTTCGCGGCCTTTGGATCCATCCGCTTCAAAGTCTTCCAACGATCCGTGCGGGATGTTCAAATAGGCAGCACCGATACCCTGCCCGACCGCTTGGGGCAGAATATCCTGCTGGATAATCCGCTCTCCATCGGCGATGAAGATGTCATCTGCAACCGCGGTCAGGGCGGGCATCTGGTTGTGCCAATCGGCCAGCTTGAAGGTCTCTGGGTCCTTATTGGCCGCGGCCTGAAGGATCGTCAGGCTTTGGTCGACCAACAGGATTTCCAGCCGCGCCGCCTCTGCGAGCGTTGCGGCCTGAGCCGTCACCATCCGCTCCACCTGGTCGCGCACCGCGCTTTGCCGATCTCGCACCCCGTTCACGGTCATGATCCAGACGAGCGCGGTCAGCATGGCCATCACGATCGAGACGGCAACCGCGGCAAGCACCGCGTCCTTGCTGACCGTGCGGCGACCGTCGACGGGCACGAGTTCCGGGGATTTGTAGCGCCGGGCGGTGGAACCGGTGCGACGTCGCTTTCGAGTGCCGCTCACGGTCGGGGGGGACCCGCGATCGGGGGGATCGGCACAGTCTGCATGTCAGCACGGTTCCTGGACCCAAGAGGCGATCGTCCGTCCAATCATACCGTGGGACATGTTGCAAAGCAATGTCCACAACGGGTGAATTGCATATAAATAAATAAAAATTGTGTCATTTTATGATGTCTAAGGCCAGCACCCGAGAGACTTGACGAGTGTGGTATACAAAATACAAAATGCAGAACCCACACTGGATAGCTTGCTTGACCGATCCCGCCCCCCCTTCCCCAAGGCTCCGGATTGAGCCGCTCGACGTCAGCCTCGGCCTTCGCAAACAGGCCTGTGAGGCGATCAAGCGCGCCATCACCGAAATGGACATCTACGGCCATGGGGAAGATATCCGCCTGGACGAACGCCAGCTTTCGCAGGATCTGGGCGTCAGCCGCACCCCAATCCGGGAAGCATTGTCGATCCTGGAGCAGGAGGGCTTCGTCCGCTCCATCCCACGCCGGGGCATCCATGTGGTGCGCAAGACGAAGCGTGAAATCGTGGAGATGATCACGGTTTGGGCCGCGATCGAGGGCATGGCCGCCCGCCTGGCCGCGTTGCGAGTCCTGCCCGCTGACCTGGCGGAACTGCGCGGCTTCGTGGAAGCGTTCCAGGAAGACCCCGCCTCGCAGATCGGCGAATACTCGGACGCGAACATGCAATTTCACAAGGCAATCATCCGCCTGAGTGGAATCGAGCTGATGGCTGCGCTGACGGAGACGTTGTTCATCCACATGCGCGCCGTCCGCGCCGTGACCATGACGCAAGACAACCGCGCGCAGCGATCGATCGTCGATCACCGCAACATCATCGCGGCGCTGGCCGACCGTGACGCCGACCGGGCAGAACGACTCGTGCGGGAGCATACAATGGGTTTGGCGGCCCATGTCGAAATCCATGGCGACTTCCTCGACATTCAGACGGCAGAGGAACCGCGTCGCCGCTATGCATAAATGGAGGAGCAACAATGTCCGCGGCACCTGAGCAGAATGCCGACGAAACCGAAGTTGAACTGACGGATGGGTTCCATCTCGTCATCGATGCGCTGAAGCTGAACGGCATCAAGACGATCTATGGCGTCCCGGGCATTCCGATCACCGATCTGGGCCGTCTGGCGCAGGCCGAGGGGATGCGGGTGATCTCGTTCCGCCACGAGCAGAACGCTGGCAACGCGGCGGCGATCGCGGGGTTCCTGACAAAATCGCCGGGCGTGTGCCTAACGGTTTCGGCTCCGGGTTTCCTGAACGGTCTGGTCGCGCTCGCCAACGCGACGACAAACTGCTTTCCGATGATTCTGATCAGTGGCTCGTCTGAACGAGAGGTCGTCGATCTGCAGCAGGGCGACTACGAGGAGATGGACCAACTCGCCATCGCCAAGCCGCTCTGCAAGGCGGCGTTCCGCGTGCTGCATGCGGCCGATATCGGCATCGGTGTCGCGCGCGCGATCCGGGCGGCGGTTTCAGGCCGGCCGGGCGGCGTCTATCTCGACCTGCCGGCCAAGCTGTTCGGCCAAGTGATGGACACAGAGGCTGGGCGTCGTTCTCTGGTCAAGGTTATCGACCCGGCGCCGGCGCAAATCCCGGCTCCCTCCGCCGTCGAGCGGGCGCTGGATGTGCTGCGCGGTGCGAAGAAGCCCTTGATCATCCTGGGCAAGGGCGCGGCCTACGCGCAGGCCGATGAGGATATCCGCGCCTTGGTTGAAAAGAGCGGCATTCCCTATATCCCGATGAGCATGGCGAAGGGATTGATTCCCGACACCCATCCGCAATGCGCCGCGGCCGCGCGTTCTACCGTGCTGCTGGAAAGCGACGTCGTGATGATGATCGGCGCACGCCTCAACTGGCTGCTCAGCCACGGCAAGGGGCGGCAATGGGGACCGCCAGGTTCCAAGAAGTTCATCCAAATCGATATCGAGCCGCGCGAGATGGATAGCAATGTCGAGATCGCAGCCCCGCTTGTGGGCGATATCGGTTCCTGCGTCGGCGCGCTGCTGAAGGGCATGGGCGATGGATGGGCGCCGCCGCCGGCCGAATGGACGCAGTCGATCAACGCGAAGAAAGAGCAAAACATCGCCCGGATGGCATCGCGTCTCGGCAAGAATTCGATCCCGATGGACTACCATTCTGCGCTGCGCGTGCTGCGCGACGTGATCAAGGATCGGCCGGACGCAATCCTGGTGAACGAGGGCGCCAACACGCTGGACCACGCACGCGGCGTGATCGACATGTATCAGCCCCGCAAGCGCCTGGATGTCGGCACCTGGGGCGTGATGGGCATCGGCATGGGCTTTGCCGTTGCCGCGACGATCGAGACCGGCAAGCCGGTGCTCGCCATCGAGGGCGACAGCGCGTTCGGCTTCTCCGGCATGGAGGTCGAAACGATCTGCCGTTACAACCTGCCGGTCTGTGTCGTCGTGTTCAACAACGACGGCATCTATCGCGGCGATGGCGTCAATCCGGGCGGCGGCGCCGATCCTGCCACGACCATGTTCGTCCCGGGCTCGCGTTACGACCGGATGATGGAAAGCTTCGGCGGCGTCGGCGTGCATGTCACGACGCCGGACGATCTGAAGCGCGCCGTCGACCAGGCCATCGACTCCGGCCGCCCCACCCTCATCAACGCCGTGATCGACCCGGCCGCGGGCAGCGAGAGCGGCAATATCGGCAATCTCAACCCCAAAAGCGCCCTGACGAAAAAGGGAGGAGCTTAAGATGTCCAAGGCACTCGACGGCGTTCGCATTCTTGATTTCACGCATGTGCAGTCCGGCCCGACCTGCACGCAGTTGCTGGCGTGGTTCGGCGCTGACGTGATCAAGGTGGAGCGTCCGGGCGTGGGCGATATCACCCGCGGCCAATTGCAGGACATCAAGGGCGTGGACAGCCTGTATTTCACCATGCTGAACCACAACAAGCGATCCATCACCATCGACGGGCGCAATCCCGGCGGCAAGGAAGTGCTGGAAGCTCTGGTCAAGACCTGCGACGTGATGGTGGAGAACTTTGCTCCTGGCGCGCTGGACCGCATGGGCTTCACGTGGGAGCGGGTGCAGGAACTCAATCCGCGCATGATCCTGGCCTCCATCAAGGGTTTTGGCCCCGGCCCTTACGAGGACTGCAAGGTCTACGAGAACGTGGCCCAATGCGCGGGTGGCGCGGCCTCCACCACCGGGTTCGATGACGGCCCGCCACTGGTGACCGGCGCGCAGATCGGCGATTCCGGCACCGGGCTGCATCTGGCCCTGGGCATCGTCTGCGCGCTGTTTCACCGCAATGCCACCGGCCGAGGCCAGAAGGTCGATGTGGCGATGCAGGACGGGGTGCTGAACCTCTGCCGCGTCAAGCTGCGCGACCAGCAGCGTCTGGCGCACGGGCCATTGACCGAATTCCCGCAATATCCGGACGGGCATTTCGGCGATTCCGTGCCGCGCTCGGGCAACGCCTCCGGTGGCGGGCAGCCGGGCTGGATCCTGAAATGCAAGGGATGGGAGACGGATCCCAACGCCTATATCTATTTCATTGCCCAGGCGCCGGTGTGGGAAGCCATCTGCGATGTCATCGGCAAGCCGGAATGGAAGACCGACCCGGACTACGCCAAGCCCCCTGCCCGTCTGCCTCGGTTGAAGCATATCTGGGACGTGATCGAGGCCTGGACCATGACCAAGACGAAGTTCGAGGCCATGGACATCCTGAACAAATACGACATCCCCTGCGGCCCGATCCTGTCGATGAAGGAAATCGCCGAGGAACAGTCGCTGCGCGCCACCGGTACAGTGGTGGAAGTCGATCACCCGACGCGCGGCAAATATCTGTCCGTCGGCAACCCGATCAAGATGTCGGAGCATGTGTCGGAAGTGAAGCGCTCCCCGCTTTTGGGGGAGCATACGGAAGAAATCCTGCGACAGGTGCTGCAGTTTGACGACGGGACGGTGTCACGACTACTGGCGTCTGGTGGGTTGGGCACCGTCAAGCAAGCCGCGGAGTGAACGGGCCGGATGGCGGCGGACCGAACAGACCGCCGCCGTCCACTGCCACTCAAGCCGACCACGCCAAACGCGACGACCGATGATGCGCATGACAGATCGCCACCGCCAGGGCGTCTGACGCGTCCGACCGTCGGATCGTGGCGCCCGGGAGCAAACGGCGCACCATCATTTCCACCTGGTCCTTGTCAGCCCCACCGGTTCCCACCACCGCCATCTTCACCGTCTTGGCGGCATATTCGGTCACCGGGACGCCGGCCAACGCCGGGGCCAACAACGCCACGCCACGCGCGTAGCCGAGCTTCAAGGTGGCGGCGCCGTTCCGGTTGACATAGGTCTCCTCGACGGCGGCCTCCGCCGGGCGATGCAGATCCAACAGCGCCATGAGCCCGTCATGCAGGATCTTCAGGCGCTCCGGCACCGGTGTGGCGGCATCGGTCGCGATCACCCCATCGGCGATGTGTCGCAGGCGATTCCCGTGGGATTCGATCAACCCCCATCCGGTGAAGCGCAAACCCGGATCGATACCCAGCAGCATGACCATGCGCGAATCGGACCTTTGTCCATCAGTGGCGATGCTATAGCGTCTTCGGCGACGATCGGCATAGTTGCGGGCAGACCAGGTGGGCGCGAAAGTGGTCCACCACCCGTCCACCGATCATCATGTGCGGGCCCCACCTTTGCGCATGATCAAGCAGATCCGAGGGAGGTATCGGCACTACCTGACGAAGGCCGGCCGTGCCGGGGCCGCAGATCGTGGCGGCGTCCATTCATTCGGCCGCTCGCGCACAGGCCGACCGACCAACGGCGCGCATCACCGTTGCAGGAAGCGTTTCGCCAGTTCGATCTCGTTCAACTGGATCGGCTCCCGCCGCAATTGTTCATCGATATAGGCCCGTGCCACCTGCTGCGCCCGCGCCTGGCGCACCGCCTGATCCAGCGCGGCGCGCACCTGCTCCAATGGCAGGACACCGGGAGGACGGGTCCCCATCAATTTCACGATATGCCACGAATCCTGGCCACGGATCGGCTCACTGACCGCATTGTCCTGCATGGTCGCCAGGGCGGTGCGGATCGGCGGGATCAACTGATCTTCCCGCACCCAGCCCAGATCGCCACCGCGATCGACGCTGGCCTTGTCCTGGGAGTTCTTGCGCGCCAGATCGGCGAAATCCGCCCTCGGCCTCACCGCCTGTTGCCGCAATTCCAAGGCTTTCTTCTTCACCTGCTCGTCTTGCTCCTTGGTCGCACCGGCAGGCACCAGGAGGGCAATCTGTGCCACCTGGTATTGTTTCGGCACGGCGAAGCGGGCCTTGTTGCCCTCATAGGCCGCGGTGATCTCGGCCTCCGTCGGCGGCGTCATGTTCGGCTGGGTCTTGCTCGCGACATAGCTCTGCACCACAACGGCCTCCCACGCATCGGTGGCGCGGGCGACGACCTGCGGTTTCTGGTCCCAGTCGACGGTCTTGGCCTCGGCCAGCAGGGATCGGCGCAGCAGCCGGTCGCGGACGAATTCCGCCAGAGCGGCGGGATTGGTCTGGATCTGCGCCTTGGTCGCCGGATCGATCAGGTCAAGAAACGCCGAAACGTCGGCGGCGGTCAGTTTGACGTCGCCGCGCTGGGCCACGATGTCGGACGGGGAGTCGGCGGCCGCCAGCAGCAGGGCCAAAGGGAGCCAGGCCAGGCGCCCAAAACGATATGTCATACGGCTACGCTCCCGGTTCATGCGTGAGGATTGCGATCGGATACGCCGCCCGGGGGGTACGTGCAGGGGGCAAGCGGGTTGGGATCAGGATAGGCTGGGTGGTTGGGCAAAGAAATCCACCGCCATCGCAACCAGGTCTTCGGGGGTGTGCATATGCGGGAAATGTCCCGCATCGGCCAGAACGGCAAAGCGCGCGCCTGGAATCCGGGCCGCGACCTTTTGGCCCAGGTCTGGCGGCCAGATGAAATCATGTGCGCCCGACGCGACCAGAACCGGCGCCCGGATCCCCTGCCAATCGTCATCGGTCAGGCGCAACCGAGCCAGCGCCAGCGACATTTCGGCATAGGCGGCCGGGTCGTTTGCGAGATAGATCGGTTGGTATGACGTCCTGGCGCCTGCGTGGGCGTCGGGGAACGCGTTCCGCAGGCTCGCCTCCATCACGCCCCGCATCCCCACACGCCGGACCTGTTCGGCGCGTTGCGCCAGATACGCTTCGGTCCGGCCCCGCATATCGTCAGCCACGGCGCACATCATCAACCGGCGCACCAGCGCGGGGTGGCGCCTGGCGAGCAGCGCCCCGACCAGGGATCCGAGGGCCGATCCCAGCACATCCACCGCACCCAGGCCCAAACCCACGATCAAGGCCGCGACATCGTCCGCCTGATCGACCGTCTCATATGGGAGCGGCGGCTTTTCCGAGCGCCCGGCGCCGCGCAGATCCACTGCGATGGTGCGCCGGGTCGCCGCCAGCAACGGCACCACAAGCCACCAGCTTTCGCTGCTGCCACCAAGTTCGTGCAGCAGGACGACCGGGACATCGCCATCACCGGTATCGGTGTAGCAGAGGCTTACGGTTCCGGTGTCGAAATAGGGCATCTCGCGGGCTCTCGGTTGTCCGGGGGCGTGGTCGGGTGGGGGATTTGACGGAATCGGGCGGCGGGAGCGGTCAGGGCAGACGCAGGCGCATCTCGCCCTTGAAGGCATGGATCAGCTCCCGCCGCTGGAACCGCCATCCGTCGTCCCGCCGCACCAGCCGGTCCGCATAGGTGCCGCAGACCGAGGGAAACGGCCCGTCCGGCCCCTCCACCGTGACCAGGTAGTTCGATTTCGCCTCGGCCCGGTCGCCATCGACGCTGATGATGCTGTTCATCACATAATGCATCCGCCGCGGTTCGGCCGGCACTGACTGGGTCAGCCAGGCGGTGATATCCGCGGGCCCGCGCGCCTGGCGGTAGGGCGCGATCCATTCTCCGTCCGGGGCGAAAAGTCGCCCGAGTTCCTGGAAGCGGCCTTCATCCATGCAGAAGCAATAGAGATGCAGGAGTTCGCGGATCTCGTCCTTGTCTTGCAGCATTTGGGTCATGGGGTCTCCTGTTTCACCAGCATGCATTTGCGCGACATCATCGGCGTGCCTGCGCATGACGTCACTGGCGCGCCAAGGCACGACGTCACTGGCGTGCCTGCGCATGACGTAACTGGCGCGCCAAGGCGCGACGTCACTGGCGCGCCAAGGCGCGACGTCACTGGCGCGCCAAGGCGCGACGCTCCGCCAGCCAGGCGGCCAGCTCGATCGCCGCGATCAGGCTGACCGGGCGTGCGATGCCCTTGCCGGCGATATCATAGGCGGTGCCGTGGTCGGGCGAGGTGCGCACGATCGGCAGCCCCAGGGTGACGTTCACGCCCCGGTCCATATCCAGCGTTTTCAGCGGGATCAACGCCTGGTCGTGATACATGCAGATGGCGACATCGTAACGGGTGCGCGCCTCTTCCGTGAACATCGTGTCGGGCGGCCAGGGACCGGACACGTCGATGCCCTCGTCTCGCAGGATGCGCATGGCGGGGAAGATGATCGCGCCTTCCTCGTCCCCCAAGGCCCCCTGCTCTCCGGCATGAGGATTGAGCCCGGCGATACCGAGGCGTGGCCGGGAAAAGCCGAAATCGCGGCGCATGGCCAAGGCCGTGGTGCGCGCGACCGCCACGATCAGCTCGGTGGTCAACGCCGCGATGGCCTTGCGCAACGACAGATGCACGGTGACCGGCACGACCCGCAGCGTCGGTCCGGCAAGCATCATGACTTCCTGGTTCGGCACCCCGGTCAGGGCGGCGAGGAACTCGGTATGGCCCGGATAGGCGAACCCGACACCATAGAGAGCCGCCTTGTTGATCGGGTTGGTGACGATGGCGCCGACCGCGCCGCTCATGGCCAGCCGGGTCGCCTGTTCGATCGCGGCGATCGTCGCCGGCGCATTGGCGGGATCCGGCTGGCCGAACCGCGGCGGGTTGGTCAGCCGGACCGGCAGGACCGGCAGCGCGTCGGCAAACACCGCGCCGGCCTGATCGGGCGAGTCGATCGGGGTAATCGGCACCGACAGGTTCAGATGGCGCGCGAGGATCCGCAGCCGGTCTGGGTCGTCGAGGACGCAGAACGGGGTCTGGCGCAAAGCCAGCCAGGCACGCAGGGTCAACTCTCCGCCGATGCCGGCGGGGTCGCCCATGGTCAGGGCCAAAGGATGCATGGCCACCAGGATAGCCGCATTCGCCCGTCCACGGCAGTTCCAATTCGGTCGGTGCGGTCGTCACCGCCAGAGCGAAAGCGCCCTTTCCAACGGCACCAAATCCATGGGCCGGCAAGCGGACGGGTGAGCCTGCAAGGCACCGGGCGGCAATCGGCGCCGATCCAGCGTATCTGGGAGCCACTAGATCGGCTTGCCCTCACTGCTCCCCCAGTTTCGCACCAGCGTATTGCTTGGCAGGCTCGCGTCCTGGACCTTGCGGGCGGTCTCCACGCCGGCGGTGGGCAGGCCCGCCGGGTCCAACTTGCCGATCTGCACCAGCACGGAGGCCTGGTCCCAGTAGATGTGCTCATGCACCAGCTTGCCGTCGCGAAACTTCACGATTGCGACCAGGGGGATTTCCACCCGCCGCCCGGTCGGCTCGATCCCCGGCAGCATCCAGTCGATTTCCGAGGTGTGGGTGAAGCAGAACAGCAACTCATCCACCAGACTGTCGGAACCGATGGTGCGGCTGATCGGGATCAGTGCCGTGTCCGGCGGATTGGCCCCGATGAAGTGGTATTTGTAGAAGCGCCTCAACTGATCATGCCCGACGCCGCCGGCCATGGTGGGCACGTGGTTGACATAGGGCTCCTCCACCATGGAGGCCATGGTCGCATCGACATCCCGCGTTTCGAACTCATAGCGGCAATGGGCATCCCAAAGCTCGGCCAGGTCATGGGTCGGCATGGATTTTCTCCCGTGAGATGTTGGGCCGGTAGCCAGACATGCGGGGGGTGGTCGGCGGCGGGGCGCGTGGGAGGCTCGGTCCGCACCTGAAAGTGCGGGGCAGGTGGCGTCAAGCGGCAGCAATTCTGATCATGGCCGAATGAGGCATTCTCCTCGTCAGGCTTGGCCTTGACCCGGGTTTCATCGCGCCGTTTTCGACTGTGAGTGTGCGATTTTGATGCTCGAAGCGGGGGGTCATTGGGGTGGCGCGGGGATCCTGGGGCAAGGGGATCGATTGAATGTTTGCTTTTTGTTCTAGGGCGGGCGCGGTATCGGTGGCAAGTTAAAAGTGGATTTCGGCGGTAGGATGCGGGTTTTTGGGGTCGAAACCCTCGGGTTGCCCTCGGATTTGCGGTGTTTTGCCTGGATTTTGGGCGATGGTTAACAAAAACCCCGAATGGTTAACTTGGCGCGAAACTGGCTGTTGGCGATTTTCGCCAAAGTTCACAGCCGAGTTTCGGATTGGGTTGTTAGTCTCTGATATAACGCAATCTATCGGGCTTCTTGAGATTCTACTTTAAGTATGGATTTTCCGTAATCCGTTCCGGTCAGGCGCGGATAAGGGGGGGTTTCGTTACGGAGTAATGCGGGACTCGGGGGGTATTGTTCCGGTTCCATGCGGTTAATCCTGTCGTTCACGATTGCCTACGGATTGGGCAGATGGCTGCTTTCGACACGGGCCAGAGACGGATCAGAGACGGGCGGGCTTGGGTGGGACGACTTCGGGTCATGATGGAAGCCGCCGGTCGAGCGGACGGATGGTCTGCGGGAGGCGGAGGTCGTCCGGCCCGGGAAGCACGATCTCAAAGGCAGGCGGGAGCGGAGATGCCGCGGCGACCATGCCGGGAAGTGGGTCCGGTCGCCGGCCTACCGCATTCACACATCTCGGCGCCGGGAGAAAATTCTTCCCCTCCCCTTGCGGGAGGGGGAGAACTTTCTCCTGCCGCCAGCACCTCATTCCGAGATATGCAAACGGCGTCGGCTTGCCGGCCAGCAAGTCCCCGGCGATGGCCGTGTCAGGCCCGACTAGGTCGGAGGAGCGGGGCTAACCGTGCTAACAACCACCGCGCTATCCGCGCGCGCCGTCCGGTGCGACGTTCCACCTGAGCCGCCTGACCCTCCAACCCCATCTCCCGCCACGCCGCCTTCGCCGCCGCGACATGGGCGGCCCGTTCGGCGCCCTCGGTCAGCAGGGCAAGGTCCTCGTGCGCGATGGCGATGTTCCGGGTCGCATGCACGCGTTGATACAGCGTGAGCGCCGCCTCGGCCTGGGATTTCGCGCTTGCCTTGTCCCCAAGCCCCGCCGCCACGCGTCCCAGACAGGCGATGCAGTTCGCCTCTCCCAGCACATCACCCACGCGCCGGTGCAGCGGCAAGGCTTCCTCATACCGCGCCCGCGCCCCTTCGTGGTCCGAGCGGGCGAGCGCGATGTCGCCCAGGCTTTGGATGCAGTTCGCCTCTCCCTGCACAGAACCCACGCGCCGGAACAGCGGCAAGGCTTCCTCATACCGCGCACGCGCCCCTTCGTGGTCCGAGCGGGCGAGCGCGATGTCGCCCAGGCTTTGGATGCAGTTCGCCTCTCCCTGCACATCACCCACGCGCCGGAACAGCGGCAAGGCTTCCTCATACCGCGCCCGCGCCCCTTCGTGGTCCGAGCGGTCGGAGGAAATCAGGGCATGCCAGAAATGGCATTCCGCCTCCCCCGCCGCGTCGTCGGCGGCACGGCAAGCATCGGCCAGCACTGTCAGCGCGGCGGGGCTGCCGGCGCCGCTGGCCGAGAGCAGGCGATACACACCATTCAGTGCCGCCACGGCCGGTTGCAGCAGACCCAGGCCGGCGGCGGCGCGCAGGGCGGCGTCGATATTCGCGACCTCCGGCGTCAGGGCGGCCAGGGCCTCGGCGCCGCCGTCGCGCAGGATCTTTCCGCCCTCGGTGCGGGCGCGATCCAGGAAATGCCGGCACCAGGCGGTGGCGTCCGCATCCGCCGGTTGATGCGCGCGGCGGGCGTGATCGCGCACCGGGGGCAACAGGTCCAGGCGGTGGTCGGCGCGCAAATGCGCCAGGCCGGTGCCGCGCAGGGCTTCCTCGGCGGTGAAGGCCGCGTCGCCGAGCAGGGCGATGCGGTCCTGGGGGGCGAGGCCGGCGGGGCATTGGCCCAGGATCGCGAACAGGCGATGCGCGTCCGGTGTCATGCGGCTGGAACCCAGCGACAGGGCGATCGAATGCGTCACCGAGGTCAGGCGGTGTCTGGTTCCGGTGGTCAGGCTGGCGACTTCGGGGCCGAGACGTTCCCACTCCCCCCACAGCCCCGCCAACCCCAGATGCCGCGCCGCTCGGCGGGCGGTCAGGCAGATCGCCAAAGGGACGCCGCCGAGCGCGTCCAGGAAGACGGGCAGGGCGGGGTCGGTGGATTTGGCGGCGCCGGCGATCTCCAGGAACAGGGCGCGCGCGTCGGGGTCGGACAAAGGCGCGACCGGATGGCGCGGGGACCAGCGCGCGCCGCCCACGTGCTCATCCCCCCGGAAACTGGCGAGCAGGGTCAGGCCGGGGATGGCGGCGAGCTGGCCGATGCGGGCCTCGATCGCGAACGGGGCGGCTTCCCAGGGGGTTTCGAGATTATCCAGCACCAGCAAGGCGGGCGCCTGCCCCAGGCGGTGGGCGGCGGCGGCGAACCCGGCGGTGGGTGAGAGGTGCAAGCCGCGGAGAAGCTGGGCGTCGAAGGTGTCTCGATCGGTGGCGGTGTCGAGTTCGACGAACCAGCGACGGTCGTGGAAGCGCGCTTTCACGTCGTCGTGGTGGGCGGCTTCCTGGGTGATGGTGGTCTTGCCGATGCCATCCGGGCCATGGACGAGGACGGCCGCGCCCGGGGTAAGGGCGGCGGCGATGGTGGCGATATCGGTGTCCCGGCCGAGGCAGAGGTCTGGGAGGGGGATGGGGGCGATGGGTGGTGCGGAGGTGTGGGGCTCGGGCGGGCCTGGTCGCGCCGGGACGATCGTTTCCATGGCGGTGCGAAACCTCGTCTTGAAGTCCTCGATGCCGTCGTAGGGCTGGTAGCCGCCGCGGGCGGAACCATCGGGGTTGGTGAACGTACCGAAGAACGCTTCGACCAAATCGAGCTGCCGGTTCTTTTCCGTCCGGCCGGGATCATTCGCCTTGATGTCCGGCAGATCGGTGCGGCGAAAGACAAAGATTTGCGGCTGGGGGTCGGCGGTCCACGCGTCGAGATATTCCCACTCGGTGCCGGATTGATAGGCTGTCTTGTCTGATTTCTGGAACGTGTCCAGAGACAGATGGGTCCCGAGGCGGCTGGCGACGATCACGATGACAATGTCGCAATCGCGAGGTGCGCCCTTGTATTTGATCACCGCTTGCTGCGGCGTCAGATGGGCGGGCATGGTCAGCGGATCGTTCTTGTCGTCCCAACTGACGACATCGAACCGGATGTCCCGTTCGCCCACGCGCCTGACGGTGTTCGGCAGGACTTCGCGCAGGTGGTCGCGGACAAACGCCCGCTCATCCGGCACGTCACCGGGGGAGGCGAGGAAGACCTTGATGGGTTTCCCCGGTTGGTATTCGATCCGCTTTGTGGCCGCCATGCCGCTGTTCCACCCTCCCTGGCAATGTGGAGCAGGGACGGGGGGAAATCCAGCGTGACAGGGGCGCAACCAATCCTGGGACTGCGGGTTGGATACCCCCCTCTCCGGCCCTCCCCCGCAAGGGGGGAGGGAGTCTGGTCAGGGATTACCGCACGACGGCAATCTGCTCCCGCCGCAACTGCACGGTCAGTTCATCCAACGACTTGCCGACGCGGGTCAACAACTCATCGATTTCTTCGCGGCTGATGATCAGCGGCGGGCTGAAGCAGAGGGTGTCGTTGATCGACGCCCGCCCGATCACACCGTTTTCCTCCAGGATCTTGGTAAGGCGAGGCCCGACCTTCGCCTTCGGATCGAAATTGGTCTTTGTGGCCTTGTCGGCCACCAGCTCCATCGCCGCGATCAGGCCGGTGCCACGCACTTCGCCCACCAAAGGATGGTCGCTGAACAGGCGCCGCAGTTCCGCTTGCAGATGCGGGCCGACCGCGCCGACATGGCCGCCCATATCGGTCTCGTCGTAGATTTTCAGCGTCTCGATCGCGACGGCGGCGGGGACCGGGTGGCCGGAATAGGTGAAACCGTGCCCGAACGTGCCGATTTCGTTGCTTTCCTTCGCCAGCGCCTGGAACACGCGATCATTCACCAAAACCGCGCTGATCGGCATGTAGGACGCGGACAATGCCTTGGCGCAGGTCAGGATGTCCGGCTGGATGTCGAGCGTCTGGCTGCCCCAGTAGTTGCCGGTGCGCCAGAAGCCGCAAATCACCTCATCGACGACCAGCAGCACGTCGTATTTGCGCAGCACCGCCTGGATTTTCGGGAAATAGCCCTTGGGAGGCACGATCACGCCGCCGGCGCCCATGATCGGTTCGGCCCACATCGCCGCCACGGTGTCCGGGCCTTCGGCCAGGATCAGCTTTTCCAATTCGTCGGCACAGCGGGTGGCGAACTCGTCCTCGGACTCACCGGGCAGTCCGGCATGGTAGAAATGCGGCGTCATCGTATGGACGAACCCGGGCAGCGGCACGTCGAAGCTGCGGTGGTTGGCCGGCAGCCCGGTCAGGGAGGCCGCCGCGATGGTGATGCCGTGATAGCCCTTGATCCGGCCGATGATCTTTTTCTTCTTCGGCCGCCCCAGGGCGTTGTTCATGTACCAGATCATCTTGATGGCGGAATCGTTCGCCTCCGATCCGGAATTGGCGAAGAACACCTTGCTCATGGGCAGCGGCGCCCGCTCGATCAGCATCTCCGCCAGGTCGATGGCGGGTTCGTGCGACTTGGCGGTGAAGGCGTGGTAGAAGGGCAGTTTCCGCATCTGGGTGACCGCCGCCTGCACCAGGCGTTCATTGTCGAAGCCCAGGGACGCGCACCAGAGACCGGCCACACTCTCGATATATTCCTTGCCGGCATCGTCCCAGACTCGCACGCCCTTGCCGCGGGAGATCACGACCGGGCCGACCTCCTGGTGGGTTTTCAGGTCGGTGTAGGGGTGCAGCACATTCGCGATGTCGCGGGCAGCGGCGGAATTCGCGCCGAACGGCGGGGGCGGTGCCATGATGGGCCTCCTGGTTTAAGCTGGCCAGGATAGCTGTACGGTGGGGCCAGGGAAATCGCGATCATGACCTACGACCAGTTTTGGCTGAGATATCTGCGAGCGCACGCGCGACCGGCCACGCGGGGACTGCATTATGCCGGCACGCTGCTGGCGTTGGCCTGCCTGCTGGGCGGTGTCTTCGTGAACCGATGGCTGCTGCTGGCGGCGCCGGTCGTTGGCTATGGGTTTGCGTGGACGGCCCATTTCGCGATCGAGGGCAACCGGCCGGAGACGTTTGGTCATCCGGTGTGGTCGTTGGCCAGTGACGTGCGCATGTTGGGACTTTGGCTGACCGGGAGGCTGGAGGCGTCGTTGCAGCGTGCGCAGGGCGGGGCTGCCGCCGCGGCGGCCCCTGGGAGCCCCGATCAGGGGCTCCGCCCCTGAACCGAAATGGCCCCCGAAGGCTGGACAGGTCGCCGCGAGAGACTCCCCCCTACGCCGATTTCGCCTTCAACTCGTCGCTCGGCCGCACGTCAGCGACCCGGGCATAGATCGAGACCGCGACCAACAGCACCACCGCCATGAATCCGAACAGCACGCGATAGGCAAGCTCCGACCGCGTGCCGTCAGCCAACGGGGGAAACAGTCCCAGGATGACGCCCGAGAGGCTCTGCATGCAGGCGACGCCGAACATGACGGCCGTATTGATGGTCGCCATGCCGCGGCCGATCAGCCGGTCGGGGATCACGCCACGGCCATGGGTCATGATCATTGTGCTCGACGCGCTGAAGAAGCCGATGGCAACGATCGACCCGACCGCCAGCCAGGCCGGCGCGCCCGCCATCAGACCGAGCGTCGCCAGGATCGACGCGATCACCACCGTGCCGGCAACCACAATCCACTTCCGCGTATCGAGGAGCCGGTCGAGCGGCCCGAACATCAGCACACCCACCTGATACGCGACGACCGCGGACAACAACACGTTGCCGGACTGGATCTTGGACAGGCCGTGCACCTCCCGCAGGAAGGGGCCACCCCACAGGCCTTGCACGGTGAAGGTGCAGGCGTAGTTGCAGAAGTTCAACACCAGGATGAAGTGCAGGCGGCGGTTCCGGAGCACTTCCCCAAGCCCGCGCAGCATCTCGCCAGTGGTCTCCGCCTTGCGCTCCAGGAACGGATGCCCCGGCGGGGCGTCGCGCACGACCAGGAACACGGCAATCGTCGCCAGGACGGTGAACACCACGACCACGGCAAAGACGCCGCGCCACCCGATCCGATCGGCGCTCCAGGCGAGTGGCGTGGTCGCCAGCAGGTTCCCGATCAACCCGATCGACATGACCAGTGCCGCGAGCGTTGAGAACCGATCGGGCGGAAACCAGCGAGAGATCACAACCATGGTCCCGATCAGCATGACACCGAACCCTGCCCCCATCAGGACCCGCCCTGTCAGCAGCAGCGGCCAACTCGGCGCCAGGGTGAAGATCAGACCGCCCAAGGCCGCCAGCAGCAACATGCCGGAGACGGTCAGCCGCGGGCCATAGCGGTCGAAGAAGATGCCGCAGGGGATCTGCATGGCCGAGAAGCCGAGGAAGAATGCTCCGGTCAGCGCACCCAGCGCCTCGGTGCCGATCGACAGATCGCGCATCAGGTCGAGGCCGATGGTGACGTTGGACGCCCGGAAGAAATGGCTGGCGACATAGGCAGTGGCCAGCGTGGCAACGATCACCAGGCCTTGGCGCCGGAGGGTGGGCGTCATGGTACGGCGTTTCCTTGTTGTGAGATTGGGACAGGGTAGCGGATAGGGGGACGATCCCAAACGATCGCCGCGCGCCCCGGTCCCCTCATCGGCGGGGTCCGGTCATCGCCAGGGTCCCATCATCGCTGGGTTTGTCCCTGGGACCAAGGCCTTTGCCCAAGGGTCGAGCGGGCGATGCCCGTGGTGGACATTCTTGAACTTTGGCTCGATTTCATCAAGCGAGGCACCGCGGTGCTTGTCGATGACGTTGAAGACGGATGGCGCGTTGGTCCATTCCTTGAGCACTGTACGCCATACTCAACATTACCGCGCGGTTCGCCCGCGCCACAGCGTGGATGGTCCATCGCCCGCGGGGAACCAATCCCGCACCGGAAAGAGTGCCTGATGAGCCGCAACCCGACCACCAACAAGGCATTTGGGCGGCCTTCATGATCGGCACGGCCGAGATCGGCGCCCGATTCGCCTGCATATCTGTCCCCGCCATACCGCTCCAGCCGGTCACGGCAATTTCAGGGCATTGCCAGCCCTGCGGAACTATTGTCTCGTCACGAAGCCGGCGGCGGAATAGCGCAGGGTCCAAGCGCAACAACCGCAAACGACCGGCAACGGGAGGAGAGCAACCATGAAGCGATGGCAGAGGCTTGCCGTGGCGATACTGGCTTTCGCCGTGGCCGTCGGAAGCCCCGGGTTCGCCGGCGCACAAACCAAACCCGAAGGTGAAATGCGGTTCGCGGTCTACGTGACCCTGGCACCCGCCTGGTTCGATCCAGGGGAGTCCGTGGTCGGTGTCCTGACACCGTTCTGGATTCTCTATGCAATGCACGACGCCGTGGTGAAGCCGATGCCGGGCGTGCGCCAAGCACCCAGCCTCGCGGAATCCTGGACGGTGAGCGAGGATCAGCGCGTCTACGACTTCACCCTGCGTTCGGGCGTGAAGTTCCACAACGGCGACCCGTTCACCGCCGAGGACGTTCAATTCAGCTTCATGCGCTCCAAAGGTTCACTGCTTCACCAGAAAGTGAAGGAGGTGGTGGTCGTCGACCCCACCCATGTCCGGTTCGTCCTGCATGAACCCTGGCCGGACTTCATGACCTTCTATGGCACGTTCGCGAGCGGTGCTGCCTGGGTCGTGCCCAAGCGCTATGTGGAGCAGGTCGGAAATGACGGCTTCAAGCGCCGTCCGATCGGCTTAGGTCCCTACAAATTCGTCAGCAATACGCCCGGCGTGGAGCTGGTGTTGGAGGCCTACGAGGAGTACTGGCGGAAGACGCCGTCCGTAAAGCGACTTGTTTTCAAGAGCATCCCGGAGGCGACGACGCGCCTCGCCATGCTCATGCGGGACGAAGTCGATATCGCGTATCTGCTGGATGGCTCGCTTGCTGAATCGGTCAAGCGCAATCCCAAGCTGAAATTGGCGTTTTCCGGCGGTATCGGCACGACTTATCTGGATTTCCTGGACATGTGGAATCCGAAGTCGCCGTGGGCCGATATCCGGGTGCGCATGGCCGCCAGTCTTGCCATCGACCGCAAAGCCATCAGCCAGGCCGAGACGCTCGGTGCCTCCCCGCCAACCGGCAACCTGGTGCCGCCGGCCTTTGAATATGCGGTGAAGATCGAGGCGGATCCGTACGATCCCGCAAAGGCGCGCCAGTTGCTGGCGGAGGCGGGCTATCCGAACGGGTTCGACGCGGGCGATCTGTATCCGTGGCCGCCCTATTTCTCCACTGGGGAGGCGGTCACCAGCTACTTGGGCGCGATTGGTATCAAGACACGGGTGCGGACGATGGAACGGGCGGCGTTCTATGCGGCGCTTGGCTCGAAGAAGCTGAAAGGACTGTGCGTTTGTGTGAACGCGGTCTACGGGAACGCGTCCTCACGCCTGTCGGAAACCGTGCCGAGTGACGGCGCGTTTGCGTATGGCGGGTTCCCGGATATGGACGAGCTTTACCGACGGCAGGCGACGGAAACGAATGCCGCGAAACGTGAGGCGATGTTGCACCAACTGCAACAGACCTTGCATGAGCGGCGGCGGTTCGCGCCGATCTACGACTATCTCTGGGCCAGCGGCGTGGGACCCAGGGTGGAGGAACCGGCGTTGATGCTGATCAACCCCTATCCGTGGGCGGCGCCACTGGAAGAGGTGCGATTGAAGCGCCCGTGAGCCATGCAACGCGCGGGTTGCTTCGGTTACCCCGAAGTGGCGCACGACGCCGACCCGCAACCCGCCGCCCCAGGGGCTCGCCCGTCACGCCAGGCTGTAGCGGATGTCCTTGATCACGCCCGTCGCATCGGGCGCACCGGTCGCCAGTATTATCTCCAGCTCTCCCTGCAACACGAACCGCGCGGTTCCGCGCGCCCAGGTTGCGGCGGAGACCAGTTCGGTGTCGCGCTCGAGCGCGGTCAGGCTGGCGACGACACTGAGCAACCGAAGGCGGAAGCCCGCCGCATCGTTCCAGGCCAGTGTCACCGTGTTCCGGTCGGCGAACACCGCCAACGCCACTGGCACGGCCAAGCCAAGCAGCGTGTCGACATCAGTCACCGCCGCTGCCACGGCGGTCAGGTCGAACTCTACCCGGCACGGGGTCCGCTCCTGGTATCCGTTCGCGGGACCGCCGCGGGTAACGACCTCCACCGGCGCGGCGGGATTGTTCTGGTAGAAGCGGGTGATGCGTCCCTCCCCCGCCTAG
>Ga0082335_1001109_pt1 | contig 61085 bp, 38 predicted proteins | sample Subgrocontami58m_FD_72375 | JGI IMG/M metagenome (GOLD analysis project Ga0082335, IMG submission 72375) | Subsurface groundwater microbial communities from S. Glens Falls, New York, USA - GMW37 contaminated, 5.8 m (SPADES assembly) (version 2) ... | reverse complement strand
TCTTTACGGCGGTCATATCTTCCTCCTTCAGTGAAGTGTTTTGGGCAAAAACATCTTAACCGAAGAGAAGACTGACTGCCATTTTTCTCATTAACTGTAGGGTGAGTCCCTAACTTTTACAGATAAATTTTTTTTTTCTGGCCAGAGAGACGCCTAACTTCCCCGTTGACCGACGTAGATGGGCATGGATTTTAAGAGCGAGCGTCTTTTCGGGAAAGTGAAGGAAAAAACCTTCAATAATTGTCTTCAGTGAAGGAAAAACCTGAATGAATGATAAATATTATCGGAAGTCAAGTAGGGCACATTGCTGATATAATAGACATTTAGTTAAATATTCTTACTTGGTTTGTTTATTGCAATAGCAGGGCAACTCGGATGTTGAGCTGTTAATGGACGAGATCAATAGAGAGCAAAACGGAATAATCTGTCATTGTTTTTTAAAAGGAGAAAATAACAAAAACGAAAGTCCGACAAGGCACCACCCTTACCGGACTTTCTAAATCACATTCCAGATGGCAATAAGCTTGCGGGCCGTATGCACCAGAAGTGACTTTCTATTAAGATAGCATTATAAAACCCTTTGTCAATAGAAGCCTTCTGGAAAATTCCAGGAGGCTTTTTTTGTCAAACGAGAAATATAAAATTGATGAAGCTTTAAAGGTACGAGGCTAGGCGAAGGAGGATGGCTATGGAATAGGGACTTTTTGAACGAAAAATGGATTCCGGAACGGAGGATTTTGTTTTGTACTAAGGAGGATGGCAATGAAGGATCTGCGGTATGACTATTGTTCTATAATGAAAAATTGCATAAAAAAAATCGGTTGTCTACTTACTTCTATAATCGTTGGCCTCATGCTTGTGAATCCTGCGGACGCAGCATGGCAGCCCCCAGCCGGCATCCCGCCGCCTTCTTTCGGGATAGACACACCGACTTACAGTGCCGCCACCCACTGTCCTGCTTGGCCGTCAGGACAGAATTCCAAGGCCAACGGGCAAAGCTACGATTGCTATTATGTTGACAATTCCGTCGCTTGCAGCGACTCGAATGCTGGCGGCTATGGAACTCCTAATGCCCCAAGATGCAATATTCCGCAGGGGACATTTTCCGCTGGAGCTTACGTTGATGTGAGAGGCGGACGAACAAAGCCTTATACCCACTCCTCTGAAGACAGATTCGGTTTCTCCGGCGTCGGCACCGCATCCAACTACATAGTTATTTCCGGCAAAAACGCGGCCCAAAAGCCAATCATCAACGATCATATTCATATAGGCTTGGATGGTTCAACCTCCTATTTTATTTTGGAAGGCTTTCAAACTCAGGGGCAGACCGAAATTCGTCCCATAGTGAGCGGTAGCGTCCAGACCTACATTTCACTTCGGGGAAATAAGATGCAAGGGGCGGGAACCTTCAAAAGCGGAGAAGAGTTTGATGTCGGCCTCGATAACCCTAATTCAATACCTACCACTATTTCCAACATAGTTTTTTATAATAATGAATCCTACGATGTTGGCCAATGGAATTCCGCAACTGAAGATGATAATTGCTCATTTTACGTGAAAAGCAATGTTCATTACGTCTGGGTGGTCGATAATATTATGGCCAGAAGTGGCGGCGACGGAGTGGCCGGAGGCCACAATGCCAACAGGACCTCGGACCATTATTATGTGGGAAGGAACACCATCTCCCAAAACCGCGAAAATTGTGTTGATATAAAAGAAATAAATAATCTGATTATTTCAGAAAATACTTGCTCCAATTTAACCTCCACCGATACATCCAATGGAGAGGGTATCGTCGTGCATTATGGGGCAAATAGTGTTGGTCCAAACGAAGTGTGGGTTCTTGCCAATACTGTTTATAATGCCGTTAATGGCGTGCAAGTAAATACCACCGGTGGCAGTGCTTATATCATCGGGAACCTCTTATATAACATCAAGCACGATGACTCCGGCTGGAGTCCCACCTCCTCTTATTCCAACGGCGCTGGGGTGAGGATCTATAGCATAGGCACCGCTTATGTTTTAGACAACACTTTTTATGGCTACGATACGGGGATACAATTCCCGAATCCCGGCTCCTCGGAAACCTATGTGGCGCACGGAAACATCTTTTCGAACCGGGCAGCATCAAACGGCTATGAAATATATGCTGCCACCTCGACAAGTCGTGTTGCGCTGGACCACAATCTTTTCTACAATCCGTCGGGAGGGGCCAAATTCGGCTGGGGCAGCAGTTCCCAGGCAGGCTTGGCAAATATCGCCTGCAGCAACTGTCTGGAGAGCAATCCGCTCTTTGTATCTCCCACAAGTGATTTCAGAATTCAAGCCGGTTCCCCCGCTATTGATGTGAATACCAAACACAGCGTATATTCTACCTATCTGAGCACCTATGGAGTAGATATAAGCAGGGACAAAAACGGCGTAGCAAGGCCGCAAGGAACTGGCTGGGATATTGGGGCTTACGAATATGCCAGCGGCAGCACAACAACTCCTCCTCCTCCCCCCCCCGCTCCGGCGCCTGATACCACCGCCCCCACCGTTCCCACGAGCTTAAAGGCGACGGTTATCTCCTCTTCAGAGATAGACCTCTCGTGGAACGCATCCACAGATGACACCAGCGTAACCGGTTACAAGGTTAATAGAAACGGCAGTCAGGTGGGCAGTGTCACCACCGGGACCTCCTATCAGGACACGGGTCTCTCTGCTTCCACGCCTTATTCCTATACGGTTTCAGCCTATGACGCCGCAGGCAATAACAGTTCCACTTCATCGGCAGTCAGTGCCACCACGACGGCCATTGCCTCCCCCCCACCTCCTGTTACATCCCCACCGCCAAGCGGCAGCTTGAATTACAGCGCGGGGTTCAATTCCACTGGCCTCACCTTAAACGGCGCTGCCGCCCTCAGCGGTACGCGTCTGGAATTGACGCCTGCTTTAGTTGATAACATCGGCAGCGCCTTCTACTCGACGCCGGTTGGTATCCAGGCATTTACTACGGATTTCAGTTTCCAGCTGACCAACGCCGGCGCCGATGGCTTCGCCTTCGTTATCCAGGGCAACAGCCCCACGGCCTTCGATACCCGTGGCGGGGGCGGTCTGGGATATGGTCCGGATACGCCGGGTTTGACTCCGGGGATTCCCAAAAGCGTGGCCATCAAGTTCGATCTGTATGACAATGCGGGAGAGGGCACGAATTCGACCGGTCTGTATTTAAACGGCGTGTCTCCGACAATGCCCTCTCTTGATCTGACGGGAAGCGGTGTGAATCTACACAGCGGGAACATCTTTAACATTCATGTGGCCTATGACGGGACGGCGCTCAGTTGGACGATTACCGACGCTTCTAACAGTGCCGCGAAGTTTTCCGCAACGGTTCCCGTTGACATTCCGGGCACGGTGGGCGGCACGGCGGCCTATGTGGGCTTTACGGGGGCATCGGGCAATCCTCCGACAACCCAGGACATTCTGACCTGGAACTATGTGACGGGAGCTCCGGTTACACAGGCATCAGCCCCTGCCTTCAGCCCGGCCGGGGGAACTTACACGTCATTGCAGTCGGTGACGATTTCAGCGACGGCAGGCTCCCAGATCTATTACACGACCGACGGCAGCACACCCACAACTTCCTCCGCTCTTTACACGAGTCCGATAGTTGTGACGGCAACGACGACCATCAAAGCCATGGCCACGGTTACGGGCGGGACGAACAGTCCCGTGGCCAGTGCGACCTATACCCTGCAGATGATGCCACCCGCTTTCAGCCCAGCCGGGGGCACCTATACGACCTCCCAATCGGTGACCGTTTCGGAGCCGGGAGCTCAGATCTATTATACGACGGATGGCAGCACGCCCACAACCGCCTCGACACTGGAAACGGCCCCGATTTCGGTGACAAAGACCACCACCGTCAAGGCCATTGCAGCGCTTGCCGGTTGGAAGAGCAGTTCTGTTGCCAGTGCCACCTACACCATTAACGGTACAACCAGTACCCAAAAGGTGCAAACTCCTACCTTCACTCCGGCCGGGGGCACTTACCGGCGGGCAACGTCGGTGGCGATTTACGACGCCACGCCGGGGGCCCAGATCTATTACACGACGAACGGGAGTACCCCGACCACATCCTCAATGCGTTACACGGGCCCGATTTCAGTAACAAGGACGACCACCATCAAAGCGATTGCCGTGCTAACGGGATGGTCCAACAGCGCGATAGCCAGTTCAACATATCGGATTGGCTGGTATTGGTATTAATGGCTTAACCAGGGAGACGGCGGGCAGCACCTTTTACGCTGTCCCGCCGTCGCCTCTATAAAGATGTCTTTTGAGAGGGCCACTGCCCTTTGCGAGGAGAAAGTTCTATGAAAAAAATAGTGGGAATTTTATTGAGTGTGATGCTGTTTCTGTGGGTTGCTCCATCATTTGCATCACCTCCAGGTAGTCTTTCTGACTGGACCATGACATTCACTGATGAATTTGATGGAACGTCCCTTGATCTTTCCAAGTGGGCAACGCTTTACATTTATGGCACTAGAACATCAGACGGCAATGCAGAGCAAGAGTGGTATGTTGATGATGCTGCAAACCACGTCGTATCAAATGGAACATTGAAACTAATCGCGATGAATAAATCTTCACATTCAGGATATCCATATACATCAGGTATGATCAGCAGCCACAACAGCTTTTCACAGCTCTATGGTTACTTTGAAGCTAGGATGAAGCTGCCAAAAGGACAAGGATTTTGGCCTGCATTCTGGATGCTTCCTTCACCTACCAATTGGCCTCCAGAGATAGACATAATGGAGAACTTGGCACAGTCTCCCAACACGATTTACATGACACATCATTACACCAGCAACTATCCTGCCGTTGGTGGATCAAGGGGAGGCGAGTATGGCACTTCATATACTGGTCCTGATTATTCTGCCGACTTCCACACTTATGGCGTAGCATGGTCGCCTACAAAATTAGATTGGTACATAGATGGAGTTTTACGTTTCAGCAGTACCCAGAAGGTTCCTGTAGCAACCAGCGGCTTCAGTGGTATGCATATGATCTTGAATTTAGCAGTTGGTGGTAGTTGGGGCGGCAATCCTGATTCTTCTACAGTTTTCCCGGCTCAGCTGGAAGTAGATTATGTTAGAGCATATAAAGCGGTCACTAGCTCACCTCCACCTCCCGCACCTGATACGACAGCCCCCAGCGTGCCCACTGGCTTAAAGGCGACCGTAATTTCTTCTTCACAAATAAGCCTTGCATGGACCGCATCTACCGATAACACTGGCGTAACCGGTTACAAGGTTAATAGAAACGGCAGTCAGGTGGGCAGTGTCACCACCGGGACCTCCTATCAGGACACGGGTCTCTCTGCTTCCACGCCTTATTCCTATACGGTTTCAGCCTATGACGCCGCAGGCAATAACAGTTCCACTTCATCGGCAGTCAGTGCCACCACGACGGCCATTGCCTCCCCCCCACCTCCTGTTACATCCCCACCGCCAAGCGGCAGCTTGAATTACAGCGCGGGGTTCAATTCCACTGGCCTCACCTTAAACGGCGCTGCCGCCCTCAGCGGTACGCGTCTGGAATTGACGCCTGCTTTAGTTGATAACATCGGCAGCGCCTTCTACTCGACGCCGGTTGGTATCCAGGCATTTACTACGGATTTCAGTTTCCAGCTGACCAACGCCGGCGCCGATGGCTTCGCCTTCGTTATCCAGGGCAACAGCCCCACGGCCTTCGATACCCGTGGCGGGGGCGGTCTGGGATATGGTCCGGATACGCCGGGTTTGACTCCGGGGATTCCCAAAAGCGTGGCCATCAAGTTCGATCTGTATGACAATGCGGGAGAGGGCACGAATTCGACCGGTCTGTATTTAAACGGCGTGTCTCCGACAATGCCCTCTCTTGATCTGACGGGAAGCGGTGTGAATCTACACAGCGGGAACATCTTTAACATTCATGTGGCCTATGACGGGACGGCGCTCAGTTGGACGATTACCGACGCTTCTAACAGTGCCGCGAAGTTTTCCGCAACGGTTCCCGTTGACATTCCGGGCACGGTGGGCGGCACGGCGGCCTATGTGGGCTTTACGGGGGCATCGGGCAATCCTCCGACAACCCAGGACATTCTGACCTGGAACTATGTGACGGGAGCTCCGGTTACACAGGCATCAGCCCCTGCCTTCAGCCCGGCCGGGGGAACTTACACGTCATTGCAGTCGGTGACGATTTCAGCGACGGCAGGCTCCCAGATCTATTACACGACCGACGGCAGCACACCCACAACTTCCTCCGCTCTTTACACGAGTCCGATAGTTGTGACGGCAACGACGACCATCAAAGCCATGGCCACGGTTACGGGCGGGACGAACAGTCCCGTGGCCAGTGCGACCTATACCCTGCAGATGATGCCACCCGCTTTCAGCCCAGCCGGGGGCACCTATACGACCTCCCAATCGGTGACCGTTTCGGAGCCGGGAGCTCAGATCTATTATACGACGGATGGCAGCACGCCCACAACCGCCTCGACACTGGAAACGGCCCCGATTTCGGTGACAAAGACCACCACCGTCAAGGCCATTGCAGCGCTTGCCGGTTGGAAGAGCAGTTCTGTTGCCAGTGCCACCTACACCATTAACGGTACAACCAGTACCCAAAAGGTGCAAACTCCTACCTTCACTCCGGCCGGGGGCACTTACCGGCGGGCAACGTCGGTGGCGATTTACGACGCCACGCCGGGGGCCCAGATCTATTACACGACGAACGGGAGTACCCCGACCACATCCTCAATGCGTTACACGGGCCCGATTTCAGTAACAAGGACGACCACCATCAAAGCGATTGCCGTGCTAACGGGATGGTCCAACAGCGCGATAGCCAGTTCAACATATCGGATTGGCTGGTATTGGTATTAATGGCTTAACCAGGGAGACGGCGGGCAGCACCTTTTACGCTGTCCCGCCGTCGCCTCTATAAAGATGTCTTTTGAGAGGGCCACTGCCCTTTGCGAGAAGGAATTTCATTTTTCTCCATACATCTCTTAAACTTCGTACCATTTCAATGATGCAATCGCGATGTCCCAAAATATTGCCAGCTTAGTCTTTCTAGAAAATTCCTGGTAATTATCTCGTAATGATACCGTATTGTTTTTGAGTTTAGAGACATGATAATTTTATTACGCAGAAAAGATGAAATACTAAAAGATTATTCAATGATTAAGGTAACATAAGCTATTAGCCACACGCATTTGCAATGATGGGCGAAGGAGGGAGAAGATGGGAGCAACAACATTTTATACCATAGCGCATGGCAAAACTCCGGAAGAAGCTTTTACCAAGGCAAGGGAAGATGCTGAACGCATCCATGGACATGATGGATACACGGGAACTATTGTCGAGAAAAGCAGTTTCAAGGTTATCCCGCTGCCGAAGGGAGAAAATCCTGAACTCTATGCTGAGTTGCTGATTGAAATCGATGACCCAAGAATTGATGATGTAAGTGGACCGGCAGGTTGTATAGCTTTCTCGAAGAAGGTTACCCCAAATGCTTACCTATTCTTTGGGTGGGCTGCTGAGTGAGGGAACAATATCAAGTAGCAGGGTTTGCGCTTCATCACTACGCAGCATTGGGCCTGCAGCTAGGTAGCCGAGACTCCTGATTTAATTAATTTTGCTCAATATCTGCATCCCCGCAGTTGTCACCTTTTTTGGCACATTGTATGCGTTCCCCTTTAACAGTTACTGAATCATGACTACCCTCACTGCGATAGGAGGGCAATTTAGTTGATAGTTTCAATTATTGCCTCTGCGACCAAACGGTTGTAATCCTGCCCATCCAAGAGATGAGACAAAATATCTTTGCCACTGCCGAGTTGAGAGAAAATGCGTAATTCGTCGTCTTTATGACCGAAATTATAAATAATATTACTAAACCCATTAACACTCATTTCCTTGATTTTAAGTAATAGCGAATTTTGTAAGTCCCGGTTGCCTGTCTTAATTATGACCTTTGAAAGATTTGTCCAATCTTTGTCTTGAATAATTTGCATACTTCCAAAATTCGTCATCAGGTCACCTCCCTAAACATAATCTTTAGCTGCTTTGATGAGCAAAATTAAGGCCAAAAAATATTCTTTGCTAACTAATTGATTTAATGGCGCATTCCAATATTCAATATTTTTCCGTCATCGACGTGTGTAAATAATTTCGACACTTAAAATCAATATGTAGTGTGATAACTCAATATTAGAAAGAATAAAATATTCCGTCATTTTTTTGATTTAATAAGAAATTATCTTTAAGGTTTTGATGTGTGCAATGATGTCATTGCACCAATGACTAATCCTCGTAGGTATGCTTTATGAGTGCAGATAATTTACTCAAAGGTTAAGTTGAGGCACCTTTTGCAAAGAAGTATTTCTTTTTTGTTGGAAATGAAAAACGCTAAAGGGATAGCGCTTACAATCTATCTGTAAACCACTTAGATAAAATGCTTTATTCTGCCACCAGCGGCTTGCATGCATGCAGATAATTTTAAAAAAGCGGGCGTGTAAACGTCCGCGCCTTTTTTGAAAAACATTCTACTGTATAGTGATTGGGACTAAGGTTGCCAAAGCGCCTATCCATAACCCCGATCCGACCGCGGTGTTGGCTATTGGTATTCCATCAGTATTGTTTGATATGCCCGCTGCTCCGATTCCCATAAGCACTTGATAGTTTCCCGCTGGTACGCTGTTAGCAGGGATAGCATAAGAGGTGGAGCTTGTAGAAACTTCCAGGGGGCCTCCACCAACATCAGCTACCGCAGGATAGACAATCTGGCCAGTACTATCAATAAGCCCTAAAAGATACATTGCGCCCGCCGTCGGCGCACCGGCAGTCCAGGTAATAGTGTTGGCGCGGGCCGCCTGCCATGTAGCAGCTGGTGCAGGAGCGGTGATTATTGGGAATGTAGTGTATTGGGTACCCGTTGCCGTGAAGGTAGTGCCTCCGATGGTCACGCTGAGATTAACGGCTGCGCCAGCGGCGATTGCTGCGGTTCCAGTATATCTATTTTGCGCAGTGTCAAAAGCTAAAGTGTTTCCGTTTATGGTGACCGCGGCGTCGGTTATTGGCATTGTCTGCGTGCTGTCGGTATAGACATCAACCTCTTGGAGCCAACCAAGATTTTTCCCGTCGTCTGCCAAGCTGAGTACTGTGGCGAGGATATAAGGAGTGAGAGGAGGTTGCCTCAGACCGGAGAGTGTCTGGAGGATGTAAATAGCATCGCCCAGATCAAGCACACCGTTGCCATTGGCATCGCCCAACGGCGCCGCTAATGACGACGCGGCAAATATTTCAAATGTTATCATAATTATCGAAAGCAGGATGATATATCTTCTAACTCTCATGTACCCAAGACCTCTCTTGATTATGTCATTTTCCTTCCTCATCTGCCGCTTAAGCGCATGATTAGCTATCAACAGTTTTCACAGTAATTACCGGAATCCGGAATAGGAGAACTAAACTTGCTGAAGATCGTATAAATGACGGCATAATTGAATCGTCAGAGCAATAGTGATGCCAAATGTCCTTAGCGCTGGATAACCATTATATTCTGAGTTCTTATCTTAGAGATAATTTTAGAAAGAATAAGTTTTGTCTTTTTTTGTATGGATTTCCCTACACTTATCTCGGAGACTTAGATACTTAATCTACGTAATTAGTTTAAATCAATGATTATTTATGGTGTAGGTTTTTGGGACCATTTCAAAGGAATAAGAATAACCTTTTTTCTTGATGTTTTTCTAAAAAACCATTCGGGAATTATAATTTGCATGATTTAAGTGGAACACTTCCACATAAATTAATATCTACAATTGATTGAAACTATTATTATTATATTCTCATTGCCGGGATTATCATTGTAATTTTTATGAAGATAACCAGTATTGCAATGAATCAAACTTTTAATTAGAAATAACCTCCAAAAGAAGTTTCTTTTTTTTATCGAAAAGTGCTGAATTTTATGAATCCGTAAATCATGACATTCATGACAATAGAACATCCTATATGGTGAAAGGAGAACGAAGATGGAATATCCTTCTACAATGCCTGTGGTGAAACATACGGCAATTAATTATGCAATAAAGGAGAAATCGCCAACAGCAGTATCTTTAGAAGCATCAATTATTTCAGCTAATAAAATGTATTTTCAGGTAAAGTCCGAAATCCACGGGAGCCGCCTGGAGCAAGGCGATTCACTACTTTACAATACTTTAATGAGATATTTTACGGGGAATACCCTGTAAAATAGCGCATTATTTTCTGAAGTTCACATTATTTATTTATAACGCCATCATTTGTGAATTCTTGATATAGGGAGCATACCCCGTATGAATTATTCATTTAAATGTCCTTACCCATGTAATTATGAAATAAAAATTGATGCAGTAAATGATGATGATGCCATTAATAAGATGATCATGGCGGGTGCCATACGTTGCCGTAATTCTGACAATAGGTGCTACTGCGAAAATGCACATCATGAGATGCCTCCTATTAATGATAACCAGTTAAGAAGAATTGTGAGTTTATGTATGTGCGCAGTTGACGATGGAGGAAACTCTTGCCGGCACTTTAGCTAAGGAGATTTATGCTGAAAAGAATCATAGGAACTCTCATTATAGGGCTCGTTTTATTGTCGGCTGGTCCACTGTCTGCAGCACCCCCTGGTAATCTTTCCGACTGGATAATGACATTTGATGATGAGTTCAATGGAACAACACTTGATCTTTCCAAATGGGCGACGCAACAGCTGGATACAAGCGGCAAGACATCGAACGGCGAGCTGGAATCGTATTCCGACGACCCCAGTTATCATGTTGTTTCCAGCGGCACATTAAAGCTTGTGGCTAAAAACCAGTCATCTCAAGCTGGATACCCTTATACATCCGGTATGATAAGCGGCTATAAAGGCTTTTCGCAAATGTACGGTTATTTTGAAGCGCGGCTGAAGATTCCTTACGGGCAAGGTTTTTGGCCCGGTTTTTGGTTGTTGCCCTATCCCCATTCCTGGCCGCCGGAAATTGATGTAATGGAAATATTGGGCTCCGCGCCCACGACGATATATTTTAACGCGTTCTGGACTTGCAACTATCCTAACCTTGGCGGGGGAAAGTGCGGAAATACTGATTTAAACCGTCAGGGACCCGATGCCTCGGCCGATTTCCATACATATGCCGTGCAGTGGGACGCTTCAAGCATTATTTGGTACATTGACGACATAGAGTATGCCAGAAGCACCGATCATGTGCCAGTGCCGGCGCCTGGTTACACAGGGATGTATCCCATTTTCTCTCATCCCGTCGGCGGCGACTGGGGCGGTCCGCCTAATGCAGACACTGTTTTTCCAGCTAACCTTGAGATTGATTATGTTCGCATTTATGCAAAGCGCGCCGCAGCTCCGCAAGTGGAGCCTCTTGTCATCAACCCAGGGAGCGGCACCTATACGACATCGCAGTTGGTAACTATAACAGATACGACGCCGGGAGCAAAAATATATTATACAACCGACGGTACCACCCCCACTACATCGTCAACCCTCTATGCCGGACCTATTACTATTTCGCAAAGCACCACTTTGACGGCAGTCGCCGTTGCCGACGGGTTTCTTAATAGTTCGGTAGCGACCGCCACCCATACACTGAAGCCGTCCGGTAGTTTGAGTGTGGACTACAGCTCTGGCCTTACCTCCAACGGGCTGACCCTGAATGGGCAGGCCGCGATCAACAGTACACGCTTATTAGTGACGCCCGGCACGCTCTGGGAGAATGAAATCGGCGGGGCTTTCACCACGCTGCCGGTAGACGTCAGAGCCTTCACCACGGACTTCAGTTTCCAGATAACGAAAGTGGGTGCTGACGGATTCGCCTTCGTGATCCAAGGCAACAGCCCTTCCACACTTGGACCAAACAGTAGCGGCGGCTTGGGATATGCGGGGATTCCCAAGAGCGTGGCCATAAAATTCGACCTGTACAACAATGCGGGAGAAGGCATAAATTCGACCGGCTTTTACACGAACGGTGCTTCCCCAACGACGCCCGCTCTCGACCTGACCAGTGGCGGTGTAGATTTACACCTGGGCAGCATCTTTAACGTTCATGTCACCTATAATGGAAGTGTACTCAGCTGGACGATTACAGATGCGGCAAACCGCGCTGCTACTTTCTCTTCATCAGTAACCGTGGATATCCCCACCATCGTAGGCGGCACGGCAGCCTATGTGGGGTTTACGGGTTCCTCGGTTGATGTAACGCCGACCACCCAAGGCATCCTGACCTGGACCTTTCTGCCGGCCGCGCCGATTCAGCAGGTGGCAGCACCGACCTTCAGCCCGGTGGGCGGCACTTATACATCGCTGCAGGCTGTAACGCTTGCCGATGCGACACCGGGAGCCCAGATCCATTATACCACCGACGGCAGCACCCCCACAGCCTCCTCGACTCTCTACACGGGACCGATTGTAGTAATAGCTACGACGACCATCAAAGCCATTGCCACCCTCGCCGGTGCAACGAACAGTGCTGTCGCCACTGCCACCTATACCCTGCAAATGACACCTCCTACTTTCAGCCCGGCTGGGGGGGTGTATACGACGGCCCAGTCGGTGACGATTTCTGAACCGGGCGCCCAAATCTATTACACGACGGACGGCAGCACACCCACGACTTCCTCGACTCTCTATACCGGCCCAATCTCAGTTACCGGTAGCACCACGATAAATGCCATTGCGACGCTCCCCGGCTGGGCAAACAGTCCCGTTGCCACTGCCGTTTATAGCTTTGTTTCCCCCGGGCAGGTAGACTATAGTGCCGGCTTCACCTCCGCCGGTCTGACTTTGAGCGGGAATGCCGCCATTAACGGCACCCGCCTACGCTTAACGCCCAATGTTATCGATCAGGAAGGCAGCGCATTCTATGCAACGCCGGTGAGCGTCCTGTCTTTCGTCACGGACTTCAGCTTTCAATTGACCAACCCCGGCGCCGACGGGTTCGCTTTTGTGATCCAGGGCAGCTTCCCTCCTCTCATCGGGCCAGGCGGGGGTGGTTTGGGATATGGCCCGGACACACCGGGATTGCCGCCGGGGATTCCCAAGAGCCTGGCCATCAAGTTCGATCTTTACAACAATGCGGGCGAGGGTACAAATTCGACGGGTCTTTATTTAAACGGCGCGTCTCCGACAATGCCCTCCCTCGATCTGACGAGCAGCGGTGTGAACCTGCGCAGCGGGCACGTCTTCAATGTGCATGTCGTCTATGACGGAACTGCGCTCAGCTGGACGATCACCGATGCTTCCAACAGCGCCGCTACGTTCTCCGCAACGGTGCCCGTTGACATTCCCGGTACGGTGGGAGGAACAGCGGCCTATGTGGGGTTTACAGGGGTCTCCGGCAATCCGCCGATGACTCAGGATATCCTGAACTGGACTTTTCTGCCGGGAACGCCGCAGGTAGCGATCCCCACCATCAGCCCCGGCGGCGGCATCTACACGTCGCCGCAGTCGGTGACGCTTGCCGATGCGACGCCGGGCGCCCAAATCTATTATACGACCGACGGCAGCACGCCGACCTCCGCCTCGAATCTCTATAGCGGTCCGGTCTCGGTAACGTCCACAACGACCATCACGGCCCTGGCAATGCTCAGCGGCTGGACCAACAGTTCTGTTGCCGGCGCCACCTATACCCTGCAGGTGCCCCCCCCTACCTTCAGCCCGGCCGCAGGCAGCTACACGGCCTCGCAATCGGTGACACTTGCCGTTGGCACACCGGGGGCGCAAATCTATTATACCACCGACGGCAGCACGCCTACCACTGCCTCGCCTCTTTACGCCGGACCTGTCTCGGTTACATCCACAACAACCATCACGGCTGTGGCAATGCTCAGCGGCTGGACCAACAGCCCCGTTGCCGGCGCCACCTATACCCTGCAGGCGGCGACCCCCACCTTCAGCCCGGCCGCCGGCAACTTCACGACGGCACAGTTGGTGACTCTTGCTACTGCCACACCGGGAGCCAATATTTATTATACCACCGATGGCAGCACGCCTACTACGACCTCGTCTCTTTACGCCGGACCGTTCTCAGTAACAGTAACGGCAACCATCCAGGCGATAGCCGCATTCCCCGGTTGGGGAAATAGCCCGGTTGCCAGTGCCACCTATACCATAATATCATATACCCCTTCATCATGGTTAGATCCTGCCTGGCTTTATCGACGCCCGATAAGCATCGGCAACCCCGGCGGGACAACCTTGAGCAATTTTCAGGTGCATGTAACACTAGACAGTTCTTTTGATTTTACCAGCGCCAACAGCAATGGTTCCGATATCCGCTTCACGGCGAACGATGGTGCCACACCGATACCTTTCTGGATCGAATCGTGGAACGTCAACGGCAGGTCCGCCAGCATCTGGGTAAAAGTGCCGACGCTTGCCTCTGCGGGCACCACTATCCACATGTACTATGGCAACGCCTCTGCCAACACTTTATCAAACGGGACGGCAACCTTTGATTTTTTTGATGATTTCAAAAACTCGGCAAGCACTCAGCCAGGTTATTTTCCCTTGAGCTCCCCGCAGACGGTATTGGTAAAGGATCAAGCATGGGAGACCTTTTCACCGCACACCCTAAGTGTCGTTGCCGCCAACAGCGGCGGCTACACATACTGGGGATACTATGGTCTGCAGGATAGCTGCGGGGGGGTGGGACTTGCTTATAGCAACGACCTCATAACTTGGACGAAAAATACCGGGAACCCCCTGTTCTCAAATGGCCGCTGGCCGTCGGTTCTGAAAGTCGGCGCCGTCTATTACATGATCTATGATAAAGATTATTGCACATTAAGTCCTTACCTGCAGCTTGCGACCAGCACTGACGGGATCCATTTTACGGACGTTAAAACGATCGTCATCCCAAATTACGGTTACCGCAACCAGAACCCTCACCTTTTTTACAATCCCAATGACAGCAAATACTATCTTTTCTGGTACAACGGTAACGACACAAACTCATTTAAGATTCAAGCACGTAGCGCCTCCACCATCGCGGGGTTGGATCAAACGAGTTCAGAAATTACTGTCCTGCAATCGAATGCTGTATTGGCCGCACCCAATATGCTCTATTACAATGGGACTTACTTCCTTTCCGTTGAAAAGCTGTATGGCAGCACCGCGGATGGATGGATTTCGGATAGATGGATTACGGACGTTTACGCGAGCACCTCTCCGACGAGCGGATTCTCCATCCTCCCCGGGAATGCGGTCATGGATAAAGGTTCCGCCTGTAATTTTCAGCATATCTTCGGCAACAACCTGCATAATTATTACTGCAAGTATACAGGGGGAATCTGGACCGTCGAGCATCGCGTTGCCGATCTGACTTTGGGCAGGCTGCAATTTCCTAGTCTGGATACCGGAAAATGGTCAGCCACAGGTGGAGCATGGTCAATGAGTACTGATACCATGCCGGATGGTTCCAGTGTTAATGTTTTGCGAGGAGATATCTCCAACGCGCGGGATGGCCTCCTTTCCTCCTTTACGGGCACGAATTATGTCTTGGAAGGCTATGGAAAACTGCTCAGCGGCAGTGTATGGGGGCTGGGTGTGCGAGCCAAGGACATCAACAACATATACGTGGGTGGCTTATATGAAGACCGTGATGCCGCAAACAATCTCCTTGCTTACTCCTGGTTGAATGGCCAGATGTCCACATTGGGACAGACAGCGCTGGGAGTGATTGATCCCAACATCTGGTACAGGCTGGCGATAAAAGTACATGATAATTCCATCGATATTTATAAGGACAACGCGCTTCAATTCACTTCGACATCTGCGGCCAACGCCGGCGGCGCGGCGGCCCTATATGGCGAAAGTGGCACCACAGCCAAATTCAGCAATATCTTTGTGCGAAAATACGCCGGGCAAGAACCGACGCCTGCTCTGCAAAATGCACAGCAATTGCCGACTATCACCAGCCTCAGTCCATCCTCGGCGACGGCCGGCGGGGCGGCCTTCACCCTGACCGTCAACGGCACCAACTTCGCCGGCGATACGGTGATTCAATGGAACGGTGCGGGCCGGCCCACGACCTACGTCTCGGCGACCCAGCTGCGGGCTTCCATCACCGCCGCTGATATCGCATCCCTCGGTTCCGCCGCTGTTACCGCCATCAACCCAACAACTGGCCTGGCTTCCAGCCCGGCGACCTTCACGATTCTCGCTCCCGGACCTAGCATCACGGGCCTCAACCCCGCGTCCGCAACGGCGGGCGGTGCAGCCTTTACCTTGACGGTGAACGGCAGCAATTTTGCCAGCAATGCCGTGGTGCAATGGAACGGCACAAACAGGACCACCACATTCGTATCAGCCACGCAACTAAGTGCCTCTATTACCGCTACTTTGATAGCCAGCCAGGGCACCGCCGCCGTCACGGTCTCTAATCCAACAAGCGGCCTTGTGTCCGGTTCTGCAACCTTTACGATTATCGGGCCACCACCTTCCATCACCAGCCTCAGCCCGGGCGCTGTACCGGCCGGCGGGCCGGCCTTCAGCCTGACGGTGAATGGCAGCAATTTCGCCGGCAATGCCGTGGTGCAATGGAACGGTACGAGCCGGACCACGACCTATGTCTCAGCCACCCAGCTCACGGCTGCCATCACCGCCGCCGACATCGCGAGTGCTGGCGCCGCCGCCGTCACGGTCTCTAATCCAACAAGCGGTCTTGTGTCCGGCCCTGCTACCTTCACGATTACCGCGGGGTCACCCTGGCTGGACCCCGCCTGGAGCTATCGGAGTGGTGTAAATATCACCAATCCCGGCGGTACTGCACTCAGCGATTTCCAGGTACATCTGACCCTGGATAGTTCATTCGATTTTACCAAGGCCAACAGCACTGGCACCGATATCAGGTTTACGACGTCGGACGGCCTTACCCAACTACCCTTCTGGATCGAGTCCTGGAACGCCGCCGGCAAGGCTGCCAGCATCTGGGTCAAAGTGCCGACGCTGCCTGCAGCCGGCGTAACCCTCTACATGTACTACGGGAACGCTGGTGCCACGGCCGCAATGAGTGGGCCAGCCACCTTCGATTTCTTCGATGACTTCAGCAGCGGCACGGGAAAATGGACGGCAAGTGGGGGGACTTGGGTAATCGTTGCGGACACCCTGCCCAACGGCGCCACGGGGAATGTCGTCCAGGGCACCGTCACCAATACCTTGGATATCCTCCTCTCCTCGTATGCAGGCACAAACTATGTCCTGGAGGGATATGGAAAACTCCTCAGCGGCCGCATCTTGGGTATGGGCGTGCGGGCCAGCGATAAAAACAACCTCTATTCGAGTAATCTCTATGCCGACCTCGATACGACCAATAACCTCTATGAATACGGCTGGGTAAACGGTCAGGCGACAACCTTGGGGCAAGCAGCGCTGGGAGTGATTGATATCAATACATGGTACAGGCTGGCGATAAAAGTGCATGATAGTTCCATTGATATTTACAAGGACAACGCGCTTAAATTCACTTCGATATCGACGGCCAACGCCAGCGGCGCGGCGGCCCTTTATGGCGAAAGCGGCACTACTGCCAATTTCAGCAATATCTTGGTGCGGAAGTATGCGGCGCAAGAACCGGCAGCGGTTCTGCAAACTGCACAGCAATTGCCGATCATCATGAGCTTAAGTCCGTCCTCGGTACTGGCGGCCGGTCCGGCCTTTACCCTGACCGTCAACGGCAACAACTTCGCAAGCAACGCCGTGGTGCTCTGGAAGGGCGCCAATAGGACCACGACCTATGTCTCAGCGACCCAGCTCACGGCTGCCATCACCGCCGCCGACATCGCGACAGCCGGCACCGCCGCCGTCACGGTGTCGAACCCCTCTGCCGGTCTCGTCTCCAGTCCCGCTACCTTCACGATCACGGCGGGATCAGCCCCGGCCATCACCAGCCTCAGCCCATCTTCGGCAGAGGCCGGCGGGCCGGCCTTCAGCCTGACGGTGAATGGCAGTAATTTTGCCGGCAATGCCGTGGTGCAATGGAACGGTGCGAGCCGGACCACGACCTATGTCTCGGCCACCCAACTAACTGCTGCCATCACCGCCGCCGACATCGCGACAGCCGGCACCGCCGCCGTCACGGTTTCCAACCCCACGACAGGCCTAGTCTCCGGCCCGGCGACCTTCACGATCACGGCGGGATCAGCCCCGGCCATCACGAGCCTCAGCCCATCCTCGGCGATGGCGGGCGCTGTGGACTTCAGCCTGACGGTGAACGGCAGCAACTTTGCCGGCAATGCCGTGGTGCGGTGGAACGGGGCAAACAGGACCACGACCTATGTCTCGGCCACCCAACTAACTGCTGCCATCACCGCCGCCGACATCGCGACTGCCGGCACTGCCGCCGTCACGGTGTCGAACCCCACGACGGGCCTTATATCGAGTCCGGCCACCTTCGCGATTCTCGGTACGCCGCCTGCCATCTCCATCCTCAGCCCATCCTCGGCGACGGCCGGCGGGCCGGCCTTCACCCTGATCGTGAACGGGAGCAATTTTGCGAGCAATGCCATGGTGCAGTGGAACGGTGCGAACAGGACTACGACCTATGTCTCGGCCACGCAGTTGCGAGTCGCCATCACCGCCGCCGACATCGCAACCATCGGGACGGCGTCCGTCACGGTCTCCAATCCCACGGCGGGCCTTCTCTCCATCCCGGCGACCTTCACGATTCTCAGTCCATCACCGGCCATTAGCAGCCTCAGCCCGGCCTCGGCGACAGCCGGCGGGGCGGCCTTCACCCTGACCGTAAACGGCAGCAATTTTGCCAGCAATGCCGTGGTGCAATGGAATGGCGCGAACCGGACTACGACCTATGTTTCGGCCACGCAGTTGAGAGCGGCCATAACCGCTGCCGACATCGCCGCCGCCGGCACCGTTGCCGTCACGGTTTCTAACCCCTCGACGAGTCTTGTCTCCAGCCCTGCTAACTTCGCCATCTCGGGGCCAATTATCACAAGCCTCAGCCCGTCCTCGGCAACGGCGGGTAGCGGCGCTTTCACCTTGACTGTCAACGGCAGCAATTTTGCCGCCAATGTCTTGGTACAGTGGAATGGCACAAACAGAACCACGACCTACCTCTCGGCAACCAAGCTCACAGCCGCTATCACCGCCGCCGACATCGCGACCGCTGGCACAGCCGCCATCACAGTCTCCAACCCCACAACGGGCCTAGTCTCCAGCCCGGCTAACTTCATGATCATGGCGGTAAACCCAGCCATCACCAGCTTCAGCCCGACCTCGGCGGCAGTTGGCGGCGCCGCCTTCACCCTGACCGTGAACGGCAGTAATTTTGCCAGCAATGCCGTGGTGCAATGGAACGGTGCGAACATGACTACGACCTATGTCACGGTGGCCCAGCTCACCGCTGCCATCACGGCGGCCGACATCGATACCGCCGGTGCGGCCGCGATCACGGTCTACAACCCAACGACGGGCTTTATCTCAAACACGGTTAACTTTGCTATCATAGGGGCATCAAGCCCGGCCATCACCAGCTTCAGCCCGACTTCGGTGACTGCCGGCGGTGCGGCCTTCAGCCTGACCGTGAACGGGAACAATTTTGCGAACGATGCTGTAGTCCAATGGAATGGCGCCAACCGGACTACTACTTATGTATCGGCCACACAGTTGAGAGCTGCTATCACGGCGGCCGACGTCGCGACCGCCGGCACAGCTGCCGTCTCGGTGTCCAACACCACGACGGGCCTTCTCTCCATCCCAGCAACCTTCACGATCCTCAATCCACCGCCGGCCATTACCAGCCTCAGCCCGACCTCGGCGACGGCCGGCGGCGCGGCCTTTACCCTGACCGTGAACGGCAGCAATTTTGCGAGCAATGCCATGGTGCAATGGAACGGCGCCAACCGGACCACAACCTACGTCTCGCCAACCCAGCTTACCGCCGCCATCACCGCCGCGGACATCGCGACTGCCGGCACCTCTGCCGTCACGGTGTCCAATCCCACGACGGGCCTCGTCTCCAGCGCGGCAACTTTCACAATCACTTCGGGATCAGCACCGGCCATCACCAGCCTCAGCCCCTCCTCGAGGACGCACGGCGGTACGGCCTTCACCCTGACCGTGAATGGAAGCAGATTTGCGAACAATTCTGTGGTGCGATGGAACGGTGCAAACCGGACTACTACTTACGTATCCAGCACGCAGCTGAGAGCAGCTATCACTGCCGCTGACATCGCGACGGCCGGCACGGTGTCTGTCACGGTGTTTAACCCTACGACGGGCCTTCTTTCAAGCCCGGTAACCTTTACGATTAATTAGGGGTAATTCGATGCAGACATCACAGAAAAACAACATATCCTCTTTCATAAGCGATGCGCCACCCATTCCTACGCGCGATCATATGATTGCCGGTAATATTCAGAAGGGTAGGGGGATTGTGACTATTGACAACATATTGATAATTGAAGATGATCGTATAGCAAGGAATCAGATGTGCAACTATATCGACTTCCTTGGATTTAATTATGATACGGCAAAAGATGCGGAGGTTGCGGTCAAAAAACTAAAAGATAAAAATTATGCCATTGTTCTAACCAATATAAACATGGTCCATATGGACGGTCTGGGGTTGCTCAAATATATCCATGAAAAGCACCCGAGAATCGGTGTCATCGCCATCACGCACGTCGGCCATAATTGCTCGTATACTAGCCTAATTAAGGCGGGAGCTAGTGATTTTATCGCTACACCGTTTAATTCCGATGAGCTTGAAGCCAAGTTAAACAGGGTGCTGAGAGAAACTAACCTGATTCGGCAACTGGAGCAATATTCGATCGGCGATGCCCTTACAGGTCTGTATAACCGAAGATTTTTTGAGAGCAAGATCCTGGCGGAAGTAAAACGAGCTGAACGCCAGCGATATGAAATCTTCTTGCTAATGATAGATGTTGATAACTTCAAAGGATATAATGACAAATATGGGCATCAGAGTGGTGACAAGTTGTTGCAGGAGATGGGCTGCATCCTGCTCCAGTCGATCAGAGAGAATGTTGACTGGGCATTTAGGTATGGAGGGGATGAATTCTGTGTCATTTTTACGCAGGTGGATACAAATAAAATTGCTATACTTGCCAAGCGAATTCTTAAAAAATATTATCATAAGAAATTCATGGGCACAGGATTAAGCATAGGGATTGCAAGTTTTACCCGCCACGTTGATAGGAGTTGGCCGGAAGACATTGCCGATCTGGTGCTCAGGGCTGACAAAGCGCTCTATTGTGCAAAAAAACAGGGCAAGAACCGGATGGCTTTTGATGAAGTTTTACAATTTTCAGAGCTTCGCGTTAGTAATAATTGATATCTGGAATCCGATAAATATAAACTTTCAGTTCGCTCAGGAAATCACATAAACCCCCAAAAGGCAGCACTTCAATATCTATTAGAATATATTTTGATAATATCCATAATACTAGGGTAAAGATCGTAATTACCTCGCAGTTAACTGGTATTGCAAAGGATATGGCATATACTTATAAGTGCTTATATTGCATCAAATAGTTAGTCTCATGATTTAGCCATCACTAATCTTTAGAATTACTTTTTACTTTTCTTTACTGGTATGACAGGAGCATAATCTCATGAATAGATCAGGCGTGAATGTTACCTATCTATTAGACACTAGACATGTGTTGTTTTCTATCGTCTGTGTGGTGGTTACTTTTATGGTCTATTCGCCGCTAAAAATTATCCTCTCCTCTGCGGACCACAGCGAGTATTACTCACACATTATTTTTATCCCTTTAATAAGCCTCTATTTTATATACAAAAATAGAAGCCTTTATTTCAAAAGTTGCGAGCATTCTATCGCTTGCGGTGTTCCGTTAATGGTCGTGGGCATCCTGGTCTATTACCTCGGAAAAAGTGCGATATTCGAACTCAACCAGAACGATTCACTATCCTTAACTACTTTTGGCGCAGTCGTGTTGGTTAATGGTTCATTCCTGTTTTTTTACGGTTATAGATCATTTAAGGCTGCTCTGTTTCCCCTTCTTTTTTTGATATTCATTATTCCTCTACCCAGTGTTTTCATGGAAAGCATTATCTCTTTTCTGCAGAGAGGATCTACAGAGTTCTCTTATTTACTTTTTCAACTCTCTGGAATACCTTTTTTTCGCGAAGGGTATGTTTTTCACTTACCAGCTATAAGTATTGAGGTTGCAAAACAGTGTAGCGGCATACGGTCGAGTCTGGCATTTTTAATTACCGGTGTTCTCGCTGGATATGTATTTTTAGATACTTGGTGGAAAAAAAGTATTCTTGTCCTTTGTATTATTCCCATCACCATGGTTAAAAATGGTTTCCGTATCCTGACATTGTCCTTGCTTGGTGTTTATGTTAACCCAAAATTTCTGACTGATAGTGTGCTGCATTCTGATGGGGGGATTCTTTTTTTTATAGCGGGACTTCTCCTGCTTGCGCCAATACTGCATTTGTTCAGAAAATCAGATAAAAGAAAAGGTAGACGTTCTGCGTAACATGGAAAAATGGCCGAACAACCAAGGATGAAAAGTGGGTATTACAGCGACGATAGCTTATATTGCGGCAATAGCAACTGCTGGAATTGCTTTCATGGTATTATGCCATAATCAGCGTACGATGGTACATCGCATCTTTATCGTCGGAATGCTCCTGCTTGCCGTCGAAGCATGTTTGATGGGTCTTGCTTATCAGGCTCCGTCTCTATCTAAGTTTCTGTTCTGGTACAAACTAAAGTTGTATGTCGCGTCCTTAGTGCCAAGTGTTTGGTTGCTCTTTAGTCTGAGTTTTTCACGAGCCAACTGCATGGAACAGGTAGTAAAGTGGAAATGGGTGCTACTTTTTTCTTTCATGCTGCCTGTGTCTCTTATCTCTGTTTTCGGAAACAACTTCTATGTCGGCCATCCAGTATTAGTTGATACCTACTCACTATTTATCCGCATCGGATGGTCTGGTTATGCCTGGTACCTGTTTAACATCATATTTGCCGTGCTTATAATCATGAATCTCGAAAGGACCTTTCGTCATGCTATGGGTCACATGCGTTGGCAAACGAAATTCATGTTCCTTGCCATTGGAAGTATTTTTGGAGTTTGCCTATTTACAGACAGTGAGGCGGTTCTCTTCCAAGGCGTCCATACCAGATTTATTGCAATAGGCTCAAGTGTTCTCTTGATTGCCGATATACTTATGCTTCGGTCCCTTTTCCGAGGGAAACCCCTCAATGTCTCAGTTCACCTTTCCCATAAGTTCCTCTATGATTCCTTTACAGTGATGATCGTCGGCGTTTACTTTATTATTGTTAGCGTTACTGCCTGGATATCTTTACATTACGGCTGGATAAGCAATATTCATATCGTAATATTCATGATCTTTATTGCTACAATAGGAATTGCTGCCATTTTGCTCTCAGACCGTCTCCGTATGCAGCGAAAGCGCTTTATTAGCCGACATTTCAAACGCCCTCAGTATGATTATCGTAAAATATGGGAGGATTTCACAGCCAGGACAACATCGGTTACACAGAGCAGAGATCTATGCAGTATTATTGTAATGATGGTTTCGGCGACCCTGGAGATTCTTTCGGTGAGCATCTGGTTAGTTGATCATAATCGCGAAAGACTGTCTTTGGGAGGATCAACGGTATTTACGGATGAGCAGTTTAAAAAAAAAGTTCTCTTGGATTATGATGCAATCGACTTGATCCGGGAAATGCGAGATCAGAATATGCCGGTTGATCTGAGGAACCGCCAGGATGAGTGGGTGGAGGATATGAGGCGTGTCTATGAAGAAAAAGTAAAAGGATCACTGCTGCGATACTCTGTGCCACTTAAGGCAGGCGGCCAGCTCATTGGAATTATGACCATGGGTGAAAAAGTGTTTAACGAGCCTTTATCTTTTGAAGAGTCTGAACTCATGAAAACCATTTCTGACCAAGCTGCTGCAGCTTTGTTGAATCTGCGGCTCGCAGATGATCTTAGGCAAGCAAAAGAGCAGGAGGCTTTCCAGTCTATGTCTCTATTCTTTGTCCATGATTTGAAAAACCTGGCTTCGAAGCTTTCCCTGGTCACTAAAAACTTGCCTATCTATATCGATGATCCCGATTACCGCCAGGATGCCTTGCGAACTATTACACAAAGTGTCTCGAAGATTACAGGAATGAGCAGCCGCCTCTCTATGTTGAGCAGAAAGCTGGAGCTGACTTTCAGAGAAACAAATTTAAATGAACTACTTGGAGTAGCAGTTTCTGAAGCAAAGGCGCATGTTAAAGTGTCCATTGGCGTTCAACAGGACGTTTTGCCATCAATTTTCATCGACAGGGAACAAATCCAAAAGGTCTTTGAAAATCTCATAATGAACGCCAATGAAGCCTTAAACGGTAATGGGCAAATAAATATAATCACACAATTTTTAGAAAATCGGGTGGAAATTTCTGTTTGCGACAACGGTTGTGGGATGTCCAGAGAATTCATGGAAAAAAATCTTTTTAGACCCTTCCAAACAACAAAAAAGCAAGGCATGGGGATCGGCCTGTATCATTGTAAAACGATTGTTGAAGCCCACAGTGGCAGGATCGAGGTTGAAAGCGAAGAGAGGATAGGAACAACCATCAGAATTTCCTTACCTGTTTACAAGCAAAATTACGGCGAAGCAAAAAATTAAAAATAAGGAAAGAAGAATAAATCCTATGGGGAAAAAAAAGCTTTTGATTATTGAAGATGACGAAGATTTGCGCATTCAGATGAAGTGGGCATTGGCGCAGGATTATGAGGTATTGCTTGCGGATGATAAAAAAAGTGCGATTGCTGTATTGAGAAGAGAGCATCCGGCGGTGATTACCCTTGATCTTGGCCTGCCGCCTCTGCCGGTAGGCGTCGAAGAAGGATTTGCCGTGCTTGAGGATATCTTGACCGAAGATGGGCAGGCAAAGGTGATTATTATTACGGGACGGGGTGAAAGAGAAAATGCCATCAGGGCCGTGGAAAAAGGTGCCTATGATTTCTTCTACAAGCCAATTCAACTCGATGAGCTAAACGTCATACTCCGGCGGGCCTTTCATCTTTACGAACTCGAACAGGAACAGCGGGCCTTGCAACAACAGTTTGCCGGGGAGACGTTTCAAGGTATGCTTGGGACATCTCGGAAGATGCAAGAGGTCTTTTCCGCCATTAGAAAAGTGTCAACCACGGATGTTCCTATCCTGGTCATGGGAGAAAGTGGCACTGGTAAGGAACTTGTCGCCCGAGCCATCCATCAGCTCGGTTTTCGTCAGGCACGGCCTTTCATTGAGATTAATTGTGGTGCTATTCCCGAAAATCTTCTGGAAAGTGAGCTTTTCGGCCATGAAAAGGGCGCCTTCACCGGTGCGCATATTCAGCGCAAGGGACGCTTCGAAATGGCCGAAGGCGGCACTATCTTTTTGGATGAGATCGGTGAGCTTAGTCTTCCTCTCCAAGTTAAGTTACTTCGTTTTTTGCAGGAAAAAATTGTCGAACGGGTTGGCGGCCGAGAACGTATAGAGGTGAATGCCCGTATAATTGCGGCGACGAACCGTGATCTTAAAGAAGCAGTCAAGGGTGGCAATTTTCGCGATGACCTTTACTTTCGACTTGGAGTTATACTTTTGACTCTTCCCCCTCTCAGGGAAAGAGAAGGGGATGTCATCCTTCTGGCCAAAGCCTTCATGCAACGTTATTCAAGTGAAAATAGGAAAAAAATCAGTGGCTTCACTAATCAGGCTATTATGGCTATTGAACAGCATAACTGGCCCGGAAATGTTCGGGAATTGGAGAACCGCATCAAACGTGCCGTCATCATGACCGACGGCTCAAAGATTATCCCAGCAGATTTAGAATTAGATGAGATTGTAACAAATGCGAAGTATGAAACTATGAAACTTAAGGATGCGCGGGAAAATCTGGAAAAAGAACTGCTGGAGAAAGCTCTGACGCATAATAACGGCAACATGACAAAAGCCGCTTCTGAACTAGGTATCAGCCGCCCGACGCTGTATGATTTAATGGAGAAATTCCAACATAATAGATAAGACTGATGATTTGCTTTTCATTTTCATCAGTTGAACGTGCATTTTTGGGCCAGCAGTTAGCTATCATCCATCCTCACAGCAGAAAAGCATGATCCAATCTTTCATTCAACGACATGGAATGTAGAATTTTTGATCTTTACCACTAGTGCAGCTTCCTATTGTATGATAGAAAACTAATCGGTCATAAAATCAAATTGATACATAAGGTGATGGTAAAATTAATATGCAGACCGTGATCAAGCTCGTCTTTAGTGTGCTGATTATCCTCGCGGCCACGGCAATGGGGAAGAAACTCCCTTCTGCTGCCGGTCTGATCGGCGTTATGCCGCTTACCGGCGCCCTGGTCCTTGTCTGGGTATATATCGAGACTGGGGGCGATCCGCAAATAATGCAGGATTTCACGAAGGGAGCCCTTTGGGGAATCATACCTACCATGCTTTTCTTTGTTGCCGCCTACTTCTGCTTTCGGAAACAGCTTCCGCTGCCGGTTGTCCTTCCTCTGAGTTTTGGGGTTTGGCTGGGGGCGGCCTGTGTCCATCAATGGCTGCTGAAATGAACCCGGCGGTAAGATGGTAAAGTTTACCGATTATTAAAGGTTGATCTCAAGCCCCTCATAGGCGATAACGCAAGGGATGGTTCCCGAGCCGGGGGCATATTGCTCTTTTAGGATCCGGGAGATGGCATCGAGTTGATCATCGCTGCGTAGCGGTTCGTGATGGGTAAGGTAGAGTGATTTGGCCCCTGTTTCGTAAGCCAGGGAAAGACAGGATTCGAACGTACCGTGCCCCCACCCTTTCTTCAGCGGGTATTCCTCGGCGGTATAGGCGGCATCGGCAATGAGGACGTCGACGCCGCGGACAAAGTCTGCCAGCAAACGGTTCTTTTCTGCGATCAGGGATTCATACTCCTCGTAATAATCATCTTCGGGCCCATAAATATTGTAAAGCGGTTCGTGGTCGCCCGTAAAAAAAACGCTCTTGCCATCGCATTCGATACGATAGCCGAAGCCGAGGTTGGGATGATTCATTAGGATGCCCGTGACCTTTGTTTTGCCTATTGCCACCGCTTGCCTCTCTCTCAGCGTTGTATATTCAATTTCAGCGGCAAGTTCCGCCACGCGCACAGGGAAGTAGCAGTATTCCATCTGCGTCTCAATGACGTGCTTAATGGACTGTGCTGATACCGGACTGAGGGCGCCATAAATATGGATTAGGTTTTTCGGGATGAAGAAAGGAGCAAAAAAAGGCAGGCCCTGGATATGGTCCCAGTGGGTATGGGTGAGGAAAAGAGAACATTTTACTGGCAACCGTTTCACAAGTGTTTGTGCCAAGCCGAAAATACCGGTGCCGGCATCAAGGATGATGAGTTCGCCGTCCTCCGTTTCGATCGCGATGCAGGTCGTGTTGCCGCCATAGCGTACCGTCTTGCCTCCCGGCGAAGGAATGGAACCGCGCACACCCCAGAACGAAATCTTCACAGGTTTTCCCTTACAGTGAAATGAATACCTTTACTTTTTCCATCTCGGCATTAATGTCGCCCAAAGCCGCAACAATACCGTTTACGTCCCCACCGAAAAGATCAGTAATTGTATCGGGTAGCTTTCCCACCAAATTATTGCCGCCAACACCGATTTTCAATACCTTGCCGATCTCGTTGGCAGCCACAACTGCCTTGGTGCAAAGCAGCCTGGGGGGGGCCGGATCATGATGTTTAGCTAATGATTCCAGGATGTTTATGGGGAGATGCCATCTCTCTCCCAAAAGCGAGCCGACCCGGGTATGGTTGGTGTCGAAAATCTCATTTTCCGCTTCGCAAAGGGCTATCCCTTCCTCAATTGTCATCCGCAATGCCTTGTGAAATTCGTCGGGCATGAAATGGGCAAAGACGATTTTGCCAAAGTCATGCAGAAGTCCGGACAGGAAATAGTCAAATGCCTCCTTGGCTGGAATTTGCATCTTCTTGGCAAACAATCTGGCAATGGTGGCCGTAGCAAGTGAATGGAGGAAGAAAGCATCCATATCCATACCAGCGGCAGACTTGTGGGGCAGTGCGCCGATGGCTGCCGTACTCAAAGCCAGGTTCTTGACTGTATTGAACCCAAGGGTGACAATGGCATGATTCACAGAGGTAATCTTCTGAGAAATACCAAAATAAGGGGAGTTTACCAGCTTGAGGATCTTCAGAACGAGTACAGGATCATGTTCGATGACGGCCACCAAGTCCCGGGGGTCGGAATTGAGATCATTGGTAAGTTCCAGCACCCGCTGCACGCTCCGCGGGAAAGCAGGCATCCGCTCGACCATCTCCATAATATCAGGCCTGACGTTAGCCATAATTGATCCTTCTGAGCAGTTCTTCCGTCAGCATGGCGGCCAGAAGCAGCACGGAAATGGCGCTGTTGAGGTGGAAAAAGGCAATATTCACTCGCGACAGGTCATGGGGTTTGACGATCCTGTGCTCGATAATGAGGAGGATACCGATGACGGCGACGAAGCCCAGGAAAAGGGGACTTAAAGCAAAGATCAGGTACAGGGAGAGGAGCGAGGCGAAGGTAATGGCATGCAGAAGCATCGAAAGCTGCAAGGCGCGCGTGATACCAAATCTCGCAGGAAAGGAGTGGAGTCCTTCGCGGCGGTCAAATTCTTCGTCCTGACAGGCATAGAGTAAATCGAGCCCGGCAATGTAAGTTCCCAGTGTGAGCGAGAGGACGGATATTTTCAGAGAGAAATGACCCGTTACGGCCACCCAAACCCCCAACGGCCCAAGGGCTTGGACAAATCCCAAAACCAGATGGGACAGGGAGGTGAATCTCTTCGTGTAGGAATAGCTGAAAATGACCATGAGCACCGGCCAGGAAAGCCAGAAGCAAAGCGGCGAGATGAAGGAGGCGCAGAGGACAAAAAGGAGGCTGGAGGCAAGTACGAAAAGGCCCGTTGCCCGGCGGGAGATATTTCCGGTGGGTATCTCGCGCATGGCGGTCCGGGGATTCTTGGCATCCCAATAGGCGTCCACCAGACGGTTGAAACCCATACCCGCCGATCTTGCCCAAATCACCGCCATGACGATCAGGGAAACAAGTCGCAGCGTTACCGGTCTCACCTGATGGGCCAAAAGTAAGGCCGATAATGCGAAGGGCAGAGCAAAAATGGAATGCTCAAACTTGATCATGCGCCCGTAGATATTGATCCTGGAGAAGGACCGTTTCATGAAGGCACGGCTGATTAAATAGCCTGAGCAGGTTTTCGACATCCTCACGGTATTATTTTCCATCTTTTCTTATTGGCCTGGTACTCGTCTTTTCAGTTGCCTACCACAAAGCGAGCCAATTAACAAGCTCGACCGCGGCAAATCTTTCCTTGACTTGAAAGGAAATAAAATATAGGTAAATCCGCTTTATAGCCTTGAGGAAGGTAGCCATGGAAGACAGCGAACTGCTACGCAAACGTAAAGAAAAAATCAGCTCCCTTCAAGATGAAGGAATAGAACTTTATCCCAACGAGGTATGCGTTAAAGATAAGTCTGCGGATATCCTGAAGCGATATTTGTCCATGGACGCCGCTGCCCTGGCGGAGGTGCAAGAGAGGTTTTCCCTGGCCGGCCGGATGATGGCGATACGCGATTTCGGCAAGGGTGCCTTTGTTATTCTCCAGGACCAGATGGGCAGAATCCAGATTTTCCTTAGGAAGGACAAGATCGGTGCTTCCTCTTATTTAATTTTCAAAAGACTTGATGTGGGGGATATTATTTTTGCGGCCGGCAAGTTGTTTAAAACGAAAACGGGTGAATTGACGATTGATGTCGAAGAGTTCCGTTTACTGGCCAAGGCGCTGCGGCCATTGCCGGAGAAATGGCATGGACTCACTGATGTGGAAACGAGGTACCGTCAACGCCATCTGGATCTGATCACGAATCCGCAGATAAAGGAATTGTTTTACCGGCGCAGCCGTATTATCCGGCTGTTGAGACGGTTCATGGAGGAGCATGATTATCTGGAAGTGGAAACTCCCATGATGCAGCCCCAGGCTGGCGGGGCTGCCGCCAGGCCCTTTAAGACCCATCACAATGCCCTGGGGATGGATCTCTATCTTCGTGTTGCACCGGAATTGTACCTGAAGCGCCTGATTACGGGCGGAATGGAAAGAATCTTTGAAATAAACCGTAATTTTCGCAATGAAGGCATTTCTACGTTCCACAATCCCGAGTTCACGATGATGGAATTTTACTGCGCCTACGCCACCTATCTGGATATGATGACCTTTACGGAGGAGATGTTTGCCTTTCTTGCCCGCGAAATTTTCGGTTGCCCGCGTTTCATTTATCAGGAAAAGGAAATCGATCTGAAGACGCCCTGGTGTCGAATTTCCGTTAAGGAGGCCCTCGCCCAATATACATCACTCAGCCCTGCGGTCCTGGAAGACGAAGACAAAGCCCGCGTTGCGGTTGGCGAACTGGGAGTGGAGGTTAAAGAAGGCGAACCGCTTGGTAAGATCATCATGACACTTTTTGAGGAATTGGTGGAGGATAAACTTATCCAGCCCACCTTCGTTACCCATTATCCCCTTGAAGTTTCACCCCTGTCCCGGAAAAATGCCGCCGATCCGATGCTGACCGACCGCTTTGAGCTTTATATCTGTGGCAAAGAGATCGCCAACGCCTTTTCTGAATTGAATGATCCCGTCGACCAAAGGGAGAGATTTCTCATGCAGTTGAAGGAACGCGAGGCCGGGGACGAGGAGGCACATGAAGTGGACGAGGATTATCTCCACACCCTCGAATACGCCATGCCGCCCACGGCGGGGGAGGGGATCGGCATCGACCGTCTGGTCATGCTTTTTACCGATTCTGCTTCCATCCGCGATGTGATTCTTTTTCCGCACTTGCGAAAGAAAGAATAGAGATGGGCTACGAACTATTCATCAGCCTTCGCTATCTAAGGGCCAGACGTAAGCAGGTCTTTGTTTCCGTAATAACATTTCTATCCATAGCCGGGATTTTTTTGGGTGTTGCCGCCCTGATCATCGTGCTGGCGGTGATGAATGGTTTCGAAACTGATCTACGTAATAAGATCCTGGGCATTAACGCCCATGTCGTGCTCATGGAGTACGGCGGTCCGATGCGCAACTACGAACAGACACGGGAAAAGGTGCTGATCCAAAAGGAAGTGGTGGCTGCCACGCCCTTTATATACGCCCAGGCGATGCTCAAAAAAGGAGAAAATGTCAGTGGCGTCGTTTTGCGGGGCTTGGAACCCGCCACGGCCTTGCAGGTTATTGACCTGGGAAAGATGGAGGCGGGGAAAATCGCCTACCTGGAAGAGAAAAACCGTAATGATCCTAGGATTATGCCCGGGGATCGCAAAATGACCGGTCTGGTCGTCGGTAAGGAACTGGCAAAGAATCTGGGGATCTCACTTTTTGACACCGTACATATCGTCTCGCCCCAGGGTACTTCGACGCCGATGGGCATGATGCCGCGCCAAAAGAAATTTCTGGTGGTAGGAATCTTCGATTCCGGATTCTATGAATATGATTCGACGCTCGCCTTCCTGTCCCTTGCAGATGCACAGGAACTTTTTAATATGCCATATTTGGCCACGGGTTTGGAGATTAAGGTAAAGGATATCTATCGCGCCGCGGATACCGCCCGCCGATTGGAGAAAGAACTAGGCTATCCTTACTGGGCGAGAAACTGGATGGAGATGAACAAAAACCTCTTTTCCGCGTTGCGGCTGGAAAAGCGCGTCATGTTCATCATCCTGAGCCTGATCGTGCTGGTGGCGATGTTTAACATCATTACTACGCTGATCATGGTGGTTATGGAGAAAAACCATGATATTGCCATCCTGAAGTCCATGGGCGCTACTTCCCGCAGCGTCATGAAGATTTTCGTCTATCAGGGACTGATTATAGGTTTCATCGGTACGCTGCTGGGTTCCATCGTTGGTCTTACCGTCGCGCACAGCCTGGAAAAACTGTCGCTGATCATCGAAAGGATTTTCGGTTTTAAAATACTTCCCAGCGACGTTTATTATCTGGGCTCTCTACCTTCGCGGGTCGATTACGGGGATGTGGCAATTGTCATCCTGGGAACTTTCTTCATAAGCCTGCTTGCGACCATCTATCCTTCCTGGCGGGCGTCGCGTCTGGAACCAGCGGAAACATTGCGCTATGAATAACGAAGGGGACGAAGAAGCGACATGGGAGCGAAAATCGAGATAAAGGGTTTGGCGAAAACCTTTATTAAAGACAGTCACAAAATTGAGGTGCTGAAGGGGCTTGATCTGACGATTTCCGCAGGCGAGTCGCTGGCCGTCCTGGGCGTATCCGGGGCCGGAAAAAGTACGCTAATTCATATCCTGGGCGCTTTAGACCGTCCCACTTCCGGTTTAGTGCTCTATGACGGCATTGATGTTTTCCGTTGGGAAGAAAAAAAAATGGCCCGTTTCCGTAACCAAAGCATCGGGTTTGTCTTTCAATTCTTTAATCTTTTACCGGAATTCACAAGTTTGGAAAATACCATGATGCCGGCCTTGGTGCAGGGTATGTCCCGGCGTATGGCGAAAGAGCGGGCGCAAATTATCTTGAATGAGGTAGGTCTTGGTGATAGGATGAATCACAAGCCCGGCGAGTTGTCCGGTGGTGAGCAGCAGCGTGCCGCCGTTGCCAGGGCGTTGATAATGGATCCGGAAGTTATTCTTGCCGATGAACCTACGGGCAACCTGGACCGGTCAACAGGTATAAAGATTGAAGATATGCTTGTCAATCTTAATCAGGCCAAAGGGGTTACTTTAATCGTCGTCACTCACAATAAATCCTTGGCTGACAGGATGTCGCGCCGTATCGGTTTAGGGGATGGAAGGATCTGCGCCGTTGAATAAAAAAATATTGGCCCTATTTTTTTTCTGTTTGCTTTTTACTCTTTTGATTTCCCGGCTTTTACTGGCGGAAGAGTTAAGAACCATCGCTCTCCTGCCTTTTCAGGTGGGCCTAAAGACCAACGTCAGTCAAGAAAGTGAGACCATTTACCAAGAGCTGGCCGGTCAGTTGCGGATATTGAAAAACATTCGACTGATTGACCGGGAGCGTTTGAGCACACTCACGGCGGGTAAAGATATTAACAATGATAACTTTATCCAGGCAGTGGGGAAAGAAACAGGGGCCGCCTTTGTTATTGCGGGAAACATCACAAAGGCAGGTGACAGGGTAAGTGTCGAAGTACGTATTTTTGACATAAAAAAGGGTATGTTTCTGCCAGTGATCCATGCCGGGGGAAGGGACTTGATTGCAGCCCAGTTGACGGGTGAAATCCTGCTGCGGATCGGTGCGGAACAGAGAATCGTCCGCGTTGAATTTAATGGCAATCGCCGGATTGAAAACAATGCCCTTCTGCAGGTGATCAAGAGTGCGGCCGGTGGTGTTTATTCCGAGGCCGGCTTGGCGCAGGATGTTAGGGCGATCTATAGAATGGGGCATTTTTCCGATGTCACGGTCCAGACGACCGATGTTCCGGAAGGCAAGATCGTCACCTTTACCGTGCAGGAAAAAGGTATTGTTGCCTCGGTAAAGGTGACAGGCAATAAAAAAATCAACGAGGGCGATATAGAGGCCGTGCTTTCCGTAAAGCCCAGACAGATCTTTAATCCGGAGAAGCTCAAGGCTGATGTGGGAAAGATAAAGGAACTCTATGACAGCAAAGGCTATTACAACGCTGAAGTAATGGATGTTGTTGAAAAACAGGGTGAAAAAGACGTCCGCGTTATCTATAAGGTCGTCGAGAATGAAAAGTTGTATATCGTGCGCCTGGAGTTTTCCGGAAATGAAGCCTATACGGCGAAAGAACTCCGCAAACTTATGGCAACCCAAGAAAAGGGGTTATTTAGTTTTATTACCGACTCGGGATTGCTGAAAAAAGAACAACTGAAGCAGGATATTGAGAAGATTGCCGCATTTTATCTGAATCATGGTTATATCTATGCCCAGGTGGGTGAACCGGAAATCAGCCATGACAAAAAAGGGACCTATATCAAGATTCCCATCATCGAGGGAAAACAGTTTCAGGTGGGTAAGGTCGAAATCGCCGGTGACGAGGTAAAGATGCCCCGCGCCGAGATGTTTGCCAAACTGCAGATCAATAAGAAACGGTATTACGACCGGGAAGCGATCATGAAGGATATGGATTTGCTTCAACAGATCTGCAGCGATGAGGGGTACGCTTATGCCGATGTCATTCCCCTTACCGTTCCCCGTGACAAGGACCAGCAGGTAGATGTCACCTATCAGATTAAGAAGGGTAAACAGGTCTACTTCAACTGGATAAACATTACGGGCAACAACAAAACGCGGGACAAGGTTATCAGAAGGCTGCTCACCGTCGTCGAAGGCGATCTTTACAGCAAAACGAAATTGAAGGAAAGCTATCAGGCCATCAACCGTCTCCGTTACTTTGAGGAAGTTGATTTTCAAACGGAGAAAAGTAAGGATGCCACATACACAGACGTTAATATTCGCGTTAAGGAAAAACCGACAGGGATGTTCAGCATCGGCGCTGGTTACAGCGCCCAGGACAACGCCATATTTACGGCCCAGATTTCCCAGCAAAATCTCTTTGGGCGGGGCCAGAATATATCGCTGAAGGCGAATCTTGGCAGCCGCGCAACGAACTACGAGATTTCCTTCGTCGAGCCCTGGTTGTTCGATATGCCGCTTTGGTCAAAGTTTGACGCTTGGAAAGCGGATCGCATCTATGATAGCTATTCCATGAACTCCAACGGGGGGGGGGCCACCTTCGGTTACCCGCTTTGGGAATATTACAGTGGCTATGTCGGATATAAATACAGCATCGACGAAATCTATGATACCTTCGCCAATACTTCCACGCTCATCTTGAGGCAAAGAGGTAAAATTTCCAGCAGTAGCCTGCAAGTTACGCTCACCCGTGATACAACGGATGACAATATTTTCCCCAGCCGGGGAACAAAAAACAGCGTATCTATTGACTACACGGGCGGGTTTCTGAAGGGGGATGCCAGCTTCACTAAATACAATTTTACTTCCGCATGGTTTCATGCGCTGCCCCTGGATACCGTTTTCACGGTGAGGGGCAGATTGGGTTACTTGCAGGAGCGTGAAGGGAAGGAGGTGCCTGTCTATGAACGCTTCGCCCTGGGGGGCATCGGTTCCATGAGGGGGTTGCGTTCCGTTGGACCAGTGGACCCTTTTACCGGCGATACTATTGGGGGCTTGACGATGCTTACCTTTAGCGCGGAATTTATTTTCCCCTTACTGAAAGATGCCGGCATGAAGGGCGTATTTTTTTATGATACGGGCAACAGCTGGGTGTCAGGCTACGACCTTACCGATTTGCGGCAAACGGCCGGCGCGGGTATCCGCTGGCTCTCACCCATCGGCCCGCTCCGGCTGGAATGGGGATATGTCCTGGACAAAAGGCGAGATGAGCCGGACAATAGGTTTGAATTTACGATCGGTATGTTCATGTAGGGGCAGGGCATATCTGGCTCTTACCTAACTATTTATAATTAAGGAGGAAATAAAATGCAGAAAAGGATCTTATTGATCGCAGGCTTTATTTGTCTGACCATGGCGGGGGTGGCCTCGGCAGCGGATATGATCGGTTTTGTAAATACCCGCGAAGTCTTATCAGCTTCGAAAGAGGGCAAGAAGGTAAATGCGGAACTTGAAAAATTAGGTGAAAAGCTCGAACTGCAGGTAACAGGCAGTGCGGCGGAGCTGCGGAACTTCAACGAAGAACTGCAAAAACAGCAAAAGATCTTAACACCCGAGGGGCTGGAGAAAAAGCAGACTGAATTACAGGAAAAAGAACAAAAACATCTGATGTTGCAAAAGGGTGCCCAAGAGCAAATGCGGGCCAAGCAGAACGAATTAATTGGGCCCATGATCCAGGAAATTCAAAAAATCATCAACACCATCGGAGAAAAAGACAAATATACGGCCATTTTCGACACATCGGTGGGCAACGTTGTTTATAAGGCCAAATCTCTCGATTTGACAAAGCGCGTTCTGGATGAGTTTGAGAAGTCCTATAAACCGAAGAAGTGATTTACGATTACCAAAAGCATCTTTTTTAGAAATGAAACTACGCGAAATTGCCGATATATTGCAGGGTAGGGTAGTCGGAGATGAAGAGGTCGATATTAGGAGCATCTCTGCCATAGATGAGGCTGGTGCCGGGGATTTGTCCTTTATTGCCAATCCCCAATACCGCGATCGACTGGCGACGACGCAGGCGGATGCGATTTTGGTCCATCCCGGAACTGAGTGCCCGGGCAAGAATCTGATCATCGTCAAGGACCCTTATGTCGCCCTGGGCAAGCTGCTTGTGCTTCTTTACCCCGTCAAAGCCGCTCCAGGAAGGGGTATCTCACCCCGGGCCTTTTTGGAAGAGGGGGCCGATGTATCTACGGAGGCCACCGTTTATCCGGGTGTTACCGTTTGTCGAGGGGCCAGGGTGATGGGCGGTGTTGTTCTTTACCCCGGCGTCTTTGTGGGGCAGGATGTCATAATCGGCGAGGATTCGATTCTTCACCCTAATGTCTGTGTTTACCGGAAATGTAAGATCGGCAGGCGGGTGGTCCTGCATGCCGGTGTCGTGATCGGCGCTGATGGCTTTGGTTATGCCAATCCGGGCGCGGATAACCTCAAGATACCGCAAGTGGGCATCGTGCAGATCGACGATGATGTTGAGATTGGGGCGAACAGCACTATCGACCGCGCTACTCTTGGAAAGACCTGGATCAAGGGGGGGGTTAAAATTGATAACCTCGTCCAGATCGCCCATAATGTAGTCATCGGCGAGGATTCTGTCATCGTCTCCCAGGTAGGCATATCGGGGAGCACAAAATTAGGGAGAAGCGTAATTATCGGCGGTCAGGCGGGTTTGACGGGACATCTGGCCATTGGAGATCATGTTCAGATCGGTGCTCAATCAGGCGTTCTTGATGATGTTCCTTCGGGAAGCACCGTATCGGGGTCACCGCACCTGCCGCATCGGGAGTGGCTGCGCGTGGTGGCAAGTCTTACAAAACTGCCCGAGCTGAGACATACCCTGGCGCAGTTGGTCAAACGAGTAAAGAAACTGGAAGAGGAGTGCAAGTTAACAGAGCAATTATGAATATTCATCCTACTGCGATAATTTCACCCGAGGCCGTGATCGGTGAGGACGTGGCCGTGGGCCCCTACAGCGTCATCGAACGCGGGGTCCGCATCGGTGATCATACGGTTATCGCTTCGCACGTGGTAATCGAAGAAGGCACGGAGATCGGGGAAAATTGCCGGATCGCACAATTTGCCTCCCTGGGCGGTATTCCCCAGGATCTTAAGTTCCAGGGCGAGTCAACGAAGGTTATTATCGGTAAATTCAATAACATCAGGGAGTTTGTAACAATCAACCGGGCTACCCGTGAAGATATCGGTGTAACAATGATCGGTGACCACAACCTCATCATGGCTTACTGCCACGTGGCCCACAATTGCCGGCTGGAAAATCACATCGTTTTGGCCAACTGTTCCAATCTGGCGGGGCATGTCATTGTGGAGGACTACGCCATAGTGGGCGGCATGACCGGAGTCCATCAGTTTACCCATATAGGTGCCCATAGCATGATCGGCGGCGTCTCAGCGGTAAACAAGGATATTCCTCCCTACGTTACGGCCTCGGGAAACCATGCCCAATTGTACGGTCTCAATCTCATCGGCTTGAAACGCCGCGGTTTCTCGCCGGAAGCTATTCAGGCGCTGAAAGATGCCTACCGGATCGTTTTTCGTTCCAGTCTGCTGCTTTCTCAGGCAGTGACAAGGGTGAGGGAAGAGGTCGCCGATCTTCCCGAGGTGCGCAATTTTATGGATTTCATACAAAATTCGACGCGAGGTGTTTGCCGCTGAGCAAGGATATGGATAAGATCAGGGTCGGTGTGATAGGCGTAGGTCATCTGGGGAATTACCACCTGCAAAAATACCGGGAATTTCCTTTTGTCGAAGTCGTGGGGGTATGCGATACGGCTGGGGAGAGGGCGGAAAAGGCGGCCCTCCTCCACAGTTGTCAGGCTTGCGCCGATCATCGTGATTTAATCGGCAGTGTTGACGCTGTCAGCATTGCAGTACCCACCGCTGCTCATTACCAGGTCGCCAGGGACTTTCTGGCCGCCGGGGTGGACGTGCTCTTGGAAAAACCTACGGCATCTACAGTGGCAGAGGCCAGAGAGTTGAACGTCCTCGCCCACAGCCAGGGACTGGTCCTGCAGATCGGCTTTGTGGAGCGCTTCAATCCGGCGGTCATCGCCCTGGCGAAGGTGCTGGACAGGCCCCTTTTCATTGAAGCCCATCGTCTCCATCCTTTTTTTGCCCGGGGAACGGATGTGGATGTTATCCTTGATCTCATGATCCATGACCTCGACATTATTCTTAAATTTGTTAAAGCTCCTCTCATCGATGTCGCGGCCGTCGGGGTATCCGTCCTGTCCGACCGGGTCGATATTGCCAATGTCCGGCTGACATTCGCCGATGGATGTGTTGCTAATATAACTGCCAGCCGGGTTACGGGAAAGACGATGCAGAAGATCCGCTTTTTCGGTATGAACGGCTACCATGCCGTCGACTTCGCCAAGCGTGAGCTTGTCTCCTTGAGCAAAAAGACGAACGCCGGCAATCAGCTGGATATTGTGCAAAATCCCGTGGAGGTGAAGATGCATGATCCCCTGGAGGAGGAAATCCGGTCTTTTCTGCAGGCGGTGCGCGGTCGGACGGCCCCCTTGGTTTCCGGGGAGGATGCCCTTCCTGCCTTGGAGGCGGCCGCCAAAATTATGGATAAGATCGGTAGCGGTGCCTTTTCTCCTTCATGCTTAGCCTGACGATAAATAATGCCCCCTGAATGTCAAAAGATCATGGTGGTCGCCGGTGAAGCCTCGGGTGACATGCATGCGGCTTCCCTGGTAAAGGCCTTGCAGCGCCTCGACACTAAGCTCCGGTTTTACGGAGTGGGAGGGGAAAAACTGCGGGAAGCCGGGGTGGAATTGAGCGCCAATGCGGCGGATATGGCGGTAGTGGGGCTTACGGAGGTTTTCTTAAAATTACCCTTCATCTTGAAGGTAATGAAAAGATTAACCAAAAGTTGGTCAGTGGAGAAGCCCGCAGCTCTCATTCTGGTTGACTATCCAGATTTCAATCTGCGCTTGGCGAGGCGGGCGCATGCCCGGGGCATCAAGGTGTTTTACTATATAAGTCCACAGGTCTGGGCCTGGCGCAAGGGCAGGCTAAATACTATCCGTGACCACGTTGATAAGATGGCCGTTATTTTGCCCTTTGAAGAGACGCTTTACCGGCAGGCGGGCATCGATGCTGATTTTGTGGGTCACCCTCTCCTGGACATGGTACCGCCCGTCTCGACGCAGGCGTCGGCCAGAGAAAAAATCGGCCTACCGCCGGAAATATGCACCGTAAGCCTTCTGCCGGGAAGCAGACCCGGGGAAGTTGCGCGACTTTTGCCACTGTGCCTGAAGGCAGCCGAGGAGATGCAGCGGCACCGGGAGATCAGGTTTGTGCTGCCCCTGGCCAGCACCTTGTCGCCGGATTTCGTGTCCGGCATCATCGCCCGGCACCAGGTAAAGGTTAGTCTTGTTTCCGATGCCATCTACGATGTCCTGGCGGCTTCCGATCTGGCCATTGTCGCCTCCGGGACGGCCACCCTGGAGGCGGCGCTCCTGGAAACGCCCATGATTGTCATTTACCGTGTATCCAGGCTTTCCTATTTATTAGGCAGGATGTTCATCCAGGTGAAAAATATCGGTCTCGTGAATATCATGGCGGGCACAACGATCGTTCCCGAATTGATCCAAGGCACGGCCAGTCCGGAACGCATCGCCTCCTTGGCAACGGCTCTCCTTGATGATCCGGAGGCCAGGACAAAGATGAAGGCAGCACTGTCCCGGATCAAGCAACAGCTGGGCATGCCCGGCGCCGCCGAGCGGGCGGCCCGTCTCGTTGGTGAATTGCTGAAGAGGCGAAATTCCCCCGGAGAAGATAAGGCAGGAATATGAAAACATTTAACCGGTTGCTGCAATTGGCCAGGCCGCACTTGGGAAAATTCATCCTGGCCACGCTCTGCATGCTCGTGGTCGGCGCGCTCACCTCCTCCGTGGCTTTTCTGGTAAAGCCGGCCCTTGATGACGTCTTCATCAAGAAAAACAGTGTCATGCTTACGTGGATACCTCTGGCCGTGATGGCCCTTTACCTGGTTAAGGGGTTGTGTAATTATGCCCAGACGATCCTGATGAGTTATATCGGTCAGCGTGTGATTACCGATCTGAGAAACAAACTCTACTGGCAGATACAAAAACAATCGCTCGCTTTTTTTACCAGGCACCCGACGGGCCTTTTGATGTCCCGGATTACAAACGACGTTGCTTACGTCCAGGGGGCAGTTTCCGAAGCCGTCACCAGTCTCTTGCGTGATTCGTCGACCTTGATATTTTTGGTTATTATCGTTTTCTATCGCGATTGGAAACTGGCAATTGTCGGGATGCTCGTTTTTCCTTTAACCATTTTCCCCATCTCTAAATTCGGAGCGAAGATGAGAAAGGTGGCCACGCGTACCCAGGTGACCATGGGTTCTTTGACCTCTTTGTTGCAGGAGACCATTGCGGGCGCGCGGATTGTCAAGGCCTTTGGGCGGGAAGATTACGAAAATGAACGCTTTGCAAATAATAACGAAAAGCTTTTCCGGCTGACCTTGAAGTCCATGGTCATAAACGCCATCTCCAGCCCTTTTATGGAATGCCTGGGCGGCATCGGTATTGCGGCCATCATCTTCTATGGCGGCAACCAGGTAATTAGCGGCAGGTCGACGCCGGGCACTTTTTTTTCCTTTCTTGCCGCCTTGCTTATGCTTTACGAACCCATCAAGCGCCTGACCAACGTCAATAATATCATTCAACAGGGGATCGCCGGCGCTGAGCGGGTCTTCAGTCTGATAGATGCGGAGCCGGATATACAGAACAAACCCGGTGCGGTGACCTTGCCGAGAATATCGCGTGACATCGTGCTTAAGGATGTCTCCTTTTGCTATGAAGAAGTTGCGGTGCTGAAGAACATCAACTTGAGGATCAAGGCCGGCGAAGTCGTGGCCTTTGTGGGGATGAGCGGCGGCGGCAAGACCACGCTGGTGAATCTCATTCCCCGCTTCTATGATGTCTCTTCCGGGCAAATCCTGATCGATGGCCGGGATGTCCGTGACATAACGATAGAATCATTGCGGGATCAGATCGCGATCGTTACCCAACAGACCATACTTTTCAATGACACAGTGCGCAGTAATATTGCCTACGGCGATCTGGCAAGGCCGGAAATGGACATCCTGCGGGCTGCCCGGGCGGCCAATGCCCATGATTTCATAACGGGATTTCCCGAAGGATATGAGACGGTAATCGGTGAGCAGGGGACCAAGCTTTCGGGTGGCGAAAAGCAGCGCCTTTCCATTGCGCGCGCCTTGCTGAAGGATGCCCCGATCCTGATCCTGGATGAAGCGACTTCTTCCCTGGACACGGAAGCGGAACAAGAGGTTCAGGAGGCCCTCGACCATCTCATGGAGGGACGAACGACCCTGGTCATAGCGCACCGGCTTTCCACGATACGCCATGCCGACCGGATTGTGGTCATCGTGGACGGCGAGATCGCGGAAGAGGGCTGCCACGAAGAACTCTTGGACAGAAAAGGCGAATATCACAAGCTGTATATGATGCAATTTCAAGAGGCTGACATTACTCGGGCCGAGGGGGAGCGGCAGTCATGATCTGCCCCAACGAAGCGCTCAGGAAGGTTTGGGACGAGCGGCATTTGTCTCCGGGGTTGTCTTTGTTTTCTTTCCTGCTTATGATTCTTTCCCTGCCTTACGGGATTATTGTAAGTGTGCGCAACCTTTTATACGGCCGAGGACTCCTGAAGTCAAAAAAACTGCCCCGTCCCGTGATCAGCATCGGTAATCTGACCGCAGGCGGGACGGGTAAAACCCCCCTGGTAATGGCGCTCGCCAGGATGCTGCTGCAGGCCGGCTACCGGCCGGCGGTTCTCTCGCGGGGTTATGGGCGCAAGCGGCGTGCCGGTGTTGTTATCGTTTCCGATGGCCATAAGATCCTCATTCCCCCAGAGGAGGCGGGTGACGAACCTTTTCTGATGGCGCAGTTGCTTTCCCAGGTTCCGGTAATCGTGGGGGCCTGCCGTTTCCGGGCCGGAGAATGGGCAATCGCCGCACTGGGGGCGGATGTGCTGCTCCTTGATGACGGTTTCCAGCACCGCGCTCTTTCCCGGGATGTCGACATCGTGCTTTTAGATAAGGAGCGGCCGGTGGGCAACGGCCGGCTGCTGCCCGGCGGGTCCTTGCGAGAGCCGCCACATGCCTTGCGGCGCGCCGACGTCGTTGTGCTAACTGGCAACGGCGGTTCCGGGCTAGAAAGTTTGCCGCCGGCCCGGCAAGGGTTGCTTACGGATGTTCCCAATCTTTTCCAGGCCGTCCATAAGCCGCTGGCGGTTATCGACGGTCACCGTGCGGCCCAGCCCCTCTCCTTCCTCAAGGGCAGGAAGGTTTATGCCTTTGCCGGGATCGGCAATCCGCAGTCCTTTCGCAGCACCATCGAAAGCCTGGGGGTGCCACTGGCAGGATTTGCGGCTTATCCCGACCATTGTTGTTATAAGGCGTCAGAACTGGCGATGATCTTAGAGAAGGCGGGGCTCCTGGGGGCCGATCTTATCCTGACTACGGAAAAAGACGGGGTCAGGCTGCATGATTTTTCCGAATTCCTCGAGAAGATATTCCTCCTCCGTGTCGAGATGAACCTTACCCCTGCCGCGGAAGAATTACTCAAGGTGATTTTGGCTAAGTTAAATAACGAGAGCTAGGGGATGCTTAAGCAGGATGTAAAAAAATTGCCTTCCACCGGGGTGAACAGGATACTGATAAGGGGCACGAACTGGATCGGCGATGCTGTTCTCACCCTTGCCGCCCTGTCCGCTGTCAGAAACGCCTATCCCCGGACCCGGATATCCATCCTGGCCAAACCCTGGGTGGCCGATGTTTATCGTCTTTCGCAACTGGCGGAAGAGGTTGTCATTTACGAAGAGCCCGGACGTCACGCCGGTCTCGGCGGCATCTTCCGGCTGGCGGGAGAGCTTAACGGACGGGGATTCGACATGGCGATTCTGTTGCAAAATGCGATCGAAGCAGCGCTTATTGCCCGGTTCGCCGGCATTGCCGTACGTGCCGGCTACAACACCGATGCCCGTGGCCTCCTGCTTACCCATCCCGTGCCCATAACCCCCGCCTTGAAAAAAATTCACCAGGCGGATTACTATTTGAAAATGGTCCAGGCATTAGGGTGCGGAAAATCGGCACCAGGTCCTTTTCTCCGGCTGACGGCGGAAGATGAAAAAGCTGCGGACCGATTGTTGAAGGATTGCGGTCTTGAGGGGAAAACATTGGCCGGGATGGCGCCCGGAGCTACCTACGGTCCTGCCAAAAAATGGTTTCCCGAAAGGTTCGGCGCCCTGGCGGAAAGATTACAAGATGATTACGATGTTGCCACCGTTATGTTCGGCAGCGCCGGGGACCGGGAAACCACCGCGTCAGTTCAGAAAAGCTCCCGCTATTCCCTCGTGGATCTGGCCGGCAAGACCGACCTGCGCACGGCGATCGCGGTCATGGCCCGGTGCCGCCTCTTTGTTTCCAATGATTCCGGATTGATGCACATCGCGGGGGCGCTGGATATTCCGACCATCGCCCTTTTCGGCTCTACCAATCCGGCGACGACATCCCCGCTGGGTGAGAGGAGCATCGTGATTTACCGGGGAGCGGCGTGCAGTCCTTGTCTTAGGAAAGTTTGTCCCACTGATTTTTGCTGTATGGACGCCATTGCCGTGGAAGAGGTTTATCAAATAGCACAGGGGATTTTATGCAAAGGATGAAGACCGAGGCGGTTTTTTTGGACCGCGACGGGACGATTAACGAAGAAGTGGGCTATCTGGACAGTCTGGAAAGATTGGTTATCTATCCCCGGGCCCCAGAGGCGATAAAAATACTGAATGAAAGCAGGATGAAGGTAGTTGTGGTGACCAACCAGTCCGGAGTCGCCCGGGGATATTTTACGGAAGACTTCGTGACCTCGGTCCATGAACGGATGCAGGAAGTGCTGGCCAAAAGGCAGGCCCATCTTGATGCCCTTTATTATTGTCCCCATCATCCCGAAGGCCTGGGTGCCTATCGCCGGAAATGCCCCTGTCGCAAACCTGAACCGGGGATGCTCTTTGCTGCGGCACGCGAAATGGACCTCGACCTCAGCCATTCCTACCTCATCGGGGATACGAGGAAGGATATGGAGACTGCCCTTGCCGCGGGCGTGAAAGGGATATTGGTCAGGACGGGTTATGGCGTGGAGGAGGAGGCAGCTGCCGCCGCGGCCGATAATTCCTTCCCTGTGGCCGAAGATATCCTGGCAGCTGTGAACTGGATTATCGGGGACCGTGCACCGTGAACATTCTTATCGTAAAATTGAGTGCCATCGGAGATGTTGTGCACACCTTGCCGTCCCTTGCGGCTTTAAGGAAGCTCTATCCCCTGGCCCACATCACCTGGGTGATAGAAGAGGCTGCGGCCGACCTGATCAAAGGCCACCCCTATCTGGACCGGGTCCTTGTTTCGTACCGGAAACGCTGGGTTAAGGAAATAAGCAGAGGAAAGATAAAAACCTTGAAAGAGGTGTTCCTTTTCCTTCGGGAACTAAGAAGCCGCCGTTATGACCTGGTCATCGACTTCCACGGTCTTTTGAAAAGCTCGCTTATCGTAGGGCTGGCGCCAGCCGGGCGTAAACTTGGTTTTGACAGCATGCAGGAGCTAAGCGGCCTCTTCGTAAGGGAAAAGATTCCCGAAGATATGACCAAGCATGCTGTTGACCGTTATCTCGACCTGGTCCATCATCTCGGTGGCAAGGGCTTTTCGCGGCAAGCAAAGGGCGAGGAGCCGGCTGCGGATGGCTATCGCCTGGAAGAGATGGAGTTTTTGATCCCCCGCGGCGAGGCGGAGGAGGAAAAAGTGGCCGGGCTGCTGGCGGCAAACGGCCTGATCCGGGGCCGGTTTGTTGCCGTTAATCCCGCGGCCTTGTGGGAGACAAAGCTCTGGGAGGACGAGGGGTTTGCCGGTCTGTGCGACCGGATAACCGGGGAACTCGGTTTGCCCGTTGTCTTTACAGGGGCGGATAAGAAGGAGGGCAGACGGATTCAGGCGCTCATGTCCCTGTCTTCCATCAACCTGGCGGGAGAAACCTCCCTTCGGGAATTGTCCTCTCTCTATTGGCAGGCGGCGGCGGTTGTAACGACGGACACAGGGCCGATGCATATTGCCGCCGCTTCCGGGGCGCCCGTCGTCGCCCTTTTCGGTCCTACCGATCCTGCCCGGACCGGGCCTTACGGCCCTGGGCACCTGGTGCTGCGCCTGGGCATTGCCTGCAGTCCCTGTTTTCGCAGGAAATGTTCCACCCGGGCATGCATGCGCGGGATCGAGATCGAGGCGGTTTTTCAGGCGGTGCGCACCCTCCTCCAAGATCGTCCATCTCTACATGAGACAATAGCTGCCGACGGCTCAGGTGATAACAATCTGTAGTGCCTCGGCAAGGCATAACGTTGAGGCTGGAGGGCGGTTGCTCTTGCGGACCCGCCCGCTTCTTTTCTTGTCGTTTTTCCTCTTTTATTATTCAGGTTTTTCACGGAAGCATCAATAAGGTAAAATACGAATGTTTACGCGAAGCTAAGAAGGAATCCCTCCCTTTTTCATATTGATAATTGAGATCTTAAATGTTAGAGGTGGAAAGAAGGGGAGGGAATTTCGATTTCAGGTCGCGAAGAGGAACAAAGCCTGATGGCCGATATGCACTGCCTACGCAACCTTCCGGTTATCATGGTTGTTATTATGCTGGCTGCCTGTGCGGGATTTATTGGTGGGAGCAGACCGGAAGGCGGCGTTTATCACCGTATAAAAAAGGGAGAGACGCTTTACAAAATTGCTCAGGCTTATAAGGTCGATGTCCGCCGTTTTGCCGAAGTCAATGGTATCGATGATCCGGAAAAGATTGAGATCGGCCAGGCCCTATTCGTTCCCGGTGGGCAGCAGGTCATCGAGGATATTTCGGCCGCCGTGAAGGCCCAGGAGCTGGTGAGAAACATTTCTCCAAAGACGGGAAGGCCGGTGCCCTCTGCGGTGCGGAGGGAAGATAAGGCGCCGACCTACCCCGGTGGTGAAGCAAAAGTGACTGCACCGGCAAGTAAGAGGAAACTGTCCGTGCCAAGGGATAATGTTTTCTCCCCGGAGACGGGCAAGCCGGAAAGGCCCATGGCTCCCGATAAGACGATCTTTCCGATGCAGCTGCCGGCTCAAGAAGAGACAATAAAGACCGGTAGCCCTTCTTCCGGGGAGATCAAGGCCGATATTCAGCCTCCCCCGGGCGAAGAAAAGAGGGTGCGCCGGGAGAAAAAAACCTTTCTCTGGCCCGTGGCCGGCAAGGTGGTTTCCCGATACGGGAAACAGGCCAACGGTATGTTTTATAACGGTATCAGGATAGCGGCGCCCGAGAATTCCCCGGTGGTTGCCGCCGCCTCCGGCATTGTTATCTTCTCCGCTCCTCTTAAGGATTACGGGGAGACGATCATCCTGAAACATAAAGACGATTATGCCACCGTTTATGCCCGTCTGGGCCGGCGTTTGGTAAACAGCGACGATCATCCGAAGGGCGGTGACAAGATAGCCACCTTGGCGCCGCCCGATATTAAAGGCGGAGAGACGGTGCTGCACTTCGAGATCCGCCATAAGAACAAGGCCACGGACCCCCTGTTGTTTCTGCCCTGACGGGGAGGTGTCAGGTCTTGACATGTGACAATCACAGAGCCAAGTGTGGAGTGGAGTGCGTCAACGCAACGCCCGATCCGAATAAAATCTGAAATCTGAAAGAGGAGAAATGTCACATGTCAAGACCTGACACCATGGAACAGGGTCCCATACGCCCGCCGAGCGAAGCGAAAAGCCTCCTCCTCCGGGTCACCCGCAACTGTCCCTGGAACAAGTGCGTTTTTTGCGGCGTTTACAAGGATGAGAAGTTTAGCCGCCGCACCGTTGCGGAGGTAACAGGGGACATTGCCCAGGCGGCGAAAGCGGCCGAAGGGATAAAGGAGCTTTCACTTAAAGAAGGTGAAGGCGGCCGGGTCACGGGGCGGGTCGTGCAGGCCCTTTTCGACCGTCCCGATTTTTCCGATCCCCTTTTTCGCACGGTGGCGGTATGGCTCTATTACGGGGGGCAGAACGTTTTCATCCAGGATGCCGATTCTCTGATCATGGATGCCGGCGAAATGGTCTCCATCCTGGAACACCTGAAAACAGCCTTTCCAGCTGTCCGGCGGATCACCACCTACTGCCGCTCCCTGACTGCCGTCCATAAATCCCCGGGAGAATTGGCCGGGCTGCGGAAGGCCGGACTTACCAGGATCCATGTAGGCATGGAAAGCGGCTCCGATGCGGTGCTGAAGTTTATGCGCAAAGGGGTCACCGCCGCCGGGCATATCGAAGGCGGAAGAAAGATCAAAGCGGCGGGTTTCTCCCTTTGCCAATACGTCATGCCCGGCCTGGGCGGGAAACGATGGACCGGGGAGCATGCCGCGGAAACGGCCCGGGTGATAAATGCCGTCAATCCCGATTTCGTCCGGCTGCGCACGCTCCACGTTTACCCGGGCGCTCCCCTCATGGAGATGATGGCAAGAGGCGAATTCGTGCCCCTGGGCGACGAGGAGATCCTGCGGGAGATCCAGGCCCTGCTCGGCGCGCTGGAAGGGATTGAAACGACCATTGTGAGCGACCACATGCTGAACCTGCTGGAAGAGCTGGAAGGAACACTGCCCGGCGACAAGGGAAAAATGCTGGCGGTGCTTGACCGTTATTTTTCCCTGAGCGAAACGGACCGCTTGATCTTTAGGCTGGGCCGGCGGCAAGGCCTCTACCACCGTCTGGAGGACCTTAATTCATCCGTAAATTACGGCCACTTGAAGGCCATCGTTGATCAGTACGAAACCCGTGAAAAAGGCTCAATGGAGAAGCACCTGTCGCAGTTCCTGCCCGATTGCCTCTGATGATGGCGGAGGGAACAAACAATCCACATAAAAGCACCGGAGGTTATGCTATGAAACGGTTTTTTCTCTTTACCTTCCTTTTAATCATTTTCCTGACGAAACCCCTCCTCGCAGCCCAATCCAGCATTACCGAGGCCGAAGGCAACGCCTGTATGGGCGACGACAAATCCCGTAAGCAGACGGAGCAGGCAGCCTTTACGGAGGCCAGGAAGAGGGCCGTGGAGTTCACCTCCACCCGCGTGAAGAGCGAAACGGAGGTAAAGAACTTTGTCGTTGAGAAGGACCTCCTGGCCGCCTATGCCCATGCCGAGGTCAAGGTCATTCAGGAACTGGAGAAGGTCTGGTACAAGGACCCCGCCTCGGGAGACTGCTGCCGCGTGAAGATCAAGGCGGAGGTGATCCCCGACGAAAAGTCCATGGAGAAGCTTGCTCAAAATGCCCAGTTTTCCGACGATCCGGCCGCCCCCCTGAAGGTCCAGTCCTGGACGGACAAGCGGACCTATAAAAAAGGGGAAAAGGTCAAGGTCTACATCAGGGGCAACAAGCCCTTCTACGCCCGCGTCCTGTACCGGGACGCCACGGGCGAAACCCTCCAGATCCTGCCCAATCCCTACCGGCAGGACAATTACTTCAACGGCGGCGCCGTCTATGAGATTCCCGCCGGCAACGACCGGTTCGATCTCGAGGTAAGCCCCCCCTTCGGCGAGGAAAGCATCCTGGTCTACGCGGGTACCGTGCCCCTGGGTGCCATCGACCTGGAAAGCCGAGGGGCGGTGTATCAGGTCAAGACCAGGGCTCAGGACATCGGCGTCCAGACCAGGGGTGTCCAGCTCACGGAAAGACCCGCCGGCCGTTTATCCCTGCCAGTCGCCGCGGAAATCTTCGAAGACAAGGTAGTCGTCAAGACGGGCAAGTAACCGCCGCCCCTTTATCTGCGGGCGAGGGGGACATGACGCGGAAGCCAGTAGGAATCACGTCGTGTCCTCGGAAGCGAAAGTCGTCAGTACCACGTTAAGGAAGCGCAATAACTGATGCAATCAAATTGATTGAACCAAACCATCGGGAGTCCCTTGGTCAGGAGTGAGTAACATGGTAAAAATATACTTGAAGTATTTAATTTTCATGGTGTTGGTCTGTTTGGCTTTAAATTGTCCGGTGCTGCAGGTATGGGCCGCCGGAGCCGAGCCTGCGCCTCGATCCGGGCATGCACACGGCAATGATCAGGAGGATGAGCCTGGATGCGGATGGCCGGCTCCTCGCCACGGCCTCGGATGACAAGACCGTGCGGCTCTGGGAATATGAGGAGGGCAGACTTCGCCTCCTGCGCGTCCTGAGACCGCCCCTGGCTGGGGGCAGTGAAGGGAAGATCTACTCTGTCGCTCTCTCCCCGGACGGGACAACCGTGGCCGCCGGCGGCTGGACAGGATACGATTGGGATGAAAAAGCCTATATCTACCTCTTTAATGCCCGCACGGGCGCCATGACAGGAAGAACCAAAGGCCTACCGAATGCCACTGTCCATCTTTCCTTTTCCCCGGACGGACAGCACCTTGCCGCAGGTTTGGGAGGGAATAACGGTATCCGTCTCTTCCGCGCTACGGACCTGATCGAGACCGGGAAAGATACGGACTACGGTTCTGATAGTTACGGCCATATTTTTTTCCCTGCTGCCAATGGTGGGCTACGGCTGGCGACTACCTCCTACGATGGCAATCTCAGGCTTTACGAGGTCGCAACTAACGGCAGCCTGACCCTCCGCGCCAAAGGAAAGGCACCCGGCGGCAACCAGCCCTATGGCATCGCCGCCTCTCGGACGGGACGGCTGGCGGTGGGCTATTATGATTCCATCAGGGTGGATGTCTTCGATGGTGCGGACCTCTCCCCACTTTTTCCTACGGATATGTCGGGAATAAATAACTGGTTTCTAGACATGGTAGCCTGGTCACCCGACGGTAGCATCCTCTATGCAGGAGGAGGTTTTACGAACAACGGATTGCCTATAATTTCCTGGCGGGGGGGCGGCCGGGGACAGCGACAGGAAATACTGACAGGTGCCGGTGATGCCATCATGTCCCTCATCCCCCTTCCCGAGGGCGGTCTTCTTGTTGGCACGACAGACCCGGCCATTGCCATCATCAAAGGGCAGGAGGGCCAGTTGCTCAAGAGCCCCGAGATTGCGAATTTCCGTAACAACGAAGAAGGCTTCCAGATTTCCCGCCATGGCGACCGGGTTCGTTTCAGCTATCAAAACTTCGGCAAGGCCCCGGCGGTCTTCAACCTTGCCAGCCGCACCATCCTTCCCGGCGATGATGCCGCTGATTTGCAATCCCCCGTCACTGCAAGTGACCTGAAGATCAGCGACTGGAAGGGCACCTACAATCCAAAATTAAACGGCACGCTCCTGAAACTTTACCAATACGAGATGTCCCGCAGCCTGGCCATCGCCCCCCCGGGCACCTGGTTTGCCCTGGGGACGGAATGGCGGCTTCGCACCTTCAACCGCGATGGGACAGAGCGATGGCAAGTCCCTACGCCTAGTACGGTCTGGGCGGTGAATATCACAGGCGACGGCAGTTGCGTGGTGGCGGCCCTGGGTGATGGAACCATCCGGTGGTACCAGGCGACCAACGGTCGGGAACTCCTCGCCTTCTATCCCCATCCCGACCGGAAGCGGTGGGTGCTCTGGACGCCCGGCGGCTACTATGATGCCGCGCCGGGGGCGGAGGATCTGATCGGCTGGCATGTGAACCACGGAAAGGACCAGGCCGCGGACTTCTTCGCCGCGGGAAGGTTCCGGAACGTTTACTATCGCCCCGATGTCATCGCCCTGGTTTTGGACGCCCTGGACGAGAAGGAGGCCCTGCGCCTGGCCGATGAGGCCACGGGCCGGAAGAAGCAGCAAACTACGGTCGCCCGCATTCTTCCTCCCATTGTCCAGATTCTCACGCCCGCAGAGGGGGCGGGGATCAAGAACAGCACCCTCACGGTGCGCTACCAGGTGCGGACGCCCTCGGGCGAACCGGTGACGGGGGTCAAGGCCCTGGTGGACGGACGGCCAGTCGCCGCCCGGCGGGGGCTCGCGCTCAAGCCCAAGGAGGGGGAGGTGCAGGAACTGGCGATCGACGTGCTGGCTGCGGACTGCGAGATTACCATTATTGCGGAAAACCGCTATGCCGCCAGCGATCCGGCCACGGTGCGCGTCAAATGGACAGGTATAAAGAACCGGGAGGAGTTTGTGATCAAGCCCCGGCTCTATGTATTGGCCATCGGGATCAGCAATTATCAGAATGCGGCCTTGAAGCTGGGGCTGGCCGCCAAGGACGCGCGGGACTTTGCCGCCGCCATGCAGAAGCAGCAGGGCGGCATCTACCGGGAAGTGGCGGTGAAGGTCCTGACGGATGGGGCGGCCACCAAGGACGATATCCTGGACGGCCTCGACTGGCTGCGCAAGGAAACCACGGCGAAGGACATGGCCATGCTGTTTCTCGCCGGCCACGGCGTCAATGACCAGACGGGCATGTACTATTTCCTGCCCGTTAACGCCAATACAGACAAGTTGATGCGCACGGGCCTGGTATTTTCCGACATCAAAAACACGATGAACTCCCTGGCGGGGAAGACTCTTTTCTTCGTGGATACCTGTCATGCGGGCAACGTAATGGGGACCAGGCGCGGCGCGTCGGACATCACGGCGGTGGTAAACGAACTGGCGAGCGCCGAAAACGGAGCAGTGGTCTTTGCCTCTTCCACGGGGAACCAATATGCCCTGGAGGACCAGACCTGGGGCAATGGCGCCTTCACGAAGGCCCTGGTGGAGGGGCTGGGCGGGAAGGCGGACTATACGGGCAAAGGTAAGATTACGGTCAATATGCTGGACCTTTATCTGTCGGAACGTGTCAAGGAACTGACCAAAGGCCGCCAGACACCCACGACCACCAAGCCCCAGACGATCCAGGATTTCCCCGTGGCGATGAAACGGTAAGATTTACCTAGGGTGTAGATGTAGGGTGCTTCAGCGGCGGGTAACGCACGAAAACTTCAAAACATAAATTTTTTTACAAGGGAGGGGCAAGATAAAAAAAGGAACGGTTTGGGGCAATGCATGTGAAATATCTTACTTGCCGCTTGACAGTCGCCGGCTATTAACCTATATGTCTGTGAAGAAGTTAACATAGTTAGGAAATTATGCCTTTCAATCATTAATCAGAAATCAGAAAGCCATTCAGAGGCCGGATATCGATTGGTACCGCTATAGTGTCGAGGTGGAAGGATATGAAGAAAACGGTTTGCCTTATTGTGTTGATTTGCATTTCTTGGACGGCTTTGGCGAAGGCGTCGGAGACACAGAAGTGCGTCGCCGTCGGCATGGCGGCAATCCACAGCAATTACACAGATATCGCCCGTGATAAGGCCATCGAAAATGCCCTGCGCAACGTCGTGGAGCGGGTTGCCGGGGTGATGGTGACGGGCACTACGGAGGTGGAGAATTTTCAATTGAAAATGGACCGCATCCTCTCCGAATCCAAGGGGTTTATCGAAAACTACCGAATCCTTTCGGAAAAAAAGGACGGCGGCAATTATGAAGTAACCATCGAAGCGGAGGTGGGGACGGGTAAGTTGCAGGAACGGATGAAGGCCATGGAGCTTGTACTGGACCGGAAATCACGGCCCAGGCTGATGATCATCTTCGGAGAGACGGCCCAGAAAGATGCCCTTGCGGAAGCCGCCATGATCAAGTTTTTCCTCTCAAAGGGGTTTAAGCTCGTTGATGCGGCCATGGTAAAGAAAAAGCGGGGAGAATTGAGTGCCGCTGTCTCCGCTGCTGACGATAAAGCCCTGGCCAGGCTGGTGCGCAATTTTGGCGCGGAGGTCGTGATTGCCAGCTCCATAGAAGCGGCAAGCAACGCCTTTACTGTGAGCGGCATCGAGATGTTTACCAATAAAGTGGACCTCTCCGTCAAGGTCATCAACGGCGACACCGGCGATGTCATCACCACAGGCAGTGAGAGCAAATCCAAACCTGGACCTAAAGGAGAGATCAGAGGCATTACGGAAGAGGTGGCAGTTAAGCTGGCCGGCAAGATGCTGGATGAAACGCTCGATTCCTGGTCGGCGCAGTTGGCTAATACAACCACTGTGAAACTCGCCGTTGCCGGGCTGAATAATTATGAAGATCTGCTGGATTTTAAAGAGCAGTTACCCCTTGTTGTAAAAGGCTTCAAGACGCTCCTGCAGCGCGCCTATGTCCAGGGGGCCGTCGAACTGGATGTAGAGATTAAGGGCGATGCCCAAGGGGTGGCCGATGATCTGTCCGTTATTACCATGAAGGGCAGGAAATTGAAGATCCTGTCCATAACTCAAAACATGATCAGCGCCACGTTTCTGCCGTAGCGCGCCTTTTTTCGGTGTTACGGCTTTTTAACTGACCTACCCTAAATGAATGTGTTTTTTGAAGGAGGCTTTCATGAAATCTAATAGTTTTTTATTTGCAGTGCTGGGGGTTTTCGTGGCTGGCTTTTTTTTCGGATGTGGTCCGAGTGAGGAGTATTTGCGCAGTCAAGAGCAGCTTGCTTCCAATAGGGCGGCGGCCAGAGCCGTATATGAAAGGGTCCAGGCTTCCCCCGGTCAAACCCTCGCTGAAATGGAAAAAGCGGCCAGAGAGTTGCAGGATGCCAGGAAGCTTGATCCCGAAAACCCGGCGGTCGCTTCCTTGGCCAACAGCCTCGAAGGAAAAATTGCCGCTTTAAAGGACCAGTTGAAGACACTTTATGCCCAGAGTGAGGCCGACATAAAAAAAGAGGATTGGCCGGCAGCGGCGGATAAACTGAGGCGGATAAACAAGCTGCAGCCAAACTACGAGGACACGGCCAACCGCCTGGCCAAAGTGGAGCAGGAAGGGGCAAAACTTTTATATCAACAAGGCAGAACCTTGGGTAAACAGGATGATTGGAAACTGGCCGCCCAGACCTATAAAAAACTGATGGAAATCAATCCCAATTATTATGACGTGGCCAAGCTTTATCAAGAGGCCCATAGTCGCGACACGGTGGATTATTATTTGACGGAAGGCGACAATGCCGTGCGCAGCAGCAATTGGGACCGGGCGATCATGTTGTTTGAAAAGGCCACTGAATATCAGCCCGAAAATATGGAACTCCGCCAGAAGTTGGACTCCACGAAGGCCAAGGTGGGACAGATTTATTTTACCGAGGTCGTCAAGCTGACCAATCAGAACCAGCTTTACAAGGCATTGACCCAACTGGATGCCGCACGTAATTATTCTCCTACCTTGCAGGATGATCCTTCCTACCGGGAATTTGTGGGTAAATTATGCACAAAGTTAATCGAGCGGGCCGATAGTTACGGGGAAAAGGAGAACTGGGGCAACGCCTACGTCTGGTTACAAAAGGCGGAGTTGTTTAGCCCTAATTATCCAAACCTATTTAAAAAAATATTATTAGCCAAGGATAAGATCAACAGCCGGATAAAAAAGTCCATCGCCGTCTTCGATTTCGAGTCCCCCAGCAACAACAAGGATGCCGGGAAGATTGCCGCCAATGAGTTGATTGCTTATCTATCAAGAAACGCCAGTGGAGATTTGCGCATCATGGAGCGGGAGAATCTGCAATCCATTTTAAAGGAAATGCAACTCGGCCAGACGGGCCTGGTGGATCTCAAGACGGCGCAAAGTATGGTGAAGATGAGGGGCATCGACAACTCCATAATGGGCAGCGTCCTCCGTTATTTCACTGACAAGGTGGACATCAAGAGCGATGGACAGGCGAAGGTGCTGGTTAGCAATGATGAGGTGCCCAACCAGGATTACAGTATTTGGCTGGCGACCCATCCGAAGTATACCCAGGAAGAATTGGCCGGCGCCCCGCCCAAGACTGTGAAGAAGCCCGACTACCGGATCGTTACCTATAAGAAAGGGGTGGTAAAGATTACGGCGATGATCGATATCGCTTATAAACTCGTGGACAACGGCACGAGCGAGAATATTTTTACCAAAACCATCGCCGGCAAGTCCATCAAGGATGGTAAATATCAGGATGAGGTCGCCATGGCGGAAATTCCAATTCCTGGTATTCCCCTGGAAATCCCTTCGGAGATGGAGGTTCTCGACGAGCTGACTAAACAGAAGCTGGCCGAGGTTGGTCAAAGCGTACTGGCGCAGTACCAGAATTTGGAAACTAAGTATTATAACGATGCCTTGGATCAGGAAAAGAGGCGCGATTTCATCGAGGCGGTGGAACGATATACGGATGCCATTTTTGACGAGAAGCTGAAGAACAAACCGACGTCCATATCGCAAAAAGCACAGACGAGCATCGAAAAATTGATCCAAGGCATATAGGGAAAACGAATAAACCCGCGGAGAAACTGCATGGGAAAAGAGGTTCGCGCTTTTGCAGTGCTTTTGATAATTGTCTTATCTTTTTTCGCAAGTATAGCGGCGGCAGCGCCCCTCAAAGTTGCGATTTTTGATGTGCAAACCACGAACCAGGAACTCGATCTGTTGGCGAGGGACCTGACGAGCATGCTAAGGACCTGCCTGACGGCGGAAGCGGGCTTTACCATCCTCGACCGCAAGATATTGGCAGAATTTCTGGCGCTCAATGAGTTGGACCAGAAAAGCAATCTGGAAAACGTGCTCAACATCGGCGCCCGGCTGGAACTCGATGCCGTAGTAACGGGAACAGTGGAAAAACGCGCCTCCGTCTTGTTGATTAATTACCGGATGGTGGGCGTTCGCCAAAAGCGGGCCCTTTTTTCCCAGCAGGTAAGGTCCCTTGGCGACACTAACCTGGCAAGTGAAATGGCTGTTCTCGGGAAGGCCGTGGCTACCTCCATAGCCAACATGGGCAGCAAGGCGGAACTTCCTCCGGCTTTGCTGCCCCCGATCAATGTACGCGTCATCGCTAGCACCGGGCAGATGCAATTAAGCTGGGAAGCTCCCCTCACCTACCGGCCCACTGCGTATGACGTTTATCGGGCGACATCCAAGGAGGGCCCTTTTGCCAAGATAGCGCAGGTAAAAAATCCCGCCTATCAGGACCGTAGTATGGAGCAAAAAGTTGCCTCCTACTATTATAAGATCAGGGCGTACAACGAAGACGGTTTTTCCAGCGAAGATTCGGCCCTTGTTTTTGCCGAGCCGGTCTTTGCGCCTTATCCGCCGATTATTTTTAAGGCGGAAAGCCACATCAAGAGCATTCAAATTACCTGGACCGCAAATCCTCTTGGCACTGCCTCGCGCTTGCGTGGATACAAGCTTTACCGCGCCGAGAGCCAGTCTGGTCCCTTTAAAGAGGTGGCCAATATACAAGCGGGCAAAGCCGCCGATGCTGATGCGACTGCCGCCCCCGATAAACTGCCCAAGCTAAACTTCACCGATAAGGGCCTCAATGACGGTGGGACTTATTATTACAAGATAACCGCCTATGATGAGAGAAACCTGGAAAGCGACTATTCTACTCCCTTGCGGGGCTTTACGACACCGCCGCTAAGCGATGTCATTGCTCAGAGTGACTTGCTCAGAGAAGTCAGGCTCTCCTGGGCGGCTATAGAGGCGGCTGACGTTCAGGGCTACAATGTTTACCGCAGCACCACAGAAAAGGAAGGCTTTACGAAGATAGCAAGGGTCGGGAAAGCCCCCCCGCCCGGCGAAACAAGGATACAGTACCGGGATCGGGAGGCGCAGGCCGATATGGTTCGTTATTACTACCGCATAACGGCTTTTGAAACCCCCGAGCTGGAAACGGCGCCCGGCGTAATCGTTTCCGCGCAAACCAAAGGGAAGCCTCTGGCGCCCAAGGACGTAAAAGCCGTAAGCGGCTTGGTGAAGAGGGTGGAAATTGCCTGGACCCCGAGCACTGCCGAGGAGGTGGAAGGCTATAACTTATACGGATCGCAGCAAAACGACGGAGAGTTCGTGCTGATTAAAAAGCTGATTGGACGGAATAATGGCAAGTATCTCGATGAGGAGCGGGGGAGCGCCAAGCTTGAAGACAATGGCGCCTACTATTATCGTCTTGCTTCCTACAACGTGGTTGGTGCGGAAAGCCCCTTTGTCGCCGTGACGGCAAAAACGAAACCCCGGCCCGCGGCGCCCGGGGGATTGAAGGCGGAGACCACAAAACTCAGGGAAGCATCCCTTTCCTGGCAAGCCAACCCCGAGAGCGATATCTCTGCTTACCACGTGTGGCGCAGTGATGCCGAGGGCGGCGGATTCAAGGAGCTGGCCAAGATCGTCATGGGTGTTGCGCATAGGGACGGGAACCTTAAGGACGGCGCGACCTATCATTACAAGCTCCAGGCCGAAGACCGTGACGGTCTCTTAAGCGACTTTTCCGATACCCTGGCCGTGAAGGCGAAATCCCGTCCCCGCAGCCCGGCGGGATTGTCGGGAGATATTCACAGTGGTTCGGTCTACCTAAAGTGGGCGGCAACGCCGGATATCGACCATTACGAAGTATATGAAAAAAAGCCGGCCGGCGGCAGGGAAAAGATCATGGAGGTCCAGGCGGCGGTCTTTAACGAGCAGGCCCCCGCGAAGGGGAAAGGCAAGACCTATGTGGTCATTGCTGTCGATAAAGATGGCCTGGAAAGCGATCCCAGCCAGGAAATAACCCTGAAAAGAAAGTGAAGCGTGCGTAGGAGGGTAGGGGAGGGGTGGTGCGTTAGAATCGCGTGACGCGCAAGAAGCGGGGACATGCTGAGGAAGCCTGCATCCTCTTCCCGATATCAGGAGGCAGTTTATGGCTATGGCATCGAGCATCATGTTGCGGTTAATAAAGAAACAGTTGCTGTTCGCGTTTTTCTACCCCTCAAGGGGGCACGGAAAAGAGCGGCAGAAAACAATTTCACGAAAGCAATTATCCCGGTTAGCCGGTTTAGGGCTCTCGCTATTGGCGTTCGGCGTTGTCCAAGGCTGTACGGTGGTGACCAAGGACACGGTCATTGCACCACAAATCAGGTCTCTCTTCGAAGGAACTTACAAGGTGGACCCCTATATGGAGGCCCATCGCCCGGTAACGGTGGCGATCTTGCCTTTTCTGGATCGCTCGGGAAGAAAGCAAGGAGCGGTGGAGGTCCGCAAGGGCTTTTACAATCACTTCAGCTCCCTTCCCTTCCAAAACATGCAGATGCAACGGGTGGACAATCTATTGGCGAAGGCCGATCTCAGCGATATGGAGGCCCTCTACAAGGCGACGCCCCAGGAGCTTGGCAAGATTCTTAACGTAGATGCCGTGATCTTCGGAGAGATCTCCAACTTTGACAAGCTGTTCGCCGTCATGTACTCGCAAGTGTCCGTGGGTGCCGAAATCAAGATGTACGATACCAAGACGGGAAACTTCCTCTGGAGCGGGAAGCACACGACATATATACGGGAAGGCGGCCTTTCCGTGACGCCCGTGGGAATAATCGCCACGGTGGTGGCTACGTCGATGAACTTACGGGATATCCAACTGCTCCGGGCCTGCGACGATCTCTTCCGGGACATGGTCAAGACTATCCCGGTGCCCACCGCCGCCGAGGCGTTACGCTTGCCTGTCATCGCCCTCCTCACGCAGGACAGCAAGAACCTGCCTAAGAAGGCGGGCGACGAAATCAAGGTGGTCATCCAGGGGACACCGAAGATGCAGGCCTATTTTGATATCGGCGAATTCAAGAAGCACGTGGACATGAAGGAGCAGGAGTCGGGCTGGTATCTGGGCGTCTATAAGGTCTTGCCCGGCGATAACGTCACTCAGGCCCTGCTGACAGGGTATCTCGCCGACGATGCGGGCAACCGGACGCCTTGGGTCGATGCCCTGGGCACGGTGACCATCGATACCACCCCGCCGGAAAAAGTAAAGAATTTGGCGGTGGTGGGGAGAAACAACCTGGTGTTGCTTAATTGGGAGAAGGCCAGGACCGCCGATCTTGCCGGGTACCGTATATATCGCAGCGCCACGCCCCTTTCCGGCTTTCAGGAGGCTGGCAAGAGCGAGCTCAACGAGTGGCGCGACGAGCAGGCGCAGAACAGCCAGAAATATTACTATAACGTGATTGCTCTGGACAGGGCGGGAAACGAAAGTGAGAAATCGGATACCCTGACCGGCATGCCCATGGCCCCCGGTCCCACCCCTGTGGCCGGTCCCATTGAGGCCGACACCACGTGGTATGCCGGCGCCAGCCCATATATCATCGAACAGGGCGTGCTGGTCCGGGACAAGGCGACGCTTACCATCGAGCCGGGAACGGAGGTTCGCTCCCGAGGCGCCGGCCTGGTCATCGAGGGGCAGGTCAAGGCCCGGGGTACCGGGGAAAACCTGATTGTCTTCGCTGCCGCCTTGGAGGGCAAGGAATGGGAGGGGATCAGTTTCAAGGGTGTCAAGGAAAAAGAAAATTACCTGACGCATCTGCGGATCACCGGCGCCCGGACCGCCATTGCCTGTGAATCATCGTCCCCGCATGTGGAAGACGCCGAATTAACCGGTAATACGCGGGCCCTGAAGATTTCCGGGGCCTTTTCCAAACCCGAAGTGCGGCGCAGCACGATTCACAAGAACCTGGAGGGGGCCGTCTTGATCGACGCGGGCGCCAAACCGCTGCTGGAGGAAAACAAAATTGTCGATAATCAGCAGGAAGGTGTGGTGATTGACGCGGCTGAACCGACCCTGCAAAAAAACGCCATCATGAGGAATCAGGGAGGCGGTATCAAGATCCATAACAGCAACGCCGTTATCAGGGAAAACAAGCTCCTCGATAACCGGCCCCTGGATATGCAGGCTGATCTGACAGGCACGCCGGTCAATGCCCTGGATAACTGGTGGGGCAGCGTCAACGGTCTGGACATTCTTTCCCATATCAGGGGCCGTATAAATATTGCGCAAATTCTGGACGGCGAGCCGCCCGCGGGCAAGACGAAGCCGCTGCCCATCCTGGTGTCTCAGCTGGGCGGGGTTATCGAGAAGGATTCCCTCCTTATTATGGCCAACAGTCCCTACAGGGTTGCCGGAGATGTGACCGTCACGGCGGGAGCGACCCTCTATATTGAGCAGGGGGTTAACATCCTCTATGACCAGGGACGCGCCGTCAATGTCGAAGATGGGGGGATTGTCGCAAAGGGGACTGCGGAATGGCCGATTGTCTTTACCGCCGCCGCTAAATCGCCCCTGCCCGGCTTTTATGCCGCCGCCGCCCGTTTTACAAAGGCGACACAGGTGGTGAGCACCTTCAGCTATTGCGTCGTCAGTTATGCCGAGACGGCCTTTGACATCCACCACGGGGCGCCGGAGATTTCCTATTGCCTGGTGGCCCATAACTCCCAAAGCGGCATCTTCTGCCGCAACGACGCGGCCCCGAAGGTCACCTACAGCACTTTCCAGGACAACCGGGGCGAGGGTGCGGTGAAGAGCGTCGGCATGTCCAAACCCATCCTGAACAACAACAATTTCCTTGGCAATGCCTTTGCCGTGCAGGCCTTTTCATCCCTTTGCCTCGATGCCAGCAATAACTGGTGGGGCAGCGCCCCGCCGGACGAGAATTACATCTTCAAGACCAGTGAGGACAGCATCAACATCAAACCCTGGCTGGAGAAACCCGAGGAGAAGGCATTCAAGGAGTAAAAGCTACCGGTGCGTTATTGCACCGGTAATTTAATCTCTTAGGGTATAATTCCCCGCCGCTTGCGGCGAAAAAGTGTTATATTTGTGTATGCCCGAAAGCAAATACATACACAAATCTCATAACGTATCGGTAATATTGTATCATTATGT
>Ga0082335_1001108_pt1 | contig 61106 bp, 87 predicted proteins | sample Subgrocontami58m_FD_72375 | JGI IMG/M metagenome (GOLD analysis project Ga0082335, IMG submission 72375) | Subsurface groundwater microbial communities from S. Glens Falls, New York, USA - GMW37 contaminated, 5.8 m (SPADES assembly) (version 2) ... | reverse complement strand
CGGACTACGGGCATGGGTCAAGAAGAAAGCCAGTGAACCGGGCACGGAGGCCCAATCCGCTGGCCGCTGGATTGTTGGTAGGCGCGATTGGACTCGAACCAAAAAATGACCGCCTTGAGGGTCACACAGGGGCATTTTAACACGGTCTCCAGTCGGATCGCTCGTCGGGTTATCCCCTTGGCACCCCCAGATTCCCGCAATTTGTCCCCGGAATATGTCCCCGGGAGGCCGCGATGACGATACCGCTTCACACCTTTGTCTACGGGGGTTCGGAATACATGGCCTATCCGCAGAATCCTCCGGCCGGAACCCGATGGTTGGAGGAGAACGCGAAGCGCTTTCTCTACGCTCCCGCGCACATCATCAGGGAAGCCGTCCCGTACACGTTCGACGGAATTCCTACCCGCGGCGCCGGGATCTATTTCCTACTGGCCGACGATGCCATCGTGTACGTCGGGCTGGCGAACTGCCTTCACCGCCGCATTCCAGACCACAATAGGATCGGCCGAACGTTCAATCGCTTCTGGTGCTTCGGCGGCATCCTAGAAATGTACTTGGCTGACATCGAAGCGTTCTACATCCACACGCTGCGACCGCCATTAAACAAAAAATATCCGGCGTACTTCGACGACATAGAGCCGTTCATCGAAAGCGCGTTGAAGGGCACATTGGAGTATCCGAATGTTTAATACCCTTCGACTCAGCAATACTCTGTCTCTAGGCTGTCCATGAGCCCGGACGAGCCCCTCGTCGTGCTGGAGGAACGCGAATACGCCGCCAGCAATCGCCTGCGCGTGCTCCTCACCGCCCTCCTCGTTTCCTGCGCTTGGGCGGCCTGGCTCTCGATCGAGCGCGTCGACCATGGCGTGCAGGTCGCGCGCCTCGAGCATCGGATCGGCGAGCGTTGCGATCCGCCGGCGCCGGGCGAGATCGTCGTCGGCAGCCGTCCCAAGGCGGCTAATCGCCCGATCTGCGAGCGGCTCGTTGTCGAACCGATGCGACCCATCAAGAAAGGAAAGACCGGATGAAACGAGATCCCCTGCGCGAGCCGATCAAGGTCCTCGTGCCCGACATGCCCACGGCCGACGAGATCGCCCCGTATCTCGCCGAGATCGACGAATCGCGCTGGTACACGAATTTCGGGCAATGCGAGCAGCGCCTGCGCGCCGCGCTCTCCAAGCAGCTGGATGGAGCCGAGATCGTGACCTTCTCGAATGCTACCGCGGCGCTTGAATGCGCCCTTGTCTCCCTGGGCCTGCGCCGCGGCTCGCGCGTCCTCTGCCCAGCCTTCACTTTCCCGGCCACGGCCACCGCGATCGTGCGCGCCGGTCTCATCCCGGTCTGGGCCGATGTTGATCCGGGGACCTGGTGCCTGACGCCGCAGATCGCTGTCGAGGCCTGGAACCGGCACCCGTTCGATGCCGTCGTGCCGGTGTGCGCCTTCGGCGCCGCGCTCGACCTGGTCGCCTGGGCGGCATTCGAAGTGCGCGCCGGTGCTCCGGCGATCATCGATGCAGCCGCCGCTTTCGGCAACCAGTCGGCGCCGCACGGGATGCCGCCGACCTGCTTCTCGATGCACGCGACGAAATCCTTGGGCGCGGGCGAGGGCGGTTTCATCTTGACCTTCAATTCCGACTGGGCCGAGGTCCTGCGCGCGATCTCGAACTTCGGTTTCGCGCTGGATCGAACCGCCTCGGATCGCGGTGGCACGAACGCGAAGCTCTCCGAGTATCACGCTGCGGTCGGGCTCGCCTCGCTCGCACGCTGGCCACAGATCGCGGAGCGCCGCATCGCGCTCGCGCGAATGTATCGGGCCGGGCTCTGGCAGTGCGTGCCGCAAGACCCGGTGCTACAGGTGCGCCCTGACTTGGACATCCGCACGACCTTCGAGACCCTGCTGCCCGCAGGCACCGATGTCGACGCAATTGCCGCAGCACTCACCGCCGATGGCATCGAGACGCGCCGCTGGTACTACCCGCCGCTCTACAAGCATCCGGCCTTCGCGCACTTCGGACCGGAACCCGATCTTCCGGCGACACGCGAGATCAGCTCGCGCCTGCTCGGGCTTCCGTTTCACACCGGCTTGACCGAGGAGGACATCGAGCGGGTGTGCGTGACGCTTGCGCGCGCGCTGGAGCAGTCCGAATCGACCGACTACCTGATAGGAGCGCCGTGATGCCAAAGGTCCAGACCCAGCGCCTGCAATTCGTCGACGGCCGCAACTGGGGTTTCGACAAGTCCGTCCGCATCCACGATACGGCGAACCTGATCGGCAGCATCGAGGTCGGCGAGAACACGAGAATCGATGGCTTCGTGACGATCACGGGCCGCGTGAAGATCGGGCGGAACTGCCACATCGCGACCGGCGCGTCGATCTTCGGCTCCGGCGGTGTCGTGATCGGCGATCACTGCGGCATCTCTGCCGGCGTCCAGATATTCACGGGAACAGACGATCCACGCTCCGACATGCTCGGCCTGCACACTGAGAACGAGCTCCACGCCTACAAACTCTCCGGTTCGATCCTGATCGGGAATTACGTGGTGATCGGCGCGAACTCGGTCGTCATCCCTGCGAATGGGAATGTCATCCGGATCGACGACGAGGCCGTGATCGGCGCGCTGACGCTCGTCAAGGGATGGGTTCCGGCGCGCGCGATCTACGGCGGGATTCCGGGGCGCGTGATGGGGCAGAGAACGCCGCTGCGGTATGCGAAAGAGGCTCACGTGCATGAAGGAGAACCAACATGAAATCACCAGCCAACAACCTTGCTGCGATGCTCGTTCGCTCGGCGCGCGTCTTCCCGAACCTGCCGGCTGTCGCCGTCGGAACGGATGCCTTCTACACCTACGGCGAAATGGCGCGCCGCGTCGAGCGGATCGCAGCGATGCTGCGCGAGAGCCTGGAAATCGGAGCGCGCGTCCTGATCGTTTCCGAGAACTCGCTGCGCTATCTGGAGGCGCTCTACGCCTGCTGGCACGCCGGGATGATCGCCGTCCCGGTCAACGCGAAGCTCCACGAGAAGGAGGTCATAGGAATCGGTGAGGCGTGCGGCGCAGAGTTCTTCTTCACGAGTCAGGCGTGGTTCGACAGACTGCGCGCGACATCGGATTGGAGCGCGCGCTACTTCGGCTGCGTGATCGGCGGAGTAGGCCACGAGGCTGAGGCGATCGAACCGTTTGAGAAGCGCGCCGAACTCCCGATCGAACCCGTCTCGCTCGACGATCCAGCATGGCTCTTCTTCACGTCTGGCACGACGGGCAAGCCGAAGGCGGCGACGCTCACCCACGGAAACCTGCGCGCGATGTGCCTCGCGTTTCTCGCCGACGTGCTACCGGTCGAGCCTGGCGACGCGATGATCCACGCCGCGCCGCTCTCCCACGGCTCCGGGCTCTATGCGCTCCCGCACGTCATGAAGGCGGCCTGCAACGTCGTCCTGTCCGGCGGAAAGTTCGACCCGGAAGAGACGCGCGAACTGCTCCATGAATGGAACGGGAGCTGCACGTTCGGGCCGCCGACGATCATCAACAGGGTCGTCGAGTTGGCGGAAAACGCCCCGGTCGACGGGTTGAAGAGCGTGATCTTCGCCGGTGCGCCGCTCTACGTCACGGACCTTGCGCGCGCCTGGGACGCGCTGGACGGTCGGGTCACGCAAATCTATGGCCAGGGAGAGTCGCCGTGCACAATCACGAGCATGACGCAGGCCATGTACGAAGACGCGCTCATGTTCTCGGATAATCGGCGCCTTGCATCGGTCGGCGTCGCGCAGGCGGGGATCGAGATCAAGATCGCGGAGAACGGAGAGGTGCTCGTGCGCGGGCCGACCGTGATGAAGGGCTACTGGCGAAGCGAGGTATCGACGGCCTTCGCGTTCGATTCGGATCAATTTCTCCGCACTGGCGACGCCGGCTCCCTCGACCCAGACGGCTTCCTCACCCTCCACGACCGCATCAAGGATTGCATCATCACTGGCGGCTCGAACGTCTATCCGCGCGAGGTCGAGGAGGTGCTCTTGAAGCATCCGGCGGTGCGCGAGGTCTCCGTTATCGGCCGGCCGAGCGCCGAATGGGGAGAGGAAATCGTCGCCTGCGTCGTCGCAAAGCCCGACGGTCTCCTCGATCTCGCCGACATCCGCGCGCGTCTGATCGAGGAGCTGGACGCGCTGTGCCTTGCCAACATCGCGCGATTCAAGCGGCCGAAGGAATACGTTTTCCTGCCCAGTCTGCCGCGCTCAGGCTACGACAAGACGTTGAAGAGCGAGTTGCGGAAGCTCGTCACCGAGACTACAGGGAGCGACGCATGAGCACGCAGATCGAGCAGGCCGCCGTGATGGACGCGCAGAACGACGCCGCGATTCCCGAGCAGCCGAAGCCACAAAGCCCGATGACGCGCGTCGAGAACGTCGCCATCGAGCGTTTCGAGGCGCTGTGCTACCGCCGGCAGCCGGAGACCGCGAGCGTCGAGCTGCTGCACATCGTCAACCTGCTGCGCGCCGGGGCGGAGTTCATCGGCTACAGCCTGGGCAATCCGGCGCAGGAGGCGCTCCTCTACTCGCGCCTCGCCGCAGCGGTGAGCGCGCTCTTCGCCGATCCGGATTTCCAGTTGTCCGAGGACGGATTCCGGAAGCTTGCCGTGCAGCACGCCGCGATCGAGGCGATCTTCGAGACCTCGGTTTTCGAGACCGCCGACCACCTGGTTCCCGCCCTCGTCACGAATCCCGCCGAGCGCGATCCGGCCAAGCTGCGCTTCGATGACAACCGGGCAAAGGCGAAATTCCTGCTCCTGTACTGCCTCGCCTCGCCCCTTGGGATGGCGCTGGACGATCTCTTCCGGGACGAGCGAGTCGCGCGGCTGTGCCTGCCGCTTTTCCTCGGCATGCTCTCGCATACCGTGGTGCTGAACCCGGCTGCGCACGAGCAGCGGGAGCGCCTGCTCGGCTTGGGACCGCTTTTCGAACACATGGACGTGGACGCCGGGCTCCTGCCCGCGCTATCGGATGCGTTCATGTACGCGAGCTACGGTGTCCGCGAGGACCGCCACCAAATCAAGCGCTCTTTCTCGCGCATGCTGGCGCGATCCATGGCGCGGGCCGCATCGCCGGTCAAGCTTCCGAAGAAGCGCCCTCGCCCCGATCTGGCGGGGGGCAAGCCGACCGTCCTTCTCTGCCTGGAGCACTTCTCGTCCTTCCATGCCATGTACCGCTGCTATGCGCCCTCGGTCGCGCAGCTCCGGGGGCGCTTCCGGCTGGTCGCCTGCATCCGTGCTTCGATGTTGGACGACAAGGCGCGGGAACTCTTCGACGATTTCCTATGGCTCCCGGAGGGCGACGTCATCCTCTCCGACCTCGTGCGCCGGATCGCCGAGCGCGCTCCGGATGCCATCTACTACCCCTCAATCGGCATGGCGCTCTGGTGGGTCGCGCTTTGCCAGATGCGGCTCGCGCCCCTCCAGATCATGACCCTCGGCCACCCGGCGACCACCGGCGGCACCGAGATCGACTACGTGATCGCCGACGGCGGTTCAGCCGACGATGCGACCCTTTTCACCGAGCGGGTCGTCAGGCTCCCGGTGCAGAGCTACGAGTTCGCCCGGCGCGACGACACGCCCTGGAGCAAGGAGCGAGAGCCGATCCGCTTGAACCCGGACCCGATCATCGTCGCGGTGCCGGCCATGGTGGCGAAGTTGAACGTGCCGTTCCTGCGCACGCTTCGCCGCATCAAGGAGCGCGCCGCGCGCAAGGTGATCTATCACTTCTTCCCGAACCAGATCGGGCTCTGGCACTGGCAGGCAAGAAAGGCGCTGCTGCGCTGGTTCGATGACGCCGTCGTCTATCCCCGCACCGACTACCCGACCTATCTCGCGCGCCTGGCGAACTGCGATCTGCACTTCTCGGCCTTCCCCTTCGGCAACACGAACGGGAATATCGACTCCATGCTGGTCGGGCTGCCGCTTCTGGTGAAGACCGGGCCGGAGCCGCACGAGAGCTACGACGGGCTCATGCTCGAGGCGATCGGCCTGCGCGATTGGATCGCGGAGTCGGCCGAGGATTACGAGACGCTCGCGTTGCTGCTCGTCAACTACGATGCGGAGCGGATCGCCGCAGCCGAGGCGGTGCGCGCGGCCGACATCATGGGGACGTTTTTCGGCCCGCGGCGCGGACCGGCAGCCGGTGCGTTCGGGCGGGCGTTCTGGTACCTTTACGAGCGTCACGAGGCGCTGCAGGGACGGTCCGATCCGATCGAATGGACGGAATTCACGCCCGATGGATCGGACGCTCGCGAAGGCCCGTCCAGCTGACAAGAGAGAGACACCATGGACATTTTCTCAGCCGATTCCCTGACGTACACGTACGAGCCGCCGATACCAGCGCTGCTGCAGATCATCGGAGGCACGGTGTTCGACTGGCCGCTCACGCCGGTGCCGCACTACGAGCATGTGCTCGACTTCGGGTTGCGCGAGGAGGGTCAAACCGTCGTCCTCACCAATGGCGGCACCGAGTACCTCTTCGCGCCCTCAGACCATGCGCCGCTGTTCTTCTCGAACATGCTTTTCTCCGATCTCGGCAACGGCGACACGGCTATGATGCTGAAGACTGGCGCCTATGGCGATGCATACGAGTATGCCGTCTGGCTCATGTCCGACATTCCGGAGCACCGGGCGCAGTATGTGCTGCGCGAGCTTCCGCCGGACGCCGGCGACGCTGCGGAAGGCGGCAAGCCATGAAATTCGAGATCGCCCTCGTCCGCGCCCAGCATCAGGCGCTCGGCTTTCCGCTGCGCGCCTGCCCAGGAGAAGGCCAGGATCCGAGCGAGGACATCCCGGCCCTGGAACTGATGAGCCGCCGCCGTGCCGTGCGCACCGCGACCGATGCGCTGATCGAACACGGCCTGATGGGCGGCGACCTTCCCGCGCTCTCGGTGCAGATCGGCTGCGCGATGACAGCAGTCGCCGGAAGCTGCGCTCAGGTCGGCATGGAGCCCTCGATCTCGGACTTCCTCGATGCTGCCCGAGAGCTCGTCGCCGACGCTCGTATCGTCTGGGACAAGGGCGTCCACCTGAAGGAGTGGGAGCAGGCCCGGATCGGCGCCGCGATGATCGAGATCGTCTGCCACGGGATCGCGGCCACGCTCGGCATCCCCTACCAGCAGGTTTTCGAGTCCCTGCATCGGCGCTTCGTCGCGCAGGAGCTGGAACCGGACATGGCCGAGATTCGCGCGATCCTGCGGCGCGCCGGGCACGAGGCGCCCGAGCCTGGCCCGAGCGACACTGAGCCGACGGCCATCGTCCCTCCCCCGCAGGCGGCATGATATGCGCCAAGCCGAACCCTGGAATTCAGAGGTCCGCCAGGTCGCCTTCCTGCTGCCGCTGGAGAGGCCGCACCGCATCCCGGCCGGGTCGGTCGTCCTCGTCAGCGCCGAATTCCTCGCTGATCTACGGGCCGTCCCGGGCTCGGAGCGCGCCATCGCAGACCTGACGATCTCTCCGCTTGGTCACTACCTCAGCTACGCCTTCTGGATCGCGCGCGCGGTGCCCGCGCAGGCGTCCTCGGCGGTCGTGGTCCCGTGCCCGGAGTGCGCGCGCAAGGTCGGTGTCTCGGTGTGCACGCGCTGCGGCGGGACGCGGCGCCTCGTGCATGCTGTTGCGGACGCACCGGAGATCGGGCGGAGGATGGCGATGCGGGCGCGGGAAGCGTTCAATCTCGCAGAAAACGACCATGAGGAGAAGACCTTATGAGCATCGACGCGCGAGAGCTTGCAACCAAAGCCGCCAAGCTGATCAGCGATATTCTTGAAGATGGCGGAGCGCATATTGCCGATACGAAGCTAGACATCGATTGTGATGGCTACCCGCTCAATATCGAGCGCTTTCCCACGCGCTGGAAGGATACAGACACAGTTGCAATTACGATCAGACTGCGTGTCCAGCGCGTCCGTTCCGCATGAGCAAAGCCTTCGACGCTTGGCGCCGCTGGGTCGCAGACCAGCGTAACCGCCCGATCTACGAGACCGGATTCGGCGACGTGGCATGCGCACTCTGTGGCGCTATTGTTGACCTGGACGGAAAGACCGGCCACGAACCGGATTGTCCGTATCTGCTGATGACGAAGGAGCTTGGAAGATGAATCGCCGCAGCTTCCTGCAATCCATCCTCGCCGCCGGAGTTGCTCCATGGGTGTGCACGAAGGCTGGCGTGCTTATGCCGGTACGGCAGATCCTCGCGCCTGGGGCCGGAATTCTGATCTCCGAGGGAGGGGTCTTTACACGAGGCTTCTCGTTCGAATCCGATGGGACGCTGACCTTGACGACTGACGCAACAAGCGAAGCGTTTGTCCTCGGCGGACGAATTCGCGCGTTCTGGAGGGACTATGCCGTGCAGCCGAGAGAAGTTACGGTGTCCTTCGAGCGACAGGCTCAGGCTGCGTGATCGCCCATCCGCAGATACCCACGTAGCCTCCGCGCCGCGCCCTCCCCAGAACGCCCATAAAAAGGCCGGGAAGGCTACCGGCGAAACTGGGCAACCCTCCCGGAAAACCGCTCGGAGACCAGCCAGCCCCGAGCGTAGCCCCTGCCGATCTTGCGCCGGATTGGTGAAGCCGCGCGCCGCGCCCTACTGCCAGCGCCACTCGACCCACTCGCGCGAGCCTCCCGCGGCCTGGATCCGGTCCGGCCGGTAGCCGATGCGGGCCAACTCCTCGAGGGAGCAGACGTGGCTCTGGCGGCTGTCGAGGATGGCCTGGCCGCCGTTGATCTCGACCTGCAGCACGGCGTGGTAGTTGTCCGGCGGCGGGACGGTGGGCTCGACGTAGCAGCAGGCGATGCGCAGGCGCTCGATCGGCCAGCCGAGCGCCTGGAGCCGTGCGATCTTCTCCAGCACGTAATCGATTCAGATCCCGCCCTTCGTTGTAATCCGCTCCCACCAGCCGGGATCGAGACCGCGGTCGGCGTTTGGCACATAGGGGAGTGCATCGACCTCGTCGTTGACGCTGTCCAAGTCGGAGCGGTCCGGGTAGGTCATCTGTCGCCTCCGCACTCGGCGCGCGCCGGGTTTCGAGCGCAGTATTCCTCGTAGCCGGTGGGCGGCTGTACCTGATCACCATTCACCGAATGCAGCGGGGAAGGCGCGCAGCCGGCGAGCGCGGCCGCGAGCAGCACCGACAGGATCATGATCCTCGTCACGGCAGCAACCCCTTGCCAGCGGCGAGGAGCCCGAGGCGAAGGGCGACCCCCTGCGCGTCGAGCACGACCGGGGAGCACTTCACGTGGACATCCGTTGGCACGCCGGAGGCAACGCGCAGGCGCGCCGATCGCGCGGCCTGGATCGCCGAGAATGCCCCGACGACATGCGCGGCCGCTGGCCTGTTGCCGAGCCACGTCTGCATTGCGCGCCAGCAGGCGGCACCGACCGCGTCGCCGTCGGCGTCGGCCTGTTTCGCGGCGGTGTCGAGATCCGCGGCCGCGACGTTGGCGAGGCTCGACAGCGGGGACTGCGCAGCGCTCTGCTCCCCGGGTGACGTCTGGGTAGGCACGCCGGCGCAGCCAGCGAGCGCGAGAACCGCAGCGATGATGAGAAAGAGGAAGCTCTGCAATCGTTTCATGGTCTGGTTCCTTTCTGAGCGGCCTCCGTGGGCGCTGGCGCGAGCTGGGAGGCCTGAACGGCCGCGCGCCTTTCTTCGGTCCACACCGTGCGCCCGCCTTTGTTGATGAGCGAGTCGCCGGCGTATCCGGTCTTGAGGCCAGAGAGAATGACAAGACCCCAGCCGATGAATTCGCCTCCCCCGGTGACGAAGAGGCCCGAGGCAACCTCTCCGGCGCACCAGGAGACGATGCCGAACACGGCGAGCATCGTGCGACGGGGATTCTGGCGGAACATGTAGTCGACGAGGCTTCCGGAGATTTCCTCGGCGAGCCAGCGCCGGAGGTAGTTGACGAGCATCCCGAACACGGCTCCGATGAGAAGCGCGTAGAAGATCTGCGCCTGCTGCGTGCTCGGATAGGCGAGGAGGAAGGTGATGAGCGAGCCTCCCGTCCCTGCAGCGATGGTGGTCTGCACGGTCATGATTGCGCCTCCTCTGACTTGGGTTCGGATTTGGCAACGCCCGCGGTGTAGGTCGGCGCGCCATCCGGTGCGAAATGCGCGGTCAGGACGTTGCGGCGCCCGCGCGGGTCGACCGAGTAATGCACCCACGTCCCTTCCTGGATCACCTGATCGAAAACGAGATCAGAAGCCTCGATCGCGCGCACGATCTCAAGCGGCGTCCCGAACTCGCGGCAGACGAAGTCCGCGGCATATCCCAGGAGGTGCGCTGAATGGGGCGAACCGCGTACAAGCGCGTTCAGGCGCGGGCAGCGGTAGCCGCTATTGACGTGGATCGGCAGGCCGCCGAGCAGGGTTCGGACCTCCTCAAGACCCGCGGCAAGCAGTTTCAGATTCTCGATCACGGCGAGGTGCGGATGCAGGTTGTCGATCCCGTTGCGAAGCGCGACATCGGACTCGGTCAGCTCCTCCAGCGCGAAATGCTCGGTCAGGTTCATTTGATCGTCTCCGCGATTCGACGCAGCGCGTCGTGGTAGAAAATGATGGCGAGATAGCCGAGGAATGCGATTACGGCCCACACCGTCGCGCTCTCGATCACCTTCTTTCGCAGCGCCTTGCGATCGATCTGGGCCTCGATCAGCGTGTCGATGAACGCGAGCTTCTTTCGCAGCATCTCGGGCTCGCCTGCAGCATCGAGCACCTTCTGCTCGGCCTCGACGTGCTCCCGAAAATCGACTTCCTTGAATTCCCGAAGCTCGTTCGAAGTCGTATTGATCTTCGACCAGAGCGCATCTACCCCGGAGGCGAGCTGCTGCAGGGTGCCGAGCAGCAGGGCGTTAAACTCGTGCCCCTCGGAAATCTTCCTCATCGCCTCCAGTGCCCGTTGCGCGTCCACGCTGACCCCTCCTTCGTTTTGTTTTTCGCCGCCCATTGTGGATTCCCAGCAGGCCCGTCAGCCGCCGAGCAGCCTGTACCAGTTTCCGGTCGACCACGCCTCGTACAAGGCCAGTTTCCCGCCGGCGTGGGCGACCGCAGCATCCGCGCTCCCGTCGTTGATCTTGTCTCCGCTCGACGGGAAGACGTTCATCGAAGTCCCTGTCGCGTTGTAGACGAAGCGCCTCAGCCCGATGCCCCAGGGAGGAAGTTTCACGGAGTCGCCGCCGGCGCCGACCGTGGCGACTCGGCAACGCGTGCCAGTGAGAAGCACGGCGCTCGCCTGACCACCGCCGGAGTACGCAGTGATTCCGTCCTGCACTGCGAACGGCGCGCCGAGGCGCCCCTCGAAGTTGCGCAGATCGGAGATCCGATTCGCCGCGCTCGCCGTGTCGCCGTACTGCGAATAGACGCGGGCGAGCACCATCGCGCCGGTCGGGAGGCCGGTGGGGTCGTAGGTGTTTGCAGAGGGGTAGGCGTCCAGCGCGATACCGTTCGCATCGAACCAGGTCTTCACGGCCGCGGCCGCGGTGCCGGTGAGGATACCGACCGCGGGACCGCCGACCCCGACGTAGGCGTAGACGATGTCCTGGCGCCCGTAGCCCGATGTTCCTGGAACCGTGTCCAGCGTCAACGCCGCGCTCTGATAGGTCGTGCGGTTGATGTCGTCGGACAGGAACACCTCACCGTCGACGTTCGCGATGTTCGGGTACTGCCACGCATTGGCGAGCCCGGCGTCGTAGTCCGGATTGAGGTGGGCGCCATCTCCGCTCGCGCGGCCGTCGAGGGCGAGTGTGAACGGGTAGGAGCCGAGATTCGGCCATGTGACCTTGCAGCCGAAGATAGCCTGCGATCCGATCATGGCGTAGAACAGTCCCTGATAGCGCACCGCCTGGACGAGCGCGCGCAGGCTCGCGACCTCGCTTCGCAGCGCGAGTACGTCTTCGACTATGCCTGGCATGGATCACCTCCTTCGGCTTTCTGCTCGATGGGCTTGGACAGGGCCTCGAGCTGGCGCTCGGCCTCCTCGAGCCTACGCATGCGGGCCGCCATCGTGCGATCGAGCGCGGTGATCGTTGCGCGCGCGGTGGAAGCCTGGCCGCTCAGGTACTCGTCCGCGGACGCATCCCCGGTAGGCGCACCCACCGCCTCGATCTTCGTTTCCTCCATGATCCGCTGCACCTGAAGGTTGGCGATGTTGCCCTTGAGGGCCTGAATGGTGGCCTCGAGCACTGCGCGCTGGTCGACTGGCATTTTCTGTTCTCCTGTGGTTTATGCGCGGATCGGAACACCGCTGAAGCCCGTATCGGCTACCACGTGTGCCTCCGCAAGTAAATGTTGTTCCAGATCACGTCGTCCGTGCTGTACTGGAATTTGATGCTCGAATCGTTGTTCGTGATCTGGCCGAGGTCGATCCCTCCTGCGACCGTGAGAGCTCCGGCGTCGGTGAGGTTCATGATCTCGGTCGTGCCAGCGTTGTTGACGATCGCGAAGGCGGTCGTGCTGACTTGCAGCGTCTTGAGGTTGCCACCGCTTCCGCGTAGTTTGAGCGTGCTCGCGCTCGTGAGATCGACGTTTGCGAAGGTCGCCGCCGCCGGCGTGCCGGTTCCAATCGCAGCGGGGCTCGCCCAATCCTTTCCGTCTAGCAGGTCTACGTTGAGGTTCGCGACCTTAGTGGTCGAAGACACGGACATCGGAGCCCCGGACGCAACGCTCAATGTCAACTGTCCAGTGATCTCCGCGATAGCATCGATCTTGGTCTGTCCTGCCCACAATGCCAAACCGCCCGCTTGCGTGTTGTAAAAGACCCCGCCGAACGCAGACGCATGTGTGGCGACGCCGTGTATTCCGTATCCGCCGCTGAACGAGACGAATCCCAGCAGGCCTGCATCCGAGACGCTGCCACTGGTGCGCGAGCCGATTACGCTTGCAGACAACCCACCGCTGGTGACCAAACCAGTCGCGAGAATGCTTCCGGAAGTGGATATATCACCTGCGAAAGTTCCCGTCGCTGCAGAGAGCTCCCCGGCGAATGTGGCTGTCCCATCGGCCTTGAGGACGAATTTCGCGACGCCGGAAGCGGCGCCAACGATCCCGTTGGTTGTGATCGCGACTCCCGTCCCCCCCGTGAGATTACCGGAATTGTCCCACGTGATCGTGCCGACCTTGATCCCTGCGCCTGACGAGGCTTGGATCGCGATGACTCCGGCGAGCGTATCGGAGGCGTTGCGATTCAGCTTGTCCGATAGGCCGGCGAGCGCAGCGGCCGCGGTCCCGGACACTCCTCCGATCGTGCTCCCGGATGTGATCACCGTATCCGCGCCGATCGTCAGATCGGTGCCGTCGAACACGAGCGCTTTCGAACTGCCACCGCCGAAAGTGAAGGTGCCGTTCGCGCGGATGTCGATCGCGCTGTGGCTCTTCAAGAACGAACCCGTCCCCGTCGCGTCAAGATCGAGCCAGGAGAGCCCATCGAAGCTGAGGATCTTCTGCGTGCGGATCACACCGCCCCGGATCTGCGTGAGGGACGGATCGATGGTGGGCGTCACGGCCCCGGTAATGTCACGGTGCCAGTCAAGGAAATTGACCTCGCCGACCAGGCTGATGCGGTCGGCCCCAATCAGCGCGTCCTCGGGCGTGAGGATGATCGAGGCGAGCACGTTGTCCCCAGATACGGCGAACCTGAGCTGGCGCTCGGCGTGAGCAAGGCGCGTGGCGAGGTCGTTGATCGTGGCGAGGACATCGATCGGCGGTGCGTTCGGCGTGCCCGGTGGCAATCCGGTCGCGGAACCGCCGGAAGAGAGCTGCACCCCGAAGAGCGGCTGGCCGATAACGGGAGCGGTCATCGCGGCCCTCCCCAGGTGGGCAGGATGAGCCGCGAGCGCAGCCAGCCATCCGTCGTGCGCAACCCCGTGCAGGCAACGAAGTAGACGATGTCCCCTGACGGAATATCGATGACGTGGCTCATCGATCCGCTCCAGACTCCTGGACTTGTCGCCGATTGCGTGAGCGCGCTCGCCGGGAAGACGATCGACTCCGATCCCGCGGCTGGGGCTGGGCAGAAATAGAAGGTCTTCCCGTCGGCGCTGATCGGTGCAGTACCTTCTCGCCCGCGCGAGCAGCCGGAAAGTTGAAAGGAGCCGCCGGATTCAAGCGCGGTGCCCCACTGGATGATCTCGTAGCCGCCGGAGCCGTCGAGGATCACCCCGAGCCTGGACGATGGATCGGAGCGTCGATCATCCCAGGAGATCTGGGCCCAGTTGAGCGCGTGCGCGGTTACGGGGTCCGCATCAAACGGTGGGTCGAAGACGAGCCCGGTCGCGTCAAACGACGTGCAGCGGCGCCAGGCGCTCGAATCGTACTGCGCCCAGAACATCGCCGCGTTGTCGACGCTCGTATCGAAGGGATGGTCCGCGGTCCGGAGCACGATCCGCGAGCGCGTCGAGCCCGCGAGGATCGTCTCGGTCGTGTTCGGCGGGACGTTGCTTGCCGCGATGATGTGGGCTGAGCCGATGGTAAGCGTCGTCCCGGTGCCCCCGGAGACGATGTCAAGGGAGTTCGGCGCCGAGGACGGGAAGTGCGCCCACATGATGAGCATGTCGTTCGGCGCGCTCGTGATCGCCTCGTTGTACGTGAGCTCGACCTCGATTCCCGTCGCGCGGCCGTCGGAATCGGTTGATGTCCAGATCGTCATGCTATCGGGCGCCGGCAGCGAAGCGCTCCCCGCGGTGAGCAGCTCGTCGATCGTCATGACCGAGATCGTCGCCGTTGTCCACGCGCTTGATGCCCCGACCCAGGTGACCGCCTTCACGCGGATCGAGTACGTGGCCGGGGTCAGGTTGGCGAATTCGTATCTGCGCTGGCGGCTCTGCGCACCGAACGTCCAAACCCCGGTCGAGCCGACCGAGAACTCGACGACGTAGTCCGATACGCGCGCATCGAGCACCGGGTTGAAGGTACAGACGACCTTGGACGAATAGGCGCCATCCGGCCCCCGGACGAGGATCTGGTAGAGCAGGAGGCTGCTTGGCGCCGCGGTGGCGAACGGATCGGGGAGGTTCGTGTTTGGCGCGAAATCGTAGAGCGTGGCCATGCCGGCATTCCAGGAGTAGCAGCTCGAGGCCTCCTCCTGGAAGACGAGATCGACGCCCCCCTCGCTTGCCATCGTCCAGTGCGTGCAGGTAAAGAGCTTGCCAAGACCTCCGTTCAACGTGTCCCAGCCGAGTGCGGCGATGCTGATGTAGCGGTTGTCGCCGACCTGGGTTGCAAAGGCCGTCAGCTTCGCCGGGAAATCGATCGTCATTCCCTGGCGCGACTTCTCGAGGTGGATCTTCGCGATGCGCTGAGCGCGGATGACGTCGGTCGTGAATGGGAGCTGAATGTTCTGCAGCACCTGGCCGCCGTCGTCCGCCGCATAGGATGCGTTCAGGACCGGGGGAAAGCTCGTCCCTTGCCACATCTTGGACGGATCGCAAAAGACGCCCGACACCCCGTTGTACATCTCGCGCAGCGGCGCGTCCGGGCGCACCTTGATCGAGTCGCGCAGATCCGATTCGGTGAGCGCTCCGGCGGTCGGTGTCCGGTACGACCCTGCGTAGAGCATGTACACGCCCTGGCTGTAGACGAGCATCCCGGCGCCGGCGGAAAGAAGGTCGGTGAGGATCTGCTCCGGCGGCTGGCCGGTGTCCACCGTCCCATCGACCGTGTAGCGCTTCTGGGTGCCGCCGCCTGACTTGTCCACCGTGCCGCCAGTGCCGGCGACAGTGACGTTGACGGGAATCGTGAAGGTGTTCGGGCCCGTGATCGTGGCGACGTGCGAGCCGTTGATGTCCGGCGTGCTCCCGGAGTGCCCGGCGATCGTCACGGTGTCCCCGGTTGCGAAGTTCGGGATGTAGGTGAGACAGGTCAGCTCCGTCGGGTTGGCGACCGATGAGGAAACGAGATCGATCGCGGAGAGCGAAACATCCTCGTCGGCGACATTGGCCGCCGTCGTGAACGTGCCGGCGTCGTCGATCTCCCAGGAGAAGCACCCCAGACCGTCGACGTCGGCGAGGTAGTCCCGCACGCAGAGCGCCCAGTTGTTCGACCAGGCGCAAGTCGTGACCGTGCCGCCCGTGCCGCCGGTGGTGAGATCGATCCCGGCATCGTAGCGCTCGAGCGTGAACTGGTTCGCGGCCGGTGTCGTGCCGATCGAATAGTAGCCGTCGACGGCCGGGTCGGAGCCGGTGTGCCCCTTCACGTAGACGCGCGCGCCGACGGAAAGCCCGTGGGCGCCCGTGGTCACGAATACGCCTGGCGTGCCGCTTGAGGATGTGGCGATGTCTACACCGGCGTCGCGCGGATCGTAGAGGAGCTTCCCCTTGAGCACGGCGGCCAACTGCGTGATGCCGGTTGTCCAGACGTTGGGATCGAAGTGGAATTTCGCCGCGAGATAGGTCTGGCCGCCCCCGACATGGGTCGAATCCCAGTCCGTCGGATAGACCGCGTTGATCATCGAGTCGACCGCCTGGTGCGGTGTTCCGAGATGGCTGACGATCGAATAATCGGCGGGCGGGAAAGAGGAGTCCGATGAGGGAAGCGACCCGAAGTAGATCGTCTGCACGGAATCGGACTGGTGATCGGCGAGCGGGATGACGAGATAGAGGTCATCGTTCGACATGCCGGCGGTTGCGCCGGGCGTGAGCGTGTAGGTCAGCGTGTTGGCGGTGCCGGCCGCGGCGGCGACCTGCAGGGTCGGCGAGATCGAGACCGCGGCCACGGCGTTCACCGAATCGTCTGTCACCGCCGTCGTATCGGCCTGCACGGTGTAGGTCTGCGCGTCGCCGGTGATCGTGAAGGTCGTCCCTGACGTGATCGTCAGGTCGAGCGTTCCGAGCGGCTGCTCGCTGATCAGCCCGGTGACGTAGATGATGGAGTCGCCCACCGCACCGGCCTGGAGCAGGGTCGTCGCGATGTCGACCGCCGCCGGTGACGTGCCGGGCCCGACGCCGGTTGCGGCCATAACCATGGGGCCGGAGACGAGAACCGTGCCGTAGACCCACCGGCGGGTCGCCACGGCCGATCGGATGACCTCGGCCCGGTTCTGCGCCTGTGCGGCGAAGTTCGGGACGTTTGGACGGAAGAGGACCCCGGAGAGGGTGCTCAGCGCAAACGAAGCACCCACCTGCATGAGCGTGGCGGTCGAGATGCCGAAGATCGTAGAGCCTGCCGCGGCCGCGCCGCCCGCGCTGACGAAGCCCGCCTCCAGCGCCGCGGCCGCGCCCTCCTCGGTTGCGAGAAATTCCGCTGCGAATGCCGCTTCGCTGGCACCGGCATCAGGCATCAGCCGATCCTCCAGGCAATCCGACAGTCGCGCCTCGGCCGAAAGAGCAGGCCATGCGTGCCGGTGAAGGCAACATCGGTGCCCAGGCACACCGCGGCGACGTCCGTCAGCGCGCGCTCCGGCCCCAACGGAATCGAGATCAGGAGGAGATCGGCGCGGCCCGCGCGCGCGACAGCTATCGGATCGCCCAGTTCGGCACGAAACGCGGCTTCCAAGCCACCGGGGCCGATCAGCAATTCGGCCGAGGCCTGGTCGGAGTAGACCCCGCGCCTGCCGGCGAATCGATCGATTCCGGTGACCGCGAACACGACATCCGCGGCGAAGGTGACGCAGTCGACACGGCCCCAGGCGAATGGCGCGTGCCGGTAGCGCTCGATGACCTCGGTCAGGCGCTCGGGCCAGTCCTCACGCCTCATTGACGCCCCCAGATGATCTCGCGCTTCACGGTCTGCTCGACGTACTCGAAGAACTTGTCCGTCGGGTAGCGCGATTGCTGGTCGGCCCCGTTCCAGAAGCGCGATCTGGGACGCTGCCAGTCGGCAAGGGGCGACTCGGCGGTCGCCGTGATGGTGGCCGTGGCGCCGAGCTCGATCTGCATGGTGTCGATTCGGCCCTTGAAGATGAGCACGGGAGAGATGAGAACACCGTACTCGGAGTTGAGTGCAGCGAACCACACGCTCGCCGCTCGCCGCTTGTAGTACGCCGGAACGAGCGCCACCGCGATCGTGTCGGGATCGATTCCGGAGAGCTGCATGGAGAGGTTGTAGGCCTGCAGGTCACCCCCCTCGGAGATGGGCTCGATCTTTCCGACCTCGCCCACCCCTTTCCACAGGTAGGAGTTCCAGGACATCGTGTAGCCGGCGTTGCAGAAGCGCTTCGTGCCTCCGGAGAACTCGAACTGCGCGAACACGACACCCGGCACGTTCGAGTCGGCGATTGCAGCAGTAACAGCCGGGAGGAGCGCGCGGCTCATCCGAGGTCCTCGAACGCGGTGAAGGAGAACGGCGCGAGCATGCCCCCGGAGAAGCCCCATTTTGCGGACTCGTCATCGGAGAGCAGCATCTTCGCGCTCGCCTTGGATGTCGTGACGTTCGACCCGTTCACGGGTGAGGCGCGCATCGGTGCATCAAGGGAGAGCGAGACATTCGCGCCGTTGCCGGTCGCATCGGCGATGAGCATGCGCAGTTCCGAGACGACCGGGGAATTCGAATCTGTCGTGAACTGCACGTAGTCCCCGGCCTTCAGCGTGCCGGTCCAGCCGGAGGTGACAAGTGAACTCCCGGACTGGTTCGCTCCGCTCACGGCGACCGTGCCGGTATAGACCCCACGCGGGGTCTCGTGCGACAGATCCCAGAGATAGAACCGGTTCGCCGAGCCGCGCAGGGACGCAAGGAATGCGGCCATCAGGCGCTGATCGGCGCGGCTCCCGGCCTCGAAAACACCTTCGGCGATCCAGCGCGTGCCGGGGAGCTCGGTGGTCTGCGTCTGCTTGTTCAGGGGGCTGGTGAAGCGCTGCGTGTTCGAACTCGGGCGAAACGAGAACGAGGTGAAGGAAAGCGCCGAGAAGCTCGGGAACGTGATGATCGACATCAGTTCGTCCTCCGGATCGGACCGTTCCTGCGCAGGTCGGAGAGGACCGCGGTGTAGGCATCGGTCTTGATCTTCTGAGCGAGCGCCCCGAGCTTGGCGACGGCGGCATCATCGGCGCCGCGGTTGTCGAAGTACTGGTTGATGGACACGGTACCGTACTGGCCGTCGCCCGCGGCATTCGCACCTGCCGGGATGATTGCCTCACCCTTGTGCACGAATGCGAGCATGTCGCGTGGGACGTAGGGCGTGCCGACATCGAACTTCGGGATCATGGCGCCGACCAGGTTGGCGACGAAGTTGCCGCCGGCGCTTCCTGGACCGAAGAGCCGCTGCGCGAAGTTCTGCGCGAGGATGTCGGCCATTGACTTGATGACGCTCCTCGCGAAGTTCTTGAAGGCATCGGACCAGCTCGAGGTGCGCGTGATGATGTCCGAGCCCATGGTGGCGAAGGCGCTTTGCACGGAGTCCCGCGCTTGGATCATGTACTTCGAATACTCCTGCGCGCCCTCCAGGCCTATCTGCCCCATCGCCTTCTCGTGCTGCACGGCGAGGCGTTCGAGTTCCGCGTACAGGCGCTGCAGTTCGGCCGGATCCTGGAGATTGCCGGGCAGCGCTTGAATGGCGCGGATTCGCTCCTGGACGGCGGCGACCTCGATCGCGTTGCGCCGCTTCTCCAGTTCCGCCTCCATCTGGACCTGCTGCGTCTTGCTGATCTGCCTTGTCTCGAATGCGACCTTGACCGCGGTTTCCTCAACGGCGATCTCGGCAAGGGCACGCTGCTTCTGCTGCTCGGTGATCTGCTCGCCGACCTTGCGTAGCTTCTCGGCCTTCTCCTGCTCGATCTGCACGATCCGCGCCGCAGCGATCTGGGCGCGGGCATCCTGCGCGCCGTAGGCCCGGGCCTCGGCTTCGGCGATCTCGCGCGCCTTGGCGATTCGAGCGTCGTAGTCGAACTTGAGCGCCTCCTCCTCTTTCACGAGCGAGGCGATCCTGCCGTTGAAAGCATTCTGGTTGAGCTGCAGCTCAGCATCGAAGGCCTTCTTCTGGACCGCGAAGCGCTCGTTGCTCCCGGCGCGCGTCAGCGCGATCTTCGACTGCCAGAATTTCGCCTCCTGCTCGAGCGGGTACTTGACGAACGATTCGCCTTCCTCGAGAGCGAACTTCTGCGAGGCGAGCTTCATCTGCTCGAGCTGCGTCTCCCAGGCCTTGACGAGGTCGTAGGAGGGTTTCGGGACGTAGGTCTTCCCGCCCCCGCCTCCGCCGCTGCCATCGTCGGGAGATCCGGGCGCGGGCGGCAGGCCGCCGACCTTCCCGGATGACGTGCGGCCCTGCTGCTGGGCGTTGATCTTCTCCCAGGCACGGAGGATGGCCATGATCGGGCTCGAACTCTCGGCCCAGGCTTCCTTCAATTTGTTGGCAACATCGAGCCATTTCTGCGTCCAGGAGACGATCGTCCCGCCCTTCTCCCCGACCCAGTTTCCGAGACGCGTCAACTGCGGCATCAAGGCCTGGCCGATCGTGTTGCTCACGCCAAGGGCGACATCCTTGATGTCGGACATCGCCTTATGGAACTCGCGCGAGCGCGTGACTTGGTCCTGCTCACCGAGCCCGAGCTTGTCGGCCTTCTCGCGCGCCTCCTCCATGACCTGATTGTTCAGGCGCAGGATGTCGGTGAATTGCGCCCAGCTTCGGCCGGTCATCTCGGAAGCGGCGAGATTGCGGTCCATGCCCTCCCGGTATTCGAGCAGCGCTTTGCGGGCGTTCTCGATCAACTGCGCGCCGTTCAGGTACTGTCCGTTCGCGTCGCGTGTCACGAGGCCGAGCTGGTGCATGCGGTCCTCGTTCGTGCGGACCTGCAGCGTCATGCGCTGGAGGACGCCGACGTAGGAGTCGGTGCCGACGCCAATGTCGTCGAGACCGATCTTGAGGGCCGCGGCCTCCTTCGTGCTCACGCCCAAGGTAGCGGCCAAGCGGCCGAGCTCGACGTTCAGCTTCTCGGAGGACTCGACGGTCGCTTCGAAGAAGTGCTTGGCTCCCTCCCAGGAGAGCCATGCGGTGCCGATCTCTCGGATGCGATTGACGAGCCTCTCACCGGCGAGGCCGATGGAGTTGAGCTTTTCGGAGGCGTTCTTCGAAAAACTGGAGAACTGATTCTGCAGCTCGGTGATCGCGGCGACGACCTCGTCGATCCGCGCGCCGATACTGACTTCAGCCCTGTTTGGTCCTTGCGCCACGGTTCACCTGCACTTGCAGCCCGGCTGCGGCGAAGGCTTCGACGACCTCGCCCAGGCTCTGCGTCGGCCGCTGCGAAGATGCGCGCTCGCCGGAGCCCTTCTCACCGGGTGCACCGAGGAGCGCAGCGAGGGCGACCCGGATGGGCGGGAATCGCCGCCAGTGCTCGCACAGTTCGTAGAAGCGCGGCAGATCGAAGTCATCGACATACTCCCAGGTCCAGCCGGTTTCGCAGATGATCAGGCCGTAGAGTTCCCCCCAGGTGAGCCGCTCGGCTCCCCCGCGCTATCCGCCTTCCCCTTCATGGCCGAGATCGAAAGCACGGCATCGATCACGCGCGGGAAGTTGCCGAAATCGATCGCCTCCTCGACCTCCTCGATCTTCATCTGCGGGTAGTTGCGGGAGATCGCGGCGTGCGCCACCTTGGCCACCGCGGCGAACTGCTCCGCCGTCGGCATGGCGCCGTCCTTCATCTGGCCGATGGCGGACAGGTCATCACCGATCGCCTTGATCTTGGCGAAGGAGAGCGGCGGGATCTTGTATTCACGGCCTCCCATCTCGACCCACTGGCCGCCGCGGTCGGTGCTCGGCTGAACGCGCTCAGGTGGTACGGGTACTGCAGGTGCGGTCATGGCTGGTTTTGTCCTTTAGAGTTATGGGTCCGCCGGGTCGCGCGCCTGTTATTCGTCGAGCGAAAGCGTGCCCAGGGTGTTGGAGGCGTCGGCGAACGCCGAGAAGCTGAAGTCCGGGATCATGAAGTCCTCGAGCTTCGTGGCAAGGGTCAACTGGCTGCTCATGCAGGCGTTCAAGGTCAGCGTGAGCACCTTGGAGTTGTAGCTCCCGTAGAGCACCGCCATGAACTGCGGCGCCGAGCCAATCGGGAGGTTCGTCAGCGTGATCGTCTGGCCGTTGCCGGAATCGGTGTAGGTGTAGCCGATCTTGACGTTGGAGGCCTCCAGCGCGTTGTTGAACGTGTAGACGCCGGTCGTCTCGTTGCAGGAGTAGTTGCCGCCGCCGACCGGGGTATTGGCCACCCGGGCGAGGATCTGGCCGTTCGCAGCGATGACGACGCCCAGGTCCGTGATGACGCCGTTGTGTGTGATCGTCGCCGCGTTCCCGGAGATCGTGTGCGCCTCGTCGACGACCGCGATCGTGCGCCCCGCGGTGAGCGAGGATTCACCGAAGAAGAGGTCGTTGAACCCTTGAGCGTTCAGTTGCGCGAACTGGGCTTTTCCGGTGATCTTGGCCGTACCGCGGCCGACGGCGACCGGGAACTGGTAGCCCGACATCAGTTCCTTCGTCGTGTACGCGATGTCGACCGATACGCCCTGCAGGCCGCCGAAGTGCACCGGGGTCGGATTCGTGGCGCTCTTCCTGCCGTAGAGCTGTCCTGCGCCGAATGTGTATTGCATGATGGACCTCCTTGGTTATGGGACGAGGATCTCGATCGGCACGATCGCGACTTCCGTATCCCCGAGCAGCCCTTCGGATGTTTCGATTTCACCCTCGATCCAGCAGTGGGAGACGAGTCCGCCGAGCGTGCACACCGCATCGCCCTTGCTGTCGGTGGCATCGGGGGCGAGCGCGCCGTCCACGGCGTCGAGGATCGGATTGAGCGTCGAGGCTGGTGTCTCGCTTGGCAGCATCGAGGCGTTCGTCTTCACGTAGATGTAGAGCCTCGCCCCGAGCTTCCACTGCGTCGGCAGACCGCGGCGCTGGATCGTCGATTGGCCACCCTGCGTCTGCCCGAGATACGGGCACTCCTCGGCCTGCACGGTCTCCCAGTCCCGCAGCTTGCGTTCGGCAACGATGAAGGTCTTCGTGCCGCCGGCATCGACAAGCCCGGCGAAGCGCGCGAAGAGCGCGGCGTAGACGGCTTCCCGGGTCTTGTTCATCCGAACACCGATTCGGTGGCGGCGAGACGAATGGCGGCCGTGGCCGAGGCCTCGCGCTCCCTGAGAACCGAGCGCAGGAATGAGCGCTCCGGCAGGTTCATCATCATCTGGTGCGCGTGTACCGTGACGCGCTTGGGCTCTTTCAGGGCACGGCCCCAGGCCATCTTGATGGTGCGCAGATGTTCCCGGACGTCGACCTTGCCCTTGAAGCCGTACTCGTGGGCGTGGGCGTAGGCGACGTTGGTGCCGATCACGGCTTCGACGACATCACCTGTCAGCTTGACCTCGCGGTTGATCGAGCGCCGCAGCGTGCCGGTGCGAACGTGCAGCACCTGGCCGGAAAGCTTCAGGCCCTTCACATCGCGCTGGACTTCGATCGAGATCCGGGCGAGCGTCGTGACCAGACGCTGAATCAGCCGCACGCGAAAGCCGCGCAGCGAGGCGAGGACGGACTCGGTAGCGACGTTCACAATGAGCTTCATGCCGGCGCCTTTCCCTTCGCCTCGATCCTGAGCAGCACGTCGTGAAGCTGGCCAAGACGCTCGCGCAAGAGCTGCGCTTTCAGTTCGCAGAGCGTCATTGCGATGACTCTCGGACGGATTGCCGCAGCCGCCGCGATGGTCTCGGGGAGCGCCGCAAACGCATCTGCGTCCTCGCGTTTCGTGAATGCGCCGAGCAGGATGAATTCCTCGGAGGCAAGATCGAATCCCCAGACGCAGAGGAGCGTGGCCTGCTTCACACGGGCGCCCTCCGGTTGTACGGCCCGAGCAAGCCCTTCACCGCGGCGGTCATGTCGCGGTCGGTGTACGTGACGGTCTCACCGGCGAGGACGCGCGACTGCACGCCGATGTTGTCGCGCTGGCGCAGCTTCAACGCGACCATCTCGATGCAGGCTTGCTCGACCGCGGCTGGCACGTAGTCGTAGCTCATCGTGACGCTGAGCCCCTTGTCTGCCGCGGCGAAGGTGTAGATGCCGCCCGCGAAGTTGTACTGACCGGTGGTCGGCGTGCCAGCAACCAGTGCCAGCGCAACACCCGTCGTCGTGAAGACGACGCCGCGATCGGTAACGGCGAGCGAGGCTCCGTCGTTCCCGTTCGCGTCCGAGGTCGAGGGCGTGATCGTGTACGGGCTCGTCGCCGGTATGAGATCGGCCTCCGACGAAGAGAACCCGGCGGTATAGGACACGAGCACGTTGCGCCGGCCGCGCGTGAACACGTAGCCGAAGAGGTAGAGCATCGTGTCGTCGAACTGGTAGCCCGCTGCGATCGCATCCGCAGACGCGGCGATTGCGACGCCGTCCACGGAAAGAGATTCCACCGAGATGATCGGCGTGTTCGGCAGCATCTGGCGATCATTCCCGGTGCCATCGAACCTCGCACCCGTTGTGACCTGACGCCCGAAGCTGCGTGTGCAGAACTTCGTCACCTGGCCCGAGGCGCGCGTGACGAGCTGCGCGATCAGCGCGTCGGATTCCGTCTTCGATGACGGAATGCCGAGGTAGCTCTTCACGCGCGCGGTCGTGCTCAGGTCCATGGCCTCGCCTACCTGCGCGCGCCCTGCGCCTGCTGCGGCTGTTGGACGGGCTTCGGCTGCCGCGCCTTCTGCCAGTCGGCGAAGGCCTTGGTGCACTCGCGGACAAACCCGTGATCGGCCATCTGCGCTTCGAGGACGGCGGGCGCTTCGACGCAGCCGTCATCGCCAGTTTCCAGTTCGCGCCCTTCGATGGTGATGGCCCCGTAGCCGCGCGTGTCGGCGTAGCGGACATCGCTGTGGAACTTCGATTTTCCTGCCATGGCTGGTTTCTCCTATGTGGTTTTGAAAAGACGCGCCGGGCGGCGACGGATGTTTGGTTCGTTCGCTTCGCGCCGCCCGGTGTCTGTCATCGGCTACCTGCTACCGGCGGGATCAGCCGGCACCGATGTTCGTGATGATCCCCATCGAGGGCGGGAAGTAGTGCTGCAGCACGCCGTCGAAGTACACGCCGAACCCGCGGACACGCGTCGTGATGGGCCAGTTGATCTGGAAATAGTCCTGGCGCAGACGTTTCTGCATCACGTTCGTGACGTTGGACATCGGGTAGGGCAACTGCTGACTCGTGAAGAGCACCGTCCCGGGTGGCACGTTCGGATGCAGCCGGATCGGGATCTCGGCCGGGCCACCCATCGTGAACGGATTGAGGTAACTCTTGACGGACACACCGCCGACAACACCGGCCTGGTCGACCTGGAACACGAACCGCTGGGCCGCTGCGGTCGCCCCGGTGAGGACGTGCCGGCGCAGGTATTTCATCTCCTGCGAGCTGACCCAGATCGTATCGGGCCCGAGCCGATAGTTGTCCCAGAAGGACTGCAGCGCCGTATCGAACTCGGTGATGCCGCCTGCACCATCGGAGGTGAGCGGCGTTCCCGTGCCGGCGTTGCCCGTCGCCTGGACGACCCTGTAGGAGTTGAGCGAGGAGTTCGAGCACATCGTCAGCAGACCGTCGTAGATCCTCGAATCCTGCGAGTAGTCGGTCGCTGCGAGGGCGTTGAAGTTGCCGATGCCCGGAGATGCGGGAGCCGCGTTGCCGGTGGCCGTGGCGGTGATCTGCACCGAGTTGATGGTCGTGATCGCGCCCAAGGTCAGGTTGCCCGAGGCGACACCCCAGAACCAGGCGTAGGCGAAGGCCCCGGCCTTGGCGGTCACCGTGGCGTTGATGACGTGCGTGTTCGCGGTCCCGCTCACGTTGGCGGTGGTCACGTTCGCCTGCGTCGAGGCAATCGCGGTTCCGCCGTTGCAGGTATCGGTCGTGCCGTCGCCGTTCGTGCGCGTGTAGGTCTGCACGACGCCGCCGGTGAGCGAGGCGCGGTAGTAGCCGTCGGCGGTCAGCGCGACGACGCCCACGCCGTAGGAGGTGTCCTCTAGGAGCGACCCGCCGGTATTCGCCTGCGTCAGCACGGCGTTCGCGGTCGTGCCCAGGGCGAGCGACGTGTTGCCGGCGAGGTCGCAGAACTCCTCGCCGATCATGACAGCTTTCAGGAGGTTGGCGACGGCGAGCTCGTCCAGATCCTGGAACCCTTCGGCGGCGCGCTCGGCCTTGAACGAAACGGTCTGATCGAGGCCCATTTCCTTGTAGACCGCGGTGTAGTCGGCCGTGGTGTCGGTCGAGATGCCGCCGCGCCGGCCTTCGACGAGGCCGAGGGAATATCGGGCGCTGTTGACGCCGGTCACGGCGCGCCAGTTCGCCTGAATGCCACCCTTGCCGGAGACGCGCGGGATGACGTTCCGCAGTGGGGTGATCACCGGGAAGAGCAGTTTCGCCGGGGCCTCGAGATCGTAGGCGGTGATACCGCTCGTCGCGCTCGCAGCCTGCGTATAGGCCTTGAGCAGAGCGGCGGAGGGATTGCCTTGCGCTTCCTTGATCAGCCGGAGAGTATCGGCCGAGACTTGAGCAGCGTTTTGCATGGTAGCTCCTTCATGGGGAGCGGCACGTGCGCCTCCCGGCGCAAGCGATGCCGCGTGCCGTCGCCTCCCGGCGAGGGCGGGTCTATCAGGGGTTGGAGGTTGATCGGAGTGCCCATGTCGTGCGTGGCCGCGCTATTCGGCTGCGGCCGTAATCGGTTTCTTCCAGCTCTTGCGGATGGCTGTGGCGACCTCGTCGACCGTTCCGTCTTTCTTCTTGATCGGCTCGACTTCGTCGCCTGCCTCGGGATCGTCCAGGTCCTGGCCCTTGGTGATCACGCGCAGCCGCGCCTTGGAGGGTGCCGGCTGGGCTTTCAGCATCTCGACATCCTTGCGGAGCGCTTCGGCTGTAGCGGTGAGGTCGGCGACCGTCTTCTTCAGGGCCGCGTTCTCCTCGTCGCGCTTGGCGAGTTCGCCGGCATCGAGCTTTCCAGCACCAGCATCGCTGCCTTCGCCACCAGCAGCGTTGCAAGTCGCGCCCATGGCCTTGGCAAGGTCGTGCATCTTCTGCACGTGTTTCAGCGAGGCGGCGACGTGGGTCGCCTCCGCTTTCTTCAGCCGCTTGACGAGGCCCCGGGCCTGCTCGGCCATTGCCATGACGGGCGCGACGGTGTCGGGCGTCTCTTTGCCCTCGTTCATCTCGTCGACTTCCTCCTGCGTCATATCGACGAGGATCTGGCACAGATCGGCGCAGGCGGCATTGAGACGCGTCCCGATGTCCGAACCATCGTCCTCGACCATCGCCTCGTACTCCACCGACTCGGCGAGGTAGTCGAGGGATTGGATCAGCTCGCCGAGGCGGCCGCAGTTGTAGAGGCCCTTGCGCAACTCCGAGGTCGTCATCGCCTTTTCGCTCGCCGCGGGCGGCCCATCCTTGTCGATCTTCGCTTTCCAGGCGGAAACGATCTTCGACTTGATGGCCTTGGCATCCTCCGCGCTGTACTTGCTCGCGTTCTTCGCCTTGTTGATGTAGTTCCAGGCGGCGCGGATGTGGGCCTCGGTGTCGATCGGGTACTTCTTGTTCTTCTCGTCGGCGAATTTCACGTTGCCGTACTTGGCCTTTCCCTCCTTGGGACTCGTGTCCTCGCGGGCGGCGACCTTGCGCAGTTCGGCGCGCGCGGCCTTGGAGAATTCGGAAGTCTGTTCCTGCGTCATGGCCGAGGTATCGGCATGGCCAGCGGCCTTCGCAAGCTCGAGCGCGCGCGCCGTGACGCTTTCGTCGGTGATCCCGGCGACCTCGTCCCGCAGCGCGAGGCTCGCATCCTCGATGTGCGTCTTCCAGGCGTCGGCGCCCTCTTCGCCTGCGGCCTTGGCGAGATCGCGCGCGCGCCGCGCGACTGTCTTGGGGTCGGGGGCGTCCGGGTCCAGGGCTTGGATCAGCGCCTTGGTGACGTCGCCGATCGTCATCTTGCGGGCTGACAGGAACGCCGAGAAGGCCACCAGCTCCTCGGGAGATCCAACTGTGACATCGATCACCGGACCGGCTTCAGCTTCGGCCTTGTCGGCGGCCTGCCCGTCCTCGTAGCGTTTGCGCAGCGTCGCGTCGGATTCGGCGGCCAGGGCCTCGATCTTCTCGCCCTTGGCGACGAGGTAAGCGATGGCATCCTTGCGCTCGTAACCGGACTCGGAGGCCGCGCCAGGGGTGGTTCCGGTGTCGCCCGCATCGACAGGTGCCTTGAATTCGCGCTTCTCGACCGCGCCATCGGCCTTCACCACTTCGAAGAAGGTTGAAGTCGGCACGCACGGCCGGTCGACGAGACTGATCTCGGCCGGGTCGGCGGTGTAGCGGACCTTCTTCAGATCCAGGTCCTCCCACTTCTTCACGTAGGAGCCACCGATGGAGAACCCGGTATAGGTTCCGGTCAGCACTTTCTCCCATTCGCTGTCGTCCGTGACGTGGGCACAGACATCGATCGCGCGCTCGTCGTCGTGGAAGAGAAGGCCGTCCTTGGGCACGAGGATCCCGGCCGCGACATCCTTGTGCATGGCGCGCACGTTGCCCATCGATTTCCCCATGCTCGCTTCGGACTGGCTCGTCGACCACGCCTCGAAGAAGGGCTTCGAGGTGTCGTAGTCGAACACCTCGCCGACGCGGTCGGGGACCTCCTGAATCGCCCGGCCAAAGACGAGGCGCTTGGACTCGTCGACCTTGCTGATTGGCACGAAGACTGCGGCCCGCTCGGCACCCTGCGTCGCATTCGCGTTCATCGTCTGATCTCCTTCTTCGTTGTCCGGTGCCGCGTCGGATCGTTCGTCGGCGGCGCTTTTACGCTCTTTTCAGTGCGTTGTGAAGCACGATGTTTCCTTCTCCGCTATCCAGGAGGCGGCTGCGGAACCGGCCACGTACTGTGGTCCCAGCCTGCGAAGTGGTGAGCCCAGACAAGCGGAGGCGTCGGGAAGGTCACTTCGGAGTAGACGCCGCCTTCCAGTTTCGCGACGTAGATCGCATTCGCGGGTGGCGCGGCCGTTGTGAGGAAATCCACGACAACACCGCGCGTCGGCTCGACCCATGTGATCCCCTGCGCGGGGACTTGGTTGATGCCTGGCCAGGTCTCGGGCGTGATCGCCGAGACCGGCACGATGACGCGATAGATTGTTGGCTGCGACTGGGCGAACGCGAAGATTGACGCGAAAAGGAAAAGAATCGTGGCGAAGATTTTTCTCATCGTGCGCCTCCGTTCGCTTGCAGGTAGAAGCGATCGTCGTTCGCTGCCAGCCTGCGGTAGCTATCCAGCCACGCGACGCGACCAGGCATAAAAGCGTTGTCGAAAGCGATTGCTTGTACCTGTGTGGGGGATAGCGGGCTGGTCCACATCCTGATTCTTCTGACTGTCCCGACGAGGGCACTGAGGCCACCGGGATTTATCCCTACCGTCATCGTCGTTCCTACGTCCAGCGGCCCGTGTGATTCCCCGTTGGTATTCGGGTAATAGACGCCATTGAGGGAAAAGTAACAGCCGGAACTTCCGGGACCGATGGAAGTCGTGGAAAAAGAGGAAACCGTTCCATCGTTCGGAATTACCATGCTACCCGTGTTTGAACATCCGTAGAATTCAATGGCGTCCGACGTGTTGACGAGCACAGGAGTTATGTTGCTTCCACTCACCATGATGAAAAGCGGGCCGCCATTGGCCGTCAGTGAAGGCTGCGTCGTTACCACAGTGAATTTCCCTCCATCGAAGCGCTCTACGCCAGCAATCCAAGATACTGAGGCCTCTGCGTAATAACTGCCCACCGAAGGAACATTTCCAGCAGCCGGGTACTGGAGCAAGTCCATGTTCCTCGTCACCGCAACCGTCGTCGTCGCAATCGGAGAAGTCAGATAGGTCCCAGCCTCGTTCTGCACGTAATCGACCGCGATCTTGTCGCCACTCGCGACGATTCGAAATCCGACCGACGGGTTGGTCACGGTCTGCGCTGGGGTTGAGACGCGCGTGTAGGTAGAACTGTTGAGCAGGCTCGCGACATTTGTCCAGGTCGAGCCGCCGTCCTCGGTGAGATCAATTTCGCCAGTACAGGTCACGCACTTCACGAACGCGGATAGCCGCCTGGCTGCCGAACCCTCCGTGATCGATTGAAGAACGGTGGCATTCGCTCCGGTGGCCGTGATGAGCGAAGCGGAGCTTGCGGCACCGTCGATGCCGACCTGGTTCTTCGCCACGGTCGCATCCGTCGGCGTCCAGGCGACGTTCGTGAGATCTCGGTTCCAGAGCACCTCGTTCGTGCGCTGGCCTTCGACCAAGTAGCCGAACGGCCCCTTCGCATCTGCATATGACGAATTCGCGTTCGTGATCAGTGCGCCCGTGGCTTCGGTGACGACGTTGCTGGAGACGGTGTTGCCGTTAAGCGTCTTGAAGTATTTGATGCCGTCCACTCCGGCACCGTGCCACGGACTGGCAAGTACATTGCGACTGACGTATTCCCCAGGGGCTTGATTGGATTGTCCGGTGATGTTTTCTACCTGCGGGTGCCAGACAAGGATGTCGCCCGTCTGGTCGCCATTTGCCCCCCACGCCCCCCACCCGAAGCCCAAGGTATACGTGGGCGGAACTGCAAACGCGCTTGTTGCGTACCTTCTCCACGTTCCGTTTATGGTGATCGTCTGGACATTGGCGTAAGCCGTCGTGTACTGCACAGCCACTACGACGGAACCACCACTGGTGCTTTTCGCCCAGAACGAATGAATTGCAGTCCCACTATATTCTGGGAACGGGTCGCCCGCCACAGTTGCGCGAGAGTAGTCCGAGGCCGTAGTGCCGGCGCCGCGGTTCCACTGAACACGGACGGCTGTTTGGGTGCCATCTGGTGCAGCCGCATACGCAGGGGTCTTTACGGCGATACTTCCGGTTCCGCCGTTGTCTACACCCCATGAGGCGTCGGCCGGTGTTTCCGGATGGGTGATGTCGTTGTGTACTCGCCTCGCCCCCCGGAATCTCGCCTCACCCGAGAGCGCAGTGCGGACGATGCCTTCCCAGTCGGTGACTGGGGCGGTAGTGGCGCGGGTGAAGGTGGGAGTAGCGGAGCCGCGCGCGTACTCCGGGACGATCGAGTTCTGGAGGTCGAGGGAGAATCCGAGCAGCGGCAGGCAAGAGCGGGCGAAATATGTGCCGCCCGAGAACCAGACGTTGGCGGGCGTGCAACCGTTGGGTGTCGTGTAGGAGGACTGTGCGAGCCATTCCGCAGGCGGCGCGCGTGCTTGCTCAAACGCCGCTGCGTCGAAGGCGCGCGCGTCCTCGTCGGACGTCGACCAAGGCGCATCGGTGCCGAAATTGGCACCATCGACCGCAGGCCGCGCGTCGGCCACGAACGCGAGTAGCGCGAGTAGCGCGAGGACGAGGAGCCGGAGGAACGCGCGCATCGTTACAACCTCAGCTATAGAAGCTCATCGTGATGACGCAGGCCGTGGGCGAGATCACGGAGATCGAGATCACGCCAGTCGTGATGCGCCACGCGGCCGGGTTCAGCTCTGACGAGGACCCATTCGTGGTGTCCGCGCCCGGCACCGTCGCCGCCGCATTCGCCTTCGCGTAGAACGTGCAGTTCGCGGAGAAGAGCACCCAAGTGCTGCCCGCCGGGACGACCTGCGACTCCGCGACCGATGCAGCGAGCACTCGGGCATCGACGTAGGACGGGACCGGCCGGATGAGCGAGGAGAACTGCGAGTTCGTGCCGGGGAAGATGGTGAGCGGGTCGGGCGCCGTCTGCGCATCTCCGGCTCGCATGAGCCCGATGAGCACGCACAGCACCGAGAGCGCAAGGTAGGCGGCGAATGGATTCAGTCGTTTCAGCATTTCAATCTCCTCAGGCCATCGTGCGCCAGTTGATCGTGACGGTTCCGGTGAGCTTTGCAGCAGCATCGCCGCCGAGTGTCCAGGTGGCCGCAGCGTTCAGGTAGAGGGTATGCGCGTCGCCGGCTGCGATGATGAGCGGGACATTGCCTGTAGGGAGCGCTGTGGCCACGCTCGCCGTGCCGGTGCAATTCGCGGCGGTCTGCCCGGTGACGATGTTCTCGAACGTGCCGGTGCCATCGAGCACGGATACGCCACCCGTGGCGACGACGGTTCCGATTCCGACGTCCGGGGTGTCGGCGTTGATGTGACCCTCGGACTGCGTGATGCCTACCGACATGTAGGCCGACTCGACGATCTGCGAGCCCGCCGGGAACGTGTAGAGGAGCGTTCCGACCCCTTGCGCTGCGTTGCCAGTGATCGCCGGAAGGACAGTGGTTGCCGCAATCGTGAGGACCGTCTGGTGCGTGCGGCCGTCGCCATACTCCGCGGCCGTGATTCCGGCGCCGCCAACGGTTCCGGCACCAGCGCTTGATTTCACGCTCGTCACGGAAACTGCAGTGGCCGGCTGAAGCGCCGTGTCCGCTTTCGCACCCTGCGCCGAGGTCGCGTAGGCCGTGGTTGCAGTGGTAGCTGCGGTCCCGAGGCCGAGGCTGGAGCGCGCCGTCGCTGCGCTTGCAAGGTCCGAGAGATTGTTCGCCGCGAGGAGTGCGCGCGTATCGAGTTCGGCCGCCGCAGGATCGAGGAGCTGCCAGCCGTTCGCCTCCAGGATCGCGGCGTCGAAATCGGGGACGCCATCCATCGGCACGCCCGCGGTCCCGGCATAGGTGCGGCCGTTCACCACCATCGTAAGGCGATCCGGGTTCGGTAGCAGTCGTTTGCTCATCGCGGCTTCTCCTTCGGTCACGAAGGCGCGCCGACTTCCGCCGGCACGGCCTCCTGGTTCTCCAGGCGCTCAAGGCCCCGGACGTAGAGCGAAATGGCGTGTTCGGCGAGCATGTCTCCCGCTCGTTCCGGTGGCTCCTGCAGGCGCTCGGGCTCAACCGGATGCCGATACAGGCCGGCGAAGAACGGAACGCGCGTCACCGGGTCATCGAGGTTGCGATACGAGCGCAGCACCGCCTGCGAATCGCGCAGTGTGCAGGCGAGCTTCTCGAACCCCGGGCGCGGAGACCCGAACACGCAGACCTTCGCAACCCGCAGACCTGCGGTAATCAACATCGCTGCTGCGATCCAGGCTCGCGCGGCGCCCAGGCTGTGTCCGGTCAGAACGATCGGGCGCGAGCTGGAAAGGTACAGACCGAGTTCGGCCGCGACCTCGTTCATGCCTTCAAGGAATCCGCGGTGGCAGAATCCGAGTGTGGGATGTCGCACCGGCAGCCCGCGGAAATCGCGCTTCCAATCGATCACCGCACGCGAACCGCGGAAGGCGAGGACCTGCGCGCCGGAGAGTTCGCAGGCCGCAACCCAGACCTCGGCACCGTACCACCAGCGTTGCCATGTCGAGCCGTCGCCTGCGGCATACGTCGCAGCACAGAGGCGCGCGAGGGCGAGGTCGGATGGAAGAGTCATCGCGTCATTCGCCTTCGGTGAGCACTGGCAAAATGTCACACCTGCAACGCGGGTGCTTGGGGGGCCCGTCACCGGCACCATCCGGGAAATCTTCGTCCAGCCCGACGACGACGCCGTTCAATGGCTCGCACTCCTCGCAGGCATCCGAGGCGATCAGCCATTCCTTGCCTTCGACCTGGCCGGATTCTTTCCAGCCTTCGAGGTTGCCGGAGACGTGCGCGAACGCAAGCTCCGTGCGGGCGATCGTCATCGAGCGTTCGGGCGAGAACGCCGTGCTCCCCTCGATCGCATCGGCCAGGCTCTTGGGCGACGCACCGGTTTCCACCGCTTCGGAGACCAGGTTTTGCAGGTAGTCGCGCGTCGTCTCGGCGATCCCGGTGACGAGTTCGGCACCGCGTTTCTCGGCAAACGCGAGGGCGGCCTGATCGAGATGGCTCGTCATCGCCTCGCTCGTATCGATGCCGACTTTCGCGAGGCCGGTACGGCCACCCTGCGAGAACATGGCTGTGATCTCGGCGGAGAACGCTTCCACCGCGTCGACGGCGACCTGCTTTTCCTCCTCGTCGACGGATTGCATGAGCGCAGCGATTAAGTCGTCGGTCGCTCCCTTGCGGGCACCCTTTCTCGCGTAGGCGGCCGAGAGCGTCTTCGCGATCGATTTCGCGCCGCGCCGGAAGACTGCGTTAATAGCGGCAGCCACGGACTTCTCCACGCGCGCGACTGCGATCTCGACCGCCGTGCGCTTCGTGCTCGCACGTCGGGCCTTCCCGAGCGACTCCCCCAGGCGCTTCTCCGCACCTCCGGGCGGTTGTGCAGCGGCACCGGATGCGGGCTGCGCGGTTTCCTCGCCGGGCTTCGCCGGATTGGGCAGCGCCGGCGGAGGCGGCGGTGCTGGCCAGGCGCTCGCCCTCTGATCCTCGGTCAACGCGGGCTTCCCGAGATCGGTGCGCACTTCGTCGGGGGTGACGACCTTCTGCTGGACGTAGATTTGCGCGGCCTGCGCGGCTTTCAGCGGGTCCATCTCCTTCGCGAATTTCCAGGCGAACTTGACGCCACGCATGCCGAGGTATTGCCGCAGCAGTGCGTTCAACTGCGCAGCCACCCAGCGCAGTCGCGGGACCTGGCCCTCCTCCTTCGCGGTTTCGGCGATCTGCTCGCCGGCGGCGCGGTTCATCTGCTTGATGAGGGCGTTCGGGGAGATCGACAGCGCCCAGCAGATGATGCGGGCGAGCCACTCGTCGTACTCGTCCTTCAAGCCGTTTTGCTTCGTGTAGCTGACTGTGGAGGCCTGGGGGATGAAGCGGACCTTGCGGCGCTCGCCGGTCTGCCCGGATAGGATGGTGTCGAACCAGCCCTGGAAATCCTTGATCTGTTGTGAGCTCCAGGTGTCCGGCACGCTGATCAGCGCATCCGGGACCGAGCCCTCGGTGTAGAACTCGAGCTGGTGTTGTTGCCGACGGAGGGCAATGTTCACCGTCATGATCACCTGCTCGATCGGCCCCCAGCCGTAGAGCTTCCAGGTCCGCGGCCGGCGCACGAGATAGGCGAGATCATCGCGCGTGTAGAACACCGCCGGGATGCCTTTGATCACCTGGCGGTAGGCCGGATCGGGCGGGATCGGCGTCCTCCCGTACTCGTCGATGATGCGGGCGATGGTGCCAGCGTCCATCAGGTCCAGGGCATAGAGTTCGCCCTTCTTGTCCATGCGCGGGTACACCGCGACCGCGTCGAGGATGAGGTTGTCGTCGAGGAACTTCCCGAGCCAGGTGTCGAAGTCCAGTTCCTTGTCGGGGCGCTCAAGGAAGCTCGAGATTCGGCTGATCTCCTCCTGAAATGCAGCCGGATCGGCCTTGTCGTCCTCGGGCACGATCTCCCAGCCGAACGAGGCGACTTGGTCCTTACATGTTTCGATAGCGAGCGCCAAGAGGTCGTAGTTCGTCGCGAAGGCGCGTAACGTGGGGAAATCGATCGCCTCCGGGGCCCGCGGCGGGATCTGCAGGTTCTGCCCGGCCATGTAGTCGACCAGCCGCCCGATGACACCCTGCTCGGGGCGATCGGCCATCGGCGCGATCGGCTGCCAGGGACCGAAGAAGTTCTGCGGGCCGACCCCGGTGACGAGGTAGCGCGCTGCGGTACGCAGGCGGTTGAAGATGCCGGAGTCGGCCTGTGGGCCTGTCATCGAGGAGCCGCCCGGGCGCGACAGGCCGGCGGCAACAGCGGCGACCACCGCCGGGTCGATCGCGACACCGCGGGCGCCGGCGACCTTGGCGACCTGCTCACCGAAGGCGAGGAACTGCTCGAGGGGCTCGCGGCCGCTCATTGCGCGACCTCCATCAGCGCCGCAGCGCCACCATTCAGGCCCGTGGGCGCTGCATGATCCTTGCCGTTGCCCGAACCATTGCCGCGGCCGGCGGCGCGCTCCTGGGCGGCTTTGAGGGCTTCGGACTGCTCGCGGATGAAGTCGCGAAGGCCCTGCCCGCGGGCATCGTTGAGGGCATCGTACGCGGTGGACACCGCATCGGGATCATCGTCATGTGCGGCTTCGGGAAAAGCCTCGAGTGAGGAGAGGAATTCCTCGGAGCAGGCCCCGCGCAGGATCTTCACGTTGCCATGCTCGGCCTGCGAGGAGAACGGAGAGAACCGGACGACCTTGTCGCCGCTCTCGATCTTCTGCCAAATTGTGAAGCCGTCCAGCTCGCGGATGTCGTCCTCGGCCTGGGACTTCCCGGCCTGTCCGGGATCCTGGCGGATGGCGACACGGCAGGCGATCCCGTCGGCCGTCGCGGTGTTCACGATGGCGCGCTTCACCTTTCCGGCGGAGTCGCGCATGCGCAAGTCGCCGCAGATGTAATAGACACCGGCGCGGTCACGCGCGAGCTTGGCGCCAACGGTCCAGTCTGGATCGTTCGTCTCGGTCTTTGGGGTCGCCGCACGGTCCCAGCCACGCACGAGCTCGCAGCCCGGTGGCAGCATGTCGACGACCTCGCACCATTCGCGGCGAAAGAGCATGCCGGCGCGCGCGCGGATCTTCCAGTTGCCGCCGAGCAGGCGCTCGCGCTCGACACGCGGCAGGGCCTTCAGCCGGGCGAGGTACTGCGGATTGCCGGCCAGCAGAATCGGGTTGTCGTAGATCGTGCCCGGGATGAAGGTGACCGAGGTCGGGTGCGAATCCTCGCCGAACTTCGTGACGAGCTCGGCGCGGGTGTCGGCCCAGACAATGGCATCGCCATCGCGCACGAACCAGCGCGGGACGCCGGAACGCTCGAGAATGGGTAACCCGTAACGGGGATTCCTCTCGCCATCATCCAGCTTCTCCCGCTGGTCGATCCACCAGGAGAGAAACTCGGCGAGCCAGGAGTCGGCATCCGGGTTGCAGGCGCCGCGGACCTGGGCGGAGATCCCGGACATGGAACGGTTGCGGGAGAGCATGTAGAAGAACTGGTAGCGGCTGAACTGCTCCAGCTGGTCGAAGCCGATCTTCGGGATCTGCGAGGAATCCCAATCGGTGACGGTCTTGTCGTACTCGAGGTGATCGAACTTGACGTAGGAACCGGAGGGGAAGCGATGCTCCAGGAACTGATCGACGGGGTGCGGCCGAAGGTACGAGTACAGGTCCTTGCTCTCATCCCACAGGCCCCCGGGCTTTCGAATCTCTGGCGTGGTCCGCCTGAAGATGACGGCACGCATGAGCGGGTTGTCGGCATCGGAGGCGGCCCACATCAGCAGGCCGCGGGACTTGCCGCAACCGGCGGACCCGCCGTAGATCACGATGTCACATTTCGAGGAGAGGAACGCCGACTGCGGCCCCGGCTGCGGCCGCGGTGCACGGCTCGCCCGGAGCTGCTCGCGGAACCTAAGCTCCGCCGCTGCCCGCAGTTGCAGGAGTGCGAGCGGCGAGAGCGATTCGGGCGAGGAGTTCGTCGGTGGCTTCCCCGGCCCGCAGCTGCGCGAGCTCGTCGTCGGTGAGGCTTGAGACATCGATCCCTTTCACGACTTCGTGAGTGAGCTTTCCGCTCAAGCTGACGTGCTGGACATCGCGCCAGCCGAGTTGCGTCTTCGTCCAGTAGATCGCTGCTGCGGGGTTGTCGCCGGTCGAGGCCATGCGAAACAAGTTCGCCACCACCTTGGCGTTCGCCAGGTGTTTGCCCATGTCGATCTCGGTGCGGAAGTAGGTGCGCAAGGTCGTCGGCGAAATGCCAATGCGACGTCCTGGAAGGAGGGCGAAAGCCTGCGCAATCTCAGTTTCCGGCACGCCGGCGATCACCATCGCGCGCACCATGGCGCGCTGCTCCGGCGTTGCGCTGAAGCGAGGCCGACCGGCCCCGGCGCGCGCCCCGCCAACTTTGCCCTTGGGCCGCTCAATCGATGCTTCGGTGCTCATAGTGCCGGACGCTCCGCGGAATTGACCTTCTCCGCGCGCGGCTTTTACGCTGTCACGGGCGTGCCGTCAAGGAGCTGATTGAGATTCCATGCTCTTGCTGAACATCTGGGCCATCCGCAGGTGCCCGTACCTGCTGAAGTGGCATCTAGACTCGTCCGGCCGAATCCATTGAGCGGCCTCGGTGTCGGGAAGGGCCAGCATGTGGTCAAGGAGCCCGATATACAGCGCGCCGTGAATTGACGCGCTTGTGCACAGGGCATCTACGAACGGGCCAAGATGCCAAGGTCTCGGTGAAAGCGGCGGGCTTACGACACAGGCCCGGATTGATCGCGCGCGGATTTCCGTGAGAATCGCGCCAACGTTACGCGAGAACTCATCCAACGGTTCGTGGTTATGGCTCCACTGGCCGATCTGAAGCACGTACCAGCGCGGGTGCAATTCGACGGCCTGCGGAAGACGAGCGAGGCATATTGCGGCGGTCGATTTATACGTGGAGAGATTGACGCCGCTGCTGCCGGCGACCAGGTACGGCCATCCGTCCTCAGGCTTGAATCCGAAGTGAGTCGACACAGAGTCACCATCGAATACGATTTCGGGCAAGGCACCCTCTCAAGCGAAGAGCGGCGCCGGCTGCGGGGTGAACTCGATCACGCGTACAATCAGCGCACCCTTCCCGTCGGGCTCGGCAAGTTCCGCCACAAGCCGCACGACCTGGCTGTCGTTGTTGAACACGATCCCCTGCAGTGCGTCCTCGGCGACCTTCCAACAGTTCGATAGATCGATGCGGCAGCGGTTGATTGGTACGAGCTTGAGGTGAACTTCAACCGGGCCGGTGAGCGGCTGTCGCACGCCGGAAGCTTTCGCGATCCAGCCGACCTGCGACTTGTAGGACTTCGCTTCGTCCGATGGCGCCACAACCGCGCGCGTCCAGCCCTTAGGAACGAACGATCGCCAGTAGCGGTTCGAGGAGAGGGGATAGGGAAGGCGAAGTTCGATCATCGGCTCTCACGTGTCCAGCGCGTACCGATAATGCCCGAGAACACCACTCCGTTTCACCTGGCCGAAGTTCGATTCGCGCCACAGCAACATCCGCGCGTAGCTCGGCGTGATACCCAGGGCCACAGCGATCTCCTCCGGGCTCGCGGAAACCCTGTGCTCGCGGAGAAACACGTAGAGCTGATGCGCACGACTGTTCTTGTGGCAGCGGGCGTGCGGCTCGATGTCAAGCTTCGCCTCGCTCTTCGTAGCGCGCAACCTCCTCGACCGCGGCCGCGACGTTCGCATCGTAGGCTCGGCGAGCATGCGCGCGCGCCTCTTTCCCGGAACCAAGGAACGCGGAGAACGAAGCACGGATCCTCCGCTGCAGGAGCGCCGGCACGAGCCGCCAGTGATGCAGGCACATCAGCATGCCGGGCCACGTCCAGGCCTCGCACCCTCGCGCTTTGCAGTGGCCTCGACGACGGATTCCGATCATAGGTCAGGACTATCGCGCGTGCGGTTGTGATTGTCGAGGACTTATCCGAGCTTCACGCTCTCGACATCGACGGTGCGGAACACGCCCTTCGGAACATCGTCCCGCCAGTAGTTCGCGCGCAGGGTCCCGTGCTGGGCGATCTCGTGATGCGCGGACCACTTGCCGATGATCGACGCGTCCTCGGTGACGATGACGATGCGATGTTCGCCGGTCGCTGCGTTCTGCTCGTAGACGATTCGATTCGGTGCCTTCTTCGTTGCCATGCCGGTCTCCTTCTCGTTCGTGAAAGTTCAGGCGTTCACTCGCCGCAGTTCCATTGCACGTTCACCCGTCACGCTGCAGGTCTTGCGGCCGACCTCCTCGAGATCGCCGGCATCGAGCAACTCGGCGACGCGCCCGCAGATCGCATTGATCGCGATCCCGGTGCGCACGGCGAGTTCCTGCCTGGTGTAGCCGCCGTCATCGAACGCGGCGAGCACGGTTTGCTGCTGCGCGGAAAGTCGGCCGGAGGACTTCGTCTTTGCGTAGGCATCGCGGCTCGTTTCGCGAACACCTGGTGGTCATAAGCGGGTTCACGGAGGCTTTCTATGCGCCGCATTTCAGCCTCCTCTTCGGCTTGGCTGACGGCCATGTAGGCGTACTCGCGGCGAACTCTAACCCCATCAACCACCTCGAAGAACTCGCGGCGCACAAGGGTTCCGGTCAGAGACATCGACTCACTCCGGGGCGTCCAAGTCTCGGCGGATGAGGGTCCTGGTCATGACGCTCCGATCCCTGAAACGCCGGTTCTTGCCTCGTCCTCGGCCAGCAATTCTCCGAGCGACTTCCGAGGTGCGCCTCCCCCACGCATCGCTCCCTCCTTGAAAACCCAGTTCCTCCAGGTCGCCTCCCAGTCCAGTTTTGTGGCGTCTTTCCCTGGCTTCGCTTTCCAGTAATTCCTGAACATTTCCGCGACCTTGCGGCAATAGTCCGACGTCCAGGTGGGTTGCTCTGCGAGTGCCCAATCACCCCATGCCTTCGGAAGCACCCAGTCAGGCGGGAGCCTTGCGCCGCGGAGCGCCGAAGGCGCGTCTGCTGTTGACTTTGCTTTTGACTTTGACTCTGTAGTAGAAGTAGAAGAAGAAGAAGTAGAAGAAGGAGGGCCGTCTCCTTCCCGCTGGCTTGGTGTCGACTTTGGTTCGGCTATCTTGCCGTCACCAATGGTGGGGTTTGGTGTGCCGTTTGGTCCGTCACCAAACCGCGTACCTTCCCCGCGTTTGGTGCGGATATATTCATCCCGGACCATCCGGCTCGAATACCACAGCGGGCCCGATTGGGCTGGAATCAGGATCACCGGCTCACCGTCCCTTCCGGCATGACGCGGGGTGAATAGATAGGCTTCGATCTCAGTATCGGAGCCCTTCAACACGTCCTTCGAGCGAAGGGAGTTCAACAGAGCCACCTTGCAGCCAGAGGCTTGTGCCAAGTCCCGCAGCGGCCAACGCAGGATGCCGAACTCGTCCGCATCGGCGAAAAGGCACATCAGGTCGATCCAGATCCCCCGCTCGGCGTCCGTGCAGCGACGCAGCTTGGCGTTGGAACGCCAGTCGCCGTGGTAGAACTGGAACGACGGGCGACTCATTCGTCATCCTCACCAGGGACCCGTTCTCTGCGCCGCGGCTCCGCTGTCGGCAACCTGCGGCCGTAAAGTGCCTCGCGCGCCATGTTCACCTGGAGGTCAGACACCGGCTGCGGCCCGATCGGTAGCTGAAGGCCAGTCGCAGCGTCGACGTGGAAAAGCCCGGTCCCTTCCTTCTGAGCATCGAGGACCCGCTGCGCCCAGGCGCGGGAGGGCGCCTCTTTCGGGTGATCGCGCAGGAACGTCTGCAATTTCGCAATGGCTTCGCGCCCGGCCGCAGTTGCCGCAGTAGGCGCAGTCTTCAGCCATTTTCGGTAGGTGCCGTCTTCGCGCTGTGCCCGCTGGGCACGATCAATCGCCACCTGGCCAGTACAGGCGCCGACGAGTTCTGAGATCGCGGGCATCTTGTTCTTTGTGCTGATCCATACGTCCACCGCCCGTTCCACCATCGGATAAGCGAAGCCCTGCAGTGATCGGAACCAGCGCAGCACCCCGGCGCCCGAGGGTTTGCGCCGCTCGTAGGATTCGAATAGGTCTTCGATCAGGCGCTCGAATGCCGGCGAATCGTCCTTCGTCATCCCGCCAGCTCCTCGGTCCCGAGGACAAGCCGCCGCGCAATGTCGCTCCCCTCGAGATACTCCGCCGGCGGGATCTTGCGCAGCCACTCGCACGGGATCCAGCCGAACATGCGCCCGGGTGTCGGTCCAGTGATCTCCGGTACCCGGGCAAGCGCCGCGGTGCGTAACGTGAGCCCGCAGCCCATGCACACCCAGGTGTCGGCGACGACTTCGGTGACGGTTCCGAACATGTTGATTGAGCGCGTGGTCGTCTCGCAGCAGCCGCGCGCCTGGCGAACAAGATCGTTCCGGGCGATGGGCTCGGTCATCCCGGCTCCGTAGTGCTATGCTCGATCCCCGCGCATGTCATGACCAAAGGGAGACGCTGATGGAGGCCGACTGGACCAAGCTCTTCGCGCATCTGGTCGTCATGCACCGCTGGCTCGTGAATCTCGTGGCCGCGCAGCTCGCGCCCACGAAGGCAACGGAAGCAGAACTGCGCGCGATGCTGATGCAGCCGACACGCACGCTGGAACTGCTGCGCTTCCCTGGGTTGAGCCCAGAACAGACCGAGCTCCTTGTGAAAGAATCCGGTATCGTGTTCGAGCAGTTCGCCGAATCGGTGCTGAACACCGTTCGGCAGATGCGGGCCGCCACACCGAGAAAGCCGGAGTGATGCCTGACGCTGGCTGAATAAGATGCGGATCATTTGCTCGCGCTCCTTCCTACAACCCGCTTCGCTTCCGCTGCCAGCGTTCCGTCCGCCTCCAGGATGAGGGCAAGCGGAAATAGCGGCATCGTGTGCACGCAGCGGGATTCGCTCGCGCGCCTCAGCCGGCCGATGCGCAGGAAGAAGATTGCGCGGGCGCGGCGGCTGGAATTCGTCGTCATTTGCCGCCGTCCTCCCTACGGTTCCCTGATGCTCCCTCCGCAATCCCTGGCTCTCCCTCGCTGCGCAAAAGCGAGTCGGCTACCTTGGCGACCTGCAGCTTACGGAGGGCCCATTCATGGAGAACGCCGCGAGCGATTGCCGATTGATCTTCGCCGGTGACGCGATGCTCGGCTTCGAGCACGCAGTAGGTCTCGATGGTGATCTTGCCGCGGAAGTCGCGCAGATCAGCGGCCATGCTCAGGCCGCGCTACCGCGCGTTTCGTCGATGCCGAAAGTGCGTCTCTCGATCTGCTCGTGGTTGATCGCGAGTCGTCCGCCGTACTTCACCCAGCCGATGCGCACAAAGCCGAACGGCAGATGGATTTCGATGTTCGGCAAGGACGGGCAGACATGAGCGCCGAGACTGATGCAGTCCCATCCGACGAAGTAGAAGTAGGCGACGAAACGGCGGCGCAGGGTCATGCGACCCGCTCCCTTTCGCGCGGATTCGACCGAAAGTGGTCGGCGAGTCGCTGGATGCGGTTCACGCCCGGGTCAGGGATTCGATCCTGCGCAAGCTTGGTGAGCCATGAGTAGTACGAGGCCCAGGCATCCGGCTCGAGTTCCTTGGAGAGTTGGATCCATGTCCCCTTGCGCGCCTGCAGCTCGTCCAAGACGAATTCGAGAATCGGCATATCCATGATGGAAACGTTAGCAGAACTTTGCTACGAACGCAAGCAACACTTTGCTATCGAGCGCCATTATCCTGATTCCATGACGAACAAGACGCCGGCGCGAGTCGTATTGAGGCAAAATCTCGATACTTTGATGCAGCGTTCGATTGATCTGGACACGCAGCCGAAACTCGCAAAAAGGGCGGGCGTTTCGCAAAGGACCGTCAGCAATCTCCTGCGTGAGGCGGGGCCGAAAGAGAAAGGCCCTAGGCTCGATGTGGTTGAAAAGATCGCCCGGGCCTTCGGGCTTTCGACCTGGCAGCTGCTGTTGGACCCGAAGGCTGTCGGAGAGGATCTTGCGACCCTACTACTCAGGCCCGCAGTGCGGGGATCGAGGCGCAGGCGCGGCCGGAATCACCGTGAGGATGAGGAGTGGAGCGGAGAAGAAAGGCGGGGCACAGGCGCGGACAAGTAGCCATCCTGATCGTCCTCGCGTTGGAATTGACGTTCCCTCCCCAGCTGTTCGCCGCAACGCCCCGCACCACCGTGGCGAAACACGCCTTCAGATCGTCCCATCCCTGCCCATCTACCGGGCGCGCCCACGGCCCATGCCCTGGATACGTTGTCGATCACATCATTCCACTCTGCCTCGACGGGCCCGACCGCCCGGAGAACATGCAGTGGCAGAGAATCGCGGACGCAAAGGCGAAGGATCGCGTCGAAAAAACGCAGTGCCGAGCACGTCAAATTAAACCCTGAAGCCAGCTGAAAAACGCCTACCAGCGTGATATTTCGTTTTCGGCAAGCAAAGTTTTGCTTGCGCTTATAGCAAATGTTTGCTATATATCTCCCAAGCCCCACCCCGGGGCGGTTCGAGGGAGAGCCGAATGAGCAAACCGAAAGTTGGCCAGCGCGTCGCGGTCCAGGTCTATCACTCGCGCACCGGGAAAGTCGAAATCGAGAACGGCACCGTTGAAGCCGTCACCGGGGCGCTGGACCGTCCGTACCGCGTCGACGTGCGGCCCGATCAGCCAGGACGCTTTTGGCAGGGCTGCGCGCCCGAGTGCGTCGAGCCCGTGAGCGCCGCATGAGCTACCAGCAGACGATCCGCGCCCTGCTCGCCGAGTCGGGCCACATCGGCAAGTACGATCCCCGTCACATCGAGGCTTACATGCGTCTCGAGCACCCGACGCTCGACGGCCTCTCGCTCGCCCAATTCAAGCGCGAGGTCGCGGTGTGCGCCGAGTGCGTCGACGCCGGCGGGATCGATGCTGCCGAGCGCAACGCGCGCTCCTACGGGCTCTGACCATGACCTCCCCAGCCACCCTAGCCCGCGACCTCACCCTGCGCCTGTTCATCCTCGAAGCCGCGCACGCCACTGCGGACGATCCGATCTCCCCCGACGTGCTCGAACTCCTGCGCGACATGGCCGGCACCCTCTGCGCCCTGACCGGCGCCGATCCGACCGAGTGCGCGAACGGTGCGCGCGACGAGATCGCTGCGAGCCTGGAGGCGGCGCGGGCGGTGCAGAAGGCGAGGGCGATATGAAACTGCCGGATGAAATCAAAGCGGAAATTGAAGTGGCCATGCTTCCTGGCGATCGGCCACTAGTCAATTATGTAATCCAGAATGTCGTCCGACATTGCGCGAAACTCGCCAAGCAACACGACGCGCTCGGCAAGACTGACGAAGCCATCCTCCGCGAATTCGGCCTGGAGTAGCTATGGAAACCGTCTCGTCCTGCCTCCCCGTCGAACTCGCCCTGTCTCAATATCAGGCGCTCGAAGACGCCGCCCGCATTCACCAGATCGAGCATCAGCGCCGCGTCGCCGAGGCCCGCGACCGTCTGCGTGATCCCAGCGCGTTGCTCGATCAGTTGAGCGACCGTGCGGCGGTTGAACTGTTGGGCGAACTGTTGACGATTCTTGCCGACAGCGCGGATGACAAGCTCGGGCGGGAGCGCGATTTGTGGCGAAAAGAGATCGACCGGCTCGCGGAGATCGAGGCCGAGCGCATGGAAAGGGAGGGCGAATGATCCGCTTCGTTATTCCGTTTCTACTGGTAGCTATCTTCGCGTGGGTCATGCTCTATGGCCTCAAGCCCAGGCTGCGACATCAGACCTGGAGAAATGTTCGACACGCCGTCCTCGCAGTGTCAATTGCGTTCGGCGTGATTGTAGCGGTCTTTGCAATCTTTTCCCTCATAGGAGCACTTCCAAATGGATAGTCCCATCAAGCTCGCCATCAGCGGGGTCGTCGCAGTCATCGTTCTGATCTTTGTGTGGACCTTCTGGCCGCTGGTCAGCATTCCAGCCGGGCATCAGGGCGTCGTGACGATCTTCGGCAAGGTGCAGCCGGAATCGCTCTCGGCGGGCCTGCACACCGTCAATCCAATGGCGCACGTTCACGACATCAACACGCAGGTGCAGAAGATGGAGGTCAAAGGCGCCCGCGCATGGTTCGCGCGAGAGGGTGCGGGCGTGGATTGAGCGGCATCGGCGCGGGCAAGAACTCGAAGTAAAAGCGATCTACGACACCGACCCTCAGGCGAGCGCGGAATGAACGCCCCCGCGACCCTGCCGGTTAAGATGAAAATCTGTCCACAGTGCAGACACATTTCGCACGGGCCAGCGATCCCGAAGCCGCCGATCTGCTTGCACCAGCAAGCTCGCCGCCCATCGCTGCGCTACATCACCGTCGGTCTAGGCGAACCCTATGAACGGATGTCGTGCGAGGTGATGCGAGACACGCTTTGCGGGCGCGAGGGGAAGCTGTTCGAGCCAAAGACGAGTGAAATGGAGAAATCAGCATGAACGAAGTAATCGAACGCGATGCGCCGCCCGCTGGGCAAAATACCGCCGTCGCTACCACCGAAGCCGTCAGCTTTATCCAGATGATCGAGCGCGCCAGTCGTGACCCGGCCGTTGACATCGACAAGATGGAGCGCCTGATGCAGATGCACGAGCGCATGCTCAACCGGCAGGCTCAGGCCGCATTCGATGCCGCATTCGCCGAAATGCAGACCGAACTTCCGCAGATGCCGGAGCGCGGCAAGATCAAGAACAAGGCGGGCGGCACGCAGAGCACCTACGCGCTGTGGGAGGACATCAACGACATCCTGAAGCCGATCCTTTCCAAGCACGGCTTTTCGCTGTCCTTCAAGATCAGCAATCGGGACAAATTCAGCGTCGTGACCGGGACGCTCGCCCACAGCGCCGGGCACAGGGAAACCAGCACGTTTGAATTGCCGGTCGATATTTCCGGCAGCAAGAACGAAGTCCAGGGCCTTGGGTCGAGCACGTCCTACGGCAAGCGGTACGTCGCCGGAGCGCTGCTGAACCTGACAAGTCGCGGAGAGGACAACGACGGCGCAGGCGGCAAGGGCATCAGCGCCGAAGACAAGGCGGCATGGCTCGGTCAGATCGAAGCCTGCGAAACGCTTGGGCAAACCGAGAGTCTCTGGGCCGATATTGCGAAGGCCACGGCTGCGGCGGGCGACGTGCCAACGCACGAGGAACTGCACGCCGCCATGGCGCTGCGCCGCCGGGCGCTCAGGGGAGCGAAGTGAACCTGCTTGACGAGATCATCGAGGCCGAAGCCCGCCGCTCTGGAACGCAATTCCGCGCCGATGCCGCCCCCGGCGACCAGGACAGCATCGAGTGGCTGTACGAGCGCACCGGCTTCTGCACGGCATCGCGCTTCAAGGACGTGCTGGCTGTCGTGCAGGCCAAGGGAAAGGAGGCTGCGGCACGCCGAAACTACCGCATCGAAACCGCCGTTTCCAGACTCACGGAGCGTCCGCAGGATCATTTCGTCAGCTACGAAATGCAGTGGGGCATCGAGCACGAGGCCGAAGCCCGCATGGCCTACGAGGCGCACGCGGCCGTCATGGTCGATCAGGTCGGCTTCATCCGGCACCAGATGATCGAATGGTGCGGCGGCTCGCCGGACGGCCTGATCGGCGAAGATGGCGGCATCGAGATCAAATGCCCGACCACGCCGACGCACGTTACCACGCTGATGAGCAAGGTCTGCGAGCATCTGCCGCAGATTCAGGGCCTCATGTGGATCACGGGCCGGTCGTGGTGGGATTTCATTTCTTGGGACCCGCGCATGCCGCCAGGGCTGAAACTCTACGTGCAGCGGATCGAGCGCGACGACAAATACATCGCCGCACTCGCGGCAGAAGTCGAGAGGTTCCTAGACGAAGTTGCTGAGCAAGTCACCGCACTGCATCGCATGGCGGCGACGCAAGAGGTCATGCGGCAGTCCACCACCTCCGCAGCCCAGCCCGAACCCTCCGGGGCCCCTCCCTCTCCGGACGCGCCCGCAAAGGACGCAGAGGCTGGTGCTGCGGAGTCTCGCGCGGCGGATCGGGACGTCGCCCTCCAGGAAGCCATCGACGGTCTCGCCAAGCACAAGTCCATCGAGACGCTCGCCCTCTACGGCGACAGCCTGGACCTCTGGATTCGCGAGGATCAGCGGTTCATGAAGGCCATGCGGGATCGGCTGGCTGAGATCGGGAAAGCGAAGAAATGACGCTCACCGGGCGCCCTCGCGGTCTTTCAATCCAGGTCGACGATCTGGAGCCGCGAGGTCGCCCTATTCGAAGAACGGAGGAAACATGGCAACGAAACGGCTCTACAAACTGACGGTCACGGCGCACGGCAAGGCCACCGATCGGCTGATCCACGCACCGAACGCGGCGCAGGCCGTGAGGAAAGCGGTCGAGGACACCATCAAGGTGAGCGTCCCGGATTCGATGGAGGTCGCGCGGCTGGTCGGGGCGGGCGTGAAGGTCGAGGAGACGGGGGGGTGACCAGGCCGCCGATCCTTCGCCTCCATATCGACGAGCTGATCGTCGACAGCTTCGCCGGCGGCGGCGGCGCCTCACTCGGGATCGAAATGGCTCTCGGCCGGTCACCCGACATCGCGATCAACCATGATGCCGAAGCGCTCGCCATGCATGCCGTCAACCATCCGAATTCGTTGCATCTGTGCGAGGACGTGTGGAAGGTCGACCCGAAGGCGGTCACCGCCGGGCGCCGCGTCGGGTTGATGTGGCTCTCGCCCGACTGCAAGCACTTCTCCAAGGCGAAGGGCGGCAAGCCGGTGTCGAAGAAGATTCGCGGCCTAGCCTGGGTGGCGGTGCGGTGGGCGAGAGAGGTCAAGCCCCGCGTCATCGTGCTGGAGAACGTCGAGGAATTCAGGGATTGGGGCCCGCTCCTGGAGGACGGCCGTCCGTGCCCGGTGCGCCGTGGCTTCACCTTCCGCCGGTTCGTGCGCCAGTTGGAGAACTGCGGGTACGTGGTCGACGATGCGCAACTCCGCGCCTGCGACTTCGGCGCGCCGACGACGCGCAAGCGCCTGTTCCTGGTCGCGCGCTGCGACGGCGTGCCGATCGCATGGCCAAAGCCGACGCACGGGCCCGGGCGGGCGCTTCCGTGGCGCACCGCTGCGGAGTGCATCGAGTGGTCGCACCCATGCCCGTCGATCTTCGAGCGCAAGCGTCCGCTCGCCGATAACACGCTGCGACGCATCGCGCGCGGTCTCAAGCGCTACGTGATCGACTCGCCGAATCCGTTCATCGTGCCGCTCACCCATCAAGGCGACGTGCGCGTGCATGGCCTGGACGAACCGCTGCCGACTATCACAGGGGCGCATCGCGGCGAGCATGCGCTCGTGACTCCATTCATCGCCGGCTACCACTCTCCGAAACGCGAGAGCGATCATCGCACCCTGCCAGTCACCGAACCACTACGGACTCAGACGGTCGAGAATCGGTATGCCGTTGTCTCGCCAACGCTGATCCAAACCGGCTACGGCGAGCGCATAGGACAAGCGCCGCGCTCGCTCGATCTGTTCGCGCCGCTCGGCACCGTGGTCGCGCAAGGGCGGAAGCACGCCCTGGTGTCGGCCTTCCTCGCCAAGCACTACGGCGGGCACGAGGGACCCGGGACACCGCTCGACGTATCGATCGACACCATCACCGCGCAGGACCACCACGCCATCGTTTCCTCGCACCTGATCAAGTTCAAGGGCACGTCACCAGACGGCCAGCCGGTCACGGAACCGCTACACACGATCCAGGCAGGAGGCTGGCACTACGGCGAGGTCCGCGCCTTTCTGCTCAAGTATTACGGCACCGATCAGGACCCGCAGCTATTCGAGCCGATGCACACGTTGACCGCGAAGGCGCGCATGGCGCTGGTGACGGTCGAGGGTCAGGAATACGCAATCGCAGACATCGGCATGCGGATGTTGCAGGCGCGCGAACTATTCCGGGCGCAGGGGTTCCCGAACACCTACATCATCGATCGCGGCCCGGACGGCGCGCCGCTATCGAAGACGGCGCAGATCAAGATGTGCGGCAACAGCGTTTCGCCGCATCACGCGCGCGCCGTCGTGTCGGCTCTGTTCGGCGTGGAATCAGAAGCGTCGACCGGGATCGCGGCTACCGCTGTCGGTCAGTGAAACCCCTATGGTCCCGCACCGTCCTCCCCGTCAACTTCTGGACCGGCCCCGAGCCGCAGTCAGGCGACGGCCTGGAAACCTCGACCGGCAGGCGCTACCTGATCCTGCGCGTGGCGAGGAAGCGCACGGGACAGCTGCGGGCGCTGGAGTGTCTCGTTCTGCCGTCGAACGAACCGATCAAGGGCCGGATATTCCAGTGGGCCTGGAGTCCGCGAAGAAGGCGGCGCAGACGGTGATTCATCCTGGCGAACCGTGGCCGTTTCCGAAGGTGAAGCCGTGACGATCGCGCGCTCCTACTGCGTGCGGCGGATGTTCAACGCAGTGCATGGGAGGGGGCGTGGCTGAACTAACCGATTTGGAGATCATGAAAGCATGTGCGGAAGCGCTTTCAATCGACGTGTATCAGTCCAAGAATCGTTGTGGAGAAACGCTTGTAGATGTTCTGCGGAATCATATCGATGGTGAAGTGTACGACCCGCTCCACAACGACGCGCAGTGCATGGCGCTGGTGAAGAAGTTCAGACGTAGCCATGTACTTGCTTACACAATCGACTCTTGGATGCGTGGCGTCGGAACCGATGAAATGCTCAACGTCATTATCTGCGAAACCGTCGCCCACATGCAACAGGAGAAATCGAATGGCTGACGAACTGAGCGAGAAGTGGATTCGAGAAATGGAAGACGCAGCCAAGGCGTTTGCTGGGTTGACTGTGGAATCAGGATATTTACTTGCCCTCCTATCCGCCGCCCGGCGCGAGAAGAAGCTGCTGGGAATGTTGGCAATAATCGACGACAAGATCGGCCACTTTGCCGTCGCGCCGACGCATGAAGAAATGCCTATGTTGTCAATAATCGGCGATACGGCGCGGATGGTTAAAGAAGCCCTCAAGGACTGACGCCATGACCTCCCGCCGCCGCAAGCGCGTTCTCTACTGGCATATGGCAAGGGCGTACTGGTGGAAGCTGAACACGTTACCGAGGGGAAAGCCATGACCGACAAGCCCGACACTCCTATCAACCGGCAGGACATGCAGAAAGCGGCGCGAACACGCATGGTCTCGGTCGCACTTGATGATCTGCTGCGATGGGGGACGGCGTTTCCTGTGCTGGCAACGATGCTTGAGCAGGTGCTGTGCTATGGCGCAGCGGAAAAGGCGAGAAGCATGTCACGCGAGCAGCTGCTCACCCGTGCGCATGCGGTCGAGCGCGAACTTTTCGCGCTGCGCAATCTCGCTCTCCAGCTGCGCCTGCCGCTCGAGCAGCGCGACCGCCTGCGCCTCGCGCACGACACGCTGACCTATTTCATCGTCGAGGAGGCCGCGCATGGATAGGCCAGGCCATCTTTTCGCGGCGGCCGCCGGCCTCGCGATCTGCCTGGTTTTCGCCGCCGCGGTCGCGTTCGGTCTTTACACCGTCCTGCACCGCTGGGCCGATGCGCCGCAACCGATGCCGGCCGTGCCGCCGTGCGCTCTCAAGGCCGGCGATGTCGCGCACATCACCGCCTGGGTCGAAGGCAACCAAGTCGTCGCACGGTGCGAAATCTACAGAGGGAAATCGTGATGATCAGCGTCGAGGCCGCCCTACTGTGCGCCGCGATCGCGTTCGCCCTCGGGCTGATGGCCGGCTGGGCGATCGCACGCTCCGGTGACGATGATATGGACGAACCCCGAACCGTCGATTTCTCGAATCCAGAATTGCGCGCCTGGGCAGCCAGCCGCCTTTCTACGACGGAGGCGGCCCCGGTCTCAGCCCTGTCCCAAGCACGTCCAACCCCTGGGCCAGATCCAGCAGCATCGCGCGCGCCGTCGGATCGAGGTTTCGATTAGCGGCGAACGCCTGGAGCAACGATGCAAACATGGGCATATCGATTCTTTGCGCAGCGGCGAGCGAGATCACCAGGCCGCGCAGCACCCGTTGCATCGTGTTCATCGCCTCTTCTGCGGTCATGCCGGTTCTCCACATCTGTCCCCGCTTCAATCCTAGCACTGGCGGCTCGCACATGAGCGGCGCGCGCGTCAACGCCCGCCTCGCCCGCGAATTGGCGGCGCTGCTCACCGAGGCTTCGAACAAATTCCATTACCGCGCCGCTCCCGAGCGCGCCGATCGACACGCCCGAGCCCCCCGACGCCACCGATTGAGAGGCCCTCATGATCCGGCTCATCGACGCCATGCTGCTCTATATCCTCGTGCGCTTCACCTGGCGCGCCGCCTGGCGCCTGTCCGCGCCGGTCGGCCGCTGGCGCACGCTGTCCTGCGACGGCTTCATGTATATCGCGCCGCGCGTTTCGGCGCGCTATCAGCTGCGCGAGCTCGCGCGCGGCTACCTGCGCGCGCGCAGTCGGGCATGAACGCGCTCATCCTCTTCGGCTCGACCTTCGCCGCGGTGTTCTTCCTCGGCCTGCAGAGTCTCAACGTGAACGGCGGCCACTACTGGGCCGCGTTCTTCACCAGCTTCGGCATCGGCATGGCCAACATCGTGCTGCTCAAACTGGGCCCGGACGCCAACGCGCTGGAAATCGCCGCCTTCCTGGGCGGCGGGCCGTTCGGGATTGTTTTTTCGATGTGGTTCCACCAGCGCACCATCGGGCGCCGCCGCGCCCGGGCGGTGCATACATCTGCATCATCCCAATCACCCCGCGAGGAGCAAACATGAACGCAGCCGCACCCGACGCTACGCCCGCCGTACCCGCCGCCATCGGCGCCAGGACCGACGACGGTATCTATGCAGGTCTCACCCTCCACGACAACGCCGCGGCCGAGCTGGTCCTGCTGCCCGGGGAATTCAAGGGCACCTGGCAGGAGGCGCTCGCCTGGGCCGAGCAGCTGGGCGGAACCCTGCCCTCGCGCATCGACCTGCTCGTGCTGCACAAGAACCTCCCGGATGAATTCCAGGAGAGCTGGTATTGGTCCGGCGAGCAGCACGCCGACAACGGCGACTACGCCTGGTGTCAGTACTTCGGCCACGGCGATCAGGACAACTACCACAAGTACAGCAGCCTTCGGGCCCGTGCCGTCCGCAGATTGGTCATTCGTTAATTCGCTCATTCGATCAAAGGAAATTCCATGCCTAAAACCATCGCAAAGCAGCCCGGCGCCAGCCGCGTTCGCGCCGCCAAACCCACCACCGCCATGCCCGCCTACCCGCTGCCCGCGCTCAAGAAAGGCGAGCACTACGCCGGCGTCCTGCTGCAAGCCGGCAAGCCGGTGCACCACCTGATCCTGCTTCCTGGCGAAAAGGCCGAGGTCGCCTGGACGGCCGCGCAGGCCTGGGCGAAGCAACGGGGCGGTGAACTGCCCACCCGCCGCGAACAGGCGCTCCTCTTCGCCAACGCGAAGGAACATTTCCAGGAGCGTTACTACTGGTCCGGCGAGCAGCTCGCCGACAACGGCGACTACGCCTGGTATCAGCACTTCGGCGACGGCCTTCAGGACTACGGCCACAAGGACGGCAGCCTTCGGGCCCGTGCCGTCCGCAGATTGGTCATTCGCTAATTCGGTCATTCAATAACGATTTTCATCAGCATGGGCCTTCACACCGAGCTTGAGATCTACCGGGTCGGCTACGACCTCCTGACCGTCGCGATCGACGCTATCCGCAACATGCCGCGCGACGTAAAACAGGCGATCGGCGAGCCGATCCGCGACGAGTGCGTGGGCGTGATGCTCCAGATCCGGCGCGCCAATATGGCCACCGACAAGGAGCCGCACCTGCTCGGGCTGCTCGAGCGCCTGGAGGTGGTGGAATTGCTCGCGCGCGTCTCGCGCGACCGGCGATTCCTGCCCACCGGGCACTACGCGCGCCTGATCGAACACACGCAGTCCGTCGGCAAGCAAGCCAACGCGTGGAGGCGACGCCAACCGCAGCAGCAACAGCGCCTGCAGCTCGATCCTCAAGGGGGTCAAGACCGTGCGCTTGTTTAATCTGGTCGCGCCGCTGGCCCCGCCCGCAGTTTCACCCGCGGTGGAGGCCACCGCCATGCGCAGCACGGATACCGCTCGCCAGCTGGAGCTGCCGTTCGCTCCGGCCGGCGAGGCCGCGTCCGGCGCAGTTACCGGGCCGAGGCTTCGACCCGGCGACGTGGATAGCGCGACAGGTGGCAGCACGCCGACAACGGCGACTACGCCTGGTATCAGAACTTCGGCAACGGCAATCAGAACAACAACCACAAGAACAACAGCCTTCGGGCCCGTGCCGTCCGCAGATGAACCCGCTGCAGTCCCTGCTGATCTTTCTTTCGAGGAGGTGGTCGCCGGCTACGTTGACTGCCGCCGCAACAAGCGCACCAAGGCCGCCGCGCTCGAGTTCGAGCGCAACCAGGAGGCCGGGCTCTTCGCCATCTACGCGGCGCTCACGAACGGCACCTGGCGCCCCGGCCGCTCGATCTGTTTCGTTGTCACCCGGCCCCGGCCGCGCGAGGTCTGGCGCGCGGAGTTCCGCGATCGCGTCGTGCACCATATCCTCTACAACCGCATCGCGCCGCGCTTTCATGCCGGCTTCATCGCCGATAGCTGCGCCTGCATTCCCGGTCGCGGCACGCTCTACGCCGCGCGCCGCCTCGAGCATCATGTGCGCAGCGCGACGCACAACTGGTCGCGGCCGGCGTTCTACCTGAAGCTGGATTTCGCCAACTTCTTCGTCAGCATCGACAAGCACGTCCTGCGCGAACAGCTTGCCCGGCGGATTCCCGAGCCGTGGTGGCTGCGCCTGGCCGAGACCGTCCTCTATCACGATCCGCGCGTCGACGTCGCGCTGCACAGCACCCCGGCGCAGCTCGCCCTGGTGCCGCCGCACAAGAGCCTGCTGCATCAGCCCGCGCACCTGGGCCTGCCGATCGGCAACCTCTCGAGTCAGTTCTTCGCCAACGTGCACCTGGATTCGCTCGACCAGTTCGTCAAGCACCGGCTCGGCGCGCGGCACTACGTGCGCTACGTCGACGACCTGGTGCTCGTCCACGCCTCGCCGCAATGGCTCAACGCCGCCCGCGCCGATATCGAGGCCTTCGCCGCGCGCGAGCTGCATCTGTGGCTGAACCAGGCCAAGACCGTCCTGCAACCCGTGGAGCGCGGCATCGACTTCGTCGGCCACCTGATCAAGCCCTGGTGTCGGCGCACTCGGCCGCGCACCGTCCGCCAGGCGCTCGCTCGCGTGGCGCGCCTGCCCGCGGCGGACCTGCGCGTCACCGCCAACAGCTACTTCGGCCTGTTGCGCCAGGCGCCAGCCAGCCACACCGACCGGACGCGCCTCGCGAACCTGCTGCGCCAGCGCGGCCGCAGCGTCGACCACCGACTCACCAAGTCCTACGCCCCCGCACAAGGAGCCCTCTCATGAACGCCCCCACCACCGTCGATCACCTGGCCGACCCCGTCCTCGAGCTGCTGCCGCGTGCCGCGCTCGCCCCGAGCGAAACCAAAGTCCAGGCGCGCCGGCGCCGCCACTACAGCGTCACCTTCCTCGCCGAAATGGGCGAGAGCATCGCCGCCAATGGCGTGCTGCAGCCGCTCCTGGTGCGGCCCCTGGCCGCGATGCGCGGCCTCGCCAAGTACGAAATCGTCGCCGGTGAGCGCCGCTGGCGCGGCGCCGAGCACGCCGGCCTCGAGCACCTGCCGTGCTTCGTGCGCGACATGAGCGACGCCCAGGTCCTCGCGGCCCAGCTCGAGGAGAACCTGCAGCGCGAAGGCCTGCGCGAGCTCGACGAAGCCGAGGGCTATCGCGAGCTGATGCAGCTCGAGCACCTCACCGCCGCGCAGGCCGCCGAGCGCATCGGCAAGAAAAGCCTCCGCCACGTCTTCAACCGCCTCAAGCTGCTGCAGCTGCCGCCGGACGCGATGGCGGCCCTCGAGCGCGGCGACCTCGACGTCTCGCGCGCCCAGCTCGTCGCCGGCGTGCAGCCGGAGAAGCTGCAGGCCAAGGCGCTGAAGCTCGCGCTCGAGCCCGGCTGGGGCAGCAACAAATTCCGTTACTCGGTGCGCGACCTGGCCGCGCAGCTCGCCGGCAAGCGCATGACGGTCAGCCTCAAGACCACGCCATTCGATCTGGCTGACGAGACCTTTCACGAGGCGATGGACGCGAAAACCATGCGCACCATCATGCCGTTTACCGGCAGTTGCACCCAGTGCCCAAACCGCAGCGGCAACGCGCTCGACGCTGAGGATGCGGACGCCGATCCGGACGTCTGCACCCACGTCGCTTGCTTCGATTTCCGCAGCCGCGTGCAGTCGCTGCGCCGCGCCAAGGAGGCCGAGGCCGTCGGCGCCGTCGTGCTGCGCGGCGAGGCGGCGGCGAAGATCTTTCCCGACAAGAAGCATGTGGTCGGATACGTGGACCTCGACGCGGTCTGCGACAACGACCAGTACGCGGAGCCCATGCCCGAGGATATCGACACCGGCAACGAAGCGGCCGATGACGCCGCCAACGAGGCCGCCTATGACGCCTGGCAGGAGCGCGCCGACGCCTATCAGCGGCGCACCTATCGCCAGTTGCTCGCCGACGTGGTCATCGACGTCGTACTCGCCGAGGACCCCCACGCGAAGCGCCTGCGCGAGCTGATCGACGCGAAAACCGCGCGCCGTTTGCTCAAGGATCGGGGCATTCAGGCCCCAGCCGGTCTCGGCGCGCCGCCGCCCAAGCCGCAGCCGCGCTACGACTACGAAGCCGAGCGCGCGGCGAACGAGGCGAAACGCAAGGCCGAACAGGAGCGCGAGGCCAAGGAGCTCGATTTCCGCCGCCGCGTCATGGCCGAAGTCTGGCCGCGCGTGAAGGGCCCCGCGACCCGCGCCGACCTGGTGGCGCTCGCCGAAATGACGATGGATGACCATGCCCGCGCCTGGGAAGTGCGCGAGGGCCTCAAGCACGTCCTCAAGAGCAAGCCGCTGCCGGGCAATCTCAAGGATGTCGAGCTGCAGCGGCTGCTGATCCTGATGCCCGCCGCGTCGTGCCTCGCCTCCAGCTACTCGAAACCGGACCTGCTCTATGCCCTCGCCAAACGATTCAAGGTCGATGCGGCGAAGATCAAACGGGGAATGGAAGACCCTGCAACAAAGGACGCCGGCGACAAGGCTAAGGGCGCAGACCCGAAGATCAAGCCCGGCAAGCCCGCGCGGGCGAAGGCGAAGAAGAAGGGGGCCAAGAAATGAGCAATCTCGAAGCGACCCTGAAGCGCTTGCGCGTTGCCAACCTGCAGCGGTTACCGCTCTTCAAGAACCGCCGCGGCGAGCCCGCGCACAGCCGGCCCGACGGTTCCGACTGGAGCATGGCCGAGTGGACCAACGCCGTCGCGGGTGAAGTCGGCGAGGCGTGCAACATCGCAAAGAAGCTGAGGCGTGGCGACTTCGGCCCGCCATACACGCCAGGCTATATCGCGGGCTGTAGCGAACTGGCGCATGAACTTGCCGATGTGGTGATCTACGCGGATCTAACCTGCTTTCGATGCGGGCATTCGACCGATACCTTGATCTCCAACATCGATCTTGGCGTCAACAACGCGAATGGGCTCGCCGAATGCACGAACCGGATCGCCGAATGGGCCGGCCAGGCGTGTGGCGATGCCGACTGGATCACCAGCGCTAAGTTCGCTTCGCCTGGCGAACGCGAGGACATGCTACGGAGCGTGGCAGTACGGCTCGCCGCTGCCGTGCGCGCCGCGGAAGCCGCATGCGTCGTCGCCGATCGCGACATCTGCGAGGCGATCGTCGAGAAATTCAATATTGTCTCCGATCGCGTCGGGTGCGAGGTAAAGCTGTGAGCCTCGCCTGCGGCGGCGCGTCAGGAGCCTCGATTGAGTTCGGCATCGAGCGCTTCCTTCGCGAGTGGATCTCCGAGCGCCGCATGGAGCAGCAGGCTTTGTTTGGAGAGACGCGCTCTCAGCGATTCGTATTGGCGCTCCCAATGCTGAAAATTGACGGCGCCCGCGGTCGACATGAGCCTGCCGAGAGCGTCGGCCTCGGTCGCGACCGTCCGGATGGTCAGGAACGCATGTACTGCATCAGTGGGGAGTCGATCTATATCAAATGCGTCGGGCCATTTCGCCAGGTCGGCGATCAGCGCCTTCCGAACGTAGATCCGATCCTCGGCCTGGATGCCAAGTACGTGGACCATCTCCCCCAAAGACTCGAGGAGCTTCACACCGAACACGACGCATATCCTCGCCGCTCGGCGAGTCGCTTCGCTTGCCTCTCTGTCCCGCCGAGCCCGATCGGAGTGATTTTGCCACCAAGCGATCCCGATCGCGGCCGAGATCGCCACGATCGTGCCGATCGCCTGCACCCATGCGGCAAGCTCGGCGCTGCTCAAATTGGTGGAAATGCAAAGCTTCCCCATCGCCGCCTCCGTAATCAAGCTTTCCACCTCGGAAGCCTAGCATGAGCACAAAAATCGAATGGACCGATGAGACCTGGAACCCGGTGACCGGGTGCACGAAGGTCAGCCAGGGCTGCAAGCACTGTTACGCCGAGCGGCTCTGGCCGAAGGTCGAGGGCGCACGGGTGAAGCGCGGAGGCGGCGCGGTGCGGCCATTCACCGATGTGCGCGTTCACGCTGATCGGCTCAATGCGCCGCAGCATTGGCGGACGCCGCGGCGCGTGTTCGTCAACTCGATGAGCGATCTCTTTCACGAGGACGTGCCGTTCTCTTTCATCGCGCAAGTGTGGTGCAGGATGGCCAACGCGCCCGAGCACACGTTTCAGATCCTCACGAAGCGCCCGCAGCAAATGCTCGAGTTCTTTTCGCACGTTGACATGGGCTGCGGGCTTATGACCGTAAAGGGGTGGGACTCTGACATCTTTGTCGGTGCGGTCGATGATTGGCCGCTCCGCAACGTCTGGCTCGGCGTCAGCGCTGAGGACCAGGCCACTTTCGATGAGCGAGTCGAGCAGCTCGGACAGACGCCGGCGGCCGTGCGGTTCGTCAGTTGCGAGCCACTGCTCGGGCACATCGATACCGGCAACGCCTTTGACGATCCTCCCGAGGGTAGCCCGTACGGCAAGATTCACTGGGTGATCGCCGGCGGCGAGAGCGGCCCCAAGGCGCGCCCTTCGCACCCCGACTGGTTCCGCTCGCTCCGCGATCAATGCCAGGCTGCCGGCGTGCCGTTCTTTTTCAAGCAGTGGGGCGAATGGGCACCAGAGACTGTCGTCGCCACCGAAAACGGGGCAAGGGATGCCCTCTATATCGAAGTCGCCGGCTCGACGCGTTCGGCTGCGTTGGGCACCCGCGGCCAAGCGGTAACGGTTCAGCGTAACGGCAAGCGCGCCGCCGGCCGCCTGCTCGACGGCCGCGAATGGAACGAGTATCCGCGATGAGCCGCCCCTTCAATCCAACGACCAAACCACCTGAAAGGACGAACCCATGTTCTCACTGAAAAACGATGTCGCCAAGCTGGCTAATGTCAATCCGCGCGCTGAGCTCCACGGGGAAGACCCGCAGCCGGCGTGCGACCTCAAGATCGAGATGAACGTCTCGAACGGTCTGCTCGCGGAGTTCCATCCCACGCTGCGCTCATTCCTCTACGAGAAAGACGACTCGCAGCTCGACCTCGCCGAGGATTCGCTCACGCACCTGCGCATGCCCAAGCTCGGTCCGCTCAAGTGGGACGAGGAACTGGTCGGCGCCGAGGTGACGGTTCACCGCGGGCTTGGCGGAAAGAGCGACATCGTGCTGCCGGGGTGCTCGGTCAACAACTTCGTGCTCGCCCCGCAGGAGGGCGGCTCCGTGATGCTGTGCTTTCGGGTACAAGGTCACCCAGACGAAAAACAATTCGGCCGTCTGTGCTCGATCATCGGCTCGGAGATCGAGATCACGGTGATGCCGCCTGAGCCAGGCGAAGATCTCGCCTCGCAGGGTGGGGAGGGATAGACGTTTCGGGTGAGTCAATGTCCGCAGTCCTGAAATCCGGCGACGCGCAGCCGCTCCCGATGCGGTACAGGGAACTGGTACGCTTCGTCTTGATCCCGCGCTTTTGCGACCTAACCGGCTACACCGACAAGGCGGTGCGCCGCAAGATCGAGGATGGTGTCTGGCGCGAGGGGCGCGAGTATGTACGCGCACCGGACGGCCACATTACAATGGATCTGGAGGGGTACGAAAAGTGGGTCGTGGGCGAAAAGGCAGCGGCGTAGAGCCGCGCGCCAACACCATCAGGATCGGGTTCCAGTGGCGCGGTAAACGCCAGCGGGAGCCGCTCGACCTGCCGCCTACGCCTGCGAATCTGAAGTACGCAGCGCGGCTCGTTGAGGACATCAAGCGGCGCATCGCGAGCGGCACCTTCGACTACGCCGAATTCTTCCCCGACTCCAAGCAGGCGGTCGACCGGCGGCGCGTGCCGACGCTGCTCGAGGCGTGCGATCTGTGGCTCGCGGCCAAGGGCAGGCTCGCGCCGGCCACGCTCAGCCAGTACGGCCTGGCGCTCGCATTCTGGCAGGGGAAGCTCGGCGCCAATACGCCGATCACCGAGATCACGCACGGGCGCCTCGCCGCGCTGGTGGGATCGCACCCCTGGTCGAGCGCGAAGATGTGCAACAACGCACTGATTCCCCTGCGCGGTGTATTCACTCTCTCCCTGCGCGACATCTCCAGCCTCGCACTGCCTGGCAAGCCAGCCCCCAGCAACCCGCTCGATGGGATCGAGAACGCAAAGTTTCAGAAGTCGCCGCCGGACCCCTTCACTCTGGACGAGGCCGAGGCGATTCTGGCCGACCTCGCGCGCCATTACGACGAGCGCGCGGTGAACTACTTCGAGTTCGCCTTCTTCTCCGGCATGCGTCCCGAGGAGATGATCGCCCTACGCTGGGATGACGTGTCCGAGGGGCAGGTGCGGGTGCAGCGGGCCAAGACCTTCAAGGGCGGCATCAAGGCCGTGAAGACCTACCAGGTGCGCGACGTGGAATTGATGAGCCGCGCCGAGCAGGCGCTCACCCGGCAGGCGAAGTGGACCCGCATGAAGGACGCCGAGGTGTTCGAGAATCCGGTGACCAGCAAGCCCTGGCACGATGACAGGAGCCAGCGGGATCATTACTGGAAGCCGGCACTGAGGCGGCTCCAGATTCGCTACAGGTCGGCTTACCAGACGCGGCATACCTTCGCGACCGTCGCCCTAATGAGCGGCGCCAACCCGGCCTACATCGCGCGCCAGCTCGGGCACAAGAACGCGAAGATGGTATTCGAGGTGTACGCCAAGTGGATTGACCGCGCGGATCGCGGCCGGGAGATGGAGAAGATCGAGCGCTCGATTGCCGCTCAAACCGAGGAACGGGGACGCGTAATTGCCCCCGTTGTGCCCCCGACAGAGCCAAGTGCTTGTTTCGTTGGTAGGCGCGATTGGACTCGAACCAACGACCCCCACCATGTCAAGGTGATGCTCTAACCAGCTGAGCTACGCGCCTATAAGGGGCGGGATTCTACAGGAACCCCGGTGCAGGCACAAATTTCAGCTATGCCAGGCCCTTGCGCGCGAATCGTAGACGTAGGGGCCGGACTTGAACACCACGCCCTGGCAGGTCAGCGTGTACTCCGCGCCGGCGAGCGCGTAGGCGAACGGCTCGCCGTTGGGACAGGCCGGCAGCGCGGGAATGAACTTCGGCGCGAGCGCCGCGAGCGCGGCGGGGTAGGCGCCCGCCTCCAGCTTGTGCTTGGCCAGACCCTGGATGATCTGGGTGCCCCGCGCCTCGGTCATGGCCACGTATTTCTCGCCCTCGCTGTAGCGATCCAGCGCCAGGTAGCCGACCGCGAGCAGCACGGCGACCACGACCAGTATCACCA
>Ga0082335_1001107_pt1 | contig 61160 bp, 59 predicted proteins | sample Subgrocontami58m_FD_72375 | JGI IMG/M metagenome (GOLD analysis project Ga0082335, IMG submission 72375) | Subsurface groundwater microbial communities from S. Glens Falls, New York, USA - GMW37 contaminated, 5.8 m (SPADES assembly) (version 2) ... | reverse complement strand
CGTTTATTACTCCAGTCCTCAATGAGGTAAAACCACCGACTGGAGAGCCGGGTGCGGGAAATCTGCCAGTCCGGTTCGGAGGGAGGGGCGATACAAGCCAATGTATCGTTCCTACCCTATCAACCTGACTATTTTCATGTGACCTGGTGCCCCACGGGGCATGGGGGTCTTTTACGAATTCATCATCCTTTCGTTAACGCACTTATCCCGCGCGATTAGACCTCTTTGTCAAAATACCCCGCTTTAACGGCCCATAGCCAGAGGTAGGCGATCTTTTCGTTGTGCAGCTCCGCATAGCCGACGTGGCCGAAGCGGGGGATCAGGGCCACATGGGCGCCCCGCGCTGCGGCGGCATATTTGGCTCCCATGAACATCTCCCGTTTGTCCTCCAGACGCTCGCCCGCTAGCCAATGGCCGTGATCATTTTCGCCCACGACCAGGAGCACCCGGATACTCTTTAACCAGTCCGGCTCAGGCTCCTGGAGGTGATCGAAATACTCCTCCCGGGGCAGGCCGGTCTTCTTGACGTAATCCTCCAGGATGCCCACGGCGGCGTTATGCTGGTTATCGCAGAGACTCGTCTTCATCTGGGAGCGGATATTGCACACCAGGCGGATGTAATCTTCCGCCTCTCCCCAGGGCGTGAGGTCCGGCGGATCTTCATACTTCGATTCCCGGAAGCTGGCAGGGGACCGGCGGGACACCATCTCGAGGGGAAATTCCCGGTACGGCTCGGCGCCGGTCTCATCGCGCCATTCCTTGCGCCAGCCATCGGGGCCGCCGCTTCCAAAACCGACGAGGCCGATTATTTCGGTCTTCCGGGAAAAGCGGTGCAGATGGGCCGCCATCGGTCCCCCCGTGGAGTGGCCGAAGGCGAGCACCTCCCGTCCGGCGAGATACCTGTCTGTCAAAATACCCGCCCCCTGGAGGATTGTGTTGAAGGTGCACTTCAGGTTCCGGTCGAGAATCTCCGCCTCCGGGAGCTCCCGATCCAGCAGGTACATGGGCATCCGTTCCGGAACCGGCACCTGCCACACCCCGCCCGGCGGATAGTGTCCGGGATAGGTGAGGGTCAGAACTTTGTAACCCTGGGCGGCCAGCACCCGGGCGAGCCCCGGACGTCCATCGGGGGTCCGGTCCATGATGCTCTCACTGCCTGCACCCCCATGGAAGAAAACAAAAGCCCGCTGGAGATCGGTCTCTTTCTCCGGCGTGTAGACCGTACCATGCATGTCCCAGTCGTAACCGTTCCGGTTGAAGCGCGCTATCACCTCTTCCCGGGCATAAGGCCTGTCTTCATAGGGTGCCGGGATGGCCAGGAAATCCTCCCAGCTGGGTTTCAGCAAAAGCTCCTTTGATTTCAGACCCTCTAATAATTTATTTATCCCTTGGGATACCTCAGACATTTTCTTTCCTCCTTCATACATACTGTTTCTCTCGGGGTCGGAATCGGGATCGGTATCGCTATCGTCTCTTCCTTTATTTCGGTTTCCTCTTTTCGATTCCGAACCCGATACTGATAGCGACCCCGATGTTTATCATATCCCCCTCCCCCCTTTGCCAAAGGGGGAAAAAGAGGAAGGTTTTTTAACTCAACACTTCTTTATACCCCTAATCACCGAGTGTCAATGCAGGGAGGTTCCGCCCGAGACATCGAGGCAGGCGCCCGTGACGTGGCTGGCGTCGGCGCTTACCAGATAGGCCACGGCCCCGGCCACGTCTTCCGGCGATGTGCGCCGTCCCAGGGGGACTTTGGCCTCCACCCGGGCGCGCTGCTCGGCCGTTTCATGGATGCGCCAGGCCGATTGTACACCGCCGGGTGCGATGCTGTTGACCCGCACGCCGTAGGGACCGGCCTCGACCGCGATCGCCTGCGTGAAGGTAACGATGCCGCCTTTGGCTGCGGAATAGGTGGCCAAACCCGGCCCGCCCTTCAAGCCCTGGCCCGAGGCAATGTTGACGATCGCCCCCTGCCGGCGTTTCACCATCCCCGGCAGCACCGCATAGCAAGCGTTCAAGGTGCTGTAGAGATTTACTTTCAGGAGCGTTTCCCTTTCTTCAAGAGGAATTTCCCAATAGAGCTTCTTGGAAAAACCCAGGCCCTGCGCTCCGCCGGCCGTATTGACGAGCACCGTGATGGCGCCGAAACGGCTTTCGATGTCCTCGATGGCGCGACGCACTTCCTCCAGTTCGGCAACATTGCAGGGTGCATAAACGGCCAGGGCCCCCAACTCTTTCCCGATCTGCTCCGTCCTTTCCTTATTAATGTCGATGAGGACGATCTTGTACCCGTTCTGGCTGAGCCGGCGGGCCGACGCGGCGCCGATGCTTCCCCCGCCGCCCGTGACAACGGCAATTTTATCGGACATGTTATCCCCTCCCTGGCTAAAAATAGGCTTCGATGATCTGCGGATGCTCCTTGAAGCTCTTAATGAGATAATTGACGCGCTCCGCGCTGTCTGCCTCGGGCAGGATCTCCACGGGCGTATCGGTCTTCTTGCTCCATTCCAGCGTCTGCTTATCCTTCAAGGCCTGTTTTATTCCTTCCTGCAAGGCCTTTTGGATATGCACCGGCGTGCCGGGCGGCACCTGCATGATGCGCACGATACGATAGTTGGACCATTCCCTGGGCATTCCTAATTCCACATGGTTCGGCACATTCGGCAGCTCGGGAAACCGCTTGGTGTCGTAGACCCAGAGCGGACGCAGGTCGCCCGCCTTGATCGGGTTCGTATGCACCCCCGAGAGGGCCCCGGCGGTGAGATCCGCGTTCCCGGCAATGACCGCCAGGATGGCCTCTGCCGATCCCTTGAAGCGGGCCACTTTATATTGGACCCCTTTCTTGTCGAAATCGATGAGCATGGGGAGGAGGGAAAAACTCGCCTGCGCCATGGCGATGCGCAAGGGCTGTTTCCTTTTCAGGATGTCCTCATAACTGTAATAGGCTCCTTTCGGATAGGTAAAAACACCATAAGGGGGTGTTTCGATTGATAAAAATATGGGGATATCCTTAACATCCCAGGGATAGGGGTTTTTCATGGCCGAGGCTACGTAGGTCCCCACGCCCAGCAGGGTAAAGGTATGGCCGTCGGGCTTCGATCTTTGGAGCGTATCCAGGGCATTCCTCCCTTCAGCGCCGATGACGCCCTGGACGATGACTTTCTGTCCCAGATACTTCGGCAGGACCCGGCCCAATTGCCGGGCCATCAAGTCGAAGGCACCGCCTAAGGAGCTCACGATGATCGTCAACGGCCGGGTCGGTTTCCAGGGCTTTTGCTGGGCCGCCAGGCTCGGCGCATAAGTAGCGCCGATGATCAGCAAGGCCAACCCCAGGGTTGTGCCGATACGACAAACTAGCTGCATGGTTCTGTTCATGGGATTTTCTCCTTTCACTCCCTTTAGAAATAGGCTTCCGTAATCTTGGGGTGTTCCTTAAAACTCTTGATCAGAAAACGAATCCGTTCTGCACATTCTGCATCGGGCAGGGTATCCACCGGGGTATCGGATTTCTTGCTCCACTCGAGCGTCTGCTTGTCCTTGAGGGCCTGGATTAATCCTGCCTTCAGCGCCTTTTGGATGTGCGGCGGCGTGCCCGCCGGCACCTGAATCAAACGGGCGATATGGTAGTTGGCCCACTCCTTGGGCATCCCCAATTCAATGTGGGTCGGCACCTGGGGAAGTTCGGGGAAACGCTTGGCGTCGTAGACCCAGAGGGGCCGGAAATCGCCCGCCTTAATCGGGTTCATATTTACCCCTGACAAGGCACCGGCCGTGAGCTCGGCATTGCCCGCGATGACCGCCAAGCCGGACTCCGCTGATCCCTTGAAGCGGGCCACTTTATAAGGAACCCCTTTCTTCTCGAAATCGATGAGCAGGGGTAGAAGGGCGAAATTTGTTCCTCCCACGGCAATGCGTACCACCTTTTTTGTTTTCGCGATATCATCATAGCTTAAATAGGGTGACTTGGGGTAGACAAAGATCCCGTAGGGAGGCGTTTCGATGGCCAGAATCACGGGCAGATCTTTGATATCCCAGGAATATTGGCTTTTGGTCGTCGCCAAGCCCACGTTGGTGCTCACGCTGAGCAGGGTCATGGTATGGCCGTCAGGCCTCGATCTCTGGAGTGTATCCAGGGCATTCTTCCCTTCGGCACCCGTCACTGCCTGGACAATGACTTTTTGTCCCAGATATTTCGGCAGCATCTTGGCCAATTGCCGGGCTGTCAGGTCAAAGGCGCCGCCGATGGAACTCACAATGATGGTCATCGGCCGGCTGGGCTTCCAGGTTTCCGGCTGGGCAGCCAGACCGTCATTAAAAGTGGCACCGATGATGCTTAAGACCAACCAGAGGATGGTACCGGAGGAATAGAGGAAATTTTTCGACCTGCGCATCGTTTGTTCTCCTTTCTTTAAAACTTCCGACCTGCTGTCAGAATAATATTTCATAAAGCAAGGGATCGGGCAGCTGTTCCTGGGCAATTTGGTTAATAATGACATAGACCACGCCGATGATCACGGCGGCCACCGCGACGGATTTGACCAGGCTCACCTGACGCGACGCCAGGAGGTAGAGCACGACAAAAAGCCCAATGCTCGGATAGATGCCCAGGATCCAGATGCTGATATAGAGCCCTACCAGCCAGCCAAAGTACTGTAAGGCGCCGAGCATATTTTCCCGGTCCGTCGCGTCCTTATGGAAACCAGAATCCATGATCTGGGTGCCTTTGGCCTCCTTGCCCCGCAACTCTCTCAACAGCTGGAAGAAACAGAGGGTAAACACCACCCCGCCGCAGATTACGGGGACCAGGGCTGTTTTAAAGTCCCAGTTCAAGGCAGTGATGACCGCGGCCAAAGACACCGCCATCAGTATGGCCGTAAAAATGCTCTGCCTACTCTTCATCGTCTTCCTCCTCCGGCTTGGGTGCCAGGCGGCGGAGGGCTTCATCCTTGGCCATCCGCCGTTCTTTTAAAGAGGTCCACACCTGATTCAGGACAAAGATCACGATCATGGCCATGACCATCGGCCGCAGAAGCCAGGATAGGCCCATCAGGGTAACGGAAATGACAAAATTCCATTCCGTAATTTCCGAAAGGACAAAACCCACGATCAGAGGCGGACGGGCCCAACCATACTGTTTCATCCCGTAACCGAGCACGCCGAAGAGGATCATGACCAAGACATCGCCCACGTCCTTGGTCCCCAGATAAACGGCGAGGATGAGAAAGGTAGTGATCACGGCAATCAGGTAATGCTTGGGCAGGTAGAGAAGTTTCGCTATTTGCGAAGTGAAGAGCAGGCAAACGCCGCCGCCCACGACATTGGCCAGGGCCAGAGCCCAGATAATCCGATAGGTGATGCCCACATCCGTGGTCAGCATGTTCGGCCCCGGATGGATGCCGGCCATCAGGAAGGCGCCCAGGACCAACGACATGGCAGCGCTGCCCGGCACGCCGAAGGCCAGGGTTGGGATGAAATCCCCCCCCTTGCAGGAATTGTTGGAGGCCTCCGGGCCGATGACGCCCCGGATATCACCCTTGCCGAACTGGGACTTGTCTTTTGCCGACTGCACGGCATGGGCATAGGCAAACCAGTCGGCCGTAGCCGATCCCACCCCGGGCACGATGCCTATCCAGATCCCCAGCAGGCTGGTGCGGATGAGCAAGCCCCAATTACGAAAGACATCGGCCATGCCCTGCAGCTGTCCCCGCAGGAGATTGCCCCGGACCTGCCCCTCCGTAGTCGAACCCTTGGTCACCGCCATTTTGATCACTTCCGGGATCGCGAAGAGCCCCAGGGAGATCGTGGCGATCTTCAGCCCGTCGATGAGGTAGGGGATATCGAAACTGTACCGGTAAATGCCGCTCGTCGGGGAGCGCCCGATCGTGCCCAAAAGAATCCCCAGGAAGCCGGCGGCCAACCCTTTGAGCATGTTGCCGCTGGAAAGCGCGCCCAGCATGCTCAAACCCCATAAGGCTACGACAAAAATCTCCGGCGGCCCGAAGGACAAGACCACTGGCCGGAGGATGGGAATCGACAACCACAGACAGATGGCCCCCAGCACTCCCCCGATGATGGAACTCGTATAGGAAGCACCCAGGGCCCGGGCCGCCTCCCCTTTCAGGGCCAGCGCATGCCCGTCCAGGAGCGTTGCCGAAGCGCTGGCTGTGGGGGGAACGCCGATCAAGATTGTCGGGATGGTATCACTCGTGATCGTCACCGCCAGGATGGCGGTCATCAGCACAATGGAATATTGAAAATCCACCGTATAGGTCAGCGGCAGCAGGATGGAGAGGATCGTAATCCCCCCGAGTCCGGGGATAACCCCCAATACCAATCCCATCAGCGTACCCCCGACCAGGAACCCGATGCTGGGCCAGGTTAAGAGCTGCAAAAAAGAACCCCAAAAAGTATCCATACTGTTACTCTCTCCTATCCTGATTGTCCGCCATGGCCCTGCTGATCGCCCAGGGTCTCCTTGGCACAAATTAACGCCCTTTCCGGCAATTTATCGGTCCCTCAGGGCATCTGCTCCAGCAGCCGTCCGTATCCTTTGAGCGGCTGCCGGACGTGCAGCCGCTTTTGCACCGCCCAAACCCGGGCCGGTATGGCATGGACGACGGGAATCTGCAAGTCCTGCTCCAGGACCTCGATGACGTCGAGGATCCGCCAACCGGAACCGAACAATAAAATCCCCTCGGCATCCCGGTGCCGGAGATAGAGCTGCTTGGCCACGCCATAGACCTCCTGGGAGGAAATTCTCCCCGCATCGGCAAAGGGAACGGTCATCTCTTCGATCGCCAATACCTCCAGGCCGGCCTCGGTATAGTAGGGGATCTTTGTCTCCGTGACCGCCCCCTTGTTGTAAGTGATGCCCACAATCTTCCTGATGCCCAGGGCCTGCGAAGCCTCCACTAGGGTCATGGCGGAGGTAAAAATGGGGATGCCGTATTTCTCTTCCAGGCCCCTGACGATTTCCGCCTCCCCCTGATAGCCCCGGAGCACAAATAAGGCCGCCCCCTCGGGATGGATCAGGTCTACCTTCAGGCTGGCCAGCTCGGCAATTCTGGCCTGCATCGTTTCCATGGCCTCGAGAAATTCTTCCTTCTTCCCGGTCTTGATGCCCACATACATAGGGATGACCCCGATGCCTTCGGGAAGGAGACGGATAAATTCTTCGAGCGTACCGGGCCGATGGGTCGGCTTGATCACGCCGACGGTCCCGCGCCAACTTTTAAAACCCATAGTAGTTTACCCCCTCCCATCTCGCCCCTGGCGCCTTTGTGCCTTTGTGCCTTTGCCCCTCTGCCCCTGTCCCTTTGCTCCTTTGTGCCTCTGTCCCTTTGTGCCTTTGTGCCTTCAGTTAACCCCTCAACGTCTCGTCTTCAGTAAAATCTGCCGGAACATCTTGACAATCCTATTGTAATCACTCATAAAACTTGCATCATAGGGGAGCAGCCGGGCGCCTTCCCTTAACTGCTTGCCCCGCTGTTTTATGCCCACCCGGCTGGGGACCCGCTGCATCTCCACCAGGATTTCCTGGCCTTCCTTGGAGAGGAGAAAATCCACAAATAGCTTGGCGCTATGGGGATTGCGGGCGTGGGCGGATATGGAGAGCGGATGGAGAATCGTCACCACCGGCTCAAAAGCTATCCATTCGAGGGGGGCGCCCAGGGACTTTAGTTCCTCTATCCGGTCTATATAGAGGGCGATCCCGAGCTGTATTTCGCCGGCCACCATCAGTTGGGTTACCAAGGTCTTGCCGGTGCGAAAGAGAATCTCCTGGCGGGCAAGTTTTTCAAAGTAGGACAACCCGCTTTCTTCCCCCATGGTCCGCAAGACACCGGCAAACCACTCAAAGGCCTTGTCATCCATCCCCATCTTACCCTTCCATTTGGGGTCGGCCAGGTCGGTTAAACTCTTCGGGACATCCCGGGGAGCAACCAGTTTGGTGTTATACCCGATGACAAAATGGCTGGAATAATGGTCCGTCCAGTAGCCGGCAGGATCAACGAGGGTTTTGGGGAAATGCTTGCTTTCCGGAGAGATGTACCTGGTGAGGAGGCCGTGTTCCTTGAGAATGGCAAAGACGGAGAAACTGGTCTGGAAGACATCGAAATTATGCACGCCCGCCCGGGCTTCGGTCAGGGTTTTGGTGATCATCCCCTGGCCGGTGGCGCGATTCACCGTCGCCTTGAGGAAGGGATACTTTTCCATAAATCTCTTGGTAAGCTTGTCGGCTTCCGGCGCACTCATCCCTGTGGACCAGCGCAAATTACCTTCCTTTTTAGCGCCTTCCACGAGCCTTGCCGTCCCTTCCTCCTGTGTTTCGGCGGCCGCCTTGGCACACAAGACGCCCAGCAGAGGCAGGCTCAGGAAAAGACTGAGCGCACAGCCCAGGGCCAAGGACCTGACTTTATGAAGATGCATCGCTCTCACCTTAACCTCCTTTTCCGATTATCCGTCTTTACCCTGGACCCCTGTTTTCACCGGGGTGACGACTTTTTACAAAGTCGTCATTTCTTGCCCTTGAAGATTATGGAAGGGCAAGCCTTTTCAGAATAGACAAACCCGGCCGTTTCCCGCGTTGCTCCATATTTGGCCGTCAGTTCCGGAAGCGAACCCGCATCCAGGGCCAGCATGGGACAGGCGTCGACGCAGATGGGGTTCTTGTTCTCGGCTAAACGGTCGAGACAGAAATTGCAGAGCTGCATCCGAGCATCCGCTTCGGCCCCGAACTGGGGCGCATCATAGGGGCAGGCTTCCCGGCAAAGGCCGCAAGCCTCTTTGCCCAGGCACATTTCCTTATCCACGACGACGATGCCGTCCTCGCTGCGCTTCGTGATGGCGCCCGCCGGACAGGCCTCACGGCAGAGAGGCTGGGCGCAATTGCCGCAGGAAAGGGAGAGAAAGGCGACAAAGAGGTCGGGATATTTCCCCTCCTCGATCGTCACGACGCTTCTCAAACTGGCTGGTCCCGCCGGGATGTCATGCCAGTCCTTGCAGGCCACCACGCAGGTATAACACCCGATGCAGCGGCTTTGGTCAAAATAAAATCCTTTTTGCATGGTCTTATCTCTCCGTTTTCTCCACCTGGACTAAACAGGTGTTACTGGCCAAGGCGCCCCCTGGTGAATGTTTATCCCGGGTCAGGACGTTGGCCGATCCGCCCCGATCTATGCCTTGGGCATCAGGAGCAAACCAGGCCCCCTGGGGGATGTCCACCACCCCGGGCATGATCCTCTCCGTCAGCCGGGCCGGGATGATCATCTCGCCCCGGTCATTAAAAATCCGCACCGGATCGCCGTCCTTGATGTGGCGGCTGGCGGCGTCCGAGGGATGGAGGGAAACAACCTGCTCCTGGAGTTCCCTAAGCCAGGGCACGTTGTCATACTGGGTATGGGCGCGTCGTAAAAAGTGCGTGGTGATGAGCTGCAGGGGATATTTTTGGGCCAGCGGATCATTGCGGCTTTCCCACGTCTCGAGATACTGAGGGACGGGCGGGATTTCCGGATGTCCCATGTCAGCCAGGTGCTGCGAGTAGATCTCGATCTTTCCCGAGGGAGTGGGAAAGGGGTGCTCCAGGGGCGACGCGATCTGCTCCTGGAAAGCCACATGGGGCCCTGCCAGGGGCGCCTTGTAGTACCCTTGTTTCTTGAAGGCCGCGCCATCGGGGATCGCGCTTTTCCGGATGATCTCCTCCAGCCACTCCTCGGCGCTCTTGGTGCAGAACTCGGGAACATCAAGCCGGGGGGCCAGGGCCATGGTGATGTCGAAGGCCGATTTTGCCTCGTAGAAAGGTTCCACGACCTTATGGGTATAGCCGTAGAAGGGCGGCGTCACGTGTCCCGTGGTGACGTCGTTTCTCTCATAGAGGCTGTCGCTGGGCAGCAGGATATCGGCAAACTTGGCCGTCGGGGTCATGAACTGCTCGTGCACGGCGATGAATTCCAATTTCTGGAGAGCCTGCACCGCCCTGTTGATGTTGGCGTATTGATTCGGATAACTGGTGCCGACGATGTAGAGCATCTTATAGTCGGCGGGATAGCCGCCGGCCCGGCCCTTCAGGATAGCGTCCGCCACCTGGGTAAAGTGGACCCGGGCGCTGGAGGCGTTCAGGCCATAGTTCAAGGGGGCGTACTTGCGGGGCGGCGCGCCGGCATCCACGGGATTGGCCGCATCCCCCACGCCCATGCCCCGGCCGACGCCAGGCAGCTGTAGAAAGGTAAAGCCCCCCATCGTAATGGCCCAGACCATCCCGGCCGAACTGCCCCCGGGGATGCCCACATTGCCCGTCATCGCCGCCAGGGTGATCGCGGCCCGGTGATACTGCTCCCCGTAGGCGGTGCGCCCGGGAGCGATGCCGCAGAGGAGGGCCGCCGGTTTCTGCGTCCCGTATTCCCGGGCCAGCTGCGCGATGGCGGCCGCCGGCACGCCCGTGATGGCTTCGGCCCAGCGGGGCGTCTTGGGCTCACCGTCTGTCCGGCCCTCCACATAATCTTTGAACCGGTCAAAGCCCGTCGTGTATTTGTCGAGGAAGGCCTGATCCTGGAGATTCTCCTCGATGAGCACATAGGCCATCGCGATGAGGAGCGCCGTGTCGGTGCCGGGGATGATCGGTATCCACTGGTTTGCCAGGGTGGCCGTGGTGTCGGTATAGCGTGGATCTATGGAGACGATCTTGATCCCCTTTTCTTTGGCCTGCGCCAGATGCCAGGCGGCGTTGCCGCAGACCGTGTTGGCCGGATTCCACCCCCAAAGGATGATGAACCGCGAGTTGGCAAGATCATCGAAGGTGCTGCGGGCCCGTGTCGTGCCGTAGGTGGTTTGGGCGGCAAAGCCCCCGGCCTCGTTGGACTGCACGCCCCAGACCCGCGTGGAGCCGCCCATCTGAAAGATCAGGGCATTCACGAGCCGCCCGTTGCTCAAGGCGTTGCTGTCGCCGCCTCCCGTGAGCATCAGGATGGAAGCGGGGCCATAGTCGGCCTTGACCCGCTTCAGTTCGCCCGCCAGGGTATCCAGGGCTTCGTCCCAGCTGATCCGGGTGAACTTGCCCTCCCCCCGGGCCCCGCTTCTGCGCATCGGGTACCTCAGGCGATCGGGGGCATAGATCCGCTGACGGTAGGCCCGGCCCCGCACGCAGGGCCGCAAGTGGGGCTCCCCGTCCGCCGCCTCGATCCTCCGGATGACGCCTTCCTGCACGTGCACTTTGACCACGCACCGGCCCCCGCAGTGGCAGGAGCAGGTCGTGGTAATCGCTTCTTCTCTGTAACTGTCCATGTTCCCCCCATTACGCCTTCCCATCTTCCGGCGCAACAACTACAATATTTCCAGAGTGCGCGCCAGGATACGGTTCGCCTCGTGGAGGACGTCCGACAGCCGGTTGCGTTCCCGCAGCAGGGACGTGCGCCAGGCCTGGTATTCCTCCCCCTCCAGGGCGCTCAGTTTCTCCAGCGGCTGCAGCCGGGGCAGGGTTTTGAAATCGGACCCGATGGCATCCTGTCCGTATTTCCCGCTTTCCGCGGAGAGAACGGGAATCAGGAGCCGGCTCAGTTCCATGAGGCAGGCATTGATCGCTTGGCCCTGGGCGGCCAGCTTGCTTTCCGAAGCGGTCAGATGTTTCTCAATTACCCCGTTTAAGGCCTCGGCTCTTTTCTTGAATGCCTCCGCCTGCGTCATCAGGGAAGTTAAATCCAGGGCGGCCTTACTCGCCGCCTGCAAATCCCGCAGACGTTTCGTGATGGCCTCGGCGGCCGTCACAAATTCAAAAGGCAAGGTCGGGTTGTTGCAGAGCCGCAGAATCGAAAGGGCGCTGAGCTTGAAGGATACTCTAAAGAGATGTTCCGTGTCGACCTTATCCAGGGTATCCTGGGGCGTGTGACTGTACCAGATCTCCTCGCCTCCCCCACCCGCGGCCGGATCGACCTTAAAAGATGGTTTTCCGAAAACGGAGGGCACTCCTACCCCCCAGAAACTCTGATCGCCGCTCCGGTTGAGCTGCTTGCTTGTTACCGGCAGACCAAAGGCATCCTCAATGACCAGTTCGTTGAATTTTCTGACAACTTCGGAGTTTCTCGTTTCGACGCTCCGGGGCACAAAGCCCGGCGCATCGCCCCGTCCCAGGCCGTCGATGGTATAATAGGCGACGGCGTTATCCCGGAGATCCTCCCAGAAATTATCGACAAGCCAGGTGGAACCCGCATAGGTCGCCTGTTCGTGGCCGGCCCACCAGGCAAACTTGACGCCCCTTCTCAGGCTGTCCCGATGCTTGGCAAGGAGCCTGGCCATCTCCAGCATCATAGCATTGGAGGCGGCGTTGTCCGTCGCACCTTTGTACCAGCTGCAATAGTGGCCCCCAAAAAGGACGTATTTTTCCGGCTCCTTGCCCCCTTTGAGGGTCCCGATGGGCTGCCGCACCCGCACATATTCGCGCCGGGCCCCGGTCCAGAGTTTCACCGTGACCGGGCCTTTCTTTGCCAGTTCGATGAGCTGCTGCCCGTCTTCGTTGCAAACGGACAGCAAGGTAGTCTGGGGAACCAGCGCGACTGTCTCGGGAGTAGGGTTTCCCCAGGTAAAGCGGATCTGTCCCATATGGATATCCCGTGTCTTCCCCGTGCCGGCATGGATCTGGGCCACGGCCCCCTTGGCCTCGGCCCGCTGGGAGGCCGGCATCCGGTCCCTCGCTAACCCTCCCGGCTGGATGAGGGCAATCTTGCCTCGCACGTCTACGCCCTGATAATCCTCCTCCCGGCCCTTTCCCAGCCAGAGGAGCTCGCCGGTAATGCCCTCCGGGGGCGTGGGGGCGGTGAAACTGCGGGGTTCGCAGGGAAAGGAAAGCTTAACGGGCGAGAGTACCTCGAGCGTTGCGTCCCCCACCTGACCCACGTAGGCGTCAAATTCATAGACTGCGTTTGCCACCCCGTATTCGTCCAGTTTACTCTTGATATACCGGGCTGCCTGCAATTCGTCATCCGTGCCGGGACGGCGGGTCAGGCTGCTGAAAAATTCGAGATGGCGGCGCACCTCCTCCCGCGAGTATTCCGCCAACACTTTTTTCTCCAACTCTTTCTCTTCCGGTGCCGCCCAAGCAATGTGCTTTTCCATTCTTACCTCCCCTCGGATTTATCAAATTTATCATCAAATCCCTCTCGGGGTCGGTATCGCTATCGGTATCGCTATCGGTATCGCTATCGATTCCTTTATTTCGATCCCGATGCCGATAGCGATACCGACCCCGATTAAAGATATTTCCCTGTCACCCCCCAGGGGCCGTGCCCCCTCCCTTGATCGGCGGCAGGACGGTCAGGATGTCGCCATCCCGGAGCAAGGCGCCTTCCCCGGCGGATTCGCCGTTCAAACGAATATCCGTGCGTAAATGATCGATGCTTACCCTGGTGGCTTTTAAAACCTCCCCGACGGTGCAGCCCGCCGGTCCGGCATAGTTAAAGACCTGTTTTCCCAGTTGCACGATCTTGACCCGTACCTGCTCTTCCTCCGCCACTTTTTCCTCTCACCCCTGAGAACAAATAAAACTCAAGGTCTTAAAATCAAAGGCCAGCTCCCGGGAAATAGGTTCGTGCCCCAAAAAGTTCTTGACCTGGTGCACAATCAGCGAGGCGGCCATATAGACATTATAGATGATCGCCCGGGATGTACAGGGTTCCTCCCAGGCCTCGGCGTCACTGTACAGGGTTTGTTCATACAACCGGACCTCCTCCGGATCGACGGGCTTCACAGTGAAGATGCGGCACACCTCGCCGCTCATCCGGCCGTCGATGTAAAGAAGGGCCTCGGGATTGAAACGGAGACAGTTCTGCCAGATATCCTGCCGCGCCGCCATGGAATCGACGGCGCTGATCACCAGGCCCGTCAGCTTCTGCCGCTGCACTTCTTCCCCGCGGGCCTTGATCCTGGCGCCCGTAAAAGATTCGACGATCTCGGCCAGCATGGCAGCCTTCGGCTGATGCAGGTCCTGCAAGCGGAAGAACTGGTTGGGGAGATTGTGCTCCTCCACGGAATCGGGGTCATAGACCGTAATATCCCGGCAGCCCATCTTCGCTAAGGATAAAATGGTGGGGGAACCGATGCCCCCGCAACCGATGACCGTGATGGGGCATTGCAGCCGCTCCGGTGAAATAATATCGAGTTGTCTCCAAAAGTCCAAAACTATTTCCTTTTCAATACCTTACTACACATAAACGATGAGCTGCTCGGCAATCTCTTTCCGGACCGCCTCCCGCATGGCCCCGGCCTCGGCAGTAGCGGCGGCCGGCAGGACAACGGCCAGGCGGTCCAGGGTCAACTTGAGAGGCTGGTAGAGATCCAGACGGCAGAGATGGTCGCCCTCTTTGTTTGCTACTAGCGACAGCATGTAATCATTGTTAAACCCTTTGGCGGTATAATCATCGATGGGGCTCCAGAAGACATCCATTTCCCCATGGCTGTGCCACCAGAGCTTCAGCACCGCCGGGTCCCCGCCCTGCTCCAGGTAGGATATTAAAAACCGCGCCACGCCATCGGGCAAGAGTTCCGTGTAAGAAGCAGAGCAGCGCTGTTTGAGAAGGTGGAGGTCCCGCACCTGGAAACCGGCCGGCAGAACTTCCATTTCTCCCAGGCCGCTGATTTCATAAGGACAGAGCTCGACATAGAGCCGCAATTTCTGGGCGGCCCGGGGGCTGAGGGTAACGGAGGGCAGGGCCGGGACGACCCTTTCCATCCCTTTGTCAAGCATGGGCCGGTACCTCCGGCCAATAGGTTATTTCGCAGTAAGCGTCTGCGGGATTGTAACTGTGGAGATAGGAAAAAAGGATGGCGGCCACCGTCGCGAGCTGGCCTTCGGAGATGAGCTTGGCCACGGCCTCCGTATGGTTGCCGACACAGGGTTCGCCATCGCGGATGTGGGGATGGTCATAATAGGGATAGCGGCCGGGGTTTTCCACATTCCTCATCCGGAGGTAGCCGTTCAGATAAATCTCCAAACGAAAGGGGCCGATCCGATACCGCTTATCCTGGTGGCCAATCACGATTGTTTCCGTCTCCAGGGCCAGAAAGCCGGCCCCGATCTCCAGGCCCTGGAGGCCCGGGATTTGCTCCAGGCGCTCAAACTCCCGCCGGTAATCGGGCTCCCGCTCCTGGAAGACCTGGCGGAAGTTCTTCGCTTCCTGGCGCAACAAGACGATGTCCCGCCAAAGACGGGTAATCTCCAGGCCATGCTCACGCACCTTGGTTTCCTTGTCCACGAGTTCGCGCTCACAGCGGGCGAGCTGTTCGGTAAGCCAGGTCTGGCTAAGCTCTAAAAATTGCCGGGCGAGCCGGGTGGTGTCCATAAGGGTCACTCAGGCGTTTTGGATGATTCGTTCCCGGACCACATCCTGACCGATGCGGACCAGCACCGTAAAAATTCCCCCCCGCCGGTCGCGCCAACTGATGTCCCACTTGTTGGCCCGCTTGGCGGCGTAAGGGCGGATCTTGCCCTGGAAGATGTCCAGCAGGTCTTTTTTATAGGCCCGGATGCGCGGATAATCGTAAGCCTGGGAGGCCAGGCGGCCTTCCTTGACAGAGACTTCTCCTGCGATGATCTCCACATAAAAGGGCTCGTCATCCTTGGGGTCAAACTGACACATCAGATGGACATCCTTGACATTACCCCGCAACATCCACTGCCCTTCCGGGCATTGGGCCGCATCCCGGAAAAAATTAACAGCCCTGTCCGTCAGTTCCGTCATTAGTTTTCCTCCTTTTCCTGAGCTTCCCCTTTCAGATAGGTGGGTAGGAAACCCTTGGGGAGCGGGGGCAGGGTCAACAGGTCTTTCGGATCGCCGTACTTCTCTGCCACCTTGATGACCTCCGGGTCTTCCAGCACTTGATGATGGCCGTTGTCGATGAGAACTTCGCTATCGATATAGACAGTGGGATTGATCATGTAAAAATCCAGGTGGGTCTTGGAAAAGGGCGGGAAATCGGCAATCCCCCGCCCCAGGGCGCAGTGCAGGAGCTGGTAGCGGTAATGGAATATTAAAAACCAGTCGATGGGCGGCACCTCTTGCCAGCCATAGGGGTAGGCCTTGGGATGGTTTCCCCACATCACTTCGGCCAGGGTCCGGGAATTCTCGTCGCCCTTTTCTTCCAGGAACTGTTCCACCCAATCCGCGCATTCCCCCTCAATCTTAGTGGCCTGGCGGTCTTCGATGGTAATGCGGATGGGCGCATCGAGGATGACCTTCGGCGGGTTCCAGGAAGGATAGATGAAGTTCATGACCAGGACCCCATTGGCGGGATCCTGGGGGTTGATGCCGACCATGCCCCCGGGGAAGTTCACCCGTTCCGCCGGCAGGGCCACGGGTGAATGCCCGCCGCTGATGGCAAAGGGATTGATGCCGACCGTCAGGTCCATCCCCAGTTTGCTGGTGACCCGGAGCCTTTTGCCGCGCGCCACGATATCGACTGTTTTCCGGGTAATCAAATAGAGCAGTTCTTTGGGGAATTTGGCAAATTCGGTATTCAGCATCCAGGCATGGCGGGTGTCCATCCGGACAATCTTCGTGCCATATTCCTGCATCGCCAGCAGTCCCCAGGGCTGGCTGAAGAGTCGATAGCCGCTGAAGTTGAAGATGATATCGGAGGCTTTCATGGCCTCGATAAAGGGCTTTCCCGGTTCGTTCCACTGGACGACCGGCCGTTTTGTCTTCAAGATGAAGACTTCGCCGACTCCGGCTCCCTCGCAGGCCAGACGGAGCGTATGGGCCAAGGCCTCGTTATAGGTCAGGTCATCCATGATGATGAGAACCTGATCTCCCTCCCGGGGATTGGCATAGGCCACCAAGTTTTTACAGCTTGCCTCGAACTCAGAACTCCCTTGAATAGGACCAGCAGCCATCTTTGTACCTCCGTCTTGCCATGAGTTCACGGTCGAGATCCGGGCCTTCTCAAAGCCTCCCGTCGAAAGGCCGGAAAATAGGACCGTCCAGATACAGGAAAATTTACCAGAGTGTCCTTGTCATGTCTATGGAGCGGGGAACCAATGACGATCGGGCGGAGCACTCATCCCATCGCCGTTGCCCCTTTGCGATTAACCAGCTGTACCAGTCAAATAGACAGGATTTTTTTTAATGTCAAGATTTTTTTCGGGACAAATTGCCATTGCCGAGCAATTGTGGTAACAAGCGTGAAACCACAGAGCGCACGGAGAGCATATCTGTGTTCTCCAAATGAGTTTCCCTCAGGACGTCCTCAGCGATCTCCGTGGTTAATATTTGGACAATAGGAGATAAAAGAAAGGGGGAGATATGGCGCAGCATGTCGTGGTGGCAGAGGAATTTGCGCAGAAATTTATCACGGAAAAGGAGACGGTCTACCGGGCCTGGGTCAGGGAGCAGGGGCTGGAGATCATCGACGCCCATTACGTTCCCAATCTCCATACCTTGCCTCTCAAACCCTGGGCCAGACGCGGTGGCCGGGGGATTTACCTCAATCATGAAGCCTCGGATTATTCCAATGACTGCTACGTCTGTGAAATCCCGGCCGGGGGTGAACTGCAACCGCAGCGCCAGCTTTTCGAGGAGATGATCTATGTCCTGGACGGCCGGGGCTCCACCTCCATCAGGAATGACGCCGGCCAGGAGGTGGACTTTGAATGGAAGGCCGGGGCGTTGTTTGCCATCCCCCTGAATACCTGGCACCAGCATTTTAACGGTTCCGGCAAGGAGCCGGTGCGCTTTGTCGCCGTGACCAATGCCCCGATGGTCATGAATCTCTTCCTCGATCCGGAATTCATCTTTCAGACGAAACGCGATTTCCCGCGCCGCTTCAACGGCGAACCGGATTATTTCACCAAAAAAGGGGATCAGAAAGGTTTCAGCCTGGAGACCAACTTCGTGGCCGATGCGATCAACCTGCCGCTGATCACGGCAAAGGAAAGGGGCGGGGGTGGCGGCCACATCCGTTTTCAACTGGCCAAGGGTTCGATGCCCAGCCACATTTCCCAGTTCCCCGTTGCCACCTACAAGAAAGCCCATGCCCATAAGGCCGGCGCCCATGTCATCATCTTATCCGGCGAAGGTTACAGCATGATGTGGCCGGAAGGAGGCACGCCCAAAAGGTTCGACTGGCGGGAAGGCAGCATGATCGTGCCCTACGATGCCTGGTACCACCAGCACTTCAACACCGGGACGACAGCGGCGCGCTACCTGGCCTTTAAATACGGGGGCATGTCCATACGCAACGAGCAGGGGGTACCCCTGTCCTGGATCAGTAAACGCCTCGGGGGCAGACAAATGGATTATGCCGACGAAGCGCCGGTCATCCGGGAAACCTTCGCCGCGGAACTCGCGAAGCAGGGCGTGAAGCCGAACATGGAGACGGCCTATCAGGCGGAGCTCGCAGACCTGCCGCCCTTGCCGATTCTTTAGAAAGCGCTTGACAGGCTGCGAAACGGCGTGATATGAGCGCTCCCATAACGCTGTATCTCTTCATGATAGGGCAATCGGGCTATTTGGTTGGTGTAAACTATGGTCTGGTCAAGTTCCATGATGTTTCCTAAAAATATCCTAGCGACACTTGCTGCGTTCATAAAAAGTCGAATTCATCACGTTTTAGGTGTTACGTGTTAAGTGTTACGCTTTTGGAATATCGTGTCTATTAAGATACTTAGATACTTAAAACATAAAACTTAAAACGTAACACGTCTCGTAAAATGCCTTTTTCGACTTTTTACGAGACCGTCAATATAGGTTTTTGCATCCCGAATTCCATCAGAGGAAAGAAAGATGCCGATTGTTCTGAACCAGGACGCCCTGTTTATCGCCAACGACGAGGTCCGGGAGGCCTCGCGGATGGAGGACTACGTCGCGGTAATCGAACGGGCCTATGCCGCTTATGGCCGTGGGAAAACCTTTGACTTTCCGAGGCATACCCTCTGGGCGCCCGGGGAGAAGGGCGGCCGCAAATCCCTGAAGCTGCTGGCAACGGCCGACCCCGAAGATAAAACCATGGGCGGCTATGTCTACAGCGGCGGCTACCGGCACAGCCGGGGGTGGCAGAAATGCTTCCTGCTCTATGATTTTGAGAGAGGCCATCTGAAGGCCGTCATCGAGGCGGAACACTTAAGCTGGCTGAAAACGGGAGCCGTAAGCGCCGTGGCGGCCCGGCACCTGGCCCGGCCGGACGCCAGCCGGGTGGGCCTTTTTGGCGCCGGTAAACAGGCCGTCACCCAGCTGGAAGGGCTGTGCGCGGTCCGGCCCATAGCGTCGGTCAAGGTATACGCCCGCCGGCTGGAGGCCCGGGAAGAGTTTTGCCGCACCATGGCGGAGCGTCTGGCCCTCTCCGTCATCCCGGTGTCGCGGCCGGAAGATGCACTCACGGACAGCGATATCATCGTGACGGCCACCACCGCCAAAGATCCCCTCTTCAACGGGACACTGCTCAAAGAAGGCATGCATGTAAACGCCATCGGGGCCCACTACCAGGAGATCAGAGAATTGGATGAAGCGGCCCTGGCCGGCCATAAGGTGGTGGTGGACACTTTATTTTGCCTGGAAGAGGCGGGCGAATTTGTCCTTGCCGGGCTAGGGGAAAAGGATATTCACGCTGAACTGGGGGAGATCGTCGCCGGCATAAAGCCGGGCCGGACCTCGCCCCGGGAAATTACCATCTTCAAATCCGCCGGACGGGGCCTGGAATACCTGGCCCTGGCCCAACACATCTACCAAAGGATCACATCACCGGCACATCAATAATAAGGAGGTGGCTTATGTCGAGGTTTGTTTATCCCTTACCCGTCAGCCCTAATTTCCGTAAGCCCACAAGCGTGGAGGACTGCCTCCCCCAAGCCCGGGCCCTCGTAAAACAGGAGCATGGCCGGGCCGCCATGGGCCCGGTCAAGAAAGGCGACCGCATCCTGATCGTCACCTATGTCGATCAGGACGAGTATGTGCGGGACGCGGTAATTCAGGCGCTTAAGGAGGCCGGGGCGGCAACGGTCGATTTTATCTATACCCATGAACTGACAGGCGTGGAACAGAAACCGGCCACGGTGGAAGAGGCCTGGCGGGAAGCGGTCATGATGGGTGAAGGCCGGGTCTCCGGTTCCTATACGGTGGCGGACAGGACAAGCGGGGTGGATCTGGCGGCAGCTCTGCGGAAATACTTCGACGATCATCCGGGGTATACGGGTCTCTTCTGGGATACGGGCGGAAGAAGCCACCGGATACCGGCGCTGAAGGAGCATGGCGGCAAGTTCCGGGGCAACTGGCTGTTCAACAACTGGGAAGAGTTTCTTTCCCGGGCCTGGGTGTTTCCCGATGAGCTTTGGAAGAAGATGGAAGAGAAGATCATCAACGCCTTGGCCATGGCCTCAGCGGTCAGGATCACGGACCCCGAAGGGACCCATCTGGAGTATAGCCTGACCCCCGAGGAAGCGCAGCGGTGGTCCATGACGGCGGGCTTGTCGGGACATCTCTTTCTGGATCCCCTGCAGTCCACGTCTAATGAAAATTCCATTGTCCCGGTTTCCGAGGATGTGCCCATCGTTTTTCCGGGCTACAACGGCGTCCTGGCCGGGACGGCGAATCATTTCGGATTCTTCCCCCGGATGGAGCTGCACTTCGAGGATGGCCGCCTGGTAAAGGTTAAAGGCGGGGGCCGGTACGGCCAGGGGATCGAAGAGTTGGAGGAGAAGTACCACCATGTGCAGTGGCCGGGGTACCCCGACAAGGGCTTCTTCTGGTTTTGCGATGCTGCTCTCTGCACAACCGTGAAGGCCTTCCGGCGGACCTCCGATCTGTTTCACAGTTACTGGCGCATCCCGAACGCGCCGGAGCGGAACCGGGCCGGCGTCTTCCACATGGGGATCGGCTCGCGGCGGCACTCGGAAGCGCACCGGACCTATTCGCGGGAAAACAACGTGCCCATGGGACACATTCACGTCCACAACTACTTCGCGACCTTTGAGATCAAGCTGATCGGCAGCCAGAACTGGTTCAAAATCATCGACAAGGGCTGGGTGACGGCGCTGGGCGATCGGGATATCCGCGCCCTGGCCACGAAGTACGGCGTTCCGGACCAGCTCCTCAGTTATGACTGGGTGCCGCCCCTGCCGGGCGTCAACTGCGAGGGAGACTACCGGGAGGATTACGCTCCCGATCCGATCGCCTATCTGAGAAAGAGAATCGCCGCCGGAGAACCCATTTAAGGAGGTGAAGGGCCATGAAAAAGGACAAGCAAAATCGGTATGACGGCATGGAGAGAAGGGATTTCCTGAAGATGCTGGGTGTGCTGGGCGGGGCTTCCGTTTTCAGCTCCCTGCCCGCATCTCTCCAGGCCGCGGCCAAAGAGGTCTATCCCGCAGAAGACATTACCTTTATCTGCTACTCCTCGCCCGGGGGAGGCTATGATCTGACGGCCCGGGGTTCCGCCCCCTTCCTGAGCAAGGCGCTCCGGGAGGTTTCCCGGGGCGCCAAGGGAGGAAATGTGAAGGTCAAGAACATGACCGGCGGCGCCGGTGCCAAGGCGGCCTACTATATGTACAACGATGCCCGGCCCGACGGCTATACCATCGGCGACATCAACCGGGGCAGTTTCTACAAGTTCCTGCTGACCAAGGACAAACTTCCCTTTGATGTGCGGACTTATACCTACCTCTATTCCCTGACCACGGTGAACCGCGTCCTCGTCAGCAGCAAGAGAACGGGGATCAACTCCTGGGAGACCCTCCTAGCCAGATCCAAGAAAGAACCCTTGAAGTGGGCCGTCAGCACCGTAGGCGGATCGGAACACCTGGATACGATCTATGTGAAAGAGACGACAGGCATCTCGGCCATGCTTACCAAATGGGGGGGGACATCCCAGACGGAAGGCGCCCTCATCCGGGGCGATGCCGATGTGACCCTGGTTTCCTATGACTCGATGAAGTCCCTGATCGATGCCCAGGAGGTGAATTTACTCGTCAGCTTTACAAATAAGAGGATCGTACCCAACGTGCCCACCATTGTGGAGAAGGGTTTCGCCAAGATCCCCAACAACGTGGGGGGCCTGGGCGGTAAAATCGTCATCGCCCCGCCCAACCTCGATCCGGAAGCCAAGCGCATCCTGATCGCCGCGGCCAAAAAAATGGTGGGCGACCCGGGCTTCCTCGAGTTCTGCAAGAAGGCGGAAATCGAACTGGATCCCCTTTTTGAAAAGGACCTGGACAATCTGATTAAAGAAAACATCAAATTTTACACAGAGATGGCACCGACATACAAGAAGTACGGACTATAGAGTGAAGGGGGAAAAGGGGGATTGAGGGGGATTTGAGAACATCGGTATCGCTATCGGTATCGGTTTCGGAATCGAAAAGAGTCGATAGCGATACCGATACCGACCCCGAGGAGAATTTAGCAAGGAGATCTTGACCATGCCCGATCCTGCAAAAGCGAAGCTGTCGAAAAGGAAGCACAAGCCTCCAAAGGGACATGTTTCGGAAGCCCGCCGGGAGCGAAAGGTGTCCCCTGATTTGGGGGAAATGCTCGTCGTCGTGCCCTTCTTCCTCTTCTCCCTCTGCATTTTCCTGGGCAGTTTCCAATACCGGATCGAGGCAAGCCTCGTGCCCCTGATGAGCGGGGCCGCCGGCGCCGTCCTGGCGGGCCTGCGCCTCTTCTATCTGCTCTGCCCCAAGTACGGGATCGGAGAATTCAAGCAGGGTGGATTGGCCAAGGAATTCGATGACATCAAGGATGAAATCGCCGAGGAAATGCACCTGGCGCACCACGACGAGGATGAGGCCGGGGAAGTCACCTTCCAGGACGAAAAAAAGGCCTTTATCTACCTGCTTTCCTGCTTAGGTGCCTTCCTCCTCTTCGGCTACCTGGTGGGGCTTTTTTTCGTCATTGTCGGGTGCAGTTACTATTACGCTTATCGGGAAAAAGGCAAGGTCATCATCAGCCTGGTTTCCATGTACCTGGTCGTCTATGTCATCCTGAACAAGCTCCTGGATGCGCCGGCCTTTTATGGACTGCTCTTGGGACCGATCCTGAAGGCCTATCGCTTCATTTAAGGCAAGGGGGAAACCGCCGATGGAAACATCTTTGACCGCCTTGAGCATGATTGTCCAGTGGCAAAACATCCTGCTCATGCTCCTGGGCGTGACCATCGGCGTCCTGGTCGGGATCCTGCCGGGTATCGGCGCAGTCCAGGCCATGGCCCTCCTGATCCCGCTCACCTGGAAGATGGAGATCATCCCGGCCTTCATCCTCCTCGTCTCCATCTATGCGACCTCCAAATTCGGCGGGTCCCTCACGGCGATCCTCTTCAACATCCCCGGCGACAACCCCAATGCCGTCACCCTGATCGACGGCTTTCCCATGGCCAAAAACGGCAAGGCCCGTACCGCCATCGCCGCCTCGGCTACTGTTTCCATCCTGGGGGGCCTCTTCTCGTCGCTCACCCTGCTTTTCTTCATGCCCCTCATGTACCAGCTCATCCTGAATTTCGGTCCGGCAGAGTTCTTCATGCTCGCCCTCTTCGGTCTCTCGGCCATCTCCGCCGTGTCCTCCAAATCCATCGTGAAAGGCCTGATGGCAGGCGCGGTCGGGGTGGGGATAGCCACCATCGGCTACCACCCCCTGATCGGCACGGCCCGCTTCAGCCTGGGCTTCCTCTTCCTCCGGGACGGCATCCACATGGTGAGCGTGGTACTGGGGGCGCTCGCCATGACGGAGGCGCTGCGCATCCTGATGGAGAAAAGCTCCATCGTTACCGAGGGAGTGCCCTTGAGCGGGAGCTATCGGGAAGGCATCAAGGCGGTCTTTCAGAACATGCCCCTCTTCTTCCGCAGCTGCCTGATCGCCTTCGTGGTCGGGATCGCGCCCGGCGCCGGAAGCGCCGTCTCCGGGTTCGTCTCTTACGCCTCGGCCACGAAGACCTGCAAGAATCCGGAGAATTTCGGGAAAGGCGACGTGCGGGGCGTCATTGCCGGTGATACGGCCCTCCATGCCTGCGCCGGCGGAGATCTCCTGCCCACCATTACCATGGGCATTCCCGGCAGCGGCGCTATGGCGATCCTCCTGGGCGCCTTTCTCCTGCACGGCGTCTCGCCCGGTCCCCAGGTGGTGAAACTTCATCAGGATCTTGTTTACGTCATCATCTTTACGCTCTTCATCGCCCATTGCGTAAGCGTGGTCATGGCCGTGGGGGCCTCGAGTCTCCTGGAAAAACTGACGACGACCCGGCCGGAGATCATCTCGCCCATCATCATCGCCCTGTGCCTGATCGGCTCCTACATCATGCGGGAGTACTGGCAGGATATGCTGATCACCACCTTCTTCGGGTTCTTCGGCTACTACATGCGCAAATACGGTTACCATCCCATCCCCCTCGTGCTGGGAATCATCCTGGGGCCCATCGCCGAGGTCGGTTTCTTCCAGGCCCTCTCCGCCTCCCGCAACGGGGCGCTCATCTTCGTCACCCGGATTCCGAGCCTCATCATCCTGCTGTGCACCTTGACCGTCGTGTTCTGGCCCTTGGTGGAGAAGCTCTACAAAAAAAAGAAGAAGGAGGATAAATAAATGAAAGATCGACCTCTTGGAATGCGGCCGCTGGGGACCATCGCCAGCATGCTTGCCCTCTTTGCCGTGCTTTGCCTGCCGGCTCAGGCTCCGGCCAAGGACATCTATCCGGCCGGGGATATCAACTTCATCTGCCATACCAAGAGCGGCGGCGCCTTCGACATCATGGCCCGGGGCATGGCCCCTTACTTTACCAAATGGCTGCGGGCGGTTTCCCCGGGGGCCAAGGGGGGAGAGCTCAAGGTAAAGAACATGACCGGGGGAAACGGCGGCAAGGCCTGCCAGTACATGTTCAGCGACGCCAAGCCGGACGGCTATACTATCGGGGATTTCAACCGCGGCAATTTCTACCGCTTCGTCCTGAGCGGCGAGAAAATGCCCTTCGATGTCATGAAATTCAGTTGGCTCTTTTCCCTCTCCAATGTGACCCGCGTCATGGTCAGTAACAAGAAATCGGGGATCACCTCTTGGGACGGGATGCTCGCCGCCGCCAAGAAGGAGCCCTTGAAATGGGCGGTCGGCTCCATCGGGGCCTCGGAACACATAGAGGCCATCTACCTGAAAGAACTGGTCGGCATACCCGCCAAGTTCACCACCTGGGGCTCCCAGTCCGCCGTGCTGGGGGCAATCATCCGGGGGGACGCCCATGTCACCCTGATCAATCTGAATGCCGTCAAGACGCTGATCGACGCCAAGGAGGTGAATTTCCTGGTGAGTTTCACGGAAAAGCGCCTCCACCCCCAGGTGCCCACCATCAAGGAGAAGGGCTACGGCCAGACCCTGGGCAATGTCGGCGGACCGGGCGGCAATACGACCATCGGCCCGCCCCGGATGGATCCCGAGGCCCGGCGGATCGTCGTGGCTGCGGCCAAGAAGATGGTGACGGACCCCGAGTTTCTCGCTTTTGCCAAGACCATCGGCTCGGACATCGATCCGCTCTTTGACAAGGACATGGACGACCTGATCGCTGCCAACAGCCGGTTCTACGAACAGATGGGACCCACGTTGAAGAAGTACCTGGAATAAAGGGGCGGCTGATGGAACAATTTCTGGCGCCTCTCTATGCCCTCTTACAGGGGCAGAATTTTCTCCTGATGCTCGTGGGCGCCTTCATCGGCGTGATCGTGGGAATCCTGCCCGGCATCGGGGCTATGCAGGCCATGGCCCTCATGATCCCCCTCACCTGGAAGATGGATGTCATCCCGGCTTTCATCATCATGGTCTCCATCTATGCCACCTCCAAGTTCGGCGGGTCCCTCACGGCGATCCTCTTTAACATCCCCGGCGACAACCCCAATGCGGTCACGCTGATCGACGGCTTTCCCATGGCTAAAAACGGCCAGGCCCGGACGGCGATCGGGGCCTCGGCCACGGTGTCGGTCCTGGGAGGGCTCTTTTCTTCCCTCTCGCTCCTCGTCTTCATGCCGGTGATGTACCAGTTGATCCTCCTCTTCGGGCCGGCGGAATTCTTCATGCTCGCTCTCTTCGGTCTCACCGCCATCTCCGCCGTGTCCGCCAAATCGATCGTCAAGGGTCTGATCGCGGGCGGGATCGGCATCCTGATCGCCACCGTGGGCTACCATCCCATGGTCATGAAGGCCCGCTACTCCTTCGGCATTCTCTATCTCCGGGACGGCATCAACATGATCACGGTCATGCTCGGGGCGCTTGCCATGAGCGAGGCGATCAAGCTCTGGATGGAAGGCAGTTCCATCGTGGACGAGGGAGTGGAACTGAGCGGCAGTTATCGGGAAGGTGTCAAGGCGGTCTTTGAAAACATCCCCCTCTTCATCCGCAGCTGTCTGATCGCCTGGGTCATCGGGATTGCCCCGGGGGCCGGCTCCGGGACGGCGGGTTTCGTCTCCTACGGCTCGGCCACCAAGACCTGCAAAAACGCAGGAACCTTCGGCAAGGGCGACGTCCGGGGCGTGATCGCCGGCGATACGGCCCTTCATGCCTGCCAGGGCGGCGACATCCTCCCCACCATCACCATGGGCATTCCGGGCAGCGCCGCCATGGCGATCCTGATGGGAGCCTTTCTCATCCACGGGATTCCTCCCGGTCCCCAGATCGTGACCCAGCGGCCGGACCTGATCTACTTGATCATCTACACCCTCTTCATCGCCCACTGCATCGGCGTCGCCATGGCCCTCGCCTTAGCCGGCGGGATGGAAAAGATGACGAAGATGCGGGCCGAACTGATCGCGCCCCTGATCATCGTCTTTTGCCTCATGGGTTCCTATATCATCCGGGAGTACTGGCAGGACATGCTGGCGACCACCGTCTTTGCCATCCTGGGCTACTACATGAAAAAGCACGGCTATCATCCCATCCCCCTGGTGCTGGGCATCATACTGGGACCGGTGGCCGAGGTCAGCCTCTTCCAGGCCCTTTCCTCTTCCGACAACGGCGCCTGGGTCTTCTTCACCCGTATCCCGAGCCTGATCATCTTCCTGTGCATCCTGACGGTCATCTTCTGGCCCCTCGTCGAGAGGCTCTACAAGAGGGAGAAGGTGTCGGAGAAGGTGTCAGGTCTTGACATGTGACAAAGAGCAGGAAGCAGGCGGAGAAGACAAAGTCACATGTCAAGACCTGACACCAATTTCAGCCCAATTTCACCATTAATCCACTGACCGTTAATGGGATGGAGTATTAAAGAGAATGAATGCAAAATTTGTATTATTGCTGGTCATTTTGGGAACGCTCTTTCTCTATGGCTGTGCAACGGCAAAAGGTCCCTTATTCAAGGAAGTTCCGTTAGCAGAATATAACGGGAAAGCTATTGTGTATTTTTATCGAAACAGTTCCACTAATAGCTTGTTCACGTTATATTTGAGAATAAACGGGGGAAATGCTTTGCCATTACCAAACAAGGGATACCATCTTTTAATCCTTGATCCCGGGATGTATAATTTTACCGTTTTCGATAGATTTTTCTATAAATCGATTTTACAAGCGGAGAACACGTTCGCTTTAAAAGGAAACAGCGTATACTATATTCGTTTTCGCATTGATGTAGTGGGTTATGACCCGGGGCTTTTTGGAAGCAACCCGCAGGTTAGACGTGAAGTAACTTCAGTTCCAAGAGACGAGACGATGCAAGTTTTACAAGGATGCCGACTTATCGAGGAAGGAAATAGCGGTTCGTAGCGCTGGGAAATAGAGGGACACTTCCCAGATTATCGTTCTTTAATATTGCAAGGCAAATAAAATGGGGAAGGATCCTAGATTATCCCCTTGTTGTGATGGAAGAAAAGGAGAAGAGGAGTGGCGGATAAAAAATCTATTGTGTACACGCAGTGGATTGAAAGCTTGATCCTGATCATACGCAGTCAGCGGGTCATACTGGACGTGGACTTGGCCGCACTTTATGGCGTGCCCACAAAGCGACTTAACGAACAAGTCAAGCGCAACATAGACCGCTTCCCTGAAGATTTTATGTTTCAACTTACCAAACAAGAGAAAGACGAGGTGGTCGCAAATTGCGACCACCTCGTCCAGCTCAAGTTCTCTCCGGTTCTGCCTCACGGCTTCACCGAACACGGGGCAATTATGGCCGCAAATGTACTCAACTCGGAACGCGCGGTCAAAGTTAGCGTGCAAGTAGTCCGGGCCTTTGTCAAGCTTCGGGAAATGCTGGCCACCCACAAGGAAATGGCCAGCAAACTCAAGGAACTGGAAAAACGTCTCGACTCTCATGATCAAGATATCCGCAACCTTGTTGTCGCCATCCGACAACTCATGGCACCTACCCCCAAACCCAAAAGGCAAATAGGATTCAAGGGGGAGTTTAAGTGATGTCTTCCTTCATGGAATTAGCCGTTGAAATCAAAATCCCCTGTGCTTTAAAAAAGAAATGGAGGAGACGATGATTAAAAAGACTTGGCAATACAGCGAACGTTTCAACAGGCTCTTTGTGAGAAAATAAAAGTGCGGCACATATAATGTTGAGACTGATCTTGGGAAAGAAAAAGGGGACATCCGGGGTAGTTAGCCCCCAGCCCACACCACTAATTAAGCATGGTGGCCCCGAATCGATCAGCGCGTGCCTCACCGTGACTTCGGCACTAGAGCGGGAGAATGCAAATCTGATGAGAGCTCTTTTTGTCTTCTCTATATTATTGGTAGCTACCCAGGCATATTCATTGCCAGCTGAGCGTGTGGTTCTTCTGCACGGTTTGGCAAGAACAAGCAGTTCCATGGGCAGCCTTGAAGAGTTTCTTTCTGCCCGAGGTTATCAGGTATTGAATGTCGACTATCCTTCCAGGAAACATCAAATATCCGAACTGGCAAAAATAGTCAGAAAGGAAGTGGTGTCGAAAACTGGCACTGCTGAAAAGGTCCATTTTGTTACCCATTCCCTGGGAGGGATTATCTTACGCTACCTGCAACAAAATGATCCTTTGCCGAACCTTGGGCGGGTTGTCATGCTTAGCCCCCCGAACCAGGGAAGTGAAGTAGTTGATGCTCTGGGGAAGCTATGGCTCTTTGAATTCATAAATGGCCCTGCCGGAAGGCAACTTGGCACTGATGGAGATAGCATTTCGAAGCAATTGGGGAAAGTAGATTTCGAATTAGGGGTCATCACCGGAGACCGGAGCATCAACTGGATTAATTCCTTAATCATCCCGGGAAAAGATGATGGCAAAGTATCAATAGAGAGTGCAAAGGTCGCAGGCATGGCTGATTTCTTGATAGTTCCCGTATCCCATCCATTTATTATGAAGGATAAAACAGTAATCACTAAGTGCTTTCACTTTCTCCAAAATGGGTCTTTCAATATGAAATTGAAGAGGAGGCAGGCTGCTTTTTGAGGCAACAGAACGCTCCGCAGCCGCCAGTGAGCTTGAACGTTATGCCAAAAGGAAAAGAACAAAACAGAGAAGCATGGGTGGATATCGCCAAGGCATTTTGCATAATGGCCATTGTGCAAGGCCACATTTTCTACATGAACTGGACGAAGCCCTATAACGTTACTCTGGGAATCACCTATATGCTCTACTGGTTCCATATACCGGCCTTCTTAATGCTGAGCGGCTATCTATACAAGTCTCTGGAACCACAGGAACTTGGCCCATGGGTGAAAAACCGTACCCGGCGATTATTGGTGCCCTACGCATCATTCATTGTGCTTTTATATCCTGTTGCCCTCTTGTTAAACAACCAGACCGCCAGCATCCCTAACATGCAGGGTAATCTACTGATCTTTCTCTGGGGAGGCAAAGTATTGGCGGGCATCTATTCTATAATGTGGTTCATCACTTGTCTGTATCTCACCCAGGTCATATTTGCCTGTGTCGAGACAAAACTAAAGAAGAGGGACCTGCTGATTTTATTCATCTGCGCCGTCTACCTATTTGCCCACCTGTTAACCAGCTACCTGCAGAATAACTGGGGAAATCTCATTACGTCCGTGCATAAGGTCTCGTTTCTATCGGGGTTAGGCCCGGAGGGGCTGAAGTACATAGATTTGGCGATCATCTGCCCGCCTTTGAGTATCGACGTGGTCCCTCTGGCGGTCGCATATTATGGATTGGGATATCTCGCCCAACCCTATCTGAAGGATGTTAAAAAGATCGCCTTCATCCTCCTGCCTCTCTCGTTGTGCATTATTTATTATCTTGGGATAGTTGATAACTTCGCCTACAGAGTGGATTTAAGACTGGGAACCTATAACCACTTGTTCCTCGATCTGGTAGTGCCTGTGGTGTTGTCCTTGGCGTTATTCAGCATAGCACAGTACTATGCGGCCACACCGGTCAGAAAGTTTCTAGCTTATATAGGACAGAATACCATGGTCATCATGTACCTTCATTTCGCCGTGATCGTAACAACAGGGCTATTCAAAGTCGATGCCCTGGTCATGTTCTTGGCGTGCCTTACCGTGCCTATCGCCATTTCAGCACTTGTATTCGAACGCTTTGCCATTACAAGGATATTATTCCTCGGCTCATATAATGAGTTTAGAAAAGAAAGATAAGGTCTTGCGGAAAGGGTAACCCACGGGGGAGGCATAACTTTCTTTAACACGAAATGGAGGAGGTGCTTTATGCAGGCAAAAGGTAGGGCAAGGTTTTTCGTGGTGCTTTTTTTGCTGTTGGGGATGCTCAATCCCCTGTTTTCCCGGGCCGGAGAGGATAAAATGGCAGGGCTTATCGAAGGGGCCAAGAAAGAAGGGCAGATGGTATTTTATGCCGCCATGAACGTGGATGACAGCAACCGTATGCTCGTAGGCTTTGAGAAGAAGTATCCCTTTATCAAGACCAAACTCTTTCGTTTGGGAAGTACCCAGCTGTTAACCAAGATGCTCGCGGAAAAAAGGGCCGGTTTTCATAACTGCGATGTCGTGACAAACAATCTTTTTGAATTCGACGTGAAAACCAAGGAAGGCATGCTGGGGAAATACATGTCCCCGGAAGCCAAGGCCATCCCGGCAATTTTTAAAGACCCGGCTGGTTATTGGGCCAGCCTCTATCTTCAGCCCTTCGGCATTACCTACAATACCCGGCTAGTGGCTCCCCAGGATGTCCCTAAGGGATATGCAGACCTTTTGCATCCCCGGTGGAAGGGGAAAATGTCTTTAGACCGGGGAGATGAAAGCTGGCTCGCGGGAATCATTCATATCATGGGTGAGGAGAAGGGATTGAATTATGCGCGCAAAATGGCCGAGCAGAATATCAATTTCCGGAGCGGCCATACCCTGCTCCTGCAAATGCTTGCGGCTGGAGAATTCAGCCTGGATATTAATTCCCATGTGCAAAGAGCGGAACGAAACCGCCACCTGGGGGCGCCCCTGGATTGGGTAGCTCCCGAACCTTCCCTGGTGAGCTATAACCCCATCGGCATTACGGCAAACCCGCCCCACCCCAATGCGGCGAAATTATTCGTAGATTATACCCTTTCCCGGGAGGGGCAGCGGATTGTGCGGGATATCGGCCGCCCGCCAGCCAGGTCTGATGTGGAACCGATGTATCCCCGTCTGGCTAAATACGCCAAAGGGGAAATTAAGGTGCTCCCCATTGCCATCCAGTGGGCTGAGCATTACAAAGAATATTCCGACCAATTCGAGAGTATCTTTCTGAAAAAAGGAGGTAAACATTAGCTTGCCGGAGCAAAAATGCTTACAGCCCAAGGCTGGCATAATACTGAGTTTACAGGAGGTTAAAGCATGGAGCAAGGGAAGATGGGAGAGTTGCAACCGACTCCCAGGATACTGATGGGGCCCGGTCCCAGTAATGTCCACTACCGGGTTCTGAGAGCGCTGAGTACGCCCCTGGTGGGACATCTCGATCCCCAGTTTTTGACCATGATGGATGAGATCGGGGAGATGTTGAGGGCTCTGTTCCGGACCAAGAATCGGCTGACCATCCCCATTTCCGGAACAGGCAGTGCCGGGATGGAAGCCGCCCTGGTGAATTTCCTCAGCCCCGGAGACACCGTGATTATTGGGGTGCAGGGCGTTTTTGGGGAGCGGATGTGTGACGTGGCTGAACGATGCGGGGCCAAAGTCCTGCGTCTCGACCAGGAATGGGGAAAAGTGCTCGAGCCCGAAAGGGTCATCGCGGCCCTCAAGAAGCATGGGGAGGCGAAGCTCTGTGCCCTTGTCCATGCCGAAACTTCTACGGGAGTTAAACAACCCCTCCAGGAGATTGGCGAGTACTGCAAGACGAAAGATACCCTCTTTCTGGTCGATGCGGTGACCTCTCTGGGAGGTTGCGAAGTGGAGGTCGACGCCTGGGGCATTGATATCTGCTACACGGGGACGCAAAAATGCCTGAGCGTGCCGCCCGGACTCGCCCCCATCACGATCGGCGCCAAAGCCTTGGAGGTACTGCACGGCCGCAAGACCAAGGTGCAGAGCTGGTATCTCGACCTCACCATGATCGAGCGCTACTGGGGGGAAGAACGCTTCTATCATCACACGGCCCCCATCTCCATGCTTTACGGGCTGAGGGAAGGCCTGCGGATTATCTTCGAGGAAGGCCTGGCGGCCCGTTTTCAGAATCACCAAGTCCTGGGAGATCGCCTGAAGACGGAGTTGGAGAATCTCGGGTTCAAGCTCTTTGCCCAGGATGGGTACCGGTTGCCCATGCTCAATGCCGTCTATCTCCCAGCCGGGGTCGACGATCTGGCAGTGCGCAAGAGACTGCTGCAGGACTACCATATCGAAGTAGGCGGCGGCCTGGGCAAGGTAAAGGGAAAGATCTGGCGCGTCGGCTTGATGGGCGAGACCTGCAAGCTGCAGAATATCGCCTACCTCATCGACTCCCTGAAAGAGATCCTGGGCCGGCAGTGACCGGCAGGGCATTGCAAAACCCGGACTTGCCCGGCGGCGATAAACGGACGGATGGGCGGAAAGGAGAATGACATGGGAAAGCAGCGCAGGAGAGTTATTCTAAGTGTACTGGGTTATTTTTTGTTAGTTTCGCCGACCCTTGAGACGCCGGGCTTGCTTGCCGAATCCCTGGAAGAGGCGGCCCGGAGGGAAGGCCGGGTCCTATTTTACTCCGGCATGAGTACGGAAGACAGCCATACCTTGATCGGCGCTTTTCAAAAGAAGTACCCCTTCCTCAAGGCGGAATTCTACCGGGCGAACGAAAGCCGTCTGTTCCAGAGGCTGGTGACGGAAAAGCAGATGGGGCAGAACTTCGCCGACGTCATGCACATGGCCGGCATCTGGGTCAATATGTATGAAAAGGAGGGACTGCTGGGGAAATATGTCTCGCCGGAGGCAAAAAATTTCCCTCCGGGGTTTAAAGATCCCGAGGGTTTCTGGACGGCCCATTATACAACCTACCACGTATTTATTCACAATACCCGGCTGGTGCCGAAAAAGGACCTGCCCAAGACTTACGAGGATCTCTTGCATCCCCGGTGGAAGCGCCAGATCGGCATGAGCAGCGATGAGTTGGAATGGTTCATGGGCATGCTCGACATGATGGGCGAGGAAAAAGGGAAACAGTACATGCAGCGGCTGGCCGCCCAGGAGCCGATTTTGCGCGCCGGCCGTACCCTCACGGCGACGCTGATGGTGGCTGGCGAATTTCCGCTGGCCCTGGGCGTCGTCCATCGCACCCTGGAACAGCAGAAGTCCGGGGCCTCCGTGGATATAATACCCCTGCCGGGCCACGTCCTGGCGGCCATCCGGGCCATCGGGGTCAACGCCCAGGCCGCCCATCCCAATGCGGCCCGCCTCCTGGTGGATTTCATCCTCTCCCGAGAAGGACAGACGATCTTTAACCGGATCAGCCGCCATCCCGTGCGGCCGGACGTCAAGGTGGACCCGGTGGTGGAGAAAATCAGGCAGAACCTCTTCCCCATCAAACCCCGGCCCCCGGAAGTGGTGCAAAGATTTAAGCGGGAATATGACCGGATATTCCTGAAACGTCACTAACTTTTATAGGAACAGGAGGCCACATGTCAGGAAACATTGATGAACTGAAGGATAAGATCATCACGGCGGCCCGCGTCTTGCTGCACGAAGGCCTGATCCAGGCCCAGTACAGCTTGAGTTGCCGGCTCGATGAAAACCACATGCTGATCAACGACAACGTCGGTCCCGCCTTGCTTACCCGCGACCTGATCCTGGTTACCTCCTTCGAGGAGGAAGTCAAGGTAGGCAATGTCCATCCGGCCATCTACAAGACCAGAGGGGATGTGAACGCCGTGGTCCACGCCCATCCCCTCCATGCCATCGTCCTCAGTACGGTGGATGATGAATTCATCCCCATCCACAATTACGGCGTGCTTTTCCACGGCCAGATCAAGGTCCATGCGGGACACGGCCAGGTCAAAACCAGGGAGAAGGCCCAGGAGATCGCCGACCTGCTGCGGGACGGGCGGGCCATCCTGCAGCGGGGGCACGGCACGGTGGTGGTGGGGCGGAATCTGGAAGAGGCCGTGCTCGCCACCATTTATCTCGAGGAGGCTGCCAAGGTGCATTTTATGGCTAAAACCATGGGCACTCCCCATTACATCAGCCGCGAGCAGTCGGAAAAAATAACGGGACAGGTGTTCAAGGAAAGGTCGAACAAGAAGGCCTGGGACCACTACGTTTCCAAATTAGCTCTCCCTTGAAAAGGAAACATCAGAACCATAAGAAGGAGATAGGCTATGAAAAAAGAGACTTTGCTTTTCATCTTCGCTTTTATTGTTACTATCACTTTGATTTCCCCGGAAACACTGCCGGCGGCGCCCTCTTACCAGGGGAAGACCATAAGGATAGTATGCGGCACAGGCCCGGGTGGCGGGTATGATCGCACGGCCCGGCTTTTTGCCAAGTATCTTCCCAAATACCTTCCCGGCAAACCAACCATCATTGTGGAGAATATGGAGGGCGGCAGCAGTATCGTGGCGGCCAATTATCTTTACAATATCGCAAAACCCGATGGCCTGACCATCGGGGTCATCAACAGAGGCCTTCCCTTTGCCCAACTGCTGAAAACGGAAGGGGTTAAATTCGACCTTACCAAATATGGGTGGATCGGCTCTCCCACTGTGGAAACCAATGTGCTTACGGTAAGATCCGACACTCCTTACAAATCCGTTCAGGATCTCCGGAACGCAAAAGGACCGATCAAGCTTGGCTCCGGCGGTCCCGCCAGCAGCGCCACCCAATTTCCCCTCCTCTTGAAAGCCTTTGCGGGCATAAAAAACATTCAAATGGTTTTTTATCGTTCCAGCCGTGAAGTGGCGCTGGCCGTCGAACAGCGGGAAATTGACGGCCAGACCACCGGTTATTCTTCCTTCAAACCGCAGATCGAAAAAGGCATTTATCGCGCCTTGATCCGCGGCCGGGTGTCGGAACCGGGCATCGAGAATCTGCCGGTAGACGAGAGCCTCACCAATGATCCGATAGGCAAGAAACTCATGGCCCTGCGCTCCGGTCCGGATCGCATCGGTCGTCCGTTTATTGTTCCTCCAAAGACCCCCAATGATTTACTGAAGATTATCAGGGACGCCTTCGCTAAAGCATGTAAAGATCCAGAGGTGATCGCCACGGCGGACAAACTCGAAATGAGGCTGGAGTATGTTCCCGGCGATGAATGTTTAGCGATCCTGAAGGACCTCTTTAATCAGCCGGACAATATTGTTAAGGAATTCAGCAAATACATAAAATTCTGAGAAGGAGTGCTCCGGATGATCGACGCAATGATCAGTGGTCTGATGATCAACTTGCAGTTAAAGCCCTTTCTTTTCATGCTCATCGGTGGAGCGATCGGCTTCTGGGTGGGAATTTTGCCCGGCCTGGGCGGTGGGGCAACGCTGGCCCTCATGATTCCTTTCGTTTACAAGATGACCCCGCAGGAGGCCCTCCCCTTTCTTTTGGGCATGCATTCCGTTGTCTGTACTACCGGTGATATTACCTCCGTTCTCTTCGGCATCCCCGGCGAGGGCTCAACGGTGGCCACAATTGTCGACGGTTACCCCATGGCGAAAAAGGGCGAGGCAGGAAGAGCCCTCGGCGCTGTGCTGATGAGCTCCCTGATCGGGGCACTTTTCGGCGCCTTTTTCCTGGCCATCATCATCCCGATGGTTCGTCCTTTGGTATTAGCCTTTGCTTCACCGGAGAAGTTCGTCTTGATTCTCCTCGGCTTGACCTGCATTGCCACCTTAAGCGGCAAGGGAAAGCTCGGCCTCCTGATGGGGCTTTTGGGCGGCGGGTTGGGATTTCTCTGCTCCCTCGTGGGACAGGACAGACAGGTGGGGGTCCTGCGCTTCACTTTTGGACAACTCTACCTCTGGAACGGTTTGAGTATGATCCCGGTGATGATCGGCTTCTTTGCCATCCCGGAGGTCATCGACCTGACGAAAAGAGGGAAAGCGATCGCCGGCGACGTTTCCTTCGGCAAACTCGGCAAAGGGGCCAGGGAGGGAATCAGGGACACCTTCAGCAATTTCTGGCTTACCTTGCGCTGCAGCGCTATCGGAGCTTTGATGGGCATCATACCTGGCTTGGGCGGGGCCGTTTCCCAGTGGGTCTCTTATGCCCATGCGGCCCAAAGCGCCAAGACCGACGAGGAAAGGGCGCAGTTCGGTAAAGGCGATGTTCGGGGAGTGATTGGCCCGGGAGCGGCCAATAATTCCAAGGAAGGCGCCACCCTGGTGCCGACCGTGGCCTTTGGGATTCCTACCAGCGGAGGGATGGCCATGCTCCTGGGTGCCTTCCTGATCCTGGGACTGGTTCCCGGACCGGACATGCTTTCCAAACATCTCGCCCTCACCTACTCCATGGTTTGGACGATTGCCATTGCCAACATCATCTGCGTGGCCGTCTGCCTGCTCTTTATCGACCATATCGCCAAGCTGACGACCGTGCGGGCCAGCGTCATCACGCCCATCATATTTTTATTTTGCTACATCGGCGCTTACACGGCAAATAACAGCATGGGGGACATCGTCGTCATGATGGTCTTCGGGGTGATCGGTTATTTCATGGTGCGATCCAAGTGGCCCCGACCCCCCTTCATCCTCGGATTCATCCTCGGTGACCTCGCGGAATCCTACCTATACGTTTCCACCACCTGTTACGGGTCGGCCTGGCTGCTCCATCCGAAGGTAATTGTCCTCCTATGCCTCACCCTGGCCTTTGCCTCCTATCCTTATATCTATCAAAAACTGACGAAGAAGGAGGTGCCCCAATGAACCGCCTCGTATACACCGGCAGGATCGTCATCTGTATGGCCTTGATGGCGATTTCGGTGACCGCGGTATTGATCGCCAGGAAATGGCCCTTTCAGACGGCCCTTTTTCCTGTCGTCATCGGGCTCGTTATCTTCGTCCTGTCAATCCCCACCTTGATTTTACTACTTATGGGGAAAGGGGAAGACGAGGAAAAACAAGCGGCCGTGGACAGTCAACTTTCCACCGACGACGATGAGGCAGACGGGCTCCGCAAGACCGTGATCGCCTTCGGCTGGGTATTCGGTTTTTTCCTGCTGATCCTTTGCCTGGGTTTTCCGGCGGCCATCATCATTTTCATATTGAGCTACGCACGATTCCAGGGCGGGGAATCCTGGGGCCTTTCCCTAGGGCTGGCCCTTATTTCCTGGCTTTTTGTGTGGGGCCTGTTCATCCGTTTACTTCATATTCCCTTCCAGGACGGACTCGTGCAGCTGTGGTTGGGAGCGCTCGGAGTCTGGTAGAGGGGACCAGAAAACAGAGGGTACAAACCTTTTGACCACCCAACAGGAAAGGAGAAGGGTCATGACTGGTGCAGAGGCCGTAGTCCATTTAATGAAGAAAGAGGGAATAGAGCACATTTTCCAGTTGCCCGGATCGCAAATTCTGGAGCTTTTGGACAGCCTATATGACAGTCCGATCAGGAACATCATGACCAGGCACGAACAGGGAGCGGCCTTCATGGCGGAGGGCTACGCGCGGGCAAAGAAATCATTCGGCATCTGTATGTCTACGGCGGGACCTGGCGCCACCAATTTGGTCTCCGGCATCGCCGCCTCTTTCAAGGCAGGGACACCCGTAATCGCGATGACGGGCGTCCATGACCAATGGCTGCTGGAAAAAGATTCTTTCCATGAGATAGATCAGGCGGCCCTTTTCAAACCCATTACGAAATGGAGCTACGTGGTTACTCAGGCCGACATGATCCCGGAAATCGTGCATAAAGCCTTCAAAATAGCCTTGAGCGGCCAGCCCGGCCCGGTCCATCTGGGATTTCCCCGGGACCTTTTTCCCCAAGAGATAGACTTTGCCTATCCCGTTGCCAAGCACTTGCGCGCCCTGAATGTGCCCGCCTGTGAGCCGGAACTGCTTGAGGAGATGATCAATCTTCTCAAGCAGGCAAAATACCCGGTGATCCTGGCCGGCAATGACATCCTTTGGTGCCGGGCTGCGGAAGAATTGAAAGAATTCGCCGAACTGCAATCCATACCCGTGACCACGACCTGGGATCATATAGATGCCTTTCCCACCACCCATCCCTTGGGCATGGGACCTATCGGTCGGAATCGCAGTGAAGCCGCCAACTTTCTTCTTGCGAAAGCGGATCTGCTGCTGGCCTTGGGAACAAGATTTGACTATCAGTCAACCCGCTTCAATTACCAATTCATCTCGCGGAAAAGTAAAATCATTCAGGTCACTTTAGACGCCGAAGAGATCGGCCGCATTTATCCCGTCGATCTAGGTCTCTTTTCTGACGTCAAATTTGTCCTCCGGGAGCTGTTGAAAAGGCTGAAATCATCGCAAAGCAAAATGGCCAACCGGTGGAAACCGGCGCAACTGAAAGGTATTAAGGAGGATTGGCTAGCCTGCAGATCCGCCGCTATGAATCTTTCCAACCAGCCCATCTTTCCTCAAGCCATTGTAAAAACATTGCGAGAAGTTCTTGACCCAAGTGCCATCATTGTCATTGACGGCGGCAATTATGCCAAGCATGTGCGCCGCCACTTTGATACGTACGAGGCCGATACCTTTTATTATACGGATAACATCGGCTCCGTAGGCTCGGCTTTTCCTATGGCCCTGGGAATAAAGCTTGCCTGTCCGGAAAGACAGGTTGTGTGTTTAATTGGCGATGGCGGTTTCCTTTTCAATTCCCAGGAGCTGGAAACGGCGGTAAGAGAAAGAATAGAAGTTTGTACAATAGTTTTCAATGATTTTGGCTACGGGAATGTCAGGGCTTATCAGCAGAAAAAATTCGGGGGGAGATATTGTTGTGATTTCGCCAATCCGGACTTCGGCGAGTTAGCGGGACTTTACAAGGCTCATGGAGCCCAGGTAGCGGAATTGCGGCAGCTTGAGCCGGCAGTAAGAAAGGCCATGAAGTCAGGCAAGCCATCGGTTATCGATGTTGTGATGAGCGGCGAGGAGTTAAGTACGCCCGGATTTATGTAAATGTAAGATAAAGGGGACGCCCCTGTCCCCTTTATCTTAGAACTGTAAGGCAATTCCGGTGAGCAGGGCATAATCCGGTTCGGCATCGTTTAAGCCACCTTTGACGCCGAAATCGATATCCAGGTTCAGATCCACTTGGTACCGGCCTCCTCCTTGCGTACCCGCGTCGTCGGTGATAAGCGGGTGGGCGGCAAAGGCCGTCGTCCTGCCCGGCGCGGCAATCAGAAAAGCGGGTGCTCAAAGGAAAGATAGGCAAAGACCCCATACTCCCCCTTCGAGGGTCCAAGGCCGATCGGCATCGCAATACCGGGCACGATCTGGAGCCCGGACTTACAGTTGATGGCGTAACGGAACCCCGGATTGAGCAGGAACGAATCCTCCCGTGTTGTCGTACCGTCTGACTCCACGCTTTCACTGGACGTACCTACCGCCTCCAGCATCAGGTTAAAATTCTCCCCAAGCAGATAGATGACGCTGGCCCCGTAGTTCAGGCCGATAGCGTCGGCCTTGGCTCCTCCTGTTGCTGCCTTGGCGTTTGGAGTGAAGGTGATCCCCATGTTCCAGTGGGTGACCACTTTATCGGAGAGCTCCACACTGAGGGGCATATTGATCTGGTAGCCAACGGTGCCGGAGCCGTGTCCCTTCTCGTAGTCACCGGTCGGCAGGATAAGGGAGAAGCGAGGCGAGAGGGCAATCCTTTCTTCCAGGACTGCCTGGTAGCGGTAGTTGAGGATTACGTCGCCGATTCCCGATTCTCTGCCAGGCGCCGGATTCCTCAGAATCGGGATCGTGTAGGAGAACTGGTGAGCCTGCGTGGGGACAGGCCATTCCTGAGTGAAGGTGTAGGCCCAGGTGTTCCCCTTCATGTACTGGAACGTCTGAATGTGCTGGACGACGCCGTCCTCTTGGTTGTACGCCTCTTCTAGCAGAAACGAGTTGTCCTGGATCTTCTTTGCTTCCCCCGCAAATACCGGGACTGAGGCGAATACGAAAAAAGAAAAAAACAATAGGGCTCTAAACACTGACATCATGACACTCCTTTCTGGTAACTTATAAATTTTTCCCGTTATATATCATCCTGAATCCCCTAATCCCTCCCTGAAAGCTGGTATGGGTATAAAAGCCGATTCTTTGCTTGTCTCTGGCCAATCTGTAAACCGGGTCAAGCAGCAGAATGTTGCATTTTTCAGCAGTTAAGTCAATTTCCCGGTTTACGGCAACATCATCAAAAGGCAGAGAGATGAATATTTTGTGCATCCCTGACTTCAAGTGAAGTTCCGTTTGAAAGTGATAGCGCATGCCGTGCCCTGCTTCCGGATCGTGCAAGGGATGCGGCTCTCTCCTTTCTTCACGGAGGGAGCCGACCAGTTGCACGGCCTGACCATCGATGTTCACGAGCAGCTTATACTCTGGCGTGCCATGGATGTCCTTTTCGGAATAGATACCCGGCAGGTGTGTTTTTAGGGAAGAGCTGATGCGTAAGCATGCATAGCCAGGAGGGATGGGAGTAGCTGCAGAATAATCCTGAAATACGTCTTGACGGGTACTGGTGCTCATCGGTTTAATCAGTCCCTGGTTACCCGCACAGCCAGTCAAAATCCCCAGTGCCATAATTAATGTGATAACTACCGCTGTCTTTTTCATGTTTAAATGTCCTATGAGAAAACTCTTTATTATTATCTTAGCATTTTCTCTCTTCTTTTTATACCGCGGCTTCGCCGCGCTCGTTGGTCCGTATCCGCACAGCCTCTTCCACATTCAGCACATATATCTTGCCTTCACTCCGCCCGCCGGTCCATGCCTGCTGTTGGATGGTGTCCACTGTTTTCCGGACGATGACATCGGAAACCATAATTTCGATCCGAACTATCGTGTTAAAGTACGATATCTCTGCTTCTTTCTGATCACGGCTAAGAAAGTCTTTCCCCTGCCCGAAGCCCTTTACCTCCATCACACTCATGCCCGTCAAGCCATCAATCGATCTTAAAGCTTCCGTAACCCTCTCAAAAACAGCAGGTCTGATGTAAGCTATTATCTGTTTCATGGCGCATCTCCTTATGATTCAACTTTATTTCCACTCTTTTCTCCCAGCTGTGTTGAACAGTGCTTTCATGTCACTGTTTCTCAAGCGGGTTACCAAATTTTAAGAAAAGCGATGGCAAAACAACCATATTCAGAACGGTGGAACTGAGCAATCCCCCCAAAATTACGATAGCCAAGGGGGAGAGGATCTCGTTCCCAGGTTTGTCGGCGGCGATAGCAAACGGCACCAGCGCCAGGCCGGCTGCCAGCGCGGTCATGATGACCGGCCTGAGACGCGCCAGCGAGCCCTGGAGCACCGCCTCTTGCAGATTCATCTCCTCCTCTTCCATCAGATGTTTGTAGTGGGAGATAAGGAGAATACCGTTTCGTGTGGCGATGCCGAACAGGGTGATAAACCCCACCAGCGAGGCGACGCTGATGACTCCGGAGGAGAAGTAGACGGCAATTATTCCGCCAATGAAGGCGAGCGGCAGGTTGACCATGACCAGGAAAGCGTTCCTGAAAGAGCGAAATTCGATATAGAGGATCAGGACGATGAAAAGTAGCGAAATGATACTCAATAGGCCGATGGTCCGGGTTGCCTCGGCCTCACTTTCGAACTGTCCGCCATACTCCACGTAATATCCCTGCGGAAGTTTTACCCGCTCTTCGATGCGGCTCTTGACATCTTCAAAGACGCTGCGCAGATCACGGCCAGCCACGTTGGCCTGGACGACGATCTTGCGCTGGGCGTTCTCCCGGGTGATGGTATTCGGCCCCTTGGCCGAAACGACCTTCGCTACGGCGGAAAGGGGAATTTTGACACCGGCAGGCGTGTCGATCAGGACTTTTTCGATGGCGCCGGTACTGTCGCGAGCGGTATTGGCAAACTTCACCACCACATCGAATCCCCGGTCTCCTTCCAGGGTACGGGTAACGGCCATGCCGGCGGTAGCGGCCTCCATTGCCTCTGCCACACCAGACATAGTGAGATTGTAACGGGCCATCTGCGCCCGGTCGGGAATGATCCGGACCTGGGAAATATCCTTCTGCTGTTCCACCGACAGGTCAGCCAGGCCAGGGACATCGGCTATCGCGCCCCGGATCTCTTCAGCCGAAATCCGTAATCTGAACAGCTCCGGGCCATAGACCTTGATGGCGATATTGGCCATGGTGCCGGATAGCATGTGGTCGATGCGGTGGCCGATCGGCTGACCGAAGGTAATGGTGGCCGGCATGCCGGCCATGGCCTTACGCAGTTCCCCCATGACATCGCCAAGCTTGCGTTCCTTCATATCCAGCTTGGCTTCGATCTCCGTCATGCTTGCCGCCTTGCCGTGCTCGTCCATATCACCCCGACCGGTTCTGCGGGCCGTCTTCTTGATGTTCGGGTGGGCCAGGAGAGTTTTCTCCACCTGAAGGGCAATGGCCGCCGACTGTTCCAGGGAGGTCCCCGGCGAGGTGACGACCACCACCGTCAACGCCCCTTCGTTGAAGGCCGGAAGAAAGGAACGGCCGGTCAGGGCCAGGGGAATCATGGCCAGGGCAAAGACCACTACCGACCCTGCAATCACTACTTTTGGCCAGGTAATTGCCAGGTTGAGCATGGGGCGGTATATCCGCTGCAACCAGCGGACCACGGTACTCTCTTCCTGCCGTTCGAGGCATTTGGCTCGCGGCAACAGATAAGAGCAGAGCGCTGGGGTCACGGTCAAGGCAACAATCAGCGACGCGCCGATAGAGACCATGTAGGAGATACCGAGAGGCCGCAGTAGCCGCCCCTCGACCCCGGAGAGGAAAAAGAGGGGTATGAAGACCAGGAGAATGATCAGGGTGGCATTGACGATCGAGGCACGGATCTCTTTTGAGGCGTCGAAAATCACCTTGCGCGCCGGTTGTCTCAAATTTTGCGGTTTCAGCCGGTTTTCCCGCAGCCTGCGGAAGACGTTCTCCACATCGATGATGGCATCGTCAACAATGACTCCGATGGCAATGGCCATCCCCCCCAAGGTCATGGTGTTGATGGAGATGTCGAAAATCCGGAGGGCAAAGATGGCAAACAGCAGCGATAAGGGTATCGCGGTGATGGAGATGAGGGTAGTCCGCACATTGCCCAGGAAGAGGAGGAGGATGACGACCACCAGCACGGCCCCTTCAGTCAGCACCTTCTTGATGTTATCGATGGCCCGTTCGATAAAGTCGGACTGCCGGAAGATATCAGTTTCCAGTTTCATACCGACAGGCAAACTCTTCTGCAGTTCCGCGAGTTTTCCTTCCAGGCGTTTGGTCAGTTCAAGGGTGTTCGCGGTTGGGTGTTTCTGGATCGAGATCACCACTCCGGGCTTGCCGTTGGCCGAAGCGTCGCCATATCTGAAGGCCGGGCCGATGACAATCCGCGCCACATCCCGGACCAGAACCGGCACGCCGCCCCTGGCGGCCACCACTACCTGCTCCAGATCAGCCGAGGTGCGGACCCGGCCCACGCCTCGAAGCATGTATTCCTGCCCGGTCTTTATCATTACCCCGGCAGCAAAATTCTCATTGGCGCCCTTGAGTGCCGTGATCACTTCGCCCACCGTTACCCCGAAGGCTTGCAGGCGTTGCGGGTCGAGTTCCACCTGGTACTGGCGGGTGTCACCGCCGATATTGGAAACCTGTGAGACTCCGGGCACCGCCAGGAGCCGCTTGCGCACCACGAAGTCGGCGGTTTCTTTCAGCTCCATAGGGGTGTGCCGATCACTAATCAGGGCCACGTGCATGATCTCCCCCATGATCGAGGAGATCGGCGCCAGTTGGGGAAGCGCATCGGCCGGCAGGACTCCGGCCAGGGCCTGCAGCTTTTCGTTGACCACCTGGCGAGCCTTGTAGATGTCCGTCCCCCAGGTGAACTCCACCCAGACCGTAGAAAGACCGGCTACCGTATAGGAACGGACCCGGCGCACGCCGCTTGAGCCGGTAACGGCAGTCTCAATCGGATAGGTGACGACCGACTCCACTTCTTCCGTCGCCATGCCGTGGGCTTCGGTGATGATGGTAACCGTCGGCGCGGTCAGATCCGGCAGTACATCCACGGGCATCTTCATGGTTATATAGGTCCCGACCACCAGCACCAGCAGTGACGCCGCGACGACGATCAGCCGGTTTTCCAGGGCCAGGCGGATTATTTTGTCGAGCATGAATAGATCTCCTTAATGGGCATGACCCTGATCAGCGCCGCCCTTGGCGGCGGACTCGGCTTGTTTGACGTAATAGGCGCCGCGGGTCACCACCCGCTCGGTTCCCTTTATACCGTCGGTGATCTGGACAAAACCGCCATCTTCGACGCCGATTTTCACTTCCCGACGGTCAAAGGCTTCTCCCGACGACTGGATAAACACGAACCAACGCCCCTCGTCTTCGATCAATGAGTCCTTGGGCACGGCCAGCGCCCCGGCCACAGAGCCGGTGCGGATGGCGACATTGGCGAACAGGCCGACCTTGAGGCGCCCGGATTGATTGGGCACTTCGAAGAGGACCGGCAGGGTCCTGGTCTGGGGGTCGAGCATGTCACCGACCGATACCAACCGCGACGGCTTGAATGTGCCTGTAAGGCCGGTCACGGTGAAAGTTGCATCGCGCGACTTGCCGGCAATGTCGATCTCGGCAGCGGGAATATTGGCCTTGAGCCAGAGGGTCCCTGTATTGACGATCCGCAGTATCGATTGCCCGGCTTCCACCCCCTTGCCAGCGCCGGCATGCACTTCGACCACCGTGCCGCTTGCCGGCGCTCGCACTGCAATCCGGCCATCTCCTTCTCCCTTGACGCTGCCCATGGCCTTCTCCAAGGGGGCAAGAGCCGCCTGCGCACTGGCAAGGGTCAGCTCTGCCTCCTCGACCCGTTTCAGCGGGGCGATTTTTGCTTCATGGAGCTGCTTGGCCCGGTTGTGCTCCTTTTGCGCCAGTGTAACCCTGTTTTTTGCTTCTGCATAGGCAGCTTCCAACTGGCCGATCCCACCGTCCAGTCTGACGGGCGGATCGATCAGGGCTAGGACTTCACCTTTTGCCACCCTCTTGCCGATGAAGGGCAGTTGCTTGGCCGTCGAGATGATGCCCGACAGAGGTGCGGCAACCGTTGCTTCGGCGTTCGACATCGGCACCAGCTCCCCCGTGGCGATGACGTAGCGGCCCAGGTCTTTCTTGACCGGCGGGGCCACCATGAAGTCCACGACCCACTGTTGTTCCTTCAGATAGGCAATGGCGCCGGCACCGCCGGAATGTCCGTCGGCCGGCTTCTCGCCCTTGTTCAGGACCGGCACTTCGGAAACCGTAATTTCGTCACCGAATCCTTTCCCATCGGTGATCAGTTTCAGTGAATATTTACCAGAGTTGCCAAGGACAACCTCAGCCTTGTAAATACCCGGTCGGGCCGGAGTAGGTATGGTGAATGTGGCAGGCGCACCGGCGCCAGGGGTAAAAATAAGTTTCAGGCCGCCTTCGGTCACCGGCTTGAAATCGCCGAGTCTGGTAAGATGGATGAGAAAGTTCACCTTTTCCCCGACTACGGGCTGGTCATATTCCATAAACAGTTCGCTTTTGGCGGAATAGGCGGTGACCCGAATTGGTTCGGTCTTGCCTTCCGCAGTCACCGTCGCGGCAGGTTCCTTACGATTGCATCCGGACAGCAGGCCCAGCAGCACCAGCAATATGCCCAGGTATTGCATGGCCCGTTTTGTTAGATAGGTGCTCATTTATTTCCTCCATCGTCTTTCTTCAATTCCGCCCCCAGGGCCGCCTCCAGTTTGGCGACCGCAACGTTCCGGTTATGGAGCGCCGTGAGATAGCCGTCATGCACTTCGAGGAATTTTTTCTGCTCCTCGATCACAGCCAGAATCCCGATTTCGCCCAAGCGATAGGCCTCCTGGACCAGTTTCAGGTTTTCGGTAAGCTGCGGGATGACCTCCCGGGCATAGATGCTCAGGGATTTATCCGTAACGGCGAGCCGCGCGTGGGCCGCTTCTACTTCCCGGGCGATGCTCTGCCGGACAAAGGCCTGGCGAATTTCCGCGCTGCTTCTTCTGGCCTGGGCTTCTTTAACGCCAGCCTGGTTTTTGTCGAAGAAGGGGATGGGAACCGAGAGTTTCAGGCCGATCAGGTAGTCGGTAGACCGCTCATCAAGACCGCCCAGGGAGGTCATGGAACTTTCACGACTGAAGGCAATTCCCGAGGTCACATTGGGCAACCGCTCGGCATGGGCCAGGTTGAGTTCCGCCTCACCTTTGCTCTTTTCCGCGGCCACGGCCTGCAGGTCAGGTCGATTGTTCAGGGCGAGAGCCTTGAGTTCGGCAAGATTTGCCACGGCCGGCTTCGCCTCCGGAGAACCGGTAATTTGCAGGTCTGTCAAGGCGGGCGCCCCCATGAGGGAAAGCAGCCGCTGGCGTGCCGGGACAAGTTCACGCTCCGCCTCGATTTTTCTCCCTTCACTGCGGGCCGTTTCCACTCTGGCCAGGTTTACGTCCAGTTCCGCAATTTCACCGACAGCCAGCCGTTCTTTGGTGACCTGGAGAAGTTGGTTGCTCAGCTCATAGGCCCTGTGGGCCAGGCCAAGGCGGCTTTCCGCCAGAAGAAGGTCGTAGAATCCGGACTTAACCTCAAGCAGCAGCAGCCGTTCAGCATCTCTGATCCGGCTGGCGAACCTCACCAGTTCAGATTCAGCCACGGCCAGCCGCTTCCCCCGTTTGCCGCCGGTCAGAAACTCCTGGGATACTCCGAAAGCTAAGCGGTTTTCCGATGCGCTGCCGGTAAGGGCTCCGCTCACTCCTTCCAGATCCAGCACCGGATTGGGATAGAGTCCGGCCTTGATTTTAACTGCCTCGCCAATGCCCCCTTCTTCACGGAGCGCCTTCAGATCACCGTTATTCTCCCTGGCGATGGTCATGATCTCCTGCAATGTGAAAGCCCTTTCCTGGGCCTGGAGTGGCGCCGTTGTTGTCATGATTACTGACGCCATGGCGACGAAAATCGTCAATCTGCTCAAAAAAGTCTGTCTCAAATATTCCTCCCCTGTTTCATTTGGGCATGTAAGGACGTAAGTCCATAAGACCCCATCATGCCAGGCAAAACCACCCTATGAATTTCCCCGATGCCGGCAGGAAATACGCATCCGGAGATGCCACTCTCTCCTAAACCGGGTCCACGGACATAATCGCGGGCCTTGGGTGGTGGAAGCATCGGGTGCCCGGCCGGGACTGTGCGTCAAAAGACACGGATATGGCTTTGTCTCAGACGCACGTATAGTGTGTCAGCTCGTTAGGTAAGGTTCTGGGGGGGAACGAATTTGTCCAGATAGACTTCGGGTGGGGTTTTAAAGGATTCTAAAAAAAAAGGCGCTGGAATAAGCGAGGTAGGTGTTATGGAGAAAGGGACATCTGCTATTGAAGCATGGGAGTGATTTTCATAATTCGACTCACTGTTCCGGCACGGATCGCCATCTTCAGAATCGTGATGGTCGGCAGTTACGGAGATGGAGGCAGTAAAGCTCGTCACAGGCACGGCAGGCGCCAGAGCCATGCTGTGGTTAATTTCATGGATGTAATGGACACCGTATAATAAGGCGTTGGCGGAGATTGCGAAGGTTAAGAGGGCGAAAATACTGATAATGACTTTGTGTGATAGTAACATTTTCATACTTTAAGAAGCTCCCGCTATACATGGAGGGAAAAATACATCAGGATACTTAGGGTGTCAAGTATTTCTTCGCAGTTTCGGCATTCCATTGACATACCTGGGATATTTCCTTATTCTGTACCCGTAGTTCTTATCAAATACAATACCTTCTCCAGAAGAAAGGAAATTATTATCAAAAAGGGGCTGCACGCGGCAATTCTTTCCACAATCCTGTTCGGCATGTCCCCGGTCGCCTGCAAGGCTATCGTGGGACAGATGCCGTCACCCCTCCTCGCTGGACTGCTTTATCTGGGATCGGGACTAGGTTTGGCCGGGGTTGTCCTATATCAAAAGCTCCCGATTTTTAACATTGCGGGCTCACTTTCACAGTGGCAGTGGGGATACCTTGCGGCTGCAATCATTTCCGGCGGGGTGGCAGCTCCTCTCTTGCTCGCGTTCGGCATCCGCTATGGGACGGCTGCCGAGGTGTCGCTCCTGCTCAATTTCGAAGCAGTGGCGACGACCATACTAGCCTGGCTTATTTTCCACGAGCACATTGGCTACCGGGTATGGATAGGCAAAGCTCTCATCATCGGCGCTTCCATAGGCGTCGTTCTTACCGGCGGTGACGGCGTGCGGCTGTCGGTTCCCGGTCTTGCCGTGCTATCTGCATCTCTCCTCTGGGGGATCGACAACAACCTGACCAGAGAACTGGAGTCCCTCCCGGCCTCCCTCCTGGCTTGCATAAAGGGTCTGAGCGCCGGAATATTCAACGTCCTCCTCTCCCTTCTTCTGTTCAGGGAGCCGGTTACAGCTCTTCAGGTCACGGGAACATTGCTCATTGGTGCGCTCAGCTTTGGAGCGAGCCTTATCCTTTTCATCCATGCCCTGCGGGAAATAGGGTCGGCCAGAACCAGCACCTGGTTCGCTTCCGGACCATTCATCGGCGTCCTCCTCGCCGTCTTCGTCCTCGGAGAGCGCCCCCCCCGCGAGTACTGGGCGGCTGCGCTGGTCATGCTTTTAGGACTATTCTTTCTCTATGGGGAAAGGCACGGGCATCTCCATCAACATGAACAAATAGTCCGTGCCCATCCGCATGTCCACGACGAACATCATCGGCATAAACATGAGGAGGAGGATAAAGAACCGCACGATCATAAGCACGAGCATGAACCGTTAACACATGCGCATGTCCACTGGCCCGATATCCATCACCGGCACAAGCATTAGCAGGGCTTTGAGCGCTGATATCCCAAATAATCAGTATTTCCCCGATAAACTTAAATGATAAGACATGCGTTAATATCTCATCCGGACCCGGTAAGCAACCGTTGTCTCTTTATCTTTGGGAACAGGGACGGTGAATTCAGCCGTAAAGGCCCCTGTCTTTTTATATTCCTGGGATGATTCGACCATTGTCCAGGCCCCGGGTATGGGTTCGATGATCTTTACGCTAACGTCTTCCTGCTTATGGTTCCGGAGCTTGATTTCGAAGGCTGCCTCGTAGGTGTCGGAGGCCAGCTTCTGCCAATCAACCTGTTTCCTCGTCGCCAAAACATCAAAGGCGTCTCCCAGTTTTATTCTCACCTTCTCGTCTTTTGGTGTGTGGTCGATGGCGTCTTCGCCCACGAACTGGAGGCCACCCTCCGCGTCGGCTTTGTAGACCCTGACGGTACCCTTGGGCAGAGGCAGGCCCAGGTTGTTTTCCTTGCTGTTGGCAAGCTCGATGAAGACACCGACCTTCTCGCTCGCCAGCGGTTCCCCATAGCGATTATGGTAATAATGAGGCCGGCCGCGATAGATGAGCTCCTTCTGCACCACCGTGCCGGCGGCGTCGATCAGACCGATCTGTTTCGTCTGGTTGTCTTTGAGGGTTGCGGTCCGCTGCAGCGAGTAGATGTGATACTCGAAAAAAGCCTCCTCTTTAAACTGGGGAGCGGCTGCGCCGGCCCTGGCCATCATCACCATCCGGTCTTTATGTTCCGCCTCTTCCTTGACCCTATTGACGTCTCCGGCCACAAGTTTGAGCTTCGCATCCTTATAAGTGGCGCCGCTCTTGTTAACGAGCGTCACCCAGCCCGAGACATCGGCCCGGTCATCCCTTTCATTGAGGACGGCAACATAATCGGCGCGCCAGTTGATCCCGTTCGTCAGGTAGGAAGCCTCAACCTTCTGGGGAGAAGAAAGATTGTTTTGGAGCAACCAGACCAGGGTCGGTTTGGAAATGAGATTTTCCGGGACCCCCGGAAAAATAATCCTCCCCGGATGGCCAAAGGTTATCTCATTGCCGATCCGGAAGATAGGCCCGCCGTTGTTGGAAAGCAGGGTCGCCGCCACCGTCTCCTCCCTCTCGGAATAGGGATTTTTGTAAAAGAGCTTCAATTCTTTTCCGATGTATTTGTCAAGGAGCTTCTGCGGGTTGAGGAGATCATATTCATAATTTTGTTCCAGTACCTGCAAACTCGCCGGGTCTGTGACGGATTTTATATGGACGCTCGCCGGGATGATCTGCGAGGCCACGTCCATGAACCTCAGTTCACCGGTCCCTGGCGGGAGCTTGATTTCACGCTGGTCCTTGACTAAGCCGAGGTTGGCGTTATAAACAGTGAGGGCGATGCCGGTCTGGTCCTGAAGCCCCGTTTCCCGGGCATCGGCTCCCCAGGCCCCGGAAGAGTTGCCCGTGCCAAGCGTGGCCGTTAAGACAATGGCTAGGAAAATTTTTTTCATCAGCTGCTCCTTTTCTTTCTTTTAGCCCATATAGATGCCGGCAAGCTTGACGCAAAGTGCGGTAATGAAGCCGACAAGGGTGGAGAGGCCCACAATGGTGCTTCCTCCCTGGGCAAAAGCTTCGGGAAGCATGGTGTTGGCGATCATCGTGAGCATGGCACCGGCCGCCATCCCTTCGATACCGGAGATAAAGTAGCGCAAGGCCCCTTGAGGATCGGCCGGGAAAATAAGGGCGCCCAGCAGGGCGCCTATCCCCGTCATAAGGCACAGAGACATCCACATCCAAAAAATTCTTTTCACACTTGTGCCTTGCCTCTGCATAGTGACGGCACTGGACATTGCTTCCGGCAGATTGGCCAGGAAAACGCCGGCAATAAAGGCAATGCTCATGGGTTGATTGGCTGCGGCCGCAACCACGACGAGCATGCCGATTACCAGTGATTCGGGAATGCCGTCTAGGGCGATTCCGAGCCAGATAGCCAGAGCCGCGCTTTCCTTATGCTCCTGTACTTCCTTTTCCAGGTCCTTCTCGACAACCGGAAAGGAGAGCCGGTCGAGATTCTGCAGCGCTTCTTCCTGCCATTGGCGCGCTTCCTGCTTAAAAGATCCATCTTTTTCCTGGATGTCCTGAAGCCGCTCCGCTACCAGTATTCTACTGGCATCCTGCATGGCCGGCGACTGTTTAAGAAGCTGTTCAAAATCGGTCTTCTGCAGAGCATAGACTTCCACATCGCCGATGGCCCGCACAGTCGCGGTGCGCGGCTGGTCGGAGATGAGGGCGATCTCGCCGAAGGTTTCTCCCTCTCCCAGCTCGGCGATTGTTTTTGCGTCAGGCGCGGCGCCCCGGGTTACCTGGACCTTGCCAGCGGCGATAAAAAACAGCTCCCGTCCCTGTTCTCCCTGGTTAATGATCGTCTCGCCGGCCGTATAGTGCCGCGTCTTGACATGGGGAATCAGCTGCACGACATCTTCGGCGGGCAAAAGCTGCAGGAATCTAATCTTGCTCAAGCTCTGGATCATCTGCTGGGCCCGGCGCATTTTAAGCTTTTGTACATGCTTATGGAAGAGCGATGCTTTGCGGAGAAAGCCGCCCTGATTGCTCAGCAGGTGATTGAACATTTCAAAGACCAGGCCCCCCAGGAGGGCGCCCAGGATCGTTGCCAGAATTATCCATATATCATGCCCCTCGTGAGAACGATGCAAGGAGTGCGCAAAAAGCTCTATCGTCAGCGCAAAGAGCAACGCGCCCCCGCCAAAGGCCATCAATGAAGAGGTAATTTTAGGGGAGGGCTTCGACCATATTCCAATAAAAGCGCCGGCGGGAAGTGAAACGGCGCTCACGCAACCCCAGATGAAGGCTAGCAAGGCGATGCTCATAGCAGTGCTCCTTTTAATCCTTATAGATTTGCCCCTGGTTGTTTCCGCTTTACAGTTATTATAGCATTCCCGTACCGCCCTTGGCAAATTTCGAGATATTCCTTGACTTTTTAGGATGGGCATACTATATTACTCTTTATTGAATGCACATTGAGATCAGTTACAGGCAAGTAAGGTGCATTGAAGTTGGATTAGGACATTTTGAAAGTGCAAAGGCGGCCACCATGCTCTTGAGAGTCTTGGTGGTTTTTGTTTCTGTCATGATTGGCAATTCGACTTTTGATTAATGATAGGAAAGGAGGATGCTAATTATGTCAGAAGGTAAAGTAAAGTGGTTTAACGAGAGTAAGGGCTTTGGGTTTATCGAAAAGAATGACGGCAGCGGGGACATCTTTGTCCATTACAGCGCCATTCAAGCCGGTGGATTCAAGACCTTAAGTGAAGGCCAGTCGGTAAGCTTCGATGTTGTCCAGGGTCAAAAAGGCCCGGCAGCAGAAAACGTCAAACCCTCGTAATTGCACCTAAGGGAAAAAAGGCACTCTATCGTTTTTACGACGGAGTGCCTTTTCATTTAGTAAGTTCCGGATGGACACTATTTAAAATTAGCGAAGGAATAAAAGGAATGAAGATGAATAAAGAAGATGTCATCCTCTTTAGCGGCGGCATAAAGGGGGCGGAAGCTGAATTTGGGGCCAATGCGGAACGCTTCGGCATTGCCGAGGTAAATTACTCCTTTGAAGGACACAAGCTCGTGCGCCACCGGGGTTTGCATGTTCTCAATCCCGAAGAACTAAAAAACGGCGATGTGAGCCTGGAATATGTTTCCCGCTTGATGAATCGCACCTATACGGCAAGCCCCACCATTAGAAAGGTGCTGCAAAGCATCTGGTATCAGGTGAATAGCGGGCAGGAAATTTACGTCATCGGCGAAATCCTGGAGGACAAGACCGTCAAGGGCGGCACGGGATGGGGCGCTGAGTTTGCCAAATTGTGTAATAAGCCCTTAAACGTCTTCGATCAGAAACGCAACCGCTGGTTCATTTGGAACAAGGCGGATTGGCTTGAATATCAGAACGGAGACGGACCCGTCATCAACCATATTCATTTCACAGGCACGGGCACACGGTTCCTCGAAGAAAACGGCCGGAAGGCCATCGCGGAATTATTCGCGCGGAGCTTCTCCTAACAAAGGCAGGGAAACATGATCAACGTAGCAAACGTCACCCTCTCCTACGGCAAGAAGGTGTTGTTCAAAGACGTCAATATAAAATTTACGCCCGGGAACTGCTATGGGCTGATCGGCGCCAACGGAGCGGGGAAATCCACCTTTCTGAAGATACTTTCGGGAGATGTGGAGCCCGATAAAGGCGAGGTGGCCATCGGACAAAAAGAGAGACTCTCCGTGCTTAGGCAGGACCACTTTGCCTTCGAAGAGGAGACGGTCATCAATACGGTCATCCGGGGGCACGCCAGGCTCTACGAGGTGTTGGAAGCGCGCGAGGCGCTCTACGCCAAGGCCGAGTTCTCGGAAGAGGAGGGGATGCTCCTGGGAAAGCTCGAGGCGGAATTCGCCGAAATGAACGGCTACGAAGCCGAGTCCGAGGCGGCGGTGCTCCTGAAAGGCCTGGGCATACCCGAGGCCCTGCTCCCGAAGAAGATGAAGGAGCTCGACGGGGGCGACAAGGTGCGCGTGCTGCTGGCCCAAGCCCTCTACGGCAATCCCGATGTGCTTTTGATGGACGAACCGACCAACCATCTGGACCTCAAGTCCATCGCCTGGCTGGAAGAATGGCTCTGCCGCTTCCCGAACACTGTCATCGTCGTCTCCCACGATCGTCATTTCCTGAACCAGGTCTGCACCCACATCGCCGATATCGACTATGGCAAAATTCAGGTCTATTTGGGAAACTACGATTTCTGGTACGAGGCAAGCCAGCTCGTGCTGAAGCAGAAGCAAAACGAAAACCGCAAAACAACAGAAAAAGCCAATGATCTAAAGATGTTCATCCAGAGGTTCAGCGCCAACGCCTCCAAGTCCAAGCAGGCCACTTCGCGGAAAAAGCTTCTGGACAAGCTGACCATAGAAAACATACCCGTTTCCTCGCGGAAATATCCCTTCATCAGCTTCAAACCCAGCCGCCCCTGCGGCAACACCATCCTCGAGATCAAGGGACTTTCCAAGGAGATACAGGGGGTGGACGTATTGCAGGACCTGACCCTCACCATACGCAAAGGCGACAAGATTGCCTTTGTGGGCAGTGACAGCCTGGCCAAGACCACCCTCTTCCAGATCCTGGCCGGGGAAATGGCACCGGACAGCGGGAGCTTTAACTGGGGAACGACCATTACCTCCGCCTATTTCCCCAAGGATAACGGTTCTTACTTCAAAAACGCCCTGAATCTGATCGATTGGCTCTGCCAGTTTCCTCCCTGCGACAGCGAGAGCTTTGCCAGGAGTTTCCTCGGCAGGATGCTTTTCTCCGGGGAGGAGGCCACAAAGAAAGTCAGCGTCCTCTCGGGCGGGGAACAGGTCCGCTGCATGCTGGCGCGGATGATGCTCACCGAGGCCAATGTCCTCATGCTGGACGAACCGACCAACCATCTGGATCTGGAATCACTCACAGCCTTGAACAACGGCCTGACCGCCTTCCCCGAGGTGATCCTCTTTGCCTCCCGGGACCACCAGCTCGTATCCACCGTGGCCAACCGGATCGTGGAGATCACCCCGGACGGGATCATCGACTGGATGATGGGCTTCGATGAGTACCTGGAAAACAGTGCTGGGGAGCGGACCAAGCCCCTCGCCCTCGCGAGCTGAAGGGGAGCTGAAGCAGCTTCAGCGACCTACCCCCATATTTTTCGAATAGATTGGTTCTAAATATTGTGCGTTACACCTACAACAGTTTGGTGGTGGCCGGTCGCCCTGATTGAGCATTGCGGACCGAAAGAGGGGAACGCCAGGCATCACCGGGAGGCCGTCTTCTTGGCCGATCCGGTGAATGCCGTTGTTAGCAACAATATTAGAAATTGCATTACTTGTTCAACAGCTTTTGATGCAAAGTCCTTTCTGTTCCAGCTTGTTTTTCAATCCAGAACCTGATGCTTTTTTTATTCTCGTCTGCGCGTTCATGCTTGATTAGATATGATTGGCCAGCTTCTGTTTCTATGTCTATCCATGCGTCAGCACAACCAGTTTCAAAAGGGTTCTGATAACAAGGGCATATAGAGTGTGCCCCAGGTAACACCGAAATAGTCCGTGGGAATCTCCCTCCCCAGAGTAGACCGCTGGTAAAATTTGATACGGTAAACATATCAATTTTTTTACCGTCCAAGCCTCCAATTGTAACGAACTGATCATCGGTCGTAATTATTGCTATCTGGGACTTATCAAGTTCCGTCTCATTATATTGCTTGGAGTGATATCCTGCACAACTCAAGAGTAGTAGCAAAGGGATAATTATTAAGCCTATTAACCTTATTTTTTTCATAATTAGACCTTTTCAGCTGCTAACGGGGCGGCGGCTGAACTGCAGGCCGCCGCCCCGTTCATCCGACCGCTTGCGGTCGGATGAACGTATTGCTCACGGGGCGCTACTTTTTGCGCTCCCGTGCAGCAAACTGTTGGACTCTACTAATACATTGTTATTAGCCTAATATTTTTTTCTACATTGTTGACCTGAAAGGAGATAAGGAATTTTTTATTTTTCCCTTCCTCTTCAATGAACAGATCAATAACCGTATTAAACTTGATACATTCATAATCCTTGTTGTAATCCATATTGAATATGTAGTTCGTATTTATATTTTTCCGAATGATATCCCTAAACTGATTGATATCCAGGACATCAAGCCCAATTGTTTTTAAAACTCCGAGCTTATTCCTCCAGAGGTAAAAATATTTTTCTTCATCAATTTGGACATCAAACCCGCTGATAAGGGCTGGTTCTTTCGTAACGGTGTTAAGCGAAAATATCTGGTCTTCGTTATCAAACTCATGATAGCTTCGTTGAATTTTAAATGATAGAAAGCTAGAATAAGCGAATTCCTTTACGTTTCTAATTTTGTAACCATATTTCTCATAATTGATAAAAGAATAGTTGATTGGGTTAGAGTCATCTATTTTTTCATCTTCGTCGACCGACAAAATCGCTATCTTTTTATAAAACAAGCATTTCTGACCAATCGATGAAGCAACTATATTCTTGAAATGACAACCATATGTTATATTTGAATATCCTACATAGAAAGAAAAGTTTCTAAGGCACCTATCTATAATAGTAAGTTTTGCGGAAGAAATATTGTTAAAGAAAACGAGGAAATATTGAGAACTGTTTCTATAATTCAGCACAGTATTAAAATGTATGCTTTGCTGCATTATTTCCTTTACTGCTATTTGACCTTCTCTGGTTTCTGGGCCAATAAGGTCCCCGTAAAACATCGCGGTTTTCTCTATACCAACAATAAGCGGGATAAGTTCTTTAAATATAACAGAACCATAAATAACATTTTCAATTTTCAGCGAATCGAATACAAGACATATTTCCATTTTGTCTGTTTGTGGAGTAAGCACATTTTTCAATTTTTCATATGGTACTCCAATTTCCTTAAGCCTTTCAACCATGGGCTTAAAGACGCCCTCTATTTCATTATAAATCTGATCATTATTAAGCTTGAAATGGTTCTTCAGCATATCCCAAATGATCAAGTCACGTGTATCAAAGGTATGTACTTTCATTAAACCCCGGTTAGTCCAACGGTGGCGTTCACCGGCGAGCGGAGCGAGTCCGGTGCAATGCCGTGTTAGGGCCTTTCCTGCTCTCCGACATGAGCGGTAGCGGCAGCTTCTTGTGCTCCTCCTCCAGCCTTTGCTGAAGAGAGTCTATCTTTCCTTTCACTCGACTGAGGAGCGCCTGCAGGTTCTCTATGATCTGGCGAATTACCGCAGTGCCATTGAACGCCACGCGATTTGACTGCTGCACAACCGTGAACTGCAACGGATTTCTCGGGTTAGTTACAAGAAATACCTTGTGGCCCTCATAGCTATCATCATCGCGGTGCGCAATATAGCGATGGCGCGCGTTCATAATCTCATCGTGAATATGATAGTACTTTGGATCGACATCCCCGTTCTTCTCAAGCGAGATCCCTAAGCCATGCTTTGTAAACAGCCTGCCGTAGATTATGCCGATCGCCGTAAACTGCGCGAATAGTTTGTGCGCCATTTGCTTGTCTTCAGCGGCGACTTGCGAGTTTTCGGTAGGTGTTGTGGTCCCCTGCTGGACAACTTCATAGGTCGCTACCGCTTGTTTATACTCAGTGGCCCACTCCAGAAGCAGTTCAATATCGCCCGCGACGAGGCCGTAACCCGCGTACTGCCGCGCCACGTGCGACCTTTTTAGATCGATTTCTTTCGCGGGACACAGGATTCCATCTTCGAAGAAATCGACTGTCCACTCGCCGGTCTTCCGGTTGACGATCCGGTACTTCGACTCTCTCATGACGAATCACCCCTGCGGAAGGCCATTACAAGGCCCTAACCAATGTTTATATGTATCCTGTATAATATATCAAACGCCGCCCCGCCGGTCAGTCTAAGACGCCAGTAAAAAGAAGGGCCTTTATCATTGTAATGCCTTGAAATAACTTGTTGTTTTCACGAAATATCCGTCCTCAGCTTGGCGTTTTATATGGATCGGCATAAAACCCCTCACAATTGACCGACCTCCAATAAAAAACCCCGCTCCTCTTTAAGAAACAGGGTATTTGTCAGCCGACCCATATCTTCCTCCAGCATTGCTATACAGGATGGAACAATTTGCAGCTTTTCATGATCTCACGCCCTGACTATCACGATTTTCATTCCAAATCTACTATTTCCATGAAAATTTTCAATCTACGACTTTCAGGAAGTTGTCTTTACCGAAAGCGCTGCCCAGTTTGAGAGGGGACGGTGCTTCTGGCTAATCACTTCTTCCCATGTTTGCAACTTTACCAGCCTGCCCCCAAGTTTTTCTAAGGATTTTGCTTCCCCCGTGAGTTTAGAAAAATCTTTCGATAGGGGGGCGTGGGCCGAGAGGGCCACAGGGTGAATTTCCATGATCACCGGTTCAAAAGGTCAAAAATAGATCCGTCCCCTTTTCCTTCCGTTTATGCAAATTTCAAGGTGCCAAAGTATCGCGGCAGGTGAAACTGCGGCGTTGGATGATCGACGAAAGACCAAGTAAGCCAGTGGGGATGAGAGGTTGCATCCGCGCATTTATAGAAATTGGCCTTCCAGATGACATCTGGGGCAGGTTGGCTGGCATCCGGGCAGTACTTCTGGACCACGGCAAAGGGCAAGCGGTATTCAATGGTCCAGGTGGTGGGCTCTCCGATTTCCGGGTCAACGATTTTTGACAGGGTGTGACCAACTTCAACTGTGTCGCCATCTTTTGTGGCCACGGGGATGGCTTTCTTTCCTTCCGGGTGCCACCAGAAAAGCATCGTGCCCCCGCAATTGATCTCGATATTGAAGTAAGAAAACCCGAGGTTGGCGCCGGGCGTGAAGAAAAATTCTACACAACTGTCCAAACAGACCGGATCTTGATATTTCTTTAGCACGGCGCGGACGTAGCGATCCTCAACACGAAAGATGACGGAGAGAGCGTTGTCGTTCCAGGCCAACTTTGCTAAGACATGGGGGCGGTGATCCGGAACCTGTCCCATGTGCTGGTTAATAACCAGCGGTTTGATTTTCTCATAAGCCGGTTTGTGCCAGTTCCCGTCGATCTCGATAGGTTCGAGGAGTTTTGTCACGCGATATTCCCGTGCCACTTTTTCCATCCCAGACTCCTCCCTTGCCTAAAGCAGGAAAGCCATCGCAGAATTATTCGCTGGAGCTTCTACTGCATTCTGCACATCAGGGATTTTGCTTTCCCCGGGAGCTTAGAAAAATCTTCCGGTAAAGATTCACATATTTTTCATACTCGTTGGCGATGCTGGGATCGAAAGGCATGATATTCATGCCTTTGGTTGTCAGCCTGGGTACGACCGGATCGACGTCATTTCTACTGGGGACCCGATAAAATTTGGCCATGATTGACTGGCCCTCTTTGGAGAGCAGATAATCGACGAAGAGCTTGGCCGCATAAGGATGGGGGGCGTGGGCCGAGAGGGCCACGGGGTGAATTTCCGCAATCACCGGTTCAAAAGGTCATAAATAGATCCGTCCCCTTTTCTCCACCTTTTCTCCATAATTTAGGCAACAAGCCGCGTATGAACCTCTTTCGCAATCTTCGAACCTACCCCTTGTTCAGTAATTTTTAAATCGTAACTTGTTTGCATGTTCAGCCAGAACTGCGGCGTTGTTCCAAAGTAGCGTGCCAATCTGAGAGCCGTATCGGGTGTAATTGCACGTCGTTCACGCACTATTTCATTGATACGTGGAGCAGGTACCTTAAGTTCCAGCGCCAGCGCGTGAGCGCTCATCCCCAAGGGAACGAGGAATTCTTCGCGTAAAACTTCGCCAGGATGAATAGGACGCATTTTATTTGTCGGCTTCATTATTTAATCTCCTTAATGGTAATCTACGATCTCAACATCAAAGGCAGTACCGTCCTCAAAGCGGAAACATAAGCGCCATTGGTCGTTGATGCGAATACTCCACTGCCCCTTGCGGCTTCCGTGTAGAGCTTCCAGTCTGTTGCCCGGTGGAACACGAAGGTCTTCGAGTGCATAGGCATCATCCAACATTTGCAGCTTGCGCTCAGCAACAGTGACAATCGCCTTAAATCGACGAGGGCATTTGTTCTCAAACAATGCCTGTGTATCCTTACAATGGAAGGTTTTGATCATGAGTTAAAGATATAACGTATGGCGTTAAACGTCAAGCGAACATTTTTTAAGTGCCTTTTCAGCCGACAACGGAGATCCGGCCACGGCCGGGTCCCCGGGTGAACGAATTCGTAGGCATCAAAGTGCTTCGCAATCTCCTCGATGCTCGGAATCTGGTCGGACGCGCACACTCTCTTCCTGGGATACAGCGCGTCAAGAACCACATTCAAGGCGTCGATTGTGTCTGCATCGACCGGACTGCGAAAGAAGATGTGGCAGTGGTAGGGCGGCTCATCACGGTAGTTGCGAACGTGCGACTCTGCCCCTATCAACAGATGGGGAAACAAGGACGCGGCATGTAGGTAGGCCACCTTGTTTATGATGTTGTGATCAGTCAGCGGGATGAGATACGGCGATCCCATCGCGCATGCCCGAACCTTCTCGTGTAGCGTGGCGACGTCGTATGCAGTATCAAGTTGATCGGGGTTCTTAGACGTGTGGATATGAAGGTCTATGTATACGGGTTCCAAAGGTTTCATCCCCCTGTCTTCAGTTCGAAGATAGTTCCCGCCCTCGGCTGGCAGCATATCTCCACGGCATGTCCGGCGACGCAAATACTCCGCACTTCCGACTCGCGCCGTTCATCCGACCGCTTGCGGTCTGATGAACGCGCTGCATGAGCGGCGGCAAAAAACTTTACGCGAAGCGCCTCCGTCCTGTTTCCCTCCGTCCGACTCGATGCGCTTGTTATACCTGCTATCCACGACCAACTATTTCAAGGGCATCCTCCGAGCCTGTTTCTTCCTCAATGTAAAGCTTAATTGCCCTGTTGGACGGAATTATTGCTGACCAGCCACAACTTTTTCACCTGTACACGGTCTGAGACCGACCTTTGACACAACTTGCTTACCGTCATTGCGAGGCGCTTCTGCGCCGCGGAAATCTCTTTGAAAATCGATGCGTTATGAGGTTGCTGCATCGGCCGCTGGCCTCCTTCCAAGTAACAACTTCGTAACTATATGAATTTATTAATTACACATTTTCGCACCGGGGGACGGGGTTTCTACCAACTTCCAAGTAACAACTTCGTAACTATATGAATTTATTAATTACACATTTTCGCACCGGGGGACGGGGTTTCTACCAACTTGAAACCGAGTTCAAGGGCTTTTTTCTTAAGATTTTCCACAA